>Ga0326514_10000528_pt1 | contig 25989 bp, 34 predicted proteins | sample 3_2548_0518_D_FD_203653 | JGI IMG/M metagenome (GOLD analysis project Ga0326514, IMG submission 203653) | Bovine rumen microbial communities from UC Davis, California, United States - 3_2548_0518 | ecosystem: Host-associated > Mammals > Digestive system > Stomach > Rumen | place: USA... | reverse complement strand
CGTGATAAAGGAATTAAATATTATCACTTTATTTTAATAGCAAAAGATGCAATTGGACATAAACAATTGCGGCAGTTGTCTTCAATAGCCTGGATGAATTCATATTGGGACCGCGGTATGGAAAGGGTTCCTACCTTAAAATCGGAACTTGCGGCGGTTGTCAAGAAGAACCCAGGTCATTTAATAGCAACGTCCGCATGTTTAGGCGGAGAACTTTCTAGTTGTATTGTAGAAATGGAACATGCTAGAAAGATTGAAGATACTGAAACTGCAAAAAGGAAACATCAACAAATAAAAGATTTTATGTTCTTTTGTGATGATTTATTTGGTGATGATTTTTATGTGGAAGTAGCTCCTGGTGCATCTAAAGATCAAATTATTGCGAATAATAAACTGGCACAGATAGCACAAGTATTTCATAAAAAATTAGTAATAGGCGATGATGCCCATTATTTAAAAAAGGAAGATAGATATATTCATAAGGCTTACCTTAATTCAAAAGGTGGAGAAAGAGAAACAGACGCGTTTTATGAATATGCGTATCTTCAATCTGATGAAGATATAAGAATCAATTTAGAACCATCTATTGGTATGTTAATTGAAGAAATGTATACTAATAGTATGGAAATGTTTAATAAAATTGAAGTATATGATTTACTTCATAGCCAAACAATTCCAAGTGTACCTGTTAAAGATTATCCTAAGCAAGAGCCTAAATGGTATTCAAAAGATTATCCTACTTTAGAAGATATGTATAAATCTGATGATATTTATGATAGATATTGGGTACATAAATGTTTATCAGAGATGACAAATAAAAAACTTTTAACTAAAAAATATTGGGATGAACTTGAAGAAGAAGCAAGAGTAAAAAAAGTAATAGGAGAAAAACTTGGAACCAATATGTTTAAATATCCTATTACTCTTAAATATTATATTGATATGATGTGGGAGTGTGGGAGCTTGGTTGGAGCAGGAAGAGGCTCCAGTTGTGCCGCATTAAATCACTATCTTCTTGGTATCACTCAGCTCGACCCAATTGAATGGAATCTTCCATTCTTTAGATATATGAATGATGAGAGAGTTGAACTGGGTTGTCTAATATTGATATTGCCCAGTTGTAAAAAAAGAGTGTGAACCCTGCTAAGGGGTGTCATGAAAATGGCTAACGGTATCAGTGAAATAAGATATTTAATATTCGAATCAACTGACTAAGAGACTGCATGTCCTGAAAATGGATAGATTCAAAATACCGTGCTTAATGAAATAAAATGGTCAATGTCTATCAATGTCTATATTAATTTTTTAATATATAATAACAAATATTATATAAGGAGAAAATTAATATGAAACAATATTATATTTATTTAACTACTAATTTAGTTAATAATAAAAAGTATATTGGTAAACATTATGGCGAATTAAATGATGAATATATAGGAAGTGGATTAATTTTACAAAGAGCTGTTGAAAAATATGGCAAATAGAATTTTGTAAAATAGATATTATATATTTCATCTAATAATGAAGAAAATAATCTTAAAGAAAAAGAATATATTACAAAATATAACGCCACTCAAAATGAATAGTTTTATAACATAGCTTAGGGTGGAGATGGAGGAAATTTAATAGCAGGTTATACACCAGAACAAAAATTGGCTTTAAGTCAAAAGTTAAGTGAACAAAGAAAAGGTTAGAAAAATCCTAGATATGGAGTTCATTTGACAGAAGAAACAAAAGAAAAAATTAGACAAAACAGAGATACAGAATATATGCAAACCGAATAGTATCGAAAAAATATGTCTATAGCAACATCTGGTGAAAAAAATGGTATGTATGGTAAACATCATACTGAAGAATCTAAACTTAAAATGTCTATTAATAGCAAAGGTAAGACAGCCGGTGAAAAAAATGGTATGTATGGTAAAAAAGGACAAAATGCTATTAATGGTAAAAAAATAGATATGTGTGATAAAGATGGAAATATAATTTAGACATTCAATGCTAAAACAGCTGTGTTAGAATTTTTACATCTTAAAGGTCACGTAAGTTTAGATAAAGCTATTAAAAATGGAACAGAATATAAAGGTTATTTTTGGAAACTTCATTAAGTGTAGAGACTAAATTTTGTTTATACAATAAAAGGAATTGAGATAAGCACAATTCCGTAGCGCACTCTAGCAATAATCGAAGTAAAATAACTCTCAGTAGATTATTGTGAATGATATAGTCCAATAAATAAAGGATATTGATATTGATATATGCCCATCTAAGAAAGGCACAATAGTAAAGAAGATAAAAGAAGAGCGCGGCAGTCGGTTCAATCCTGATATAGACGAGCTTTCTCGAAAAAACTTAGGTTGTACTTTAATAGCTACATATGGTACAGAACAAACGAAATCCGCAGTTCTTACAGCCTGCCGCGGATATAGAAGTGAAAATTATCCAGACGGTATTGATAATGATGAAGCTCAGTATATAGCATCATTAATCCCGTCTGAGCGAGGATTCCTCTGGCCGCTTGAAGATGTAATCAATGGTAATAAAGATAAAGGAAGAGAACCTGTTCATGTATTTGTAAAAGAAGTAAATTTATATCCAGGACTTCTTGATATTATTTTTGGTATTGTTGGACTTATAAATAAACGTAGTAGTCATGCTTCAGGTGTAATTCTTTTTGATGAAGATCCTTATGAATTTGGATGTTTTATGAGAACTCCAAAGGGTGAGATTATCACTCAATATGACTTGCATGATTGCGAAGCAGCGGGTCTTACTAAGTACGATTTCCTTGTAACTGAAGTACAAGATAAACTTGCGCAGGCAATTAGATTTTTACAGGAAGATGGAGTTATTGAAGATTATGGAATTAATCTTCGTCCTGTATATGATAAATATTTTCATCCTAATGTTTTACCTTTAAATGATAAAAGAATTTGGGATGCAATTCAAAATGGTGATGTTATAAATGTATTTCAGTTTGACTCAGAAGTTGGAAGTCAGGCTGCTAAAAAGATTAAACCGAAAACGATTCTTGAGTTGTCAGACGCTAATGGTCTTATGAGATTGATGACCGCAGAAAAAGGTGCTGAAACTCCAATGGAAAAATATATTCGTTTTAAGAATAATATTGATTTATGGTATAAAGAAATGAAATCAGCTGGTATAACAGAAGAGGAACAGCATTATCTTGAACCATATTTTAAATCTTCATATGGTGTGCCTCCTTCACAGGAACAATTGATGTTAATGTTAATGGATAAGAATATTTGTGGTTTTACCTTGGCAGAAGCGAACGCCGCCAGAAAAATAGTCGGTAAAAAGCAAATGAGTAAGATTCCAGAGTTACATCAAAAAATATTAGATAAAGCATCTTCTCCAAAACTTGGTAAGTATGTATGGGAAAACGGTGTTGGACCTCAGATGGGTTATTCGTTTTCGATTATTCATGCTCTTGCTTATAGTTTTATTGGTTTTCAAACTGCTTATATTGCAACTAGATGGAATCCAATTTATTGGGATACAGCTTGTCTTGTTGTTAATAGTGGTAGTCTTGAAGATGAAGATGATAATGAATATGATGAAGACGGACAGCCAGTAAAAAAGAAAGAACAAGCTACCGATTATGGAAAAATAGCGAAAGCTATTGGTGAAATAATCGGGGATGGAATCAAAATATCATTAGTAGATATAAATAAATCTGATTATGGTTTTAAGCCAGACGTTAAAAATAACCAAATCTTGTTCGGTATGAAAGCATTAAATGGAGTGGGTTCTCCGATTATCGAACAAATAAAAGCAAATAGACCTTATGTGTCTTTTAAAGATTTTCTTAATAAATGTCCCCTTAATAAAACTGCAATGATAAGTTTAATTAAAGCTGGAGCATTTGATAATCTTGAACAAGACACAAAAGAGATTGAACCTAGAATTTTTATAATGGCATACTATTTGTCATTAACTTCAGAACCAAAAAAGAAGTTAAACTTACAGAATTTTAGTGGTTTAATTAATTTAGATTTAATACCTCAAGGACTTTCTTTTCAAAAAAGAGTGTTCAATTTTAATAAATATTTGAAAGCGTATAAATGGAAAGAAGATAATATAAATTATTATTATATTCCACATGAATATGCAATTAAATTTTATCTTAATAATTTTGACCCAGATACTATTGATAAAGTTTCAAATGGTATCCCTATGATTGAACAAAAAAACTGGGAAAAAATTTATCAAAAGATAATGGATACTGCTAGAGATTGGTTAAAAGAAAATCAACAGCAGTTATTAAAAGAAGTAAACCAAAAACTGTTTAAAGCAGAATGGGATAAATATGCAATGGGCAATATTTCTGCTTGGGAAATGTCTTCATTGTGTTTTTATTATCATGACCATGAGTTAAAAAATATTAACAATAGGAAATATGGAATTATAGATTTTAATAATCTTCCCGTAATTCCTGAAGTAGATTATTTCTTTAAAAGAAATGGGGTTCAAATTCCTATTTATAAATTATGTAGAATTGCAGGGACAGTGATTGGTAAGAATGATACGCGGCATTCGGTTGTATTGCTCACTACATCTGGAGTAGTAACTGTAAAATTAACTAGAGATTATTATGCAATGTTTAATAGACAGATTAGTGAAGTAAATGAAAAAGGTGAAAAGAAAGTTAAGGAAAAGGGTTGGTTTACTAGAGGAGTAAAACTTTTAGTTACTGGATATCGACGAGATGATACCTTTGTAGCAAAAAAATATAAATCTACTGGAGGGCATCAGTTATATAAAATTACTGAAGTAGTCGGTAGAGATATTTCTCTTACAGCCGCTCGTTACGGAATGGAGGAAAATAATGAGTAATTAGAAATATAAGTTAATAGCATTATTTGGAGAGTCTGGGAGTGGAAAAGACTTCACTCTCAGAGAACTTCTCCAAACTAATTTTGGACAAGAAAATTTATTTAGAGTAGTTTCTTATACTACGCGGCCAATGCGGAAAGGGGAAGAAGCTGGAGTTAATTACCACTTCTTACCAACAGCCGCAGATTTCTTTGCTAAAGAATTAATAGAACATGTTTAGTTTCGAAACTGGTTTTATGGTAGTGCTATTGATAATTTAAGTAAAGATAAAATTAATATAGGTATATATGATATTCGACGTATTCAACAAATTATAAAAAATGAAAATATTGAATGTTATCCAATTTATATAAAATCATCTGATAAAACTAGGTTATTAAGACAATTACAACGAGAAGAATCTCCTGATTGTGATGAGATTATTAGACGTTTTATTGCAGATAAAAAAGATTTTATTCCAGTGACATATAATACTACAGGTTTTGATTTTATCACCATTGAAAATAATGATAATAAATTCACATTGTTAAATGATATTATTTCTTATATTAAAGAAAATATTTTAAAATGATAAGGACAGAATGAAATAATAAACTCTTTATCATTTTAAAATATTAATATCAAACAGAAGGAGAAATTTTATGCAGAAGATTATTTTTTATACAACTAACTGTCCTAGATGTCAAGTCTTAAAAAAGAAAATGGATAGTCTAGGAATTGAATATGAATTAAATAATGATATAGAAGAAATGATGCTATGGGGAGTTCAAACTGTTCCTACATTAAGAGTTGAAGAAGAGTTACTTGATTCTTCATCTCTTACAATTTTATTAGATTTCTCTCAAGCTGTAAAATGGTTAAAGGAGTATGAGAAGAATGAACATTAATATTAGACTGGGTAAAAATTTTGTAACACAATATAATAAATTACAAGGATAGTTTGGTACTGATATAGCTAGAATTAATGGGTTTGATGATGCTCAACTTAGTTATACAGATTTTATTGATAACTTTGTTGACGAAAAAACAGTAGCAGATGTATCTATTGATGGAAGTAGTAATGCACCTAAAAAGGATATAGTTTCATTACAAGCAGAAATGCCAAAACCTCATAGAAAGTTATTAGCTTTTAATAAAATTTATTATGAGATTCAAAAAAAGTATGGTTTTAAAGCTGCTAATACTTGGTTACGAATGGAATGGATGGGACAGCTTTATATGCATGATGCAGACACATCGACATTTAAACATTATTGTTTTGCTTATGATCTTAAAGATTTGGCAGAAAAAGGTCTTTATTTTATTGATGGAGCTTTTAATGCTAAACCTCCAAAACATTTAGAAGTATTTGTAGATTTTGTAAAAGAATTTATTGGGTTTGCTAGTAATAGAAGTTCAGGAGCAGTTGGTCTTCCAAATTTAATTCCTTATATGTATTATTTTTGGAGAAAAGATGTAGAAAATGATTATCTTGGAATTGATTCTAGCGGAAACACAGAAAACTATGCAAGACAAAATTTTCAACGTTTTATCTATGCCGTAAACCAACCCTATACAAGAGATGGACAACAGTCTGCATTTACTAATACATCTATTTTTGATAGACCTTATTTTGAAGCCTTGTTTGGTGGCTCAGAATTTCCAGATGGAACTTTTATGATTGATTACGAAGAAGAAATTATTAACTTCCAAAAAATATATATGGAAGAAATGGCTCATATTAGAAAAGAAAATATGTTTACTTTTCCTGTAAGTACAATTTCTTTATTAAGACAGAATGGAGAATTTGTAGATAGAAATTTTGCAGAATGGGCTATTCGTCATAATATGCAATGGAATGATAGTAATATTTTTGTAGATGACTCAGTTAATAGTTTAAGTAATTGTTGTAGGTTAAAAAGTGATATTAGAGATTTAGGTTATTTCAACAGCATCGGGGGAACGGCTCTTAAAGTAGGAAGCGTCAAAGTTTCTACAATTAATCTTGCAAGGTTAGCTCTTGATACAACCTCTGAGGAGGAATATTTAGCCGAGCTTGAGCGCAGATTAGAAACAAATCTTCAAGGTTTAGATGTAGTACGACATATTATCAAAAGAAATGTAGAGAAAGGGCTACTCCCTAATTTTAAACACGGACTTGTAGATTTTGAACACTTATACAACACCATTGGCTTTATTGGAGTGTACGAAACAATGAAAAAGTTTGGATACACAAGAGTAGATGAATTCGGAAATACTTTCTATACAGATGAAGCTTTAGCCTTTGGAGAAAAGATTTTTAAAACAATGAGGCGGGTGGCGGATGATTTCATCGTACGAAACCAGTGTGATTATATGATTAACACTGAACAAATCCCTGGTGAAACAGCGGCCGCAAAACTAATGAAAAAAGATAAGTTTTTCTATCCAAATGCAGATATATATGATTTGCCTTTATATGGTAATCAATTTATGCCTCTTGGTATTAAAACGACTCTTCAAGAAAGAATAAAAATACAAGCTATCTTTGATAAGTATTGTAATGGAGGTTCAATTCTTCATGCTAACATTGATGCACCTTTTGATTCTTTTGATAAAGCATGGAAAATGGTAAATTATATTGCAGATCAAGGTGTCACTTATTTTGCATTTAATACTAAAATCCAGGCTTGCAGAAGAAATCATGCTTTCTATGGAACTACTTGTCCGGTTTGTGGTCAACCAATATATACAGAATATACTCGTATTGTAGGATTCTATACTCCTATTAAGACTTGGAGTAAAGAAAGAAAAAATGAATATAATATGAGAAGATGGGAAGCAATAAACGAAACAGCTGAGGAGATTAATTAATGTTTGTTAAAGGAATTATTGATGAAGATTTTGTTAATTATAAAAAGCCCGCTATGGTGATTGAGTTTCCTTGTTGTGATTTTAAATGTGATAAAGAATACGGGAAACCAATTTGTCAAAACAGTCCTCTCACAAAGGTTCGTCCTATTAAAATTGAAGAAGAATATATTATTGAAAAATATTTAAAAAATCCTATAACAGAAGCAATAGTTTGTCAAGGACTTGAACCTCTTGATACTATGGTTATGTTATTCCTCTTTATAAAAAAATTTAGAGAATTTTCCAATGATGATTTTGTAATATATACTGGATATAATAAAGAAGAAGAGCGTCCACAGACTCTTATAAAATTTATTAAAGAAAATCAATATAAAAATATAATTATCAAATACGGCCGATATATTCCAAATCAAACTCCTCATTATGATGAAGTATTAGGTGTGAATCTTGCTTCCGATAATCAATATGCAGAAAGGTTGTGAAACATTGAAAGTAAAAGTAACGGAAGATATAGAATTAGCTAATTAGATTAGGGCAAAACTCAGAGAAAACTCTGGGTATTGCCCATGTAAAATAATTAAAAATGAAGATACATTATGTATGTGTAAAGAATTTAGAGAACAAGATATTGGAGAATGTCATTGTGGATTATATATAAAGACAGAAGTATAAGGAGGTCTATCATGTATGGAGACTAAAAGTCAACTTACTTTGGGGACATTATATGAAGCTAATAAGCGATTAATGTCGAATAAAGAAATATTTAAACCAATGAATGTATTGGAAATAGGTGGAGCACAAGTTAAACTTGAAGATTTTTTTAATATGAAGTGTGATACTTATGCAATGTTATATTGTAAAGATAGAAGTGATATAACTATATTTCATATGTATGAAAAACAAAATCCTAATCCACCTGCTTTAGCAGCAAAAGAATGTATTGGTTGTTGTACGGATAGAGGAGAATTATTATCAATAGAAGAACAATCAGATGGTAATTTTGAAATATGGATTAGGATAAATGATGAACCTTATGCTTATTATCTATTTCCATATGATAATGCTGTTATAGAAGTATAAGGAGAAATATTATGAAAGTTTTTTGTAATGTTTGTTTAGGAAATTATATGCAAAATGTAAGTATTATAGATGATAAAGGGTTGGTTAAAATTGAAAAAGTACCTACTCCTGATTTACCAAATTTCTTTTCTGAATTAAAAGAAGTAAATGAAATTACTTTAAAAGGTCCAGATACTTATATTAAGAAAGTTCAGAAAGATACAGAATATCAAGTGGATAATACCAGACCTATAAAATTTACTTTACAGTCATAAAAATTTATGATATAATTATTTTAATAAGAGTTAAAAGGAGATTTTGAAATGAGTTGTTATTTGATTAAAGTAGTAGAGCAGTATAGATGTAATACAGAAGCCGAAGCTGAAGCTCTTATTAATGCGGCTAAAGAAGATGGACAATATACAGTAGTAAAATCAAGTAGTGAAATTAAAACTACAAAATCAAAAGGTGAAGTAATAGACGAATGGAGAAGAGTTCTTATTACTAAAGAATTTACTTCTGAAAAAGAACCTACTGAACAAATTGTTATTTCTTATGAGGAGGTTTAATGATGGATAAAAGAATTGTTAGACATTTTCCTGTTGAAATTAAAAAATTAAATTAGAAAGCGAAGATCCCTACTCAGGGGAGTGATGCGGCCGCTGGTTATGATCTGTACGCATGTCTAGATAACCCTGTTACAATAAATCCACATGAAACTGTTAAAATTGGTACAGGACTTGCAATGTCAATACCAAATAATTGTTGGGGAGCGATTTATGCTAGAAGCGGGCTAGCTACGAAAGAAGGTATGCGTCCCGCCAACTGTGTAGGTGTTATTGATTCTGACTATAGAGGAGAAATAATTGTAGCAGTGCATAATGATTCCTATCGAATAAGAACAGTATAGCCTAATGAAAGAATCGCACAATTTATTTTAAGAGAAAGATTTTTATGTGATTGGCAAGAAGTAGAAGAGTTAGATGAAACCTCTCGTGGAGAAGGAGGATTTGCTTCTACTGGTAAGTAATTTAAATGCAACGAGTATTATCTCGTTGCATTTATTTTTTTACCTAAATTTGACTTTCAAAAATTTTTGTGATATACTGGACTTATAAATAAGAAAGGTATGTTAATAATATGAAAGTTTTAGCGATAGATGCAAGTAGTAAAAGTACAGGTATAGCAATCTTCTAGGATGAAAAGTTAATTCATTACTAGTGTATTGTTGCTACAGATGGCAGTTCTTTTAAAAGAATTGTTAAAATGAAAAATAGAATTTTAGAAATATATAAAAAATATAGACCAACTAATATTGTTATGGAAGATGTTTTACCATAGGATGTAAAACATAATCAATCTGTATATAAAGTATTAATATATTTACAAGCTATAATTGTATTAAGTTTATATTAGACTTATAGTTTATAGAATGTTTAGTTCTATACTGCAAGTCATTGGCGTAGAATCTGCGGGATAAAGACCGGCCGCGGCATAAAAAGAGAAAGTTTAAAAAAAGCAAGTATGTAGTTAGTTAAAAATTAGTATGGAATTAAAGTAAATGATGATATAAGCGATGCTATTGGTTTAGGTCTCGCTTATGTTAAATAGCATGCAAGTGCATTTTAAATAAAAGAAAAAAGCCGTTCAATTGTAAAAAATTGAACGGCTTTATTTTTATCCTGCTGTACTATTTGCTCTTGAATAAGATGACCAGAAACCATTACTACCCATTCCGTTACCTACTCTAACGTTTAAGTATTGATTAATAGTAGCTGGATTAGCATTAAATACTTTGTAAGATATAAATTTTCTTCTTTTATTAGTTGCTTTTGGATAAAAACTATATCTAAATTTAAAAAGTCCAGGATTTCCAGCAAAATTATCATGATTATTCATAGCAGACATAGCAAAACCTTGAAAAACATATTCATTATCTGGATTAATAGTTCTCCATCCTATCCCTATAGAGACGTTCGTATATTGATTTCTCCAAGCTAACCAACTTCCTAAAACGTGACCAGTAACGAAAAGCATAGGACGCCATTGATAAATAGTATTATCTAATAATAAATTTTCAATATCTCGAAAAGACATTAATTCTTTACATAAACTTAACTATGATGAAATAACTTTTTGATTCCATAATTCTAAAGTGTTTCTTATTTTCGTTGAACCTGCTGTAATAGTAAATTGAGCTGTTCCCCCAAAAGTATTTGTTCCTACATAAAAATCATGTGCTCCCGCCGCACCATATCGTAATAATCCTAATCCATCATCTAAATACATTGGTGCAATAAAATAAGAAGTAGAAGGAAGTGATTTACTACGTTGATTTGCCGCTTTTTGAGCGATTGTTGTTCCTGTATAATTATTAATATTTTGCATCCCAAAACTTACTGAACCGTCATTTACTAATACTCCTGTTTTACCAGAAGGAGCTTGAGTTATATTTATACGACCAGAAATATCAAAATTTCCTTCCCATTTAGAATTATAAATAGTTCCTAATGAACTTCTTGCTTCTGATTGCAGTCCTTTACTCACAACAAAATTTTCAGCAACGGTTGTTGTCCATGATTTATTTGTTAAATCTTGCTGTACGTCAAAAACAACATTATAAGTATCTTCTTGTTGATCATTTAAATTTTTTAATTCAAACTTTAAAATACCTTCTTCAATTATAGTATTCTCATTTCCAGCATGGATATTTAAACCAATTCGATAAAGAAAACAATTTGCTGGAATTGTAAAATTTTTTGTTTCATCTCCCTGATATACATAAATTGTACTGGTAGTTCCTGCTGTTGAATTATATATATCAAATCTTAAACTAGTAATAGGATTTGAACTATCTCCTAATAAAGCATTATTTATATTATTTTTAATTGTCACAAGATAATCTGAAGGTCCTGCTAAATTAATAGAATGATCATCTGATCCATATAATACTATCGTATCATTATTTCCTGCTAAAATAGCTCCAGTTACTTTCCATTGATAAAGATTATAATTAGCTGTGATACCTCTTTTTGTTCCTCCTACGTCCATAACAGATGCCAATATATTATCTTTATTATATCGTCTTACTGAAAGAGCATCTTTAATACGAGGCGCTGATAAAGGAGCATAGCTCGTATCTTCTTCTATTTTCATATTTATTTTATTAATTTGATCAATAATACTTCCATTTTCTTGGAAGTTAATATTTCCAAGAGCTTCCTCTAAAACACTACCATCTTTTAATGTAATATCTTTTGCTTCCGCTCCTACTGGAATAGGATTAGCTGTTCCAGTAATATTTATTTCTGAGAATCTTTCTCTCATATTTATCCCTCCTTTTTATAAGGTAAATCCTTCCTTTTTATAAAAGTTTTATATTATAATATTTTTTATAAAAAGGAAGGAATTTTTAATTAATTTTGTCCTTTTATGTTTTATCTGCTTTTAGATTTACAGCTTTCCAAAGATAGTCTATTTCATCCTCTAAATCTCTTCTATGATTATCTTTACCTATATAAAAAGCATTTGCACTAATTATATTTGCACTAAGTTCATCAACATTTGCAATTTCAGTTACAATAAAATCAGCAGTAACTTTTTTAGTAACAATTTCTTCTGCTAATTCTTCAATATATTCTTTTAATGTGTTTCCCCCAGGCACTATTACTTGTGAAGCATCTATTTTTGTAGAACCATTTGCAGGAGCTGATATAGCTCCTCTTGGCGTGCTAAATCCATTTGCTCCAAGAGAACTTCCTCCACCAGAAATACCACCACCATTTTTAGCATGCATCATTCCTGTTACACTAGCACCATTTATTATAACATCAGTAAATTTTGCTACTCCAGCTCCATCAATTCTAAAATTATCACCATATATTCCATCTCCATCTATCTTTATCTTACCAATTTTTCCAGATTGAGCGTATAAATAACCATTTGACTGAACGTAAAAATTTTTTCCTAATCTTATTCCATCCGCACCAACATAAACTCCAGTTCCATTTATGTCCCAATAAGGAGTTCCTCCATTGCTATAAAGACCTTTATTTCCAAAATACCAATCACCAATATTACCGTTTTTAGCATACAAATACCCATCATGAGTTACATGAAAAACATTTCCTGCCCAAAATGCATTAGGTGTATTAGCAGTATGAACAGGAGATAAACCAACATTATTTTTTTCTAATCTATCTGCTTTTATTTGCCACCCACCTATATCACCTTGAGATGAATGTAATGTTCCATTATGATTTACATAAAAACTATCTCCAGCCCAAAAAGCATGCTCTCCAGTAGAAGCCATACCTACATTATTTTTAAATAGTTTATTAGGTTCAATAGTCCAACCTGCAATATCACCTCGCTCTGAGTGTAAATAACCACGATAATCAACAGAAAAAATATCTTTATCTCCATCAGTAACTTTAATAGCTTTATTAGTAGGTTTATCATTATTAGAACTTAATGTAACATATCCTTTAGATAAAGAATCATTGCCAATTTGCCATCCTGCAATATCGCCACCTCCAACAGCATGGATATGACCTTCAGGACTAACTTCAAAATTGCCTGAACCAAACTTAATATGCGGTGGATCTGAAAATTGAATCTACATGCCCTTCTTCGGGTCTCCTTCTTCTTCAGGATAATCACCAGATTTAATGGCGGCAGGTCCATTTACATCAATTTTAATCTGACCTTTAGTAGCTAAACCAAACTAAGCATTACCAGTATTCGCATCTAGGAAAATGCTGCGGGCACCGGCCGCATACCCAAATAATCCAGTCTAATCTTTAAATCCAGTCTAATCTTTATCCTTTATTTTGGTCTATCCTATAATAATACCAGTAAAACTATTATCCTAATTCTTTTTACCAGCACCAACTTGAGGAGTTAATATATATCCATCCTCATTATTTATTTCAATAGCAGTTCCGCTCCAATCATTTAAAGCTCTATTTTCATATCTATTTAACATAAAATGAATTGGAATATGAACTTGTGCAAACGGTTCGTCCTCTTTTTTAATTGTTAATAACAAAGCATTATCTACTTGATTTCCTTTTGTAAATACATCAACAGGAATAGCAGTACAAATATTTTTATCATTTTCTGAAATAATCTATAATAATTTACTTTCTTTAGGAATAACTTCCCATTCATAAGTAAATCCTTCATTTTGATAATTAGTAACTTCTTCTTCAATATCATTTATAATTGTTTTATAAATATTCACTTCAAATGGATCGCCCTTTTTATAAGAAGGTTTAGTTCCATCATTTTGATAAGTAACATATCTAAATCCCGTATTGGGTTTTATAACTACTTTATATTCATTTATACCTCGTTGTATTATGGATGAAATAGGTAAATCCGCATAATATTTATAACCATTAGAATACTATGCTTCAATAATATTAGATAGTCCCTCTCGAATATAAGGCTTTTCTAAATTAAACTATCTATCTTTTAAATTACTACCCTCCTAAATTACTGGCTTAAAATCATTACTTAACATTGAATACTGATCTTTATTTAAATTATCTTTTAAAATTTTCCAATTTAAAATACCATTAATTTCTGTTTTTACTCCATTGTTCCATAACTAAGGTTCAATAATTAAATTATCTGATTCCCACTATCCATTTCTATAGACAATAACAGGTTCTTTATCATCTTTTACTTTTAATTTAAATTGATATTTTGTACCATTAGTTCCATTCTATCCCTACTTACTAAAGGTAAAATTAGTTTTTGTAATAAAGGTTTGATCTTTATATTGCATAATTAAATAAATATCATTATTACTTAAACTATTATCATATGTATTTTTAATACCTATTGGTAAATTATTTTCAGTATCAGTAATATATTCATTACTTCCCATATCTAACATAGTATTTTCAATAGGAACTTTCCAAGTTACAGTAGTTCCATTTTGTAAATCTTCTTGTTTTATTTCATTTCCATTATAATATAATGTATAAGATAAATCAAAAAGTTGATATGGTTCATCAATGGCATTACTATGTAAAGAAGCACCTTCTTCATTATAAAGAAAAGTTTGATCTCCGTGATTTATCACTAATGCATATCCATTAGAAGAAGTAGGAGTGTTTTTAATTTCAATAGAAGCAGTTCCAATTAATTGCTAGATACCATTATTCTTTTTTTCGTAACATGAACATCTGAAAGTACTAGAATTAATAATTTCCTGTAAATTTACATTATATAAAATATTTCTTTCTAAATGTTGATTATTCTCATAACTAGATATAATTTTATTATATAAATCATAAAACTATTTATATGTTTTTTGACTGTCCTATTTTAAGAACCCAAAATCATTATAATATTTATCTACTTCACATGTCTAATTCCAATAAGTTTCAACTCCAACAGCATCTTCAATTTCTGCTTTGTTTTTTAAAGCCTTTATATATAAAACATCATCTTCTATTATATCTGTTGTTTTATTCTGATAATTACAAACTTGCCACTTAAAAATCTTATTTTCCTAATCAGTTATTTCTTTTCTTTCTCCATCTTCTTCACTCCAGACTTGACAAATAAGATTAGGATGCCCAGCTGAATGATGGAAAGATGTTCCTTCAGAAGAAATTAATGTAACTTCATAACTTGCCCCTTGATTAAAAATTAAAAACTATTTAGAATAAGATTTATTATCATATACAGCCACGCATTTAAACTTTGTTTGCTTAGAAAAAGCAACATCTTCTTTCTTTATTTCAATAGAAGGAGAAGGATTAAATCTATTTGGTGTTTCATTATCAGAAATAACTTTTTCATTAATACATCTCCATCCCATACCACCATAATTTAAATACTATGGGCTACGAGAAGTTATCTTTAAATCTTGTATAAACCAGTAAATCTGAACATTTTGCTATTCTAAATTCACTTCTTTCATTTTTACTCTAAGGTTAGCAACAATAGGACGAGTATCATTATCGCTAGAATTTTCTCCAAATGTATAACCACGTTCTGCTTTTAAAACAATAGCAACTGAAGACTTTTCACTATCACTTAATTTATAACTTCCATTTATTGCAAAATTATAAATAAATATGTCTGCGGCCGGTGGTTCCTCTCCCTACTCTACCTGATTCGGGAAATCCTAGACAAAACATACAATACGGTCGACCGCCACAAAATTATCACTATCAATCTAACAAGATACCACCTGATTAGATGCTGTTGTGTATTCATATGGATTACCAAAGAAATTATTATTATCAAAGTAATAATCTTGAGGTTCTTCAACGCCAGTGGCACTATTCTTCATTATTAAAGTTATTCTAATTCCATAATGCCCATTTCTTTTTTGATCATATGGCAATCCGGTCTGAACCGTACCAGTCATTTTTAAATAATTTGCATTTCTAATTTCATTAGCTATATTTTCAGATAAAGTAATAATATTATTTTTACCGTTTCTATTAAAAAGCTCATACTATTTAGTCTAATATGAACTCATTGCTATTGTATAATCACTAGAAATAAAATTTTCTCCCGTGTCAAAATATTCTTCTCCAGTAAATTCTTCAATATAATTTGTTCCTAATTGTTTAGTTGTTCCTAAAATAACTTTATATTCTTTTAAATTTCCGTCTGGAACAAAAATATAAACTAAACTATCTTTACTGTAAGTTACCGAAGGAGAAGTTGAATATGCTTCTAGTAAACTATCTTGGTATTTTACTAAATATTTACCCAAAGAAGCATCTTTACATTCAACTATCGTACCTTGTATAGTTGAAGAAAATTCTGCTTTAGATATTTTTTTATCTGAAATTATATTAATTGCTTCTAATATAGCTTCAGATATTTGGTTTGAATTATTTAACATTAATAATCCCTCCTTTTTATATACTGTGGGGGCTAATGCCCCCACAGCTTAATCTCAAATCTTTCCCGCTTTTTGAGCGGCTACTAAAGTTAAATTATTAATAGCATCTATAATATTAGAAACATCCCTAGCATTAGGGAAGTCCGCATCTATATGTACAGTTTGGTTAGCAATAATAGCTCTTTCTATATCTTTTGCTTTATTTAAAGCATTTGTATAATAGTTAGAACTTTCAGTATGAAGTGCTTCTAATATATCATTTATATGAGATACATTAGACTATATAATATCTAATATACTATTAACATTAATAGGAGTATATTCACTTTGACCAATAATATTACTAATAGTACTTCCTGTATTCTGTAATGCTTCTTGATAAGCAGCCAAATCTGCTAAACCAACATTTGAACTACCAAATATAGCAGCAAAATCAGAGCTGTGCCAATTAGGTTCATAAGGAGTATAATTTTGTAAATCTCCATATGAATTTCCATTTGCTACCCAAGAGTTAAGAACATTATCATTAGCCTTTTGTGCGGTTGCCTCTCGACTTAAAGAGCTTCCGATTAATTCTACATTCTCTTGGTTAATAAAATTATTAGCAGCAGTTGCTGCCTATATTGCTGCTTGTTTAGCTCTTTCATAGGTCTGAATCAAATCATTTACACCATTTATAGTATTTTGTACTGCATTTAATTCTTGCTCGTAACTATTAATTAAAGCTTCATTGTTATCTAATAATTGTTCTGCTTGACCGATAACAGTATTAGTATCATTAATAATATCTTCAAAATTAATTTGACCATTTCTTTCAATTTCAGCAATACTATTAATTCTTTCATCTTCTGCCTATAAAAATCTATTAATAGAATCTTCAAATAATTTACCGATTCCACCATCTCCAATTAATCCTTCGGTCATTTTAGATAAATAAGAACCTGCCTGAGGAATTAAATCTTTTAAAATATTAGTTTGTTCTGTATCAGATAATGCTTGGAATTGTTCTATATTAATTCCATAAATTTTTGCTAATTCTTCTGTGCTAGATTGAATTAAATTATTTCTTATATTAGCATTGTCTTCTAATAATTTATTAATTTGATCCCCGTAATATTTCTCTAACTCATAACTCTTTTGAAGTTTTTGCTCTTTAGATAGATTTTCATCTGTCCAAATATCTTCTAATTTATTTTTAATATTCTCAGCAGATTTTTGAATGTCACTTAAATTATCTACATAAGCCGCTTTATCACTATTATATAAACTATTCTGAGCATCAGCAAGTTCTTGCTCTGCTTTACTAATAGCTTCAGTATCAGCAGTATATTGATATGTATAATTACCTTGAGAATCTCTTCTTAATCTTAATCTATTCTTATTAGAACGAGATTGTTCAAGAGCTAGACGTTTCATTTCAATTTGAAGTAATGCATTTGCTCTATCTACATCATATTGAGTTAATCTCTACTTATCTCTTAAATAAGCTAATTGCTGTTCCATTAAATCATTTAAAGATTGTTGAGCAGCTATATCTCCATCATTATCATTAATAGCATCGTTAAAGGCATTTTCTAATTTATCAATTTCATATGCCGCATTAATCTTATCAAAATATCTATCTGCTTGATCGTTTAATATATCCCACTCATCTTCAATATCATCTAAAGTATGTCCATCACCAAGTTTTAATTCAAAATTTACAAGAATCTTATTGATAGCATTATTATATTTATCCATAATATTATCAAGAGCATCTTCAACCGTAGAATTTAAATCTTTTACAGTATCCATCCAATGCTTTTTATATTCTTCAAATCTATCTCTCGCTTCTTTATAAAGATTAGAATCTGTTCCTTGAGTCTGAGCTAGCTGATTCATACGAGCCTGCTCTTCCGCCATACGACTATACCACAAATCTTTTTGTTTTGCAAGGAAATCTAATTGAGCATTATTATTCTCTTCAATTCTATCATAGAATTTAGCCATTTGATCATATGCTTCATCTCCAAAAAACATCTCCGTAATTTTCATATTATGATCAATTAAGTCACCCAAGTACTCATATTCATCCATTTGCTCATCAAAAGCATCTTGAGCAGCATCAATAGCATCAAAGATAGATTCTTTAATTTCATCAGCAATCTCTTTGAAACCTTCCATTTGATCTTGTAAATCATCGAAGATTTTTTTAATCTTTTCTAATTGCGCGGCCCGGTCTGTTATAGACATTTTAGCTAGTTGCTATGTGAAATAAGAACCAGAGAAAATTCCATTTTGATCTCCCATCACTTCCTTCAGGCGGTTAGTCAAATTCTGGATTGAACCGGTTCCCGCATTATTATAGTAAGAAGCAATATCTGCAAATCTAAATCTATTTAAACCTAGAATATCATCATCTCTGATCTCATTAACAATATCTTTCTGGAATTTATTCCAATCTCGCTTAGCCTCAGATAAATCAAGCTCCGCCTTAATCTTCAAGTCAAGCTGTTTAACTTTTAAATCAATTTGTTTTTGAGTTTTGTCTATTTGCTCTTGTTGAGTCTTAGCTATTTCTTGTTGGAGTTTATCATAACGTTCTAAGTCTTTAAAGGCTTGATCCATTATCTCTTTAGCGTTATTTAAATAATCTTTATTACTCTCTTGTTGCTCTGCGGTCATTTGATTCCATTTAGCAACTTTATCATTATATTCTTTTAAGATTTTATCATGAGTAGTAAAATAATTATTTAAAGTGCCATCTTTATCAAATGTAGCACCATACTTTTTAAGATTATTAGCTAATTCGTTTTGTTCATCTCTTTGAAGACCTAAACGTTCTCTAATAACATCTTTTTGTTTTTCAAGGATTTCTAATTGCTTTTCAAGATTTTTAAGTGCATCTTTACCAGTTAATCTTTCTTGCTATTTATTTAACTTAGTCATCTAATTAGCAAGTTTATTAGCTTTAACAGTATTATTACGATAACGATCAGCTTTATTAGTGGCGCCTTTAGCTTTATTAGGTTCTTTAGCTTTACCGCCACCGCCTCCTTTACCGCCTTTGCCACCTTTTCCGCCCTTTCCTCCAGAAGATTTTTTATTTCCTCCAGTACTATTTTTATGACTAATTTTACCTCCAGCAGATTTATTTCCTTCTGGAATAGTAATTTTCATAGCTGTAGTACTATTATCTTTTTTTACAGGATTTTCAACATTTTGAGGAGAAGCTTTCATTTCTGGGTATGTAATAGTTTCTTGGATAGGAGGCCCTTGAGAAATTGCAGGAAAAGGAAAAGGACCAGGAACCATTTGATAATTTAATGTTGGAAGATAAACACTTCCTGAAACAGAATGTTCTTCTACATCATAACCAGGAGCTTCACTCCAATCAGTTGTACTATTTGTTTGAGTCTCGGAAGAAGCATTAAATGCCATACCTAAAGCACTATTTTGAACAGAATTTTTCATCTGTTCTCCACCCTCAATAACCTAGTTCATACCTTCTATTGCGGGGGCCGCATCTACATTTAAAGGAACATTTAAGTCAGCCCCTTTAAACAAATTATCAATTTGTTCAATTGTCCAACCAGATTGATATAATACATTAGCTAAACTTTCTAAAAATTGTAAATCATCAGCTTCTAATTTTCCAGGTTCAATATTATTTAATCTATCTTCAGCTTCAGCAATAGACATTCCAACCTTATCTTGAAATTCCTAATCATCTACATCAATTTTTAAAAATTGCTCTTCCGTAAAAGCTTCATGCAAAGCATTTAAAGAATCTATATCTCCATCAATAACACCTTTTAATTCATCTAAATGGTCTTTTACAAAATTATTATCAATATAATCTTCTTCAACATCCAAAATATCTGCCATTGCTGTACGCATAGTTTCAAGAGTTTTTGCACTATCTTTATCTCCTAAAACTTCATTTAATCCACCTTCTTCTTTTAAAGTTTGCATAACAGCAAGAACATCGGTATAACTTTTTTGTAATGTTTCAATAGCATTATTTAATCGAAGATACCTTGTTGCAGCATCTGTAGCAGTTTCATTATTTAAACCAGCATAAACCTATTCTCCAGCTTTGGCCATTTCTCTATAAGATTCCGCTACACTATCAATTTGTTCTGCTTCTAACCCATATTTTGCAGCATTTTCAGCAGAACGAGTCGCTAAAAGCAATGCTTGTGTAGCTTTAGTCTACTCTTCAAGATTTCCAGTTCTAATTGCTGAAATATATTCATTTAATTCATCTTTGCAGGAATCATATTGAGAAGCTAATTCTGCTAATTTATTTTTATAAGCGTCGTTAGTCAATAAGTGTTTACGATAAGCTTCTTCTAATAAATCTATTGAATTAATTGTAGAATAAATCTAAGCAGTAGCCTCAGCTTGAGATATTATACCTTTATCAACTTGATTTTGATAAACTCCTAAACTAACTTCTGTTAATTCTAATAAAGCCTGTTTATAGGCTTCTGTTCCTTTTAACCATTCAGTATTTAAAATTTTTATCTAATCAATTAAACCAGGATATAATTTCTAAATTTCTTCTAAAGAAGACTTTAATTTCTAATTTTCTTCATCTGATAATTTTTCTCCAGAATCCCTTTTATTTAATAATCCAATAGCTGTTAGACCATTAGCCGCAGAACTTAACTAAACCATTTGATTTTGAGCCTATTGAAGAGCTTCTTTCCAAGTACGAGTTCCATCATTTAACTCTGTAAATCTTTTATTAATAAAATCTAATTGAGATTCAGTTAAATCTGGTTTTAAATATTGGCTTACAATATCTACATCTCCTAATGAATAAGGAGTTTTAATATTTTCTTTTATTTTATTATTAAGACGTTCTAACGCTTCACTAGTAACTTTTTCTATTTTTCCAGTATTAAAATTAATTTTTACTTTATCTACATTTAAAAGATTGGCAAAATATTCTTCCCAAACTTTTTCCATATTAGCGTCACCGCTAGCAGATTTAATAGCATCTATTGTTTCTTGAGATTGTTCTTCTAAAAATTTATTAATTTGAGTAGAAACAACTTTTGATTTTTCTTGTAAATTTCTATAAGTCCAATCGTCTTTACCATTTGTTTCTTGGTCTGAAATAGCAAATTGTCCAAAAAGTTCTCCTATACTAATCTGTTTACCATTTTGCTATTGAGTTATACTATCAACAAAAGACTAAAGTAAATCATTATTTATTTTTTCTGCGGCCGTCTTATATGTATCACTACCTAAATTTGCTCTTGAAAAAGCCTAGCCCGCACCTTCAACATAAGAAGTAATTAAACCTTCTACATTAGTAATACCGAGTTCTTTTAATTGATTATAAGCATCACTATTTAAACTTAATTGGTCAAATAATGTACTATAATTTAATTGAGAAGCTTTCTACATCTACTTTTTATTAGATTCAACTTCAGCAACTTTATCTTTATAATCTTGTCCAGCTTGTTTTGTTTCAGCAACTATATTAAAATTAACTTGATTTCCATACTTTTCTCTTAAAGCATTTTCATCTTCAACTAACATTTGAAGGATGCGGTCTTCATTTTCAACTATTTCTTCTTCACTTGCTTCTAAGAATTTATTATATTCATCAATTCTTGCTTGGTCACCATTATCTTTAATTAATTCAGATGCGACTGCTGTTATAGAAGATCTTAGTGTATTAGCATATCCTGTTTTTTGAAGAGATAGAGCCTAATTAGAAGCCTAATAATTACCTTTAGCTTCATTTTCTAAAACTTTCTAACCTTTTACATTATCTCTATATTCGTCACTATTATAAAAACGTCTTCTTTCAGCCTAAGCAGCTTGATTAATTAACTAAATCTATTCTTTAAGATTAGTATTTTTATTAATAATAGCATTTCCATGGGCATCATATCCAATAACTGCTGCACTATTATAGTTAGCAATTAAATTACTTAATTCATAATAACGTTCTTTTTCTTCTTCAGTTAAATTATCAATAGTAGAATTATAATCCCCTGCTGCTTTAGATAAACGATTCCATTCATCTTCTGCTCCAGATAAAGTTTTTATATCCTCTTGAGCTTGTGCATATTTTTGAGTAGATTCTTTTTGTGCATTATTAAAATTCTAAATTGCCTATTTAGCCTAATCCACAGAAGTTGTTACAGCATCATATATTTTAGGAATAACAGTTAAAGCTGCCGTTAAAGCTAAAATTCCCATTACAACTAAAGTCACAGGATTAGCCATCATTGCAGCATTTAATTCTTGTTGAGCTACTGTAGCATTTCTAGTAGCTGTTGCTACATTATTTTTAGCTACTGCTAATGCCTATTCAGTAACCCCTTCTTTTGTATTAGCTTTTGCTTGTAATTCTGTTAATGTTGTTTGAGCAGCTTTTAAGATATTATTTTTTTCTTGTAATTTATTAGTAGCCTAAATAAGAGTATTTTGTTTAGAAAAATGCATTATAACTGGAGATAATGTTGTTTGTAATTTATTAAAACCTGCTATAATAGAAGGAATCGAATATCCTAATCCCATAATAGTTTTAGTAAACTTCTATACAGCAGACATTTTCTTATTAAAAACATTATCTATAACACCGCCTAAAGATGACATACCAGACATTAATTGAGTGGTACCTTGTAGCATTTGAGTTAAAGTTCTAGCAGCACTTAAATTTTGCATTTTTTCAACAAAATCTTCTGCTTCTTTTTGAGACTTTTGGAGTTCAGATTCAATATCTTTTAATCTATCTTTTAAACCATTTAAAGTAGCGCCATCTAAATCAGCAATAGCTTTTGCTGCTTCTTCTGCTGAAGTTTTTATTCTTTCTTTTAAATTTTTATCAATGCTATCTCCAGCAGCATCAACATCTGCTTTTAATTCTTTAATTCCAGGAATTAATTTTAAAACACCATCAAATTCAGGAATCTAAAATAAACTTTTCCATTTTTCTGCAACTTCTTTTCCAGTAACACCTGTCTGTTCACTTAAAATTTTTAATTCTTCTGCTAGACTTCCTAAAGTCCCCTATATTCTATCTGGACTTAATTCATCTAACATCTTTTTACCAGACTAAGTAGCTGCATCTTGTTTATTTTTTAAATCTTCTATTCCTTGAGCTAAATCTTCAGCATTTTTAATTCTAATTTTATATATTTCAGCCTAAGTTTGTTCTTCACCAATTCTTTTTACTATAGCATTATAAGCATTTACTTCACCTGCCTACATAATACCATAATATTGTTGAATATCTTGTTTTCGTTTAGTTACTTCATCTACAATATTACTAATAGCAGTCTAATTTACTTGTCCGTTAGTTTTTAAACCTTCATTATTTCTTAAGTCGTTACTTAATTGAGTCATTTCTTGAGTTCTAGAAACGTCCTCATTCATTTTTACAAGATTATCTCTTGTATTTTGAATATTAGTAAGAACATTATTTATTTCTCTTGAAATAGCAGGTCCAAAAGCTGCCATCATACCACTTGCAAGACCTAATAAAGCAGATGTTCCTCCTCCAATTGATTCTATAAAAAGTCCTAATAAATTAGTGGCTCCGGTCAAACTCGTTAAAACAGGATTAATCATATCAGCTGTTACTAAACTAGCTTTAACTCTTTCTCCTGCTGCTCCTAACTGTTCCATCTTAGCACCAAGAGATTCCATATAACGAGCATTTTTCTCTGCGAGAGTACCTTCAGATTCTAATGAAGTATTTAATAATTCACTATAAGTAGTCCAGTTATCGAATAAAGCCATTAATTGGTTGACCTGTCTTTGACCGCCCATTGTCTGAGCAAGATAAATCTGTTGCTCTCTAGTCAAATCTTGCCAACGGCCACCTATTTCTTCCATAACCTAACCAGTATCTCTAAGATGGCCAGTCGCATCTAATACATTAAAACCAAGCTCCGCCATTTTGCCTGAATATCTACCAAGACTAATTTCAGCTTCATCAGAACCTGTTTTAATATCATTCATACGAGTATAAATAGTCTTAAATGCAGTACCAACTGATTCAGGAGCCTGTCTTGTTGTAGCAACAACAGTAGCAATTTGAGCATTTAACTGGTCAACATCAACACCCATTGTATTAGCAGTTGATGCAACTTTAGACATAGCAATAGCTAACTAACTCATATCAGATGCACTAGAATCAGCGACTGCCGCCAATTTATCAACATATAATTCAGCTTCTTCATTTGCTACTTTATAACCATTCCATACAGATGTTAAATAGTCTGCCATCTATTGTCCAGCACCAGTAATATTTTGTGCTTTTAAAGTGGCTTCCGTTCTAGCCTGAACATCCTAATCATTTAAACCTTGTTGATAAAATGTTAATGATGCTTTAGAATAATCTAATGTACTGCGTCCTAACTCTTGTGCTGATCTATTTGCTTGTTCTGCAAATTGAGCCATTTTTTCTGTAGAATCACCTGTAACAATTCTAATATTTGTTAAAGATTTTTCTAAACTTTGTACATATTGAAAAGCACTTTGTACACTTTGAGTAAAAGTATTCATAACACTTGAAGCAATACCCCACTTCACAGTATTAATCATTGTTTTACCCATACTATCTACTAAACTATTAGTTTCTTTTAACTGTAAATTTGTAGTTAAAATTTCAGTTGACATTAATCCAAAAGCCTTAACACCAGCTGGTCCTAAACTAGCCATATCAGTAGATAATTGCTTTATCGTTATTCCACTTTTTTCTAATTCAGTTTTAAAAGCAAACACATTAGTAGTTTTTAAAGTTGGATTAAAGGCTCTATTTAAAGCTTTTTCAACCTATGAAGCCTATTTTTGAATTCGCTATAATTCTTCCTTTGAACCTTTAAAATCTCCTAATTTAATTTTCTGTAAATCCTAAAGGGATTTCTTTAATTTATTTAAACTGGTTTGATTAGCTTCAAAATCAATACCAAATTTAATATTTCCACCATTTTTTGTACTAGGCATCTTCATCCCTCCTTCATTTTAAAATAAAAAAAAATAATGCCTTCTTTATATATTATTATAAAGAAGACATTATAAATTAATCATTTTAGTCCGAACTTTCAATTCTCAACAAGAGTAGGAACAGGTCTACCACCATTCGCGGCCTCAGCAAATTTATTAACCTATTCATATTTACTTAAATCCACATTCTTTAATAAATCTGCGGCCTCCGTTGCATTCTTCGGAAGATCCTAGATAAACATCTTAATAACACCTGCCGCACTATTCTCATAAGCATCTTGAGCCGCTCTCATTTTTTCTAAATAATCTACAAGATTATTATATTCATCCTAATTCATTGCTCCAAGAATTCTGGTTAAAATACCATTACTCTAGAGTTCATCGTATAATTGACCGGGGTC
>Ga0326514_10000527_pt1 | contig 26019 bp, 48 predicted proteins | sample 3_2548_0518_D_FD_203653 | JGI IMG/M metagenome (GOLD analysis project Ga0326514, IMG submission 203653) | Bovine rumen microbial communities from UC Davis, California, United States - 3_2548_0518 | ecosystem: Host-associated > Mammals > Digestive system > Stomach > Rumen | place: USA... | reverse complement strand
CCATATGGCGCCCATGATTTCGTCGGCCACCTGCTCGGCCTTGTGGCGCCTAGCCCTGTTCGCCCTGCGCTGTGCCGCCCTTGCCTCGAAGCTCATTTCCTTGCTCCCTTCTCCGTGTTCCTAGCGCGTGACCTCGTAGGTGTCTGAGGTCGCGTCGTATGTGACCTTATAGCCCTCGTCAACGAGCGCGGCGTAAAGCTCGTCGCCAGACCTCTTGATGGCGTTGTACGCGTCGATATCGTGGCTCTGGTAGGCGTCACGCATGCGGACTGCGGTCTGGTTGAGGATGTCGGTGTAGATGGTGGTCATTTCGTGCTCCCTTCCGTGTCGGAGAGGCCCTTCCCCTCCTGCTGTTTATACTATAGCACATAATCATGGGTTGGTCAACGAGAATTTTAGATTTCTTGGAAGAACTTCTTCCCATACGGGCAGAACTGTGCGACCGAGCAATACGACTGACAGCGGGTATCCTCGCCATTGCGAAGCTCTAGGTAGTGGCTGGAATCGTCTAGGTCTATGCCCTTTTCCTTTGCCCACTCCTTGGCCGCTTCCTCGCTGTCGAGCACCCTCAAAGCCTTCTTGCGGCCCTTCTCCATGACCGCCCACTTGTCAGGCTTGTGCCAGCGCTGCTCTGGGCTGCAAGGCATGAGTCCTTCCACAGTTTGTTCCCAGTTGAGCTGGTGGGTGAGCATGTCGAACCACTCGTACAGCTCTCGCTCGGCCTGCTCGAAGTCCTCTTCAGTGAAGTCCCAGCCGATGCGGAAGACTGGGTGCCTCGGGTAGTCCTTCTCAGTCATCGCCTTGCGCTGGCTGTGGTCGCGGAGGATTGCCACTATCTCGCCGCGCCTTGCGTCGAAACCGTGCTTCCTGAGCATCCAGCAGTACAGGAGCGTCTGCTTCCTCCACTTGTCGAAGTCGCCGAAGGTAACCGTCCAGACGCTCGTGGTCTTGTAGTCGGTGACCGTGCCGTTTGCATCGTCGTACAGGTCGAAGATGCCAGAAAGCTCGTATGGCGTTCCCTCGATTGGCACGCTGAGCCAGTTTTCCTGTAGCTGGCTGTCCGTAGCCTCGGCCTCCTGCAAAACCTTGTGGACGGCGCTGCCGAAGATTGCCCAGACTCGGTCTGCCACGTCTTCCTCTGACTCGCCCTGATGGCTGCGCTTCAGAATCGCCTCGCAGGTTCCTCCCAACACCTCGGTGACGCTGTAGCGGTTCGGCTTGTACTCGTGGTCGCTCGTGGCTGCATCGACGAACGGCTGCGGGAGGTTGAGCTTGTTGGTCAGCATTGATGTCTCCAATGGTTGTGGGGCCTCTTTTGGAGGCCCCTTGCTTACGTGTGCGTACTTATGCCTGCATGGCCTTGGCGAGCTGGCTGGGCGTCTTGATGGAGTCGAAGCCATCCTCGGCCTTGTCGGATGCGAGAGTGCCGTCAGCGAGCTGCGCGTCCCAGTAGTTCTTGCCAGAGTAGAAGCTCCTGTAGACGAACTCGCCCTTGGGGGAGTAGCCATCGGTGCTCAGCGCCTTGTAGGCCCACATGCCGCTTGAGCAGTAGGCGGCGCCGACCTTGAAGCAGACATAGCCGTCGTAGCCCATCTTGATTGCCTGCTTGAGGAACGAGCGCATGGCCTTGAGCTGGCTCATGCTCAGGTTCTCGTTCCACCAGTCGAAGATGCTCAGCTCGTCGCAGACCTTGACGATTCGGAGGCTCTGGCCCTGCTCGATGCGGCGCTCGACGTTGGCGAGGATGGCCTTGGCGGTGATGGTCTCGGGGTTGGTCTTCATTTCGTGCTCCCTTCGGGTATGGGGTTGGCCCTGTGCCTCTCCCCCTTTGCTAGGTATACTATAGCACATTATGGAGCCGAGCAAAGCGGGAATTTCAAAAAAATTTGGGCCACCCCGAAGGATGGCCCGACGCCCTATCGGCCTGTGCTTCCGTAGCCCCTGCTCCCACGCTCGCCGCCTTGTATGGCATCGAAGGCCGCGTAGGTCGGGTAGCAGACTGGCATCACGACCAGTTGGGTTATCTTGTCGCCCTTTGCGAAGTGGTGCGGGATTGGCGAGTCGTTGTAGAGCTTGACCATGATTTCGCCGTCAAACCCCTCGTCGATGACCCCTTCTGAGGTTATGCCGTGCTTGATGTTCAGCCCGCTTTTTGACTTGAGCATGCCGACCGTCCCCTTGGGGAGCTGCACGTAAACGCCCGTCTTGACCGTCACGCTCCCCTTGCTCGGAAGCACGAACCCCTCCATGCATCGGATGTCTGCGCCCGCGTCCGTGGAGTGCGCCCTCTCTGGCAGGTAGGCGCCCTCGTCCAGCTTGACCTTGATTAGCATTTGCTTCTCCTTTTCCGACTCCATCCTTGCGATGATGTTGCAAAGCTCCCTGCGCTTGATGTCGCCATAGTACAGCGAGTCGGAGCGTCTGTTTTCCTCGGTCACTGTCACTTGGTCACCACCTTCGCTCCGCAGTTGGGGCAGTAGCGCGGCGTGATTTCCAGCGACATAGCCCCGCACTCGGAGCACTGGAACCGAAGACGCCCAGTCTGCTCCACGTCCCATGTGTCGTGGCACGTCCCCCGTCCCAGCGCAGCCTCGACGGCCTGTGCGGGGGTGAGGCGGTAAAGCCACACATTCACAAAGCCGCCGCTGATTTCGTCTGCGGAGTAGCGATAGGCGCCAGTGCTCTTGCTGGTCTGCTCGTAGCCCCACAAGGTGCTCTCGCATCCGTCGAAATGCTCCGCCCCGCGCTCGTCCAGCAGTCGGCGCAGCTCGTCGGTCGCGGTCATTCCGCATACACCTCCATCGCTGGTATCTGGTTGGGATTGACGATTACGCAGTGCCCGTCAAAAGTCTGCAAGAAGACTGGGTGACCCCCAGTTAGCCAACGAATGACCATCTCGCTATTCTCTGGTGAGAAGTACGTGAGCGACGTTCCTTGCAGGTTGAGCACCACCTTTGTCTTGTATACGCTCGTGCTCATGCGTCCACCTCACCCCCTGCAAGCAGTCTCTCCAATGCGTCGAACACGTCGCAGGCCATGAAGCTCAGGTGCCTGTCTCCCATCGTCACATCGTAGCGGTGATGGGGGTCTGGAATCGTGACCATGGTCGTGCTCATGTCGATGGTCTGCCCCGTGGTATTGCTCGTGTAGGTCATGCTGACCTCGGACAGGTCGAAGTGCTTCATTCGGCATCACCTGCCAGCCTGAGCTTGGCGGCGTACTCGGCAATGGCTTCCTCGTATGTCGGATGCACGCTCGGTATCTGGGAGTCGATGACCTTCTCTGCGAACTCCCGCAGCACGTCCTCGACGGTCGGCTCGTGGTGGTGGCGGTAGTTGGGAGCATCGAACTGCGAATAACGACCGAAGCCATCTTCCCATGCGTAGAAGCACTCGACACCAACGCCCGTGACCTCACGATGGATAGACGGGCTGACAACGTTCTCCATCACGTCCCCCACGCGAATCGGCATGCCGTCTGCGTCCAGTGGAAGCTTGACCCAGTTGGCGTCTCGGTCTGCCACCCACTCGTCATGCTCGCGCCGCATGTCGTACATGGCGCTCTCGTGGGCTTGGTCGATGTGTTCTGCAATGGTGGCGAGTTCCTCAGCCTGCCTGTTGGACATGAGCTTGCCGCCATATTGTTCGATGTATGCCCACAGCTCGCAAGTGACACTCATTCGCCCTCCTTTGCCAGACGGAGCTTGGCGGCGTACTCGGCGTACAGTTCATCGTTGTCATCGAGCTTGAAGTCATCGCCGCCTAGCACGTCGGCAATGTTGGCTGCGAACTCCCGCAGCACGTCCTCGACGGTCGGCTCGTGGTGGTGGCGGAGCAGCTTCGGGCTTACGAGCGCCCTGTTCTCCGCGTCCAGCTTCACCATCCAGACGTACCCGCTCGCGCCACGGCTCAGCTCCATCGTGTCGATGGGCGCAGGGGCCGCATAGCCACCGAACGGCAGCTTCTCGTCCACCAGCTCGCCAATGTGCAGCACATCGCCATCCTCGCTCACGGGCAGCTTGACCCACTGGCTCTCGTCAAGAGCGATGGGCACCGACATGACGCCGTTGCCGTATGCCTCGGCGCACGCAGCCTCGTGCTCCGCGTCGATTCGGTCGGCGATGGCAGTCAGCTCCTCCTCAGTGAACACGCGCCTGTTTGACGGGAACCTGTAGATGCCGCCCGTCCTCAGCTCGTCCGTGATGCTCATTCGCTCCCCTTCCTCGATGCCCACGCGCAGAAGCCGTCAGGCTCGACTGCCATATGCAACGGCCTCCGCTTGCATGCACAGATGTCAAAATCGAACCACTCGCAATCCCTGCACCGCACTAGGCCACCCATGCGCTTGACGGCACTCCATCCGTCCCAGTAGGTCGGGCGATACTCAGACCAGATGCCCTCGTGCTCAGCCATCGTCCACCCCCAGCTCGTATCGGCACTCTGTTGGCAGGTGGCTGCACTGGTTGTTGGGCGAGTCGAACTTATAGACGAACCTGCCCGTGACGTCGCACGCAGCCATGTCGTCCGCCCAGCCTTTGGCGTGGGCGCACTCCCAGCAGTGGCGCGTGAAGCCCGCGAGGTCGGCGAAGGGCCTGTTGCGCCTAGCCATCGTCCACCCCCAGCTCGGCCACGTTGGTCAGGAACTTCTCGCGGTCTAATGGATGCACCGCGTAAAACATGTCCCGAACCAGCCCCCGCAGCTTGGCGTTCTCGTCCTCAAGAAATCGCACGTCATCCACAAAGACGTTTACATCAGACCTCAGCGTCAAGACTTGCTCTGGCGTCATCTGCGTAGTCAGCTTTGCCTTCCATGCAAGCATTGCATCCGCTAACGTGCTCATACCTACACCTCGATTCCCAGCTCTTCCGCACGCTGCGCGAACTCCTCGTACCTTTCGGATGTGGGAGGCCTTCCGAATGCCTCGCGGATTTCGATGTAGTCCAGCATGTCCTCGACCAGCTCGTGCAGCTCGTGGATGTGTCGGCTAACCTCCTCGCACTTCAGGTTGTGGACGAACTTGCACCTAGTCACCATCATGCTCATTCGCTTACCTCGATTCCCAGCTCGCGCAGGCTGTCGGCGAACTCGTCAGGTACTTCTGGCGGGCATGTGATTCCGCCCGCCCACCTAAGCCATTCCAATGCCTTCACGCACAGCCCCCGCAGCTTCCCGTTCTCCCTGCACAGCTCGTCCACGCGCCTCGTGCTGGCGTCCAGTGCCCTTTCGAGCCGCCTTACGCTCTCAGCCATCTGACACCTCGATTCCAAGCTCTTGCATGCGGTCGGCGAGAATGCACCTGCTGTTCATCCGCCTGCAATCGTCACAGGTTGCGTGGTCACTGTGAATAGCACACTCATACGCATAGCGCACCAGCTCATGCAGCTCGTCGTACTCGTCTTTGCGAACCCATCCGTGCTCTTCCAGCACATTGCCGATTGAGTCATCCCAGAGCAGGCCGAGCGTGCCGTCATCTTGTTTGACGAACCGCCAGAAACCGCCACTGTCAAGGATGTCTTGGCTCATGATGGACATGGGTGGCAGAAGGCTGCTCTGCAACGCCCTGTTCTCGTTCCTGAGCGCCTCAAGCTCGTCCTCGTACTCGCTGATAGCCCGCTCAAGCTCTTCCAAGGCCCTCTTGCGCAGCTCGTCGCTCACTTGGGCCTCCCAACCCACTGCTCGCCGCAGCACGGCATGTCCTTGCCCTCCCAGCTTTGGTGCACCAGCGTAGGCTCGTCGGGCTGCTGCATGCACATTCCGTACCTCTTGTGCATCTCCTTGCGCTCCGCTGCGGGGAGCCAGCCGAACGGGTCGTGCTCGCTCGGGCGCTCACCCGTCCAGCAGTACCAGCACGTATCGCACATGACTGGCGTGTCGTCGTAGTAGTAATCGTCATTCATAGCCTTCTCCCTTCTCGAACTCTCGCCTCTCCCTTGCCCACATCTCGCTCATTATCAGGCGGGCGGTGCCGTACTGCCAACGCTTCTCTCGGTCTATCTCCTGCGGCGTGAAGCCCTGCCGCATCCTACGAAAGACGAACCCCTCGTATGGGTCGATAGTCTCCTCGACCTCCTTTGGCGTCCTCATCGACTTGGGCTTGCTCTCCTGCTTGGTGCGCTGGCTCGGCTTTGCGAGACCAATGCGCCTAGCCCGCTCCCTCAGCGCCCTCATGGTTCGGTTCGGCAGAACCTCCTGCCATCCTATCCAGCTCGGGCCGTACTTCTGGTAGTAGGCCCTGAGCATGTCATCCTCCAGCTCAGTCCAGCCCTTCGGCGCGTCTGCCTTGCTCTGTCTCATGAGACCCCCTTGCCACGGTTTCCCCTTTCGGCTCTCGCCCCGTGGCAATGATAGACGATTGGAGACCCCATTAGCTCAGGCACTCCATCACTTCGAGCGTGAACTCTAGCTCGGTGATGCATGCCGCGTACTGAGCGGCTTCGTTGAGCTTCATGGATGCCGCCTCGTACTCACCGTCCATGATGTGCTCTATGGTGGCCCTGTCGCACGCCTCCTTCCGCGCCTCGTAGCTCCTTATGCTGGTCTGGATGCTCTTGGTGATTGCCTCGCTGTCCATCTCTTCCTCCCTAGTAGTTGTAGGTGCACCAGTACGCGCTGCCATCGTTGTCGAGCGCCTTCCAGTCGCGCTCGTCTGCGAAGTCGTGGTATTCGAGCTTGCGGAAGGCGAGCGGGAAGTGCCTGCGGGCCTCTGTACTCGTCACGGCCTCGGTGCGGTAGCCGCCGTATGCAGCGGCCTCGTTGAAGTTGGCATCCTCTACGAACTGGTCTCGCTCGGCTTTGGTGGCGAAGCGGTAGAGCGTGCCGTAGTCGTTGCAGAACTCGATTCCGTAGCGATGGTATGCCGCGTAGTAGCTCTTGCTCATTTCGTGCTCCCGTCTCTCACGTAGGGGCCTCTCCCCTCCCGTTACTGGTACTATAGCACATTAGTGACGGGAGGTTGCCGAGAATTTTTCACTTTTTTCGGAGGTCTGGCCCGCCGAAGACAAGCCCCGCGCACATCTCTGCCAAGCGGCTCACCATGGCGTCAGCCGTCTCGTGGTCACCGTCGACCGCATACCGCTCGCCAAGGTCGCCGAGGTCGTAGTTGCTCGTGAGTATGGTCGGCTTCGCGTGGTTGTATCGGCTGTCGACCAGTCGGAACAGCTTTTCGACGCTCCATGCCGTGGGCTTGCCCTTGCCTATGTCATCGAGCACGAGCAGCTTGCACCCAGCAGCCCGCTGGAAACGGTCTTCCTCCACGTCTCCCCACTGGCCCCTCATTGACGCCAGCCAGTCTGGTACGCTCACGAACCTAGCCGACACCCACCCGTCGCGCTGGTTCTTCCTGACGTATGCCTTGAGGATGCGGCAGGCCGTCGTGGTCTTCCCCGTTCCCATAGGCCCGCTCAGGTATAGCCCTTGATGGGCCTCAAGCTCATTTAGGCCATCATTGTCTGGCTGCACTCCCCAGAAGCGCTCTGGCACGCCAGTGGCCCTCCAAGCCTTGGTAAGCTCGCCAGCCCTGAGCCTTATGAACTCGGCCCTAGCTGCCTCCTTGGCGCCGTCGCACTGGCACTCGCGCCTGAGCACGTGCGCCCTTCCCCTGACGCTCGGGACGCTGTAGGTCTCGTAGGGCATGCCGCAGTACGGGCAGCGGTCAGAACTGGATTCCGTCATAGTCGCTCCAATCGTAGGCATCGTTGGTGACGGTGATTGTGTCCTGTCGGCCAGCGAAGTTGTAGCCGTCGAGCCTTCCAGTGGGCTGCGGGTTGCTCTTGGCCCAATTACGCTCCCACGTCACGCAGCATTGCTTCCAGCTCTTGACGGGCTTGCCGTTCTGCATCTTCCAATCGCTTGCGGAGTAGTAGTCAAAGAAGTGCTGAGGGTCGAAGTGGTAGCCCCTCTCTTGGACGTATGCCTTTACCTCTTCGATGGTCGGGCGTTTGCCGTCTATATCTTTAGGTTGTCTCTTAGGTTTATCTTCTATCTTATTAATGGGTGCAAAATTTGTATGGGGGGTATCACAAATTTTGTATGGGGGGGTCACATTTCTTGTGGCCCTGTACTCGATTTTTACCTGCCCCTGCTCAATCTTCTCCCGACGCTCAAGCAGGCCCTTGTCGGTGAGTGACTTGAGACAGTTCCCCACCGTCCCCTTGGTAGCTCCGCACCACTCGGAGAGGTAGCCCTTCGTGCCGTAGAACCAATGGTTCCCGTCCTGTGTGAACCCGTAGATGGTCGCGTACACAATCAGCTCGTTCCCCTTGAGGTGCAGGTCGTTCACCATGAACGCCTGAATCACGACGTAGCTGTCTTCCCTCATCGTGCCTCCAAAACACTACACCCGCCTAAGCTGGGTCCAGCAGCCTAAGCGGGTGTGAGTATCACTGTAGCACATAAACGATGCTGGACCCATCGTGTTTGCTATTATAGCTCATTTCCTCCATCTTGCGAGGGGGAATCTCTGAGATAGTAGCGGGCGAACTGCATCCTGTTGCCGAAGCGGTCTACGCCCTCGCAGGTCACAGTCTCGATGTTGTAGCCCTTCTTGCGGAGGTTGAAGATGATGGCGCTGAGTCGCGTGGCCCCGAAGTTCTCGATGGCCTCCATGCTGCTGATGCTCGCTTTAGTCTGTAGCCACTGTAGGACGGCACTGGTCTTGTTCATGCGTAGTTCCTCCCCATCAAAGCGATGAACGTGTGGTGGTCTTGCTCGTCTATTCCCTCCCTGCTCTCCCAGCGGAGCTGGCAGTCCCTCTTGAGCCACCTGTCGAGCGTCCTGTCGCCGCTGTGCACGCCGCGCCTTCCTTGGTGGTGTTCGTGGCAGAGCCACACGGTGCAACCCTCGCGGTCGGATATCGGACGCCTCGAAGACGGGTAGATGTGGTGCAGCTCCACGTAGGGGTTCCCGCAGAAGAAGCAGCCTTGGTCGCGGTCTGGGTATAGGCTCGGTCTCTTCATCGCGCCTGCCCCCACTCCCGCTCAATCTGGGCCTCTATGAGCTTGAGGTGCAGCTTGCAAGAGTTGATTGCCTCGACGTTCGCCCTGTAGACGGTCTCCGCTACGTCCCGCTCGAATCTGAGGTCGGCCACCTCTGGTACGCCGCGACACGTTAGCTGAATCATGCCGATGGGCATGTCCTCGGCTCGGAGCCTGAGACTGACCTCTCGCTTCTTGATGTTGTAGGCACGCTCGGCCTCGGCGTAGGCCGTGCCGCTCTTCCGCAGCTCCCTGACGCACACGTCAAGCTCTCTGCGCTTCTGAAGCAGCTCCGAGTAGAGGTCGCTAGGCTCGCTCATAGGTCACCTTCACCCGCCCTCAGAATGGGATGTCCTCGTACTCGTAGGCGCCCTGAGAGCCGTTTCTAGGCCCTCCGTAGGACTCCCCTGAGTAGTTGTCGCGCCCTGCGCCAGAGCGGCCAGAATCGGCCTTAGATTGGCTCAGGAACTCGATTTCCTCGACCACGACCTCAAGCTTGGAGCGCTTCTGGCCGTCCTTCTCCCAAGTGCTGTAGCGCAGCTTGCCCTCGATTGCGACCTTTGCGCCCTTGGTCAGGTAGCGGCTAACGGACTCGGCACGCTTGCCGTACATGACGCAATCGACGAAGTTTGGGTGGTCTTCCCACTCGCCCGTCTGCGGGTTCTTGCGTCGGTCGTTCACGGCTAGGCCAAGCGTCAGGATGGTGGTTCCCGACTGGGTGGAGCGAACCTGCGGGTCGCGCGTAAGGTTTCCAGAGACGTTCACACGATTGATGCTCATTGCTAATCCTCTTCCACGATGCTGTCGACGTAGACCACGGTTGCCGTCGAGCGGACGTCTATCCAGACGCCAGCGATTCGCTGGCTCTCCGTGCTCGTCCTCTTCACCAGATGCCCCATAATCTCTAGCTGCTCCCCTTCCTCGACGAACCCCTCCAGCTGCTCCATCGCGTCGCTGATTTCGGTGAGTCGGCAATCAAAGATGTCGTACCGACCAGTGTTCGGGTCTGTCACCTGCAAGGCAAAGTCGAGAACCTGCCCGCCCTTGCCGTTGTTGCCAGCCTTCGCGCCGCGCTTGACGATGCCGATTAGATGGACGCTGTTGTTCTCCATTAGCCCTCCTTGACCCAAGTGAAGCACCTGCGGTTGGTGCTGTCGTTCCAGATTGACAGGCCAGTGATGCGCCCGCCCTCTATGCGAATCTTCTCCACGTGGAAGCGGTCGAAGCACTGCGGCTTGCCGTTCTTGCCGACCTTGATTTCCTTGCAGTTGTCGGCGTACACGAAGATTCTGGGTGACGTGTAAAGCTCGCGCCCGATGCCCCACGTGAAGCATGCCCTCTTGAAGGCGTCTGACGCCTCGCCCTTCTGGGCCTCCATGTTGGACGGCGCCCCCGCGTTGTCTTTCCAGACCCATTCGTGGTAGCCCGTTCCAGCGTCGCGGCACACGTTGATGCCTACCTTGCAGAAAAGCGTGTTCTTGTGCTCGTAGTAGCGGCATTGCCAGTTCTCGGCGCCGACCGCCTCGTCTAGGATGCGCATGTCGCACCTCGCATCCTTGTAGAGCAGAAGCTCCACGCCAGCCTGTGTGACCCTGCTTACCCTGACTTCGATTTCCTCTGCCGTAAGGTCTCGAAACTTCACTCCTGCTCCAATCTCTGAGGCACCCACGGTGCCAACGGCTGACGGCCCTTGCCGTCCTTTCTGCTGGTCAATCTGTGATAGATTATACCAGAACCACGCGGTCCCTTGCTTGCCAGTATCGGTATCGCTCCCCCTTTCCTGCACCACTCCCAGAACTCGTTCCACTCGTCGGGGTCGAGCCTCCCGTCACGCTTGCATTGCACGGCAACGACCTCGCTGTAGCCGTACACTGCACTGAGAAGCGTGTTCCTCGCCGCAAGCAAGTCGGCTGGCGAGTGCGAGCCTGCGGAACGCACCCACACAAAACCGTAGCTTTCTAGGTCTTTCGCAACTTTGCGCTCGAAGCCTGCTCCCCTTTGGTAGTTGGTTGCCAACTAACCTCCCCCCCATCAACGCTTGCAGATTGCAGCACTCTGGGTGTACCCGCGAACAGTCGTGCTGACACGCACGAGCCTGACGCTCTTAAAACCGCGCTCTACACAGCGGTCAAAGAGCTGTTTCCAGCTCTCGCCGTACTGTGCGTTGACAATGAACTGGCCTTTGCGGACGTCCCCGTTGCTGTAAGGGTACTCGGCACATTCCTCGTAGTTAGTCTTGATGGTCTTGCCATTGTACTCGACGTTCTTCATCGTTGCCATCTCGTGCTCCCTAGAACGTGGGTGGGCCTCTCCCTCCCATGGCTATAGTATAGCACACTTTTTGGAGGGGAGGCCCGAGAATTTTTACCAACTGCTGCTGTAGCGGAAGGTCACGTACCAGTCTGGCCTAGCGGGGTGAACCTTGTGCGTGAAGAAACGCGGCTCAGGCTCGTCGACTAGCATGCCGAGGATGCGGCCAAGCTCCTTGACGGTGAATTCGAGGTCTTGCCAATACCACTCGTCAACCTCGTCGCTGCCGAAGAAGAAGCCGCTCTGCGGTGGCAGAAGGTCGTATGCCTTCGAGTGGTCGTGCAGAACCTCTTCGCAGGTCGACAGAAGCTCTTCGAGCTGCTCGACCTCCACGTCGTAGGTGCCGCAGTCATCCCTCCCGCCCTGCACGTGGTCGACGAACCACTTGTGGATGCAGTTGGTCTTGCGCCAGTACAGCACGATACCGCTCTTGCGGTACCAGTCGGTGATGTACTCGCCGTAAGGCTCCGTCTCGTGCACCTCGCTTGCAAGCTCGGGGCTGTTGGTGTACAGATACATGTCGAGGCCCACTGGTCTCTCCCTTCTCTTTGCGAGGGGGCTGGCAGCTCCACCAGCCCCCTCAGCCTACATTGCTACATCGCCAGAGCCAAGCGCTCCGTCGTTGCCACGTGCTGCGAACCGAACCTGTCACGAATCTCGTCCATAGTCAGCTCGCGGTGGTTCTTGCGCTTCCAGTCCTTGGGAGCCTTGTACCAGCGCCTCTTCTTGCTGGCCCAGCGCATGCCCATGCCCTTGAGAGCATCCTTGTGCTCGCGGGTGTTGCCGCCGACCCAGAGCCAAGAGCCGCAAATCTCAATCTCGATTCCAGCCATGGTCACGAGCTGCGAGATGATGTCGGCGAAGGCGTCGGTCACGTCATCGGGCATGTCCTGATTCCAGTCGGTGTAGGTGCCGCCGTCCTTGCTCTCGTGGATGTTGTAGTTGTGCTTCTTGAGGTAGTCGAACTCGGCGTTGACGGCCTTCATGGCCTCAAGGTCGCCGTTCGGGCGGTCGGGGTGCCAGCGCATGCAGAGTCGGTAGTACTGCTTCTTGGCCTCTTCGATGGTGGTGGTGTGGTCGGCCTTGAAATACTTGAACTTCATGACGTGCTCCCTTCGGTCTTCGGAGGCCCTGTGCCTCCTGACAAATATAATATAGCACACATAACAGCGCAGGTCGCTGGGAATCAGAAAAAAGTTTGGGGAGGTTTAGGCCCCTCCCCTTGGCCGTTGGCTGCTAGAAGTTCTTGATGTCCTTGACGGTCGACCAACTCCAGCCGCCGTCGTAAGTGCCCAACCAAAGCTCGAAGCCCTTCGGCCAGTCACTCTTGAGGTTCTTGGCAAGCTCTTCGAAACGGGCCTGCGCCTCTTCCATAGACTTGAACTCCTCGGAGAGGTAAGTGGTCGGATGGTACTCTGCGACTGGCGCGTTGGTGATGCAGACGCTGAACTTCTTGGTCATCTCTGTGCTCCCATCTGAGGTAGGCCCTGTGCCTTATCCCCTTTGCTTGGGTATATTATAGCACATACAGACGGGAGGTCACGCGGGATTTTGAAAAATTTCTAGCCGTTTTTGAGGTGCTTCTCCAATATCGCGCGGTACCTGTCTCCGTGGTCTTGAGCAGCCCCGCGAAGGAAGTGCGCGCCCTCCCTCCTGCTGGTGCCGTTCTCCACGTATGGGGCATAGCTGACGTTGGTGCCGATGTACACCTCGTTGTTGTCGACCGACGTTATCGCGTGCGTGATTGAGTTGCGGAGCCTGCCCGTGTCGACTGGGCAGAGCTTCTTTGCATATGCCTCGGCCACGAGTCCAATCTCTTCCAGAGCGACCGCCACGGCCTGCCTTATCGCGTGCGCTATCAGCTCCGAGTTGTTCTCTAGGATGATGACGTTGCCAATCTCGTCGCCACGGATTGCGTTGACCGTCGACTGTGTGACCAGCGTGCCACCACCGACCCTCTTGCCGCTCGGGCTGAACTTCTTCGGCGTGCGGAAGCTGCCCTCTCGGTCAATCCTAGCTTGGTACCTGTCGGCTAGGCTCGCCATGTCTACTCGCCTCCCGCAAACGCTGGGTCTGACAGGAGCGCAACCGACTCGGCATGGCTTGACGTTGTAAGGATGCCGTCGACGTAGTGCAGGTAGAGCGGAAGCCCGACCTTCGCCTCGCCACGAGGGACGAGAAGCCAGACGGTCTCGCCGCTCGTAAGCTCCATTTCCTCGGTGCCAAAGCCGAGCGCCTTGGCGTCATCGAGAACTTCCTGCGGAACCATTTCCAGCCGCCTCCAAAATCATGTCGCATATCGACGTGTCAAACTCGTAGTCGCTCACCTTTAGAAGCTGCGGGCCGTCAGCATAGGTAAGCCCGCCAGAGGTCGACTTGAACTTGACCTGCTTGAGGTATTCGCTTATGCCGCTCTCGTCGTATGTCTCGCCGCATTGCGGGTCGTACATCCTGAGTCCGTCATCCGTCCTCTCGATGCAGACGATGTGGCCAATCCTAGAGCGCCCCTTCCATCCGAACTCGATTGTGTAGCGTGCTCCCGCCTCGATTGTCCCTTCCGACTGAAGCCACTGGACGAACCTCCTGTGGGTGGGTATAGGCTCGCCGTATGTGTCGCTCCTGCCCTCGCCGTCGTACCTGATGTACCGAGGGTGCGTTCCAGTTGTCGGGTCAATCCAAGCCAAGTTGGTGCGCCTTGAGAGCCTTTCGCTGACGGAGCCGCTTGTGTTCGCCTTCGCCTGAACGTCGTAGCCCCTACGCCTCGCCTCGTTGGCTACAACGCAAGTCTGGCAGTTCTCCCTGTAGCCGTTCTGCTCCCTCCTTGCGACGGCATATGCACGTTCGGCGTCCTCCATCTCCTTCTTGAGCCTTTCGATTCTCTGCCTGTCGAAGCTTGCCGACTCGACCTGACCGTTAAGCTCGCCGTAGTAGGCGTCTCTGGCCGAAACAAGCCTTTCCCTAGCTGCACGCGCGATGTCGTAGTTCGGGTTGCCGCGCATCTCGTTGGCCTCTGCGAAGGTCATTGGCGCACCACGCCTCACGCCAGCAAGCTCTGTCGGGTTGCCGTCGTTCGCAGCAGCCGTCTCTTGTGCCTTCTGGCCCTTCCATTCCTCGTACGTCATGCCCTTCGGGAGCCTGCTCCAACGCCCGTCCATCGACTCCTGACCGTCCTCGGGGAACCAAGCGACGAGGGTGCATCGGCAGTTCCAAACCTCCGAAGGGTCGGCCTTCGGGTCTGCTGGGAACTCAAGCTCGTGTCCGCTCGACGGAACTCTGAACTTCTCGCCGACTGGCACGTGCTGCCCGTCAAGCTCTCGGTGGCTGTGCCTAGTCCGCTCGTCAAGGGTTGCAAGCCACTCCTGCTCAAGCTCGATTCCGATGCTTTGTGCGCGACGATAGCTGTCGACCCGTCCAGCGTTCTCAGCGCCAGTCAACGCGGTGCGAGCGGCCCTTGTGGCAGCGGCCTCGTTCATCCTCATGACCCGTCCTATGCGGTCTGCGGCCCTAGGTATCGACTCGCCCTGAAGAACGCTTTGGGTTATCACGCTTGCAAACTTCTGTCGGTTCCATCGCAGGTCTCGCCCATTGTCCATCTTCTGCTTGGGAATCGGGGGAAGAAGCTCTGGCTCGTCCCTTATGAGGCGCCTCACCGTGCTTTGGTCGTAGAGGTCGAAGGCGTGCGTCTCGTACCCTATCCCGTGCTCGACCTCGAACACGGCGTAGTTCGCATTCTCCGCAAACACCGATGGTATTGCGTCGTTCACCGTATCCATGGCAAGCTGGTTTGCCCTGTTGGCGTCCCGAGCAAGCGTCTGGGCCATGCTCTGCACGAAGGCCCTGTCGGTTGCTTGGTCCTTCAGCCATCCGTCATACTCTTCCTGAGTGGCATCGCCAGACTTGACGCGCTGCTTCCAGTCGGCGTTCTCCTTTTCGTAGGATTCCATCATGTCATCGAGACGCTTCCGCATCTCTCGCGTGGCTTGGTTATATTGGCGTCGAAACCTCCGCTCAAGCCTTTCGATTTCTCCGTCTGTCCACTCGTGCGCTTGGTCTGCCATCTTCGCTCCAATGCGACGCACCCTATCACGATTGCCCGCTAAATGGCGCCGCCCTCTTCACTCTTCGCTTCGCTGCCGACGCTGAACCTATCCATGTCCTCGTCCTCGTTTGCCGTGATGACGGCGTTGACCTCGTCTGGGGTGAGGTTCGGGAGCTTGCGCAGGATGGTGTTCTGGTCGAGCCAAGCCGCCTCTTGGACGAGCATTTCGACTTGCTCCTTCTGGTTGCTGATTCGCTGGCGCTTGAAGACGGGAGAGTCATCGATGCCCTGAAGGGCAAGGAGCTGCACGATGGCGTCGCTGACCCAGTGCTCAAAGTCTGCGGCGTTCTCGTCCAACGGCTGGTAGGCCGCGTCGATGTGGTCGTTGGTCGCACCCGCCGATATCACGTGAACGTCCAAGGCGCCGAAGTCCTCGTAGATTCTCGCCTTGAGGTCATCGAGGAACGCCTTGCGGGCCTGATACGGTATCTCCTGCGTATATGGGGTGACCTTGCCGCCAGCCTGCGTGTCGGCGTTGGCTATGTGGTTGAGCTTCAGGCGGTCTAGGAACTGTTTGAGGTCATCGTCGGTCATACCGCCGTAGTTCTCCACTATCCAGTAGATTTGCGCACAGTCGGACAGGTCGTTGGCGAAGCCAGAGAGGATGAGGTCGTATGCGTCGATGGCCTCTTGCATGCCCACGAGCGTGCTCTGCTTGAGCCTAGAGCCGTACATCCTGACCACGGGAAGGGCGTTGTAGTTGTCCTCCGATGTTGGCACCATCTCGTCGACGTTGGTGTACTGGTAGGTTATCGCGTAAGGTGACTTCTCGCTGACCTGTTGGAGCTTGCCGCTGACGGTCTGGTAGGTCGTGTAGCCGTCTGCCTCGTAAAGGACGGCGTTGAGTGGCTTGCTGCTGTCGAGCTGCCAGAAGCGTATGCATGCCCTGAGCGAGCCGTCAACCTCGTCATCGAGGGGAACAACCTCGGTGGCCTTGAACTCGTAGACCTCGTTCACATCCCACAGCAGGTAGACAACTCCGTGAATCAGGGCGTGATAGCCCGCCTCCTTGATGATGTGGTCGAAGTGCTGCCCAAGCGCCTCCTTCGTGGTGTCGGTCTCGCCGTCACGAGCCTCGTAGGGGTCGATGAAGCTGACCCCGTTGCCCAGAGAGTACATGCAACGCTGCGTGTTGAGCCTGTTGAAGAGGTTGGACGCGATGCGGTGGTTGCTCACGGTGCGGTCTGTGACCTTTGCCCCCTGCACGTCGAAGAGCGTGCGTATGGTCTTTGTCACTGTCGGGTTCCTCTGTGCGTCGTACTCGTCTGCCAGCTTGGCCGTCTTGTACGTCTTTGACAGCTTGTAGGTTCCTATGGCCGACTCCACGAACTTCGTCACGTCATCGGCCTCAAGGAAGTCTTGGTAGGTTGGAATCATGGTGCCTCCGTCTTGTTCTCGCGGAAGCTTCTTTATCCGCGCGTGTGCAGATAGCAAGGCGTTGCCCCACACCGCCAAGAGGGCCTGTTGGTTTCTGGCTGTCAGGCTCAGCCGAACCCGTGTGGGCAGGTCTGCGGCAAGTATAGCAAAAGAGGCCCCGCAGGGCCTCTGTAAGCCGTTTTAAGACCCCTTTCTGTCGGTCGCTGGGTAACTTATGCCGCCTTGGAGATTGCGGCGATTTTCGGCCTCGTGATGACCGTCTGCTTGGTGTCTTTGTACTCGCCGTGTTCCTTGACGGTCGCCTTCATGGTCACGGTGTCGCCAATCTCGGCCTCTACCCATTCCTCGCAGCCGTTCTCGTCTTCCACCCAGACGCCCAGAGGGTTCGAGGTCTTCCAGACGATGCAGTTGCCATGACCGTCGCGGAAGGTGTAGATGTGGCGAACTCCGCTGTCGTAGTAGCTGTAGGTGCACCCGTCATAGACATAGTCGTTCACGAGGGTCAGCTCGAACTCGATGCGCTTCTTGGGTTCGGCAACCCACTCGGAGCCGCTGAAGTCGCGCAGGGCCTTCAGCTTGGCTTCGGCCTCAAGCTCAGCCTGATACTCGTCGGCGTCGCGGAGGTCTATGCTGACCACGGTGTAGCGAACGTGGAAGTGCCAGAACTCGTTGAGGACCACGAAGTACTTACCGATGTTGCCCTCGTAGTTGGTCGATGTGAAGTCGATGGTCTTGTAGTTGCCGTTCCAGCCTCCGACGATTTCCTCCTCGCCCTTGTGAAGGTGCTCGGAGAGGATGAGGAACTGCTTGGCGCTCAGGGCGCGGTCACCGCAGTGGCCGTTCTCGTCAACCATGGAGTCGATAATCTGCTCTGCGAACTGCTTGCTCATGATGTGCTCCCCTCTGCCCGAGGCCCTGTGCCCCTTGCTTGATTATATTATAGCACACACACGCGCATATGGAGTCGTGAATCTCAAAAAAATTGGCCCCGATTTCTCGGGGCCTGTATCTAGGCTTTCTGCCAATACCCGTAAACGCACCTCGTTCCTTCTCTGCTTGGGTCGTAGGTGTCGTGAATCACACCGTCGATGACGCACGTGACGTGCTTGCTGAGGTTTACGACGATTCTGCCGCTTGGCAGCTCCCCGTCTCTCAGATGCACCTTGCAGCCCTGACCGACCAGCATGGTCGGGTGCCACCGCCAACCATACGACTCCATGAGCTTGCGTATAGTTGCCTTGTAGACCCCGTTCCTAGCACTGCTGACCCCGCGCTTGCGCTTGCCAGTGCGCTCCCTCTTTGCCAGTGCGTTGATATCGCCGTACACCTCCATGTAGTCCTTGCCCGTCGCGATTGCCACGGCTCTGCACACGCAATCGCCAGCCGTGCCATTGAAGTACTTGGAACGTCCCCCGTCATCGTAGACCCAATCCATGTCGTGCTCCCTTCTTATTGTCTGTCGCCCTCTGGTTAGGCTTCCTTGACCATTGCTTGGTACTCTGAGATGATGAACATATCGTTGCCCATCCAGCTCTTCTCGTCGGCCATATCCTTTATGTGACGGGCGCTCTGGGCTGCTTCTGGGCTGCAAGGCTTGAACTGTCGGTTGGAGCGGCGCTTGCAGTAGTAGTCGCGGAGGCCCTTGCTGTCGAAGGCGTAGGCGTAGATTCCTGCGTAGTGCATTGCGTAATACTTGCGAGTGGTCATCTCTGTGCTCCCGTCTGGGGTAGGCCCTGTGCTCTCCCCTCTTGCTTGAATATACTATAGCACATTATGCAAGATGATGTCAAGACTTTTTTGAAAAAAATAGCCCCACCAGACGCATCCGATGGGGCCACCGCTCGACCGAAGCTTTCGCGGGCGATTCCATGCAGGCCTTTTACTTGGACTTGCCTAGGTCCCTCCATCGTTTCTGGCCGATGGTAGCCGAACGCGGATACCCCGCGCGAGCGCAGTCTTATTCTAACCCAACTGCCTTATGCGCTCAATCACGCCGTCATACGTCTTTGGATAAAGAAGCCTCTACGAAAAGATGCCAAACAGAAGCTTTACCAGCAAGGTGAGCGCGATGAACCACAGGTACGCAATCGCAGTCGCCTTGGCTACCGCGCAGACAACCTTGCTCAATCGTCCATGGAGAGCCACGTTGCCGTGACGATGAACGTGAGCACCATCGCGGCAATCGTGACCCACCTTATGCACTCTAGCGCCACTTGCCGTCGTTGAGGGTGCGCTGCACGGCCATGGCGGTCTTGGGGCCGAGGTAGCCGTCCTGCGTCACGCCGACGAACTTCTGGATGGCCTTGACCGTCTGCGGGCCGAGGTAGCCATCCACGCCCGCGCCGACCTTGCGCTGGATGGCACGGACGAGCTGGGAGCCGCCGTAGTCCCACGTGATGGAAGTAATGCGGTACAGATACTCCTTATTGATGGGGTCTTGTCCGCTGATTACGCCGTCCGCGTAGGTGCCGAGCGCCTGCTGCCAAGCGGTCACGCTTGCGGGGCCGAGGTAGCCGTCGACCTCAAGGCCAGACTTCTCTTCCTTGCCGCCGCCGCCAGCCAAGTCCCATCGGGGCGTGCCGTATCCAGTAATCCAAGAGTCCCAACGGTCGTAGGTGCGGGAGAGTACCGCGCCGCCCCTGTAGCCCTGCGAATAGCCCGTGTTTCCCTCGACGGTGTACACGTAGGAGTTGTTGTAGCCGACCACGACGCCAGTGTGGTCGTAGTCGCCGAAGAAAATCTGGGCGCCAAGCGACGGTTCGTTAGACCAGCGGCCCATGTCCTTGTAATACTGGGCGCTGTAGGTGCAGCCCGCGCCGCAGCCGCCCTTGGGCTGGTTGAGCATCGGCTGAACCTTGTCAGGGCCGAAGACCTGCGCGATGCCGCAGTCATAGAACACGTCGCACCAGTCGTATCCAGACTTGGGGCCGTTGTACATGCCAAGCTTGTCCATGTAGTCGGCGTACTTGTTGCGCTTGCCGCTGTATGCCGTTGTGCCGACCTGAGCCTTGGCCCAAGCCACGAGACGTTCCTGCGGTGATGCCATGCTACTCTCCTTCTGCCTTCTTTGCCGTCACCTGCGAATAGCCCATGACCGCACCTAGGAACGTGCAGACCGCCGCGCTGGTCTTTGCGACCTGCTCAGCGAGGGGCCAGCCCCACACTGGGGCAAGGGTCACGTAGAGCGTGGTGGCCGCAGGGATGACAAGGGCCACGAGCCACTTGATAATCTGGTAGAGCCTATCTGGAAGAACGTACTGCATCTGAGCCTCCCAACGCCGTTTTTACCACTGGAAACCGTGAGCGTCAATTGCCCACGAGCGCGTCAATCGTGACGTGCGGGAGCGCGTCGATGTGCTCCCTGTACGTGTCGATGAGGCCGTTGAACCCCATTGCCGAGTAGCGGTCGTGCATATCGCACCATGACGCATGCTCTTCTGGCGTGATGGTGCCGCGCGTGAAGTACTTCTCGGCGTTATGAATGAGCGACGCCCTCATGGTCGATTGCAGGGATGAGGTCATGAGGGCCATCTGGGCGTCCTGAGCACTCATGTGCTCGCTCATCTGCTTGCGCCACTCTGCCTCCACTCTCCGCTTCTCGTCCGTCTCAGCCTTGGCCTCGTCGCGCTTGCGCTCGCCGTCCTTCAATCGCTGGTTGATTCTTCCCGTCGCAGCCGTGATGATGACCGTGCTCAGTATAGGAGCCGCCCACGACAGGAATTGCTGCCAAGTGTTCACTGAGGCTCACCCCCTCCTGTATCTCTTCGTCTGGTCGAATGCCGAGTCCAATGCTACCTCTGTCCACGTGCCGCCGCTCTTGACAAACGCGCGGGTGACCTGCACCCATGCGGAGCCTTGCTTGACGTAGAGCGCCGTCGTGCTTTCCTCGGCGACCACGATGGCGTGGTCGGCGGTGACGTTGGCGATGGTGTACGTGTAGCCGTTGACCTCATAGCTCACCGTCCACGTCGCGCCTACCACAGCGCCGCCGTAGTAGCCCACGGTGAAGCGCAGCCTTGCGTCCTGTAGCTCGGCCCTCGTCCACGTGCCAGCATCCATGGTGACCACGGCGTTGCTCTCGCTGGTGAACTCGGTCTCGCTGCCCTTGGCCGTGGAGCCACTGTAGAGCCGAAGCGTTGCGACCTCTGACGATTGCGACGTGCTCTCCGCGTGGCCGCGCACCCTCACGCTCACCGAAGTGATGCTGGCCCCTTCGGGGATGCCAGAGAAGTCAAACAGGTAGTCCACCGATGCCGTGTCGCTGCTGGCGTAGTCGCTTGAGGTGGTGCCGCCCGTGTAGTCGGCGTCGTGCCCGATGGCGCTCTGGTAGTAGCTGCCGTGAATCGAGCCGTTCAGCTCGTATGACTCGGGCGTGGCCGACACGCTGCCGTCTGGTGCCTGCGCGAACTGCGAGGTCACGTCGGTGCCGTTGTCGGTGATGGTGATGCCGTCAAGCGATGCCGCCGTGATGGTAGCGGATTCACCGTCGTACACCTCGGCGTCGGACGTTGTGACCGCGACGGACGTGGAGTTGGAGACAGTGATGCGCCACTTTGTCGCGTTGAAGGTGTACGTGACGGTGACGGTGGCCCCGTTCACCAGACCGCCATAGTAGCCAATCTCAAAACGGAGCCGCATGTCTTTGACCTCGGCCACCGTCCACGTGCCAGTGGTCAGCGTGAGGGTCTGGGCAGACGTGCTCGTGAACTTCGAGCTGCTGCCCTTGGCAGTGGAGGTGCCGACGTAGAGTTGCAGGTTGCAGGTCGAGCGGCTGGTGTTCTCGGCGTGTCCCTTGACGGTGCACTCCACCGAGTCGATGGTGGCGCTGTCTGGGATGGCGTCGAAGTCGAAGCTGTAGTAGATGTACGCCTTGGAGCTGCTGCCGCCGCTGGCGTAGTCGTTACCGCTCACGGCTGAGGTGTCGCTGCCCTTGCCGATGGCCGACTGATAGCGGGTGCCGCTGATGGAGCCGCTCGTCTCGTAGGCTGTGGGGTAGCTCGTGGCGGTCAGCGTTTCGGTCGCCATTAGCTAGTCACCAGCCATACGTCGCCGTCGCTGCCCTGCGAGCTGGTAGGCGCGGAGGTCGACGTGTGATATGTCACGAAGTCCAGCGCCACGGTGACGCTCGCTAGGTTGGTCACGTCCACCGTGCCGTTCTCCGTGATGGTCTGCGAACCGCTTACCAGCTCGGACGCACTCACGGTGACCGCCGTACCGTTGGAGCTGCCAGCGGTTACCCATCCTGCCGTGCGGGTGACCGATGGGGTCACGGTGACGGAGTGGTTGGACACCGCGCCCTTGGTCGCGCTCGCCGTCGCTCCGCCGCTCGCCACGGATACCGACGCATAATCGGTCACGTCGGTGGTGCCTGCACCCGTGATGGCCTTGGTTCCGCTCACAAGCTCGGAAGCCGAGACTGTGACAGCCGTGCCATTGGAGCTGCCAGCGGTGACGTAACCAGCCGTGCGTGTCACAGAGGGCGTCACCGTGACGCTGTGGTTCGAGACGGTTCCCTTGGTGGCCGATGCTGTCGCGCCGCCAGCCGCTACGCTCGCCGATGCGTAGTTGGTCACGTCATGGGTGCCGCTCGCGCTGACCGTGTAGGTGCCAGAGACAAGCTCGGAGGCGCTGACGGACACAGCCGTGCCGTTTTTGGTGCCGCCCGTGATGTAGCCCGTCGTGTTGGTCACAGATGGGGTCACTGAGACGGAGTGGTTGGATACGGTTCCCTTGGTTGCTGTGGGAGTGCCAGCGGTACCAGAGGGCATCGCGGCCACGGTCACGGCACCAGTGGTGTACTTGCCAGCCTCCACCGCCGTCTGAGCGGACGTGCTGGGCGTGATGGTCGTTGCCGCCTGAGTATCTAGCTGCAACGTGTTGGAACCAGAAACGGTGATGGTGGCATCTGGCGGCAAATCTGTAAACGCCCAGCCTTCTCGTGTGACTGATGCGACAATCTCCTGAGAAGCGGAGGACGATGCCGTAATTAGACCTGTACTACTGATGCTGATTGACGGGCTAGCCGTTACCGTCGTGTCAGGAATGTCAATACTTGCTACACCAAGGTTCTTCTGTCCACCATATTCATAATAGCCAGCTGGAAACTCCACTCTCTTTCCGACTCTGCCGTTGCCTGTGATGGAGATATCTTCATCATATCGTCGAGTAATGCCGCTGCCGACGTAGGTGGACGGGATGGCCCCCACCGTGACGCTGCTGAGGCCGTCATAGCCCGAGTCTGGGCTTACGGTCTGCTGCTGCTCCGTGGGTGTGGCGGTCTTGCTTTGGAGGGACGGAGTGCCGCCGCCTGTTGGCACGGCCACGTCCACGCTCGCGTAGCTCGCCACGTCGATGCCCGTGCCGTTCTCGGTGATTGACTTGGTGCCCGTGGGTCGCACGTAGGTCAGCGTCCCGTTGCCCGTGCCCTTGGCCTTGATGCCCGTGACGCCCGTGTAGTCGGTGCCGAAGATGGTCAGGCTGTCGCTCATTCGGCCACCACCCATCCATAGACGCTAGGCTCCCACACGTTGGCGTCGACCTCGCTCTCCCACACCTTGCCGAGATGGCGCACGCGGTCACCCTTGGAATATGCGTCGTGCGCCCCCGTGGGCTGCGACCAGTCGGGTATGGTGCCCTCGGGCGTCGTGACCCTCCACAGCGCGGGCGTGTCCGCTGGCTCCCAGTCGGCTTGGCTCGTGTGGGCCTGCACGCAGGTGTAGAGCGTGCCGCCGTGCTGCCTGCGGTCGCCGATGTCGTATGCGACGCCCACGCGCCACGCGGGGAACATCTGCGGTGCCTCCACGGCCTGCTCGTCTGTCAGCGACTCCGACGCCTGCTCAATGAGCGCACGCATCGCGCGTGCCTGCTCTCGGGTAATCATTCGGCCTCCCCAGTCAGGATGCCCAGAAGCTCCGTGGCCTCGTCGGCGTCGATGGGCAATCCCTCCGTATAGGTGCGGCCAAGGTCGGTCGGGTCGATGGCCTCGTCGTAGCTGATGCCGTCGCGCACGACGTAGAGGCCCGCGTCTGAGTAGGTTCGCGTGAACGCCTTGCCGCCGATGGTGAGAGATTCAGTCCTAATCACGTTCGTACTCGCTCCCCTCTATGGCCAAGAACTCGACCGTGCCAGCGTTGTAGAGCGTCGCCCAGTTGGTGGCCGTCTGGTAGCTCGATATGAGCGCGGACGGGACGTACACCTTGCCCGTCTTGCCGTCGTAGCCGCGCATGGGCGTGTTGAGGAACGCGCTCACGCTGTTGAGCGAGCAGACGGATGCGGTCTTGCGTAGCACCAGCTTCTCAAGCGCATAGCAATTGGCGAAGGCGTTTGCCCCGATGCCAGTTGTCGAGCCGATGTCGCAGAACTCCAAGAGCTGGCAGGCGTTGGCGGCTGTCGTGTTGCCGAAGACGTAGCCGATGGATGAAGAGGTCTCCATGTTAGGAAAACTGGCCGACCTGAGCTGCATCGTAGGGTTCTTATTGGTCCCCGTAAAGACGGGGTAAGATACCGATGTTATGTGGCCAGTGCTCGATATGGACGTCAGGCTAGTACATCCACAGAAAGCATTATTTGCAAGTGATGTCACATTACTGGGTATCTCAGTAATGGCCAAGCTGCTGCAATTAAGGAATGCCGCGCTATCAATACCTGTGAATCCACTAGGCAGCTCCGTCAGGGCAAGGTTCGAGCATCCGCAGAATGCGTAAGACGAGACTCTTGTAAGTCCACTAGGCAGCTCTGTCAGGGCAAGACTAGAGCAGTCGTAGAACGCGTAGATTCCAATGCTTGTTACGCTACTTGGCAAGCTTGTAAGGGCAAGACTAGGGCAGTTGTAGAACGTGTATGCGTTGATTGACGTTATGCCACTTGGCAGCTCCGTCAGGGCAAGGTTTGAGCATCCGCTAAATGCGTTGCTTGCAATGTATGTTATGCCGCTTGGCAGACCGGATGGGTTGAAGTACGAGCAGCCTGCGAATGCATAAGGCCCGATATTAGTCATCCCATCAGGCCAGTCGATGTCCCTGAAAGTGACGTCCCTCGCGATGTACTTCCTCAAGTCCGTCTCGCTCATACCCACTGGCACCTCGACGCTAGCGCCTGCGTACTGCGCTACGTCGTAGGTGCCGTTGGCCGTGATGGAGACGTTGCCTTGCGGTGCGGAGGACTCGCCATCGTCCACCACGAGGAAGCCGTCTTGGTCTTGGTAGACGCTGCCCGTGGTGAGGTCTATCGACTGCACCGCCGCGTCCATCTGGTCAAGCGTGAGCGGGAGCGCCGCGCCGCTCTTGGTGCTGATGGTGTTGGCGAGGGCGTCCAGCTTCGAGCGGGTGATGCTGACCTTGCTCATGGGCGCTCCTCCTTAGTAAATGAACACGCTGAACACCATGTCGCCGTTGAAGCCGTAGGTCTCCACGTTCTCCTGCCCCTCTGGGTAGGCCGTGACCGCCGTTGCGCTTGCCTCGTTTTGGAAGCTGATGACGAGGTGGAAATCGCCATGCTCCGTGTAGAAGTAGAGCAGCCTGCCCGCGACTGCCGCCGCCCTCATCTCCGCGTAGGTGGTCACGCTTGGCACGCAGCGGAACGGCAAGAGGCTCGCGTCGATGGGGCTTGCCATGCTGACGGCTGCGGCGAAGTCGGCTGAGGTCTGCAAGGACGTGACCGAAGCCGCCACCGTGTGCGTGCTCGCCGTCTCGGTGTAGACCGTGTTTCCATTTCTACCTGATGAAAGGAAGAACGGGTACTCCGTGAACACAGGCCCCTGCTCACCGAAGCCGCCGTAGAAGTGGGTGCCGTATTTGTCGATGCGAGAGCAGACGTACTCCATGCCGTCGAACGTGACGATGATGCTGTCCGCGTCGATGACATCCGAATAGGCAAGCGCGGCACCATATATGCCGTTTTGCTCCGCCGTCGTGACCGTCTCGCTGAACAGCTCCGTGCTCTCGTACCCCCACCCCCTGTCCATCCGATTGAGCCTGTCTGCCGTGATGGTGTCCCCCGTCTGCCAGCCAACTGGGGTGTAAGCCATGATGCCTCCTTATCCGATGATTACCGCCGTGCCGACCACAGCAGACCCCACGAGCGCCGCGCCGTAGCCCAGCGAGTCCCCGTCCACGTCCTCGTGCGTGCCCACCAGCCTGCTGCCGTCAGCCCCGTAGGCCACGGTGCCGAGCATGAGCGTGGCGGGGGTCACGGTGGAGTCGGTGAGGTCGATGAGTACGGTACCGTCCTTTATGATTTTGTTGGGGTAAGGCATGTAACCCC
>Ga0326514_10000526_pt1 | contig 26047 bp, 38 predicted proteins | sample 3_2548_0518_D_FD_203653 | JGI IMG/M metagenome (GOLD analysis project Ga0326514, IMG submission 203653) | Bovine rumen microbial communities from UC Davis, California, United States - 3_2548_0518 | ecosystem: Host-associated > Mammals > Digestive system > Stomach > Rumen | place: USA... | reverse complement strand
CTTCATGAACGCTTTCGCCGTGATGACTGAACAACTTCACAAGGGTTTTGATGTCATCTTGACCGACAAAGCCGGATGGGACGCAATAAGTGAAATCGAACACAAGGTTCACCGCCGTTGTACTTACAACGAATTGAAGTCATACGAAATCACAATTGATTCTTATTCGTACCAAATCAAGCATCCAAGCATCTAAACAACAACCGGGGGCGGGTTCGCCCGTCCCCACCATTCCGAAACATACATCTATCATTATAAATTTACAAGGACATGGCAACAATCAAACAAATCACCAAACAGATTGAAACGGCAACCAAGCGAATTGCCGATTTCGACCGCAAGATTGCAATGTACACCGAACGCCGTGACAAGGCAATCGCCGCCGCAAACAAGAAGTCCGGCTTGAATATCTGTGTTGATGACATCATTGTCAAGGAAAACACGAATGGCCGATACACTTGGAAAGAATATTCATTGCCCGCGTCCATCCGGGATGCCATCGGCTTTGAAGCATCGTTCAAAATCACCAACGCTTGCGACTACATCAACGACAACACAAAGAACAAGGGCATTGAGGAACGCAACCTTGCCCGTCTGCAAGCCGAACTTGCAGAACTTGAAGCCAAGGCCAAGGCCGATGCCGACAACTACAACAACGCCCTTGATTCCGCCCTGCGTTCCGCAATGGCTGATTTCCGGGTCGTATGGTTCGACCGCATGATGACATGGCACGGCAAGCACTTCGACATCATCAAGAAGCGCACCCCGGCAATGATTGAACGCCGCGCCCGTGTCCGTTCCCTGCAACAACACTTCGATGCCTACCGATTCCGCAACATCCATCGCCGCATTTCCCGTTTCCTTGAAGCAACGGCCAACCGATGCAATGAAATCATCGCCGATGACGCAAACAGATACGACAACCGGGATGCCTACCTTGCAGACGTGAACAAAGAACTTGAAAGGTCTTGGGAATCCGGCATCGTCAAGTTGACAAAGAAGTGCCAAGGGTTCGGCGTTGATGAAAGCAACGTTTCCACTTGCGCCCCGGAAATGACCGCCAAGGGGTTTGAAGTTGTCATCCGGGACGGCAAGCCCCGTGTCATCCATGCCCGCGTGATTTGGGCTGCTGAATACTCCGACATCGTTGAACCGCATATCCGATACATTGTGACCGAAAGAACGGCAAAATGACCCCAAAATCGCCCGGAAATGTTAAAAATCACATTCCAAGTGAAAATTTTCCGGGCGTTTTGCTTGTTATATTAAATATACTTTGTACCTTTGTAGCACTATAATACATTTAACATTCTAATTCTACACGATTATGACAACAACAGAACTTAAAAAAGCAATCAAGAACTTGGTCGAATCCAAGTACATGAACAAGATGGTGAAGTTCGATGACGATTGGGCATTCCGCGTCAAGGGCTTCAAAATCCGTGAACGCAAGAACGCCATCCCCCGTTATGAGTTTGAAGATTACGGTGTCGATGAAGATACCAAGGTGTTCATCATCGTTGAATTTTGGGACAAGGCGGATGAAATGGACGCAACGGATGCCGCTTGCGTGTTCTTCACTCTGAATGACAAGGGACAAGTCGGAACGGCGGATGTCCCGTATGACTTCGACATCCAAGGTGCAAACCTCGACCTTGCCTTGAAGATGGAAGATGAAATGTTCAACCACGACAAGAAGTAAAATCAACGGGCGGGGATGCAACACCCGCCCACAAAACGCAACATTATGACAACAATGACATTGAAAGAAAGAATCGAATCGCGGGTTGAGTTCCGCAAGATTCGCTTGGGTCGCAAGACCGCGTTCACGGCATCGGCATTCATTGACGGTGTTCTGTATGAAACCACCAAGGCAACCAAGGAACTTTGTGTTGCCGACCTTGTACGCAAGGCCGAAAGGAAAGACGGCATCCATGCCGATTCAATCCCACCTTGCCCGGAAAAGCCAATGAACGATTATCCTATCATCTAAAATGCAACGAACATGGAATTGTACTATTTAGACAAATCGAAAATCACCGAACATGGATGGACGCATCTTCAAGGGAAAATCTGTGATGACAATTGCATCCCGCGCCCGGTCAAGAAAGCGTTATTGAATCTTTTGGGAAACGATGCAACACTAAAAGATGGTGTTGAAGTATTGCTTCCTAACGTGTTTCAGAATTTGAAAAAATTGCATTATGTTGGCGATTTACACGCCGCGCAATTTATCAATTATCTTTCTTGGTTAGGTGTACCGTCATCACAACAAATGGAACGTGAACAGATTCAAGAACAAATTGAAATTGCAAAGACAAAAGCGTTCAACGACATTCAAAATTCCAAAAAGAAAGAATTGCAAAAGATAAAGAAACAGATTGATGCCGAAATCAAACAATGCTTGAATAATATCGGCAAGATTATCGAATTAAAACTAAAAGATTTAGACAAATGATTGAATCAAGTATCAACACATTTGAAGTTCAAAAGGGAATGTTCTTGAACGCCGCCCGGAAAACCATTTTTGAAATCCAAAAGGACGGAATGCGTCTTGACAATGACGGCATTGTCGCCCTTTTAGGAAGCGCGTTTTCTTCCGGGTGGGCATCTGCCAAGCAAGACACCCAAAACACCGTTATCGGGGCTTTATCCGGGCAAATCAAGGTTGATTTTGCAAAAGGTGTCGCAATCAATGGTGAAAATACACCAAAGGTTGACATCCCGGACGTTCCAAGAGAAAGAAAGGACATTGATTTTTCACCATTTTAACAGATACAACAATGAACGAACAAGAATTGAAAGAACTTGCGGCAAAATACAACCTTGATGCCGCTTTCGTGTCGCAACTTTATGACAAGTTGACCGACAAGGCCACCATTGAAAAGGCATTGCGAATGTTTGTGGCCGGGACATTGAAGTATGACGTTGCCATCGGCAAAGAACCCATCGACATTGCGGCCATCCGCCATGAAGTAGCCGGGAACTTCCAAGATTTGAGGAAACGCACGGCGGAATTTATGGAAAAGCAAAAGGCCATCCATGAATATTATGCCGGATGCAAGGCGTTGTCCCGCAAGGTGAACGGAACAATCACCGATTCCGTGTTCCTAAAAGACGGCAAGATTGTGGCCTTTGCCCATTATGAACCCAAGCAAGGCGGCATCTACATGGCCGACAATGAAGTCATGCCGAACTTCAATTGGAATCCACATGAAGCCTTGAAGCGATTCCGCAACCACGACCGGGCATACTTCAAGGCCATCAAGAAACATGCGACCAAAGAACCGCTTTCGTTATTCATCTTTGACGAACGCACAATCAGAAAGGGCAAGTGACATGGAAAAGAAAGAACAAGTATTTCTTGAAAAATTGGATAAATACGGATTCCAAGATGTCAAGGAACGGTTAAAAAAGAGTTTTGAACGCAAGCAAAAGAAATTCAACACGTCAACGAACCATTTTGACATGTTGATTTGGAATAGCCGATTTTCAAACATATTGTGGGAAAGGCTGCTTGAAGTAAGATTCAACAAACATGGCCTTGTCGCAATATCTATTTATAGAAGAAAGGACAACAAAGATGCGTCTTTGACAATCTTCGTTGGGAATATCAAGCAATCGGCAAATATCCCCTTGGTTGATTTGTTCGACATGGAAATTTCGGAAATCGTAAATGTTGCAACTTCAGAATTGTGCAATTCTTTACTATCTGCATTCAACGACCCAAAACAACAAGTGCATTATGAGTAATCCAAGTACCATCTATCATTTGCAGTTCAAGGAATCCGGCGAAAGCCACTATTTCGGTTCATTGGCCGCAATATATGAAACATTCAAGCCGAATGAAATCGGCGTTGCCTTAACAACCCTTTGGGGATATGGTATCACACGGGTTCATCCATACGAAAACCGAAAGTGCATCATCCGCAAGGGTGAATTGCACCGAAAGAAAGGAAACCGGGCAAGATGAAAGACTTGTTTTCACCGATTTGTTGTTGGTCATGCGTTCATGTCATCCTTGACATCGGCAAACGCGGCGACAAAAGGCAATATCGTTGCACAAAGACGGGCAATGCCATCAACCGAAATCCACATCTTCCAACGGAATGCAAACAATGGAACAAATAAACAGATATGGCGAACTACAAATTCATCAAGAACAAAGAAAGTGATGTCATTTGGTGGGTTGACAATGCCAAAGAAGTGAAAGGCGAATGGCTTTTCACGTTTGACAAGACGAACATCTTCAACATGTTTCGTGATTACCCGTACAAACTGACAAAGAAGCAACGCGAAATCTTTGACAAGGAAAACCCATATTGGGCGGACTTTTTCAAGGATAGGAAATGAAGAAAACGGGGAACGTCATTTGATTGTTCCCCATTTTCCTTTTTTCTGCTTGTCCTCTGCCGTGTTGATATATCCCATTATCTTGCGATATGATGATTCACCCGCCAAAAGGGTAATATCGCACATTTCCGCCGAAAACTCACGCCCTCTTGCGCTGAATCTTGATGCGAAAACACTTGAATTAAGCGGTTTCCATCCATTCCCGTTTTCTCTCCCGGACTGCAATTCAAGATATTCGTATTTCCCTTTTGACACTTGACGAACAACCGCCGCATGGCGACCGATGGAAAGATAATACATTTTGCCGATTTCGGTCTGTTTCATCATATCAATGCCGGAAACGCTGTATTGTCGAACGCCGCCGCATTTTGTTACAATTTCTGCGATGTTGTATGTCTTTGAAAAATAATTTAGCGAATCGCCGCCACGGAAATCCAACACATCCATTCCGCCCTTGTTTGCAGCAAAGGCGAATGCAAGCGATGAACAAGAACCGCTTGTCAAGTCGCCGCCGCCAAGACGGGCGATAATGTCCGAATCTTCAAGTTTCTTTGGCAAGTCCTTGACTTCCCGATATTCGATGCCTTTCTTTTCCAATTCGGTTGACAATGGCGCAAGAACTCCGTTTTGCTTGGCATCAAAGGCATCTTTCACCGCCTTGCATTCCTTGGTAATCTCGTTTGTGATACGCAAGGCATTTCGCACTTCCGTTCGTTGTTCGTTGACCAATGCTTGCAGTTTGGAAACATCAACGTCCTTTCCGAACTTTGCGATGGTTTCCTTGGCCATCGTTATTGCGTCCGCATAGTCTGACTTTGCCAAGGCAATCTTTTCGCGTATCTTCACGACATCCAACGAACCACCTTTTGAAGAATTGACGATTGAAATATAATTCGGGTATTGCTCCGATGCTTCGTTGCGGAATGAATCAAGCGCATATTCGTATGTTTGCCGCTGCGAACCAATCCATCCGACCGATTCTTGAACGACCTTTCCGAACTCCGCAATGGCGGCTTCTGCTTGTTGCTTGGCTTGCGAAATCTTGGTCATCAATACGGATTCAATGCGCTTGCGTTCTGCGATAATCTCCGCCTTTCGCCAATATTCGTTTTTGTCATCGGCTTGTTTGTACATGTTTTCCCATGACGAATAATCAACGCCATACAACCGACACGCGGATTCAAAATCGTAGAAATCCATTTCATCCGAAAGAAAGTTGTACCAATCCGTTTTTTGCCGTTCTGTCAACGTCTCAAATGGAACATGATATTCAATCTTTCCATCGTCATCAACGGATGGCATCTTGATTTTCAACCCGTCTTTCAAATTCCCGTTCTTGAAGTTGTCCCGGATGAAGTAGGGGGTTGACCCCCAATTCTCTTGTGCGTCCACATGGTCGGCGACCCATTCCTTGAAGCCATCGGGAACGTCTGTCACCTCGTTCTTGGCGGCTTGCTTCTGATATTCCTTGCCGTGCAAGGCGGTTTTCAGTTCTGCAAGTTCGTTTTGGTCGAATGTATCTTCATCCATAAGGATGGGGATTGCGTGACACATACATTGCGGATGCCACCCGGTGAACTTGAATGTCTTGGGATAGCGACCGACAAGGCGTTCACACAAATCACACTTGCATTTCGGTTCATGGTTGGAACGCCGGACTTCAAAGCCGACAACGAAATCAAGGGATTGCCAACGCGCCCAATCACTTTCACGATATGCCATGTTGATTTCGGTTCTTGTCAGTCTTTGGGCATTCTTCACGCTCGACCGATAGACACCTTGCCCCGGATGGTATGCTTGCGCCGCCTTGGAAAGATGAAGATTCCCGCGCTTGTCCCGGACACGCCGGAAAAGTCGGTTCGGTTCGCGCAAGTTCTGCTTGACATCCCGCGCCAATTGTTGTGCGCTGCGTCCCTCACCAAGTCCAACGTCAAGGGCTGATTCCAATTGCACCTTGTATTGCCCAATCGTCCGCCATACACGTTGCGAAAGGTTCATCCCGTCAACCTTGCGGCCTTGGAATGATGAAAGGGCATCAAGGTTTCGGTCTTGCATCTTGCGCAATTGGGCTTTCGGCAACTTGGATGTGTCGAAGATGGAATTGATGAAGCCGTCATTCTTCTTGCAAGCAAACAACCATTGATTGCGTGACCCTTGTTCGATGACCGCTTGAACCTTTGCCGCAAGTTGGTTGCCGACCTTTTGAACAAGGCCGTTCAATGCCGGATAATCGGCGAATGAGAAAGGAACATCCGGGTTGTACGTCCCTTTTGCCGCCGCGTTGGTGATTTCAACCGTTGCCCGGTTGAATAGTTCATCGACCAAACGGGCATATTGTTCGGTTGTCTGATAATGCGCCGTGTCGAATCCCTCAATTGAAAACCTTGTTGCCTTGTATCTCTTTGCCATCTTCAATGATTTCTTGGTTCAAAATACCTGCAATTTCCGGGGTTCATCATGCTATTTCCCGGACTTATCCGCGCACAAACGGCGCAATACCATTCACCGCAAGCAAGATTCCAATTCTTGCATTCACGGCGTTTGCTTGTCATTGGTTTCATCGTTGTTTCTTTCAAAATGTTCACATGTGTCATGGCGCAAGAACTTCGCCCATCTGTGATACGGACACCAACACATGAATAATTCGCCGTTGATGTCCCTTTCAAATCGGTTGCCCGAATGCTTGCAGTCCTTGCACAACCCCGTTTCTTTAGCCCGTGACGGCGTTTTTGGCTGCTTGGTAGATACTTTCCTTGTCGCCATCATTCAAAGCCCTTGGTGGTCACGAATTGACCCTTTTCAAGTCGTTCGTATGTGTCCGGCTTGACATGGCACGGTGTCACGCCCAAGGAATCGGCCACAAAGACAACCCATTTTGCCCGGACATGCTGCACTTGGTTCATGTGCAACACGGGGTTGTAATGGATTGTGTTGTGTTCCGGGACATACTTCTTGCCTACAACATACCCGGACACGGGACGTTGCTCACATGAAGCAAGCAACAATCCCATGACCATGTGCATTGCGATGACGAATAGAACTAAAAGAACCGTCTTTTTCATTCTTCATCCCCCTTTCCGCCGTGCTTGTCATCATCGTCATCAATGATTGGTTCGCCGATAGTGAATGAATTTTCACGGTCTGCTTGTTCCCTCAACTTTTGCATCGTCTGTTCGGGGTTCTTGCTGATTCCCACCGATGCAACGGATTCTTCTTGCGAAATGACGGGCTTGTTGCCGTTGGCGGTCAACCAATAGTTCAATTCATCAATCTCGCTTGTCAGCATGTAAGGGATGATTTCGGGTTCGATGTCAAGTTCATCGGCATCGGCTTCAAGTTTGGTGTTCATGTAGCCAATCCACGCCTTGACAACATTCGCCCGGCGTTGTAGGTATTCATCGAAGATTTCCCGCTTGTCCTGCACTTTCAAATGGGCATCCATGAAAAGCAATTTCAAGGCAAGGCCGGAAATCGCGCCAAGCCCCTTGACGGCATCGAATGAAATGTCCGGGGTCTGCGTGATGGTGTATATCAGTTTCAAAAGGGTCTCGATTTCCAATTTTACAGATTCCGGGGCTTGCTGCCATGACACATATTGCATCGTTGCACCATCTTCGCCCTCGATGACCGCGCCGGATTCGCCTTTCTTCGCCCATCCCTTGATTTCGCCCGTTGTGAATATCTTCGGGCTTGCGTGATAGTCGTTTGTATCGGCAAAGTTGGAAAGCAACTTTTCAAGGCGGTCAACCAACTTGTCAATATCTTCACACTCAAAATGGTCTTGATGGCCGAACACAACGGGAATCTTGCCTATTTCTATCTTCTTGGGGAATCCCTCAACGACTTCATAACCGTTCTTGCCGTTCAACCAAAGCCAATGTTCTTCGTCCGTCCACGTCTCAAAGTAGTCATAACGGTTCTTTTCCCCGTCAACATGGGCGAACGACCGGGAAAAGGCCACCATGTCGCCGGATTCGTCAAAGTAGGGATAAAGGACATCGCCGTTCTTGGGCGAAAACACGACACAACGCAACTTGAACGGCGTTTCAAATCCATATTTCTTGTGCTTTCGCTTCTGTTCCGATGGAAACCAATATTCGGCGGCATCCTTGTAACTGAATATCGAACGGGCAATCTTTCGGTTCAAGGAATTGCACTTCACATCGGACATGATGCGGTTGAATGCTTTCAAGACTGCTTCTTGCCCCTCGCCCTCCGGGGCGGCGTTGTATGTCGGCGGGTTTCCGAAACAGAACGAAACGGCGCGATTGATGATTAGTTTCTGAATAGCAACGGCAACACGGGCGACTTTCTCCGTTCTGTAATTGCCTTTGTTCTCGGATTCTCCGCCGTTCAAATCAATAATGTTCCGGGCGGATTCTGCGTTTGACATGTCATCGCCCGCGTCAATCTTGACCTTTTTGTCCGGGCGCAAGATTTCATCGTTGATGTCATGTTCCTTTGGGTCAAGTGACTTGTTGGCCTTTTCAACGTCCGGCAAGTCAAGATAACGGTGTGACTTCAATTTTTGGATGTAGTCACTTGCGGTTGCGGCGGATTCGCCGTTCGCGGTCTGCGGGAAAAGTTCTTGAATCTTCATTGTTTTATTATTTTGATTTTGGGTTGTTATCTTCCGAACAATCCGGCGACATCGGTTGTCCCGGCGTTCTTTCGCTTCTCGACCGTCCCCGTCAATGCGTCCGGGGCATCGTCATGGTCGTTGTTGCCAACTTTCATGTAACTTGTTATTGCTTGGTAGAACTCCGGGAACAACAGATTCCAACCTTGCGGCATGAAGCAAATGTTCTGCACGTCCGCCGAATTTTGGAAAATGCGTTGTTGCTTGTTGTCCTTTTGATGGAATGCCGTGAACTTCGTCTTGTTGTTGCCGATGATGCGGCATTCCTTTTCGACTGCGTTCTTGAATAGGCGACCACCGTTGTTTGCTTCGATTATACATTGCGCAACGCCGTGTTTCGTCAGCATGTTTGCAAGTTTCGGTTGTGTGTACTCAACCGGGCGTTGTGTGTATAGGACATCAACGATGAAGTTGCCAATCTCCGTTTCGTCATAGATGATGGCGCAAAGGTAGTCCGCCCCGGTGTCGGCCACATCGACATAACACTTGCGGACACATCGCTTCGTTGCCGGGCGGATGGCGTATTCTGTGAAGCCGGATTCATACATCAAACCTTGCAACGGCTTCGGGTTCTGCATGTATTGCGTATCAAACACGAACGGATTCTTCTTTCGTAGGTCGTGCAATTCCTCGATGGTCTGCTTGAACGGCCAAAGGGCGTGTTCTTCCCCTGCTTCGTCATTGTAGATGCAAGGCAATGAAAGGACTTCCCATTCGCCCGGTTCTTTGGTCATCAAGAATCCGCAAAGGTCTTGTTCGTGCAAACGCTGCATGATGATGACAATTGGCGTGTTGCGTGAATTGACGCGGTTTCGGATGGTCGTGTCGAACTTGTTGTTCACCTTGTTACGAACCAATGCGGAAAGGGCATCATCCGGCTTGATTGGGTCATCAATGATTATTGAGCCGCCGAATGCCGCCCCGTCTATCTCCGGCAAGAACTCGTCAAGTGCTTCGCCAAGTTCCTTGTTTGATTCGGCATCTTTGACTTCATCGACAAGTCCCGCGCCGAATCCCGTCACTTGTCCGGCGGATGACACGGCATACAGCCCGCCGCCCTGCTTGGTGAACCATTTCTTCGTGTTCGGCGATGTCGGCTTTGCGTCAAACAGACGTTGAAATTCCGGGTCGCGCATGATTTCTTGAACGCCCCGTGAATTATCCCTTGCAAGGTCATCGGAATATGAAAGGTGAATGAACTTGGCCTTGGGGTTCAATGCAAGGCCGTTGGCGATGAAGTTCTTGACTGCTTGTTCTGTCTTTCCGTATCGCGGGGCGATGTTGATGATTAGTTTCTTCGTTTCCCCGGAATAGACACGGTTCAATGCGTCCGCAATCATACGATGATGCCGTCCGACCACAAACTTTCGATGGAAACGCGATTTGAAGAAATATCGCGTGAAGTTTAGGGAATCGGACAAACACCATGTTTTCAAAAGGTCGATGTCGCGGACTTGGTTGTTCATTTAGACTTCATCTTCAAGTTGTTTCATAAACTCCTTGGCCTCTTTCTTGGTCAAGATGCGGGCGGGCTTGACAAGCGGTTCGCCATTTGCACCCGTCAACTCTGCGTTTTGGCGGTTCTTCCAATGGTCGGGGTCGCCGTTGGTCAACACAAAGATGATTGCGCCCGTGTCCGGGGCAATGTGCTTCGTTGTGGTGATTTGCTCCTTGATTTTCGGGATTGGTGTCTTGCCGTCCGCTTCCATCTTGCCGGATGGTATGGTCGTGACCTTGGTTTCTTTTGCGTCATAACCCTTGATTTTCTTCAACAAGGATTTCTTTGCTTCAAGAACCATCGTTTCCATCCTTTCGGCGGCGGCATCTTCAAGGGCTTGCGCAAACTCCGGGTGGTTGTCCCGCCAATCATAGAACGCTTGGCGCGAAATGCCGACCTTGGCACATATCTCGCCAATGGTGAACGTGTCGGTTTTCACGAACTCGATGATGCGTTCAACGGTTCTTTTGTTGTACTTTGCCACTTTTGCCATTTTTAATTTTGTCAAGTTTGTAATGCAAGTGCAATGCAAGTGCATCGTCACTCTTTCAATTCACACTTGAATCCCCGGTCTTGCAGTTCGGAAAAAAGCAAGGACAACTTCGTCACGTCCCCGCATTCGACAATCAACCGGGTTGAAATCACTTTCTTTCCGCCCTGCTTTTCCTCTCCATCGCCACCATTCCCGGATTCCGTGTTCACGCCCCAATCGGACGGGTCGAAATCAAACTTTTGGGCTTCCTGCATGATTAGGTCGGTGTTGAACTTCAAGTTCGCGTCCGATGTAGCGTTGTCAGCAAGTGCCATTTCGCGGCCTTGGGCTGAATCAAGGTCAATGTCCGTTCGCTTGACGGCGACAAGTTTTGTGCCGTCTGTCTCAACGATTATAACATCATCAAGGCCGACATTGGCGCAATTCTCCGTTGTCTTGTTTCCGGCGATGATGCGGTTGTTCTTGTCAAGTAGGATGGAACGACCCGCGCCGAACTTGCGCAAGGATTCTTCAATCAAGTGTTGGCCGTACTCCGTCCCCTCGTTGAAGTTCTTATCGTCCGGGATAAGTTGTTCGATGCTTGTTTCAATAATCTTTGCCATGATGTCAGAAGATTAAATTGTGAATGATAATTGTGAAAGGACATGCCGCCAATGCGCCAAGGTCTGTGAAAATGATGTCATAAAGTTCGACCGTTCCGTGACCTTTGGAATCCCACCATTCTTTGATGAACGCGGCAACACATCCGGCAAGGATTCCGGCGATTGGGTTAAATATCCCGACAATGAATGAAATCACGAATCCGGCAATGAAGTGTTTCCGCTTGTCGGGTTCATGCCACATGGATTTGATGCTTCCAAACATGCCTTTGATGTTTTCCCATGTGTCGGAACACCAAGACATGAACCGTTCTTTCAATGATGGTTCTTCAAATACCCGTTCGGCTGCAATGAACACGGGCGGTTGCGTCTTGCCGGACATAACGCCAAGCCAAATATCTTGCCCGAATAAGACCTTGATGCGTTCACGGAAAGACAAGTGCCACTTTGAGACACATTGCTTGCCGTCACTCCAAACGTGAAGTGACGCGCATTCTTCATCGGTCATTGTTCCGGGCTTCTGCAATACCTTTGTGGATTGCGGGAAATCAATTGGTTTCATATTTTTCGTATTACGTTTTGAAATCGGGTGCAAAGTTAAGGGATGTATCACAATGATACACCCCTTTGACCCAAAAAGATACGAATGAGTTTTCAACAAATCACAATCCCGGCTTTCTCACTTTAATGCGGATTGGTAGGGCTGCATATTGCCACGCAAGCAATATCGCGTCCCGTTCATCTTGGTTTGTCCGCTTCGTGATTCCCGTGAAGTAGGCAAGTTCTTCGTGTGTTATCTTGCAATCCTTTCCATGCCAATGTTTGACCAATGGGATGTGTTCGACAACACGGATGCCAAGGAACTTGCAGACCTCGACAATCTTGTGACCCGTTTCGTGATTCCGGCCAACGTCATAGCCCTTGCGGGCTGCTTGCGACTTGGAATCATGCAACATCAAGTGCCAATTGCTCTTGTTCATCCATCCGGCTTCGACAACGACAACCATTGTTCCCGTGTCTGCCAAGGATTCCTTTGTCGCCCGGATTGTTTCAAGCACATGCGGGAAATCCATCGCCCCGAACGTCAAATCCCTTGTCTTTGGCCGCAATGAGCAAACGCCGGACTTGGTGACATCCGGGTCAATGGCGATGATGACATCCGGCTTTCTTGTATCGGGAATTTCAATCATTGTCCTTGTGCTTTAAGAAGTGAAGCAACCTTGCAGCCGGGCGAATCTTCTTGAACGTCTTGACGGTGTGCCAAAACAGAAACGAACGGACTTGCACGATATATCTTGTCACAAAACATGGTTCGTGATACAACGTGTTATCATTCCCGTTGTCATACATGTCATAGATGACCTTTCGGATTCTGTAATTCTCACACATACGCATTCAGTTAAAAGGGTCTGTCATCGTTTTCTTTCTTCCCGCACAACTGAATTTCGGTCACGCGGACATCGCAAGCCGGATGGATGTTTCGGTTGGCATCCGGCCATGTGCGCATTTTACCGTCACCACGGACGTACACTTGTTTTCCGGCTTTCAGATATTGCAGCAATCCGCCGCCATCGCCGTTCAAGGTGCAACCGAACCATTCCGTTTCTTCATGGTCAACGCCTTGGTTGTCTTTCCACTTCTTTGAATGTGCCACGCTGAATGACACAAATTTGTTTCCGCCGTTCTCAACGACACGGGCATCTTGTCCGATGTTCCCGATGATTTCAACTTTGAACATAATCTTTTGTTTTTTGGGGTTGTTATTATTCAATGACTTCATGCCATTTCTCTTTTGCTTCATCGCCGTGCCATTCGGCGACAAGAACCTTGTCTTGGTATTTCTTCAACGTCTTTTCGTGTCCGTTGTAGTAGTATTCAATCAAGGACGTTCCGTTGTTGTACTCGCTTTTTGCGTTCATTTGTATTTGCTTTTGATGCAAGTGCATTGCAAATGGATTGCAAATGCAATGCAAGTGCATCGGTTAGACATCAATATTTCTTTCCGTGAAGTACCGGGCGGCTTTCATTGTACTTCATTTTGTGCCGGACATGCCATTCAAGGTTTATATCCTCGGACTTTGCCCAATTGGTGATGTAGTCAAGGCCGAATTGAATGCGTTTGTGAATGCTGATATTCCCTTTCGACAACCCCTTGACAAGACCAAAGGCGTTTTCGGTCATGCTGAATCGGTCGAACGCCCGGTGATAGCGACACGGGTTCATCTTGTCGAAGTCAACTTCAAGTTCCCCGGCAAGGTCGCAAAGCCGGATGAACGTGTCGGCAAATTCATCTTCGATGGTGTCCTTGATGAATTGTTCAAAACAGAACCGCCAATGCGATTCGGCGTGTCCGGGGGCTTGTGGCGTGTCCTTTTCCTTGGTGAACATGGCGACATTCGCCCGCTTTCTTTTTCTGTCTGCTTCGATGATTTCCGCAATCTCGGTGCAAGTAAGCATCAAACAATGTTCGTTCGACACGCGCACATCCCAAAAGCCGTGCTTCACGGCGATTTGATGGGCTTTCTTTGAATATTCGTTGTAGTTCATATTGATTGGTTGTTATGTGAATAATTCCGTTTGTTGTGGCATCGGCCTTTTCTCGATGATTGCTTTTGCCCTCGCAATCTCGTTGTCAATTTCTCTTTCAAGTGCTTTGCTTTTCGCAAGGGTTGCGCCGTTGCGCGTTCTGAAATATTCCTTTTGCGCTTCGCGCATTTCTGTCACTTTGTCGAAAAATTCCTTTGGATTCATAGTTCAAATAAGTTTGGTTGTGCCGGAATTGACAAGATGCGTTCATTCGCGGCTTTGTAAAACTCTTTTTTAATCTCAAACCCATACGCCCGGCGCAACAGATTCTTTGCAGCCAAAAGCGTTGTTCCACTTCCGGCGCAAGGGTCGATGACAACATCCCCTTTGTCCGTGAATATCTCGATAAGACGTTCAAGAAGCGGAACGGGCTTTTGTGTGGGATGAACTTTCGGTGTCCGGGTGTCTCGCGTCCAATCCATGCAATTGAAAATCATACCACCCCCATTGTTGAACTTCGGCAACTTGTCCCGGTATAGTAGAACACCATATTCGCAATTGCCGACAATCTTCATGTTTGCTTTCAGAACTTGGGCGGAAAAGTTCTTTCGGAAAACCAAATTGATGTAATGGTTGAACCCGTAACGCTTGCCAAGTTCGATGTATTTGAATTGTTGTTCAAACTCACAAAAGACTATCATGCAAGGTGCTTTCCCGGATTCCTTGGGTTCTTTGACAAGCATCTGCGAACAAAAGTGCATAAATTCAGCCGGGCGGAAATCCTTGTCGGTGTCGAAGAACTCTTTTCCGGCCTTGTCTGATTCCCCGTTCTTATTGTCGCCGTCAACATACCATGACGGGTTACTTGCATAGGCATTCACGCCCAAGTTATATGGCGGGTCGGCAATTATCAATTGTGCCTTGGGGATTCCATAAACCTTGAAGTTTTGGAAATGGTCATTGAACAATTCGATTTGATTCATTAGAAATAAATGTTTTATAGTGATACACTTTAATGCAAAAAAATTACTTTGACGCGCGTTTTAATTCGCGCTTCTTCCATTCGTCAAAGACTGCATCGGCAATGTCGCAAGCATCAGACGCAATCCGCTTTTCGTTGACAAGTTGTTTTGGGTCAATTACTGCCGGGATTGCAGATAAAAGGATTTTGAACCGAATTTCCTTTTCAAAATTGGCTTCAAGAATTTCGACAAGCGGGGTTTCGATTCTTTGCTTGGTTTCATCAATCAGTTCGATTTCTTCCGGCTTGACTTCAACCGGGTTTCCCCAAGAATCGCATTGTTCAAGGGTGATTCTTGCATATTCGGCAATGTTCACAATTTCATTGGTCGCCTTGATTCTTGCTTTCATATATTTTATTTGCTTGTTTTGTTTAATATACTTTGTACTTTTTCGGCAAGTCCACGGAAATACGGGTTGAACCGAACTTCATCATCGAACTTGTTCAATAGATGAAGCATGGATGAATGGTCGCGGTGAACGAACTTGGCAATCTGTGTCAACTTCATCTTTCGTTTCCGGCAATGGTACACGAATAACATCCGGGCGAAGAACCCGTCACGCTTGCGCGATTTTGTGATGTATTGGTCGAACCGCATCCCGGTTGCTTCTTGTATGGCCGCTTGTATCTGCAAGACATCTTGGTTCGTCTTGATGACATCGGCTTCAAACATGACAATCTTTCTTTCACGGTTGGCAAAGTCAAATTCATGCCCCGCGCCGCGTGATGACTTCCAATCCCGCAACATGAAGATGCCATCGCACCCGTCAAGGATTTCAAGGTCTCGGCCAAGATGCCGAATCCAAGGTGCATTGTGCGGCAATCCGTTGTTCAAAGGGTTTTCAACTTCAAGTTCCAAAGATTCAAGCAAGTCTTGCGCACTTGCGAACTTTTCAATTACGGCTTGTTCATCGGCGGGGTCTGATATGTCGCCGATTTTGCCGGAAATGTATATCTTCATGGCTTCACGTTTTGTTGTTCATATAGGAATTTATTCACGAAATAAACTTGTCCCTTTCCCGTCACCTTGGTTGTGGTTCTCACCTTGGTAGATGAACCGACTTGGATTGTCACCTTGCGCATTTCAAACAATCCCATTTCGGTTGCGCGTTGTGTCGGTTGGTTGTATCGTTCGCCCACCGTGCAAAGGTATTCATTATCGCGCATCCATTGGAAAAGTCGCTTTTCCCCGATGGCGATGCCGTTTTGACATAGAATCTTTGCAAGTTCGCCAATCAAGATTGATGATTCCGCGCTTTCAACCGCCTGCGAAAACAGAACACGCGGGGCGGATTCTTCAATCTGTTTTTCCTTGGCTTCAAGAAGCCGTTGTTGTTCCTCAATCTGTTCTTGCTGCGATGCTGCAAGGCGTAAGGCTTCGGCAAAGGTCTTGGGGATGGCGGGGGTTGCCGGGGTTTGGATGTTCCCCTTGATGGTCGCTTCCATCTTGTCGAACAATTCAATGAACGCGACCTTGAATTGAAGTGCCTTTTCGCCCGTCAACGACATCGCAAGAAGCGAAAAGCCGTCCCGGTTCATAACAAAAAGGGGTTGTTGCTTGCCTTGCGCATCAAGATACGTTGATTTGTAGAACCAATTCTTGTGTGCTGAATTTTCAGCCGACCCCAAAAGGTTGCGGACTTGCTGCATGACGTTCTTGTGCTGCTTGCCGAACACTTGGGAAACTTTTAGGGAATCTGTCACGGGCGTTCCCTTGTTGGTCTGATAGACCATCCCGTTTTGAATAATATCGTTCATTGTCTTAAAGTGTTTTGTTATAAATTGATATTCTTCGTTAGAGTTTCCGGCGGTCTTTGCCCCGGATTTCAAAGTAATTGCACATCGCGTTCAATCTGCTTGCAACGCGGTCATCGTAGCGTTCGGCAAGTTTCTTGTGTGCCATCGGCAAGTTCGATGTGATAAGGGTCATTTGGTCGGTTCTGTCACCCCGGTATTCAAGCAATTGCCGCAAGACGTTCACACGGTTGCCCATGTACGTTGATTCGGCGGGTTCTTGGCCAAGGTCTTGAATGCCATAGATTGTGCGTTTCTTGATGGCTTGGATGTCGCCCGTCTTGACGTATTCATCGCAAATGGCATCCGCCCGCAAGTTTTCCCACCAAAGGCAACGGTCTTTTTGCTCTCCAAGATTGATGCGGAAATCCCATACAAGGGCATAAGCCGCCATGACTTCAAGACACCATGATTTCCCCGTCCCGGTGTTCCCGGCGATGTAGATTCCTTTCTTCAAGTTCCCGGCGATGGGCTGCTTGGTGTTCGGGTCAAGGGCTTGCATCTTCGTGTCGCAATGACACCAACGAATCATGTTTTCGTAAGTGAATCGGTTTTCATCGTCAATGACGAATGCCGGATTCCTGCTTTTCCCGATGGCCGTCACGATTTCAAGGGAATCTTCCATGTTATATTTCAGATACTGAAACCGGGTGATGCCTTGGAACAATCCGCGTTGCTTGATATACCCAAGTATTGATTGCATGTCTTTTACTGCCATATATCATTCACTTTGTCGCCGGAATCGGCGGGGTTGTTGTCATAGTTTCCATCTTCGACCTTTCGCCAATTTGTCGCATTCTTGAACACCCAACGGAAAGAACACCATTTGCCGGACTTGCAAAAATCGGATATTCCGATTTTCTTGAAGATGGCTTCGATTCTCTGATAAGCCGTTTCCGGGTCATCCCCGGATGCCATTTCATTAAACCGTTGGCGGACTTTCGCCTTGTCATCGTCTGCAAGGGTTCGCGGTTGAGGAAAGCCGGGGCAATTCTCTTTCCATAACGCCATGATTCTTGAATAATCAATGACGAATTTCTTTTCTTGCGATGCCGTGTCAACGGAAGTTGACGAATCTTCGTTAGAAGATGATATATTATCTTCGTTAGAAGATATATTTTCTTTTATTTCCTTTTCTTTGGATTGCATGTGCATTGCATGTGCATTGCATGTGCATTCAGACCCCCAACGATGTTGCGCCGCTTTCTTGCGCTTTGCCTTGATTTCAACCCGCTTTTGCAATCGCTTGTTGACCGATTCCGACCAAAAGTTTTCGTCATCTGATTGGAACAAGTCGAAGTCACGGATGATGCTTTCAACGACATTGACATCCACATGAAGCGCAAAGGCGATTCCCTTGATTCCTGCAATTGGCAAGATGCCGTCTTGTTCGTGTAGTTGCTCGACAATACACCAAAACACGCCAATCCCCGCGCATCCGTGTTCCATCAACACGTTTTGCAACTTTGGGTCGTTGCGGGCGTTGAAGTCGTGTTGAAAATAGAATGTATCTTTCATTGCTTGGCGTTTTGAATCCCGCCCGGCCACATGGATTGCAGCCGGGACGGGATGGTTGATGTTAGATTTCGATGATTGCGATTTCCGGGGCGATTTCCTTGATTTTGTCAAGTTGTTCGTCAATGACCTTGTTTCGCAAATCTTCCAATGTCTGATTCGCGCCGGGCGAAAGAAGAATGAACGACACATCGCGCCCGTCAACATTGGCGAATGTCTCGACTTCAAGTTTTTCGGCGGGCATCCCCTTGAAGATGGCGATTTCCAAGGTGAACTTGTCCGGCAAGTTGGAATTGACCACTTGGGCGAAGTTGTCCGTTCGGTTGCCGTTCTCCTTGAACGACCTTTCCATCTTGACGTTGACATCGGCGGTGAAGTTCATCAAGGTTGTCACCAAGGCCATGTTCTCGGACTTGTCAGCAAAGAACGCCCGGTTCATCTTGAAGAAAAGGCCAAGTTCGGCGGGTTGCCATGTCTTGCGGGCATCATTGATGCCGAACTTCACGAATGACGGGTTGAACGCCAACGCGCCCTTGATAGTGCCGCGCTTGTATTCATCGGCTTCGTTCGTGACAAGCGTGATTGACACGTTTTCGCGGTCAACAAGGATGTGGCAATCTTTCTGCATGAATTGTTCGGCGTTGATTCGCTTCGTCAGATACTCGACCACCGTTCCGATTGTGCCGGACAAGTTGGTCTTGACGGGTGCTTTCGGTTCAAGAACCGGGGCGGCTTTGCCCTCTCGGATGATGATTTCATTCGTTCCGGGGGCGCAATTGAAAATCATTCTTTCGTTTTCCATTTTGAATTTGAATTTTTGTTGTGAAACTTTTAGTTATCTGTTCCCGTCTTTTGGGATTCTTGGTTGCGGATGACCCCGAACAAGGTTGTTTGAAGTTCATCGGCGGTCGCCGGGCGTGATTCAATCAAATCGCCCTCTTTGTTGTAGTAACCCGTTTCGCGGGCTTCTTGGTCAACAAACTTGTAACAAAGTTCCTTGACATACTCCGACTTTGACTTGATGTCGCCGACCATCTTTGCACGATGTTCTTTCAACGGCTTCAAGCGTTCCTTGTAATGGCTTGCGGTTGCTTTCGCTTCTTCCTCAATCTCCATGATTTCGATTGAAGCATTCGCCAATTCTTCCTTGCGTTGCTGCAATTCCTCCGGGGTGTATGGCTTCATGTAGCCTTTTTCCTCAACTTTGTCGCAATTGTCTTTCAAGAACGATTCGCGGGCGACAAGATTTGCGATGTCCTTTCCTAAATGCTTATCCATTTTGCTTGATATTTATTTGTTGAACAAAAGAAAGTCGTTGAACAAATCGGTGAACATTTCGCCGAATTGACGCGCCCGATTTGACGATTTGAAGCAAAGCCGCGACCCGAAAGACGCAGACGCATACGTAGCCGCATTAGACGTAGCCGCACAAACGAACCCCGCATGACCCCCGTTTTCTCTATATGCGAACCAAGGGAAATATTTCCATTGGCTACCATCCGACCAATCCGGGGTGAAGCCGTCAATCTTGTTCCACGCTTGGGCGATGATTACAAGCATGTAAAGCGACTGCATGGCCTTGATATGGTCATCGGCGCAATCGAAAACAAATTCATCGGAAATGCCAAGGAACTTGCATGATGCCGCAAAGTCCGGGCATAGGTCGGCGGGTTCTGCTTCGTCAACTTCGCGGATGTCGAAGTCGAACACCGTCACGTCATCATCTTCTTCGCATTGGTCAATGATGAACGAACTTGCATCTTCCCGGTCATTGAACTTGCCAATGACTTCATCGGGATTCTCTTTCTTGAATACTTCAATTTTTTTCATGTCTGTTTGAATTAAAATGGTGTTTTGTTAAATAGAATCTGCATTCCCGGTTCTGCAACATGGACGGTCTTGTGTGTCGCTTTCTGTATGCCGTCACGAAATGCGGCGGCATCCGCGTTGCCGGATGAAAGGTGAATCAAGACAATGTTGTTGACCTTTGACAAGTCGTTCGCAAGCAATGTTTCCTTGCATGTGTCGAAAGACATGTGCGACTTGATTGTTCGGTTTCGCAATGCCGGGTTCAAATTGCCGGATGCAATGTTCGCTTCAAGGATGTCTTGGCGATAGTTGCATTCAATCAAGATGTTGTTCAATCCGGCGAAAGTGTATGCCAAATAATATGTGTCGGTTGCGAACAACGTCATGCCGCATTCCGGGTGATAGATTAAGAACCCGAAAGGGTCGGCGGCATCATGTTCGGTCTCAAAGCCTTGCACCTTGAAATTACCAACGTGATAGATGCCGCCGGGCTTCATGCCACAAACAAGGCGGTTTCCGCCAAGATTCAACGCTTCGCGTGTCCCCTCGGACATGTAGCAAGGAATCCTTGCATCAACGAACTTGGCAACGTGCTTGGAATGGTCGCCGTGTTCATGCGACACCAACGCCCCGGCAATTCGTGATATGTCGAAATCCATTGCCTTTTGAACCTGCTTGAAAGCGATTCCGCATTCAATGACAAGTGCTTCATTTCCGTTGTCAAGGACATAGCAATTGCCACTTGACGATGAACCGATTACATGTAACTTCATTTCCTTTCGGGTTGTTAGTCATTAGAATCCGGGCGAACGTGTTTCCGTGGCGTTTGACGGCGTTTCGGGTGTCGGTGTGGGTGATTGTCCCGCCGGGGCATCGTTCGCGCCTTGTGGGGCTTCGTTTGCGTCCGTTCCGGCATCGCCGCCGTCAACATCCATCTTGATTTCGGTCTTGTTGGCTCTTTCCGCCTTTTCTGCCGCCACTTGTTCGGTTACGTCAACGGCGGTGTCCGTGATGTCGATGATGTCTTGTTCTTCCTCGACCGTGCGCATACCCATCGAAAGTTCCGGGGCATATACAGAAGTCCACCATGACGCGGCGCGATACATAAGCATTTGCCGTGGCATTGACTGCCACTTCGACCCGGACTTTGTAAACCAACCCTCTTTGATGGCCATTTCGATTGTGACCGGGGATGATTCAAGGACTTGTTCTTTCCCTCGCTTGGTAGTGTAGGCCACACATTCAAGATTCATCATCTTGCGCCCGTCAAACTGCTTTTTGATGGATTCCTTGCGGCGGGTTGTTGGGTTGTATTCATAATCGACATAATCAACCATGCCAAGGTTTCCTTTCTCGGTGAAGCGGAATTGAAGCGGTTCAAAACGTCCGCATGTGTTCACGGTTGAAATCAAGAACTTCGCCGACCAAGACGGGCGACCATAGATGATGACAAGATTCTGCATGACCATCAAAGGGGACGCGCCGATTCTCGATGCGATTTCAAGGGCGATGACACAATTCGACATTGCTTTCATTTCGGCCATTGCCGTTGTCTTTTCGTCTGCACCTTGCGGGACTTGGATTTTGTAGATGTCCGGGACAAGTTCGGAATGTGCAAACATCTTTGCCACGCGCTGCATGGTGGCGAATTGTTCCGGGTCGAAGAAATTGAACTGAACGGGCATTGCCGCGTTGTTCTGCTTGGTTGTTGCTAATTCGTTCATTGTTGCGATAATTTTATTTGATTACTAATTCCTTGTCGGTTGTGACAACAAGGTTGATGATTTGACTTTCGGACGGGATAAGTTCATTCACGGATTCCCGGTTGTCGATGAAGATGGGGGCGCATACACCATTGAACTTGCAAAGGGCGTTGATGATGTCAAGTCCTGCGTTCACTTGCTTGGCGGTGTTAGCCACTTGGAACGGTGTGCCGTCAATCAGCGGGACGCATGTTTCAAACTCGTTGCCGTCAATGGTATAGTCGAACAAGCGGAAATGAACCAACGTGAACAATCCGTTGATGCGGCGTTCGCATTCCTCAATCTTTGCCTTGGTGAATTGTGCGATGGTGTATTCCTCTTTCTCGGCATCGGCGATTTGTTGCGCCAAGTCCTTGCCGGATGCTTCAAGGCGGGCAATTTCATCGTTGCACTTCTTGATTTGTTCGCGGTTTCCAAGTGCAAGTTGTGCTTTGCTTCTCTTGTTCCGCACTTGTTGCAGTTCATCGGCAAGTTCTTGATTGTAGTTACCGGCATTGTCGGTTGAAACCGTTGCCTTGATTTCGGCAATCTGTTTGTCGATGTCGGCGACCGCCGGATTGGTGGCCGGAACAAGTTGTTCCCATGTGGTTTCGGGATTGTCGGCAAGGAACTTGTCGCATTCCTCGATGAATGATGTGATTTCCTTTTCCTGCGCTTCGATGTCGGCGGTTGCCTTGCGAACCTTGTCAAGAACCTTTTCAAGTTCTGCGATTTCCTTGCCCATCGCTTGCCCCTTTGCCGTGATTTCGTCAAGTTTCTTGTCCTTGGAATCATTGAAGTGCTTGCGCGATTCCTCAACGCGGTCGGCGGGCAATGGTTGTCCGCAATACGGGCAAATGGTCGATGATTCGTCAAAGGCACGGGCGTTCTCTGTCTGCCATGTATCGCGCAACTTGTCTTGTTCGCCCTTGATGCGGGCAATCTCTGCTTCAAGGCGGGCAATCTCGCGGCGGTTGCCGGAAAGTTCATTCTTCGTCAGTTCAAGCAAACGCGCCTTGGATGAACGGGATGCCGACTTTTCGCGGCGGGCGGCATTGGCTTCAAACGCCTTGTCCTTGGCTTCTTGTTGTGCCTTGCGGATGGCTTCTTGACGGGATGATTCAAGTTCGGCAATGCGGCGTTGCTTTTCCTGCTCTGCTTCATACTTGGCACGGTTGGCCGTTGCTTCGTCTGCAAGTTGTGCGTTGATTTCGCTTTCGCGGGTGTTGCAACGCTCGATGTCTGCTTCAAGTGCCGCCCAATCCTCGCTTTCCGGCATCATCTTTTGTGTTTGGTCGATGCGGGGTTGGATGTTGTCAAGTTCAATCTTCAAACGCTTCTTGCGGGCTGCAAGTTCTGTCTTGAAGTCTGCAAGGGACTTGCCGGAAATCTTGTCAAGCAAGGCGGCAAATGCCGGGTCGTTGGCTGCAATTTCCGTGTCCGTGATTGTCCCGGCAAGCAAGAACAATTGTTCGCGCTGCTGCTTCCAAGGCATGTTGATGAAGAATGCCGGGTTCGTTATCATCTTGAACACCGTTTCATCAATGACTTCGTGAACGCGGGCTTGATAGTCGCCGACACGAACCGGGGTGTCGTTCCACCAACATTCGGTGTGATTGCCCTTGAACACTTGTTCAACTTGGCCACGCGGTTTGACCCAATCTTCAACGAAAGCCCGCTTCAACGTCAGTTCTTCACCGTCAACGGAAAGAACGCCCGTGACCGAACATTCGCATTTCTGCAACGGATTCCCGTTTTCATCGTTTGACTTGATTTCAAAGTCCTTTCGGTCTTTGGAATCCTTGCCGAAAAGCAACCAAATGAACGCATCGAAATGACGTGACTTTCCAAGTCCGTTTGCGCCCATGATGCTTGTTACATCGGCATTGAAATTGGTCGTGCGTTCCTTTGCGCCACGCCAATTCACCATTGTTAGACTTTTTAGAATTACTTTCTTCATTGTAGATGTAATTTTGAATGAATTATTATAAGTTTTGTTTTATCTGCAAAGCCCGGTCAACATCAATCACTATCATTCTACCTTGTTGGGTGATTGCGTCTTTGATTCTCCCGGATGCCTTGATTCGGTTGGCGGTCGCCATGCTGCAATTGAAGATTCGGGCGATTCCTGCAATCCCATATTCAAGGTTGCGGGGTTGCTGCTTCTGTTCCGGCTTCATGCTTGCGGCGGTTGTTTCCCGGATAAGGTCAACAAGTTCGCCAACGGTCAAGTCAATTATTCGCGTGTTTGGGTTCAACATCATTTGTGACGATACCTTTGAAGAATGCCTTGACGCATTCCGAACCGCCAATCAATAATGCAATGCCGAAAACGGCGGCGAATCCGATTGCCTTTGAAGCAACGAACAAGGCGAACCAATTGCCAAGTGAAAGGGTTTCATCCGGGCAACCGAATATGCCAAACACGGCCACGAATGCAAGTGCATAGATTGCGGCGATTCTGATTGATAAATAGATTTTTTTCATTGTTGCGATTGTTTAAGAGTTAAACGTGAATGTTGCATTGTCCGATTCGTTCTTGCGTCTTGCAGAACGGACACGGGTTGTTCTCGCTTGGGTTCTTTGCGCCCGGATGATGGTGTCGGAATTGAAAGTCATTTGGAAAACCACCAAGACCAAAAGACAAGTTGCAATTGCCCGGCGGGTCAATGGTGAAAGGTCAAATGAAATGTGAAAGTTCGTGCAAAACCACCACGCGGACAACTCATTGATTTTCGTCACCCCGGTTTTCTCATAGATGTTCCGGGCGTGATTCTCAACGGTTCTTTCTGAAACGAAAAGGGTGTTCGCAACGTCCTTTTTCGTTGCGCCCCATGCCAATAATTCGGCAATTTCCGCTTCGCGTTTGGTGAGGATTGCGAACTTCATCATACTTCCGCCCCCCAAACGTCTTTGATTCCGTACTTCGCAAAAATCTTTTCGATTTGCTGCGCTTCGCTCACTTTTGGTTCGACCGTGCCATTCAGACGTGCCGCCCATGAAGAACGTGTCGTGATGTCAAGGGCGGTCATAATTTCCGCCCGGACATTTGCAACGTCCTTTTGCATGACTTGGGAAAACCCCCTTTGGAATGAAAAATTGCTCATTTCTTCTTTGTTTTATTAAAATTAACATGTCAAATTGCGTTTGTTTCGCAAAAATGACGTAAATTTGCTATTTCAAAAGTGCCGTTTTCGCCGTACCTTTGTCGCGTGCTACGAAACTTCGGTGCAAAGATACGCAATATTTTGCGAAACGAAACTATAAAAAGCGAAATATTTTGCGAAACGTGATGTTAAAAAATGTGAACAAAAGTTCTGAAATTATATAATCATCTGAATATGAACGACTTAATTGATGTTAGGGCAATACGGGAAAAAGTAGGCATTTCGCAAGAAGAATTTGCGAAACTGCTTGGTGTGTCATCAAGGACGGTTCAAAATTGGGAACGCGGCAAGACGATTCCCGATTCAAAGCGTGAAATGCTGCGAAAGATTGCCAACGAAAAGACGGCAACACCATTAAAGCCACAATCGTATTTTGGCGGCGATGACGGGGCGGTCGTTTCCCTGCCTTTGATTCCGCTTGATGCGGTCGCCGGATTGCCGACCGATGACAATGACGGGGTTCTGTTCGACAACTGCGAACGGTACACCATCCCGGAATTTTCGGCAAAGGGGGCGCAATACTTGATTCGTGTGTCCGGGACTTCGATGTTGCCCAAGTATAACAACGGGGACATCTTGGCATGTCGCAAGATTGACGAAATCACATTCTTTCAATGGGGCAAGGTGTATGTCATGGATACAAGGCAAGGCGCACTTGTCAAGAAACTATTCCCGGACAAGAACAACCCGGACAATGTGCTTTGCGTATCTGAAAACAAATCGGAATTTCCGCCATTCAGTTTGCCGAAAGAAGAAATCCGTTCACTTTCAATTGTGGTCGGTGTGATTGGTGTCGAATGACTATATATAATATAATAAGGTGCATTTGCATTGCACATGGAATGCACTTGCATTGCAAAACACTATATAAAAGAAAAGAAAAAGAAAGAT
>Ga0326514_10000525_pt1 | contig 26048 bp, 34 predicted proteins | sample 3_2548_0518_D_FD_203653 | JGI IMG/M metagenome (GOLD analysis project Ga0326514, IMG submission 203653) | Bovine rumen microbial communities from UC Davis, California, United States - 3_2548_0518 | ecosystem: Host-associated > Mammals > Digestive system > Stomach > Rumen | place: USA... | reverse complement strand
CTGAAGGGGAGTCGGCTTCTCTTTCTTCTCCCTCTTCTCTCCCTTTGCTCCATAGTTTCCCTTGAAATTAATCTCATGCTCAATGTAATTGGATGAGATGAATAAGTCCTCTTTGTATGCCATTGATCCCCAACTTCTCTCCTAACTTTAATATGTTGATAAAGCTATAAAAACTAGATAAAATCTAGCTTTTCCTTGATTTTATGGGTTCAATGTAGTACAATAACTTGTGTCAAATATGTTATGTACTACAAGAACTTGAGAGCTTCCCTGGCTCTCTTTTCTTTTGCTCATTTCTAAAAGTCGTCAGGTTTAAAACCATCTGCTTGTAACAACCTTCCAGCTCTCCCTTAGCTCTATAGAGCAGCTTCTTTTCATTGCCGAAGCCTTTATATATCTCTATGACATCTTCGTCCGGTTTAAGGGACGTTGCTTTGATATGAGAGGATAGCTGATGCTTCTTGCGGAGCGGTTCATAGACTTCATAGAATTGCTCTTGTGGTGTCTTTTCCATTCCCTTTTACTGCACCTTTCATTCCCTTTTATCTACTTTTTGGTGAAAAAGTTGTGATTCTTGTAGTTGAAGGCAAACTTAAACCACTTCTCCAGGATGTCTGTGCCTGTTACCTCAAAGGCTATGATCCCAGGACTGACATCTCCGGCCTCAAGTCTTGCAAGAGCTGTGCCACTGTCTCCGGATGGCTTTGCGGTTTCAATCCTCCCATCTGCCACACAGCTAAATTGGTATATCTTCTTGCCTTCCTTGGTGACTCCGTACTGATTGATGACCTCATGGATTGTTGAGGGATATTCCGGATCCTGTACCCGGTTCCATACCACACTCATGACAAGCCACTGGCCCTCACATCCTTCTCCTTCAGCTTCTGCTGTGGCCAGCTTCTTAAGCTCTGCAGCTTCGTCATAGGTCAGCTCTATCACTGATCCTGCTGCCGGAGGCTCTTCTTCATCTCCATCACGCTCTGATGTACTATCTGATCCAGAGTCTGCAGCTCCTTCTTTGATGCAGCAGTCTGTCTCATGCTCTGGAATATTCTCTGCTGCTCCTTCTTCTTCGATATAGGTATGTATCTCTTCATCCGGTATCTTCTCCCATATACTTTTTTCTTCTTCCACTGGTTCCGGCCACATCATCAGGATCATCCCTGTGAGGATGAGAATAATGCCACCAATTACCAGCAGTCTCTTCATCCTCACTTTTGTCTGCCCTCCATGTAGTCCTCAAGAAACTCTTTGTACAGGTAGTAAGTAGTCCTTCCTCTTCCTTCCATGGCCTTGCCTATGGGAAGAGTGCCCTTTTTGACCATGTATCTGACAGAGTCAGCACACATATCCAGGGCCTTGGCCGCTTCAGATACAGATATCCGATGCAGCTGTCTCGTCTTCTGCTCCATAGCTCTCCTTTCCGTTGCGACGTCGCAACAGTTTTCTTAAGACGGTTAGCAAGTTTTATTAGATATCAATATGTCAATATTGATATCTAATGTGATATAACAGCCTCTAGGGTTCCCTTAGAGGCTCCGCCTCATGCCTTATTTTCTTGCGTATCCGCAAGGTCTTTAGCAAAAAAAATTGTGCTTATCATAGCGCTTGGCAGATTAAGGGCATCAGCCATCTCAAGAGCCTCCTTAACACTAAGGTTCTTTCCTTCAGAATCATTTATCTTTCTGTTGAGAGTTGCTGCATTTATCTTGAGTTTTGCCGCTAGCTGTTCCTGTGTGATGCCGACTCTTCTCATCTGAGCCTTTATCTCATTGCTTAGTATCATATCGCTCTCCTTCCTCTTGCGTATCCGCAAGTTATGTTTTAAATATAAGCCCCGTTTTTTGTATTGTCAATATATTTTTTATCTTTTCCGCAAACTCTCCTTGCATTTATACAAGTTTTAAATTATCATCATGTTTATAGGAGGTAGATAAAATGGCTGTTCAGGATATCATTAAGAGTCGGAGAAAATATTTGCAATTAACTTTGAAGGACGTAGCTGACAAGCTCGGAGTATCAGAAGGCACTGTCTCTCGTTATGAGAGCGGAGATATACAGAATATGGGGATAGATAAGATCGCTGCCCTTGCCAAGGTCTTAAGATGTTCTCCAGGTTATCTGATGGGCTGGGAAGATGAACCTGAGGGCCAGCCGGAGCAGTTCTCGCTCCTTGAAAAAGAAATAATATACAGATATCGCACAGCTCCTGAAGGAATTAAAGAGAGTGTATGTAAATTACTGGATGTAAAAGGGGCTCAAGAGGAGGCCTTAAACGCATAAAGTAAGGAGGTTCATATGAAGCTGCCGAATGGTTACGGCTCCGTGGTGAAGCTCCCCGGCAACAGAAGGAAGCCTTATGCCGTTAAGGTTTCCTTCATGGAAGAGATGCCGGACGGAACTGCCAGGAGAAAAAGAAAATATCTTGAATACTTCTCTACAAAAGCTCTGGCCCTCAATTATCTTGCCGAGTATAACCAGGGCCAGGTAGTCAAAGAGCATCTGTCTTATGTTGACTCTCCGACTTTTGCAGAGATGTATGATAAGTGGGTAGTCTACAGGAAGTCCTTAAAATCTAATCCCACAGAGAATACCTGGAAGAATTATAACATTGCCTTCAGGATCCTCTCTCCCATCCATCACAAGAAGATGATAAACATAAGAGCCAACGAGCTCCAGGAGATCATCACATCAAAGTCCTCAAAGTCTGCTGCCACGATCGGAAGCATAAGAGTGGTCCTTAAGGGTGTATATGGTTATGCCATCAATAACGGATATCTGGATAAGGATGTGACCGAGCATCTTGTCTATGAGTGGACTGATCCGGATGCTCCGATACATACATCCTTCTCTGAGTCTGAGATAAAGCTTCTCTGGGAGAGCCTTGGCATTGTCAATAATGTGGACATAGTACTCATCTATATCTACACCGGCCTCCGCCCAGGAGAGCTTTTAGAGATAAGGTCAGAAGATGTCCATGTCAAAGAGAAGTATATGGTGGGAGGTATCAAGACTGAGGCAGGAAGGGACAGGATCATCCCTCTGCATGATGCCATCATCCCTCTCGTAGAGGAGAGGCTTAAGAAGAATTATGAGTATCTGATATGCAATAAGTTCGGAGGGCATTACACGAGAGCAGTCTACACTGAGTCGAATTGGAAGACCTTAGTGAATACGCTGGGCCTCAATCATGCTCCTCATGACTGCCGTTATACTTTCGCTTATCTGGCCGACAAAGTAAACATGAATGAGATCTGCAAGAAAATCATCATGGGCCACTCAGTAAAGAATAAGGCAGGCTCTAAGTTCAAGATCGGAGGAAAAGGTGACGTTACAAGTGAAGTCTATACAGAAAAAACTCTTGAGGATCTTATCACAGAGGTCAACAAATTACCGACTGAGTTCTGATACAATAGCGTTGTGTACCACCTGTGTACTACGTGTAACCCACTTGTAACCCACGAGTAGTTTTTTGTATCTTTTAACAGGTTCTATGAGAATATTCTGACAATAAAAGAAGCCCGGAAGTATCCACACTTCCGGGCTCTTGCTTTGTTCTTATACAATTCCCTGAGCTTTCATAGCCAAGGGTACTACATGGCTTTTTTATGGGCTTCTCAGCTCTTTTTGTATCCCATGCGTATCCTTCTAGTGTCTGACAATTCAGTCCCCTTTAAGCGCTGCAATGGTCTTCTTGCCTACAATTCCATCCACAAGAAGGTTGTGTCCTCCCTGGTACCACATGACAGCATTCTTTGTCTTTGAGCCAAAGCTTCCATCAATCTTAAGATTGGCCCCAGCCTCGTTGAGTTCCCACTGAAGCCACTTGACTGGCTCTCCTCTTGCACCCTCCTTCATCAATGTGCTGAGGAGTGTATAAGGATTCCGCTGCTTAATGGGTTTTCCTGAAGCAATAAGGTTCACTACTCCGTCAAAGTCCACATCAAGGTCACACTTGGCATTTATACCAGGCACAACTCCCTTGCTCGAATACTGCCATGCTACTGCTATGGAGCCACTAGGCCTCAGACTTGACTGCGGGTTATACTGTCCCACATCATTCTTGGGATATCTTGCATGCCAAAAGTCAAAGGCTTCCTTCAGGTCATTGTGGATCAGGCGGATATACCAGTCTCTGTTAGAATAGATTCCGACAAAATATCCGGCCTTCTGGAATATATCAGCATACAAAAAGGACAGGTCCCTGATATATGCCTTGCCCTTAGCCTCGACAGTCTTGTCCTCAAGATCGAGCCATATACCATACTCAAGCTTCTTGCCTGCAAGGTTCTTCAGAAGAGCTTCCGCATCGGCTACAGGGTTCTCCATTGAGTGCCTTGCTATGTAGATATAGACTCCTCTCGCTATGTTCTGCTTACCTGCTTCAGCATAGTTGTAGTCAAAAGTCTCATCCTTCCTGTGGCTCTGGGCTTCATACTGGCACTTCATGATAGCAAACTTCTTCTGAGCTTTTGCTACCTGCTCCCAGTCTATCCGGCCCTGATAATGTGATACGTCAATTCCGAATACTTCTCCCATCTCATCACCTCTTTAGCTGTGCTATGGTCTGCATCACCTTGTCATAACCTATCATCGAGCCTATCCATATGCAGAAGGTCATGAGGAATATGCAGACTATGTTTGTCGGTGTCCACAGTATACCCATGATGATGTAAAATGCTATTGTTCCCAGGAAGCCGACTAAGACCGCATCAATCAGTGCTATGATATTGATGCTCAGCCCAAAGCCAAGCTTCTTGACTGCTTCTGTAAGAAGTGATGATATCAGTGATCCGATTGTGAAAAGAAATAAGAATATCTCAATTGTCATTTTTGTGCTCCTCCTTCCTAGCTATTCTGTCTCTTGCAATTTCAATCAATCCTGTGACAAGAAGTTCTACAGCTCCTCCTCCCAGGCCATACTGAATGAGGGTATCCGGAACTGAGTCTTTTACCCAGAAGGTGATCCAGGCAATCAAGACAAAGAGTACCCAGTATATGAGTACTCCTCGAACTATCTTGTCTATCTTCTTTGCTTTTTTAACGCTCCGGCATCGTTCTATGCCGGTCTTATCCTTCCGCTTGATGTTCACCATGCAATTCATCTATCCTTTTATGTGCTGATTTCACTGACTGCTCTACTACAACCATCCTCTCCTTCAGGTTCTCCTGGTCTGCCTTCAGTGTCCTTATCTCAGCCTTGAAGTCTGCTTTTATCTCCTTCAGGTCCGACTGTACCAGCTCCATCTTCACTAAAATCTCTGAGACCTGCGCTCCTTCACTCTTATTGTCACCTTTGACATTCCTCCACAGTGCAAATGCAGCTATCAAGAGAGATAAGATTGAAAGTACTTCTTTAAGATCTGGCATCCTTATATACCCCCATAAAAAAGAGCAGCCAATTAACTCAGCTGCTACGGTTATCAGTTCTGCTCCTCAAAGGGCTCTCCTGTGATGAGCTCATACTCCTCTGCTGTGATCCATTTTCCTACAGCATTGTGGACCTTCTGCTTTGACCACAGCCCCTTGCCATAGTAACCTTTTACCTTCTCAAAGTTCTTACTCATATCACACCTCCAACTCTATGCCCGTTTCCATGGCAATGTAGTCAATGTTTGCTGTGTTCTGGATTGTCTCAAGGTACATACCCCAGCTTTCCTTTGGCAACTTCATCTCTTCAAACACATACATGGTGATGATGTTGCCCTCTTCATCCTCACGCTCTTCTTCCTCTATGTTCCTTCTGACATAGTTGTAGACCTTGGATGAAGTCAGGTCTGTCTCTTCCGGCATGACTGTACTCTCTGATCTGTACCATTCATTCATTTTGCTTTCCTCCTGTTCCTGTTTTTGTCGTAGCTCTTTATCTTCCTCTTTAGCTTCTGGAAGCTCACATAAGGCTTTATATATTTCTCATACATGCCGTATGTGTCTGTGGCATCTATCCAGCCAAGATATGACAGCATCTGCCTTGCAGAGTAGACTGAGACCTTGCCGGTCTTATATATCTTCCTGGCTTTCCTTGTGGCCTTTATCATTATGGATTTCCGCAGCGTGGTCCTGTTGCGGTAGAATCTGAAGCCCATGAAGTCCAGGAATCTGTACCGGCCTTTGTACTCAAATCTGAACACCTGCCAGTTGTCCTTCATCTCAAGGCCAAGTTCCTCATGAAGGTACCGGTCAATCTCCTTCTGGATCCGGTGGAGTTCCTTCTTATTCGGACCAAATACCACCATGTCATCCATGTATCTGATGTAGTGCCTGGCATGCAGCTGTTCCTTGATATAATGGTCAAGGCTCTGCAGGTACCAGTTTGCAGTCCACTGAGAAGTATAGAAGCCAAGAGGCAGGCCTTTAGGTATAACCTCAGTCACTTCCTCCAAGACTTCCATAAATCTCTTATCATGGATGATGGATCTGAGCTTCCTTAGATAAATGTCATGAGGTATGCTGTCAAAGTATTTTCTTATATCCATCTTCAGACAATACTTGCAATTCCTCCCATCCTTTACTATCCACTTTTCAATTGTCATCCTACCCCTATGGCCGCCTCTTTTGGGTATTGATCCATAAGAATGTTCGTACATGCCCTTGGAGAAGATAGGAGTTAGGATATTTACCATCATGTGGTGGATGACCTGTTCTTCAAAGCTGGGTACAATTATTGTTCTCTTCTTACGCTGGATGCCGTCATATATCTCTTTGGGTTTGTGAGGCTTATTCTTGAAGTTTAAGGCATAGGCCTTTATCTCATCCTTAAAGTGAGGTCTCTCAAGCCTCCGCTTTACTGACTTTCTGTCACGTTTTCCTCTTGATGCATTTCTGATAGCAAGTTCAATGTTCTCATCAGATATGAACTGTTCCCATAAATGATTGTAAGACTTCATTTTTCGTCTTATCCTCTCATCCATTTTCGACTAGCTACTCACAGATGCTTGCTAGTGAGTTAATTTTCTCCATGGGGAGAGGGCCTAGAAGTACATTTAGTTATTACTCCATTATTGATAAGATGCAGCAGCGCCGATGTTCCAATTCGCATTCGACACGGTGTTGTTCAGATTGCAGTAGAACGCACCGACATGAGCCCTGTTGTTGGAATTGCCTCCGCATAGCGCAAACGTTGGCGTGCTTCTAAGCCCTATTTATTATTCAATTATCACATCATCGCCCTTCTGTATCCGATCCAGCATGTGCTCATATTCATCCACTGCTGTGTACTGGTTCAGAAGGTCCAGCGTGAATTTATTCAGTTGTACTAAGCTTTCGATGATCTCTGACTGCTTTTCGATAAGAGGGAGAAGGTTCTCCCTCTTGTTCGCTGTGCTCACAATTCACCCTCTCAAGCAAGTGGTTTGCAAGACGCAGCAGCGCCGACGCCCCAATCCGCACGCGACACGGCGCTGCCCAGACCGCAGCAGAACGCACCGACAAGAGCCCCGGCGTTGGAATTGCCCCCGCATAGCGCAAACGCGGCTATGCCGTTGTTAAACCACTGGCCGTCACAATAGTCATGTGTGGCATCTCCGCTTGAGTTCTTGCCAAACATACCCTGCTCTGTGAACTTCATCTCGTCAATGTATCCTCCGGATGTTCCTGTAGGAGTGATGCCAAGAGGTATATATCCTGAGCCGTCAGTGTTGTATCCGCTCACTGTTGAGCCATCTTCCTGTCCATAAGTGAGCTTTACCTTCTGGACTCCATTTGCATTGATGTAGCCTCTCTGTCTTCTCCACTGAAGCCCCCAGTAATTTTCCATGCCAAAAACCTTGACGCAGTTTCCAAAGCTGTTGGCTGCTACAGAGCCGCTGTTGGTACCAAAGAAGAGGCCCTTTGTGTTATGTATTCCTGTCGTGAATGTGTCATTGACAGCTTCTGATCCGCCTGTGTGAGCACCTTCTCCAAACACAGCCTGGGTATTTGTGCTTTTACCCATGAGGATAAGGAGCATATTGATAAGCATCCTGTCGGCAATGCATTCAATATTCCAGAGTTCTGATGCTCCGGTGTTGTTTGCTGTTGCTGCAGTGATCTCCTCTGCCCCGGTTTTCTTCTTCATGAGTGCCTGACCGCTCAATGATCTGAGTGTTGACGATACAAGGGAACCGTTGTAAATAGCTGTATAGAAGTGAGGCACACTCTCACCATTGCAGTTATGGAATGGCCAGTCATGGAAGCCTGCATCTGCCTTGTGGTCAGCAATGAATACATCTCCACTCTTGCCATCTGCAGAAGGCACTATCTTCATCCAGATTTTTTTGCCATTGCGTCCCCACTCCATCATAGCGTTACCAGCGTATGCAGTGTTGGCAATATCTGAAGCTGTGCCATCTTCCTTTTTGGTGTAATCAGAGACCTTAAGATAGTAGTCTACGGTACCATCAGACTTGAGCATGCAAGGTCTTGGCATGAAAAATGCATCCTCCCAGGAGCCATAATCAAATTCTCCTGATGTAAAGTTCATGTGTGCCGGTGTCATGCCTGCAGCATCTTTAAGGTATGTTACCTTGGCGCTGGGATCACTCTCAGCATTGTCGATGTGGAATCCGTAGATGATCCCCTGTTTTTCCCCGTCAATGGCTGTTGCCACGTTGTTGATAGCATCGGCAATGGCCTTTCCGGTCTCATCATGTATTAAAGGTTTTGTTACTCCGCTCATGCTCTTCTCCTTTTTTAGTTAGTAATATATGTTTGGCACACTTCTCCATCCACCACTGATAAGCCGAGATCATCAAAGGCCTCCTTGAGCTGTTTCAATGTGCCTGCATTCTTCCACTTATGGGCTGTGCCATCATAGACCAATACATCACCATCAGCAGGATTAGTGAGATTCACATCTGTAAGATCAACCAAGGCAGCTGCTGCATCTCCCCAGGTTCCGTTACCCTTAAGAACCTTGTCCTGGTCTCCTGCTCCAGGAGCCGGTACAAGTCCATGTGTTCCCGGCGTTGATGCAGTAGCACCTTGGAAGTCATTCATTGCTCCGCCTGCCTGATCCGCCCAGTATTTTGCATTGTGCTGATATGTTGGATCTGTTGAAGGAACCGGAGATCCATTTCTTGTGCCTTCAGCCCAGGCCTCTGCATCTTCTGCGCTTTCGGATGCTGCTGTCTCTGATGCTGCTGCGTTTGTCTCTGAGGAAGCTGCTGCACTTGCTGAACCAGCTGCTGCCGTAGCTGAGTTCGCTGCTGCTGTGGCGCTTCCGGACGCCGCTGTCTCTGATGCTGCTGCGTTTGTCTCTGAGGAAGCTGCTGCTCTTTCAGAAGCCGCTGCGTTTGTCTCTGAGGAAGCTGCTGCACTTGCTGAACCAGCTGCTGCCGTAGCTGAGTTCGCTGCTGCTGTGGCGCTTCCGGACGCCGCTGTCTCTGATGCTGCTGCATTAGTCTCTGATGTGGCTGCATTGGTTTCCGATGTGGCTGCATTTGATGCACTTGTGCTTGCAGCACTTGCAGAGTTGGCAGCATTGGCCTCGCTCGTAGCAGCATTTGCTGCTGCTGTTTCTGCATCATTCTTCCACTGTCCAAAGTTTGCCAAGTCAGCTTCAAACTCTGCCTCTGTTCCTGTGTATCCACCCTCTACTGCGCTCTGGTATGCAGTCTTACCATTTGTGACAGTAAAAGTAGATGTCGCTCCATCTGTAAAGATAATAGTGTAAGTATCTACAAGACCGCTTGTGCCTGTCTTTGTGATTCTGCTTATACCTTTACCTCTTGGAATAAATAAGTGGAATATCGGATCTGTGTTTGTTCCTGAGTTAGTGACATAAGGCGCTTCATCGGGTTCAAGCATTGTAATATCAGCAATAGCTACTGTTATACTGGCATCCACTCCAGAGTCAACATAAATACCCTGAGAAGTATTCCATACCCACCAGTTGCCATTTGCCCCAATGTAAGGAGTATTTACAGAATAGCTCTGGGCTCTGTCTGCGCTTTCTTCTGCACTTGCTGCACTATTTGCAGCTGATGTAGCTGAATTACCTGCACTTGTAGCGCTTGATGCAGCGGATGTTGCACTTGAGGCTGCATTAGTGGCAGATGTAGAAGCCTCTGAGGCTTTTGTAGTGGCTGTAGCAGCTGCTGCCTCCGCTCTCTCCATCTGCTCTGTTGCCTGAGTGATGATCTCAGGCAATTCCGAGTCAGATACAACAGTCTCATCATTTAGCCCCGCCTTTTGGACATCCAGGATAAAATTGATTGTACCTATCCTCTCTCCATTCTTCTGGATTACAAGTTCTGTAAGGACTTCTCCGTGACAGGCTGTCATCTGCTGGGTGAGATTGGCTGTAATCTTATTATTTGCTGTGTTTACTGTTGCAGCATAATCAAAGCCGTGTTTGTCCGGCTTGGTTCCCTGTATCTTGGCTGTCATCCCACTGGCAAGAGTGAATCTCTGATCTCCATTGTAAATAATGAACTCCAGAGCCCTGCTGCCATAGTCATACTGCGTGACATTTATCCTGGGGAGGACTCCGCCCGGTACAAGATTAAGCTTCGTTACCTGTGTTATCATTCTTTGTATCCTCCTGTTGTGCCTGCATTATGGCCAGCTGATTGCTGAGGATCTGTATCTGTGCTGTCTGTTTTATTACAGCATTGGCATAATCATTGGCCCTTTGACGTTCAAAATGAGAGCAGGCATCCCTCAAGATCATGCACATCAGATCATATGAGAGCCCCTGCTCTTTTCTTATCCCTTCCAGGAAGTTCTTGATATCTTCTGTTGCTTTTGAGCAGATGATAGTGGAAGGAATATCATCTACCTGAATCTCTTGCATATTTTCCGGCATTACAATTCCTCCGCATGGCTCTTGAATGTCTCAATGTCTGCATCACACTCTTCTTTATTTGCCTCATAAAGAGTGGGTGACTGGATATTAATATTCATATTGATATCCCCTTTTGTTGACTTCTGAGCATACATGTTTACTACTGTCTGATTTTCTATCATTGTGTATGCCGTGATCTGTGTTGACTGCGTTTCATTGTACATTTCTTTTCCTCCTTTTTAAGAAATTGATTGAATGAGGCCATCTGATGAATTGATGGCTCCAGTACTAGCAGATACTGCTTTTGCATATTTTATTGTCTGGAATGTAGGACCATTGGCTGAGAAACATGTTCCCGTTCGTGTATATACTCTTCCACCGATAACACTTACAGTTACTGGAAGGCTGACATATCCACTCATTGTTGTATAGGAGCCTCCAACCATACCGCTTAATGTGACATTTCCGGATGCCGTTGCTGTGATACTAGGCATGGTGAAATCATAAGCATAAGTAAATCTTTCTGTGGATAACGCAGTACAAATATTCCCCAGGCTAGCCTCTTCATAATCTATTCCCTTAACAAAACTTGTTGAGCCACTGACTCCAACTACTCCGTTGAGGGCCAGCTTGCCGACTATGTTAAATAGTCCATCTCCTATCTCAAGTTTTGCTGACTGTGTGCCGTTGGCTCTGAACCCGGTTATGGTTCCTTTTTCCATGACAAGCTTCTTGCCATCAGATGTGATGGATGTGATCTTTCCATCTTCTGCCAGCTTGAAATATGTCGAGTCTATACTGAATTTCTTACTTGACAAAGCTCCTGTGGTGAGGTCCCAGAGAGTATTGCCGCTTGTATCAGCAATGACTCCTGAAGCAATGTAACTGGCATTGATATAGAGTCTTCCATTCCTCATATAGATGCCCTGGAGCTGTCCGTTATTGGTGAGCTTATTGAACACTTTCTGCTGATTGAGTGCTGCATCAAAGGCCGATATCTTGCTATCAGCTGCAGCATTTGCGCTTGAGAGCGTGTTAGCATCCCCTGTTGTGACGTCGTTTTTACTTGCCACTGTGGATGTTCCCACGATGGCCCTAGGTGACAGCTGGAAGTCTCCTGTTACCATGTCCCAGTAATTATTGCCTGCTTTGTCTTTAAGCATTCCCGCCTTCACCAGGTTTGCATTGAGTGTCCCTGTTGTAATAAAGTCGGCTACAATGCCACCGTCAAGAGTTGCTGCAAGTGTGTACAGCCCATTGTAGCCGGTAGATGAATAGCCCCAGCCATTCTTGTTGTACCTCCATACATGAACTGCTGTATCAGTGCTGTCAGTATCCATGATAAGGAGTTCTTCAGGCTTTCCGTTTGCATTCCTCTTAAGGACCACATAACCACCAAGCCCTCCGGTGATAAGCTCTGTGGCATGCTTCTGAGCTCTCAAAAGGTCTGATTCAGTCTCACTGATTATTCTCTGCTCCTGTGTGGCAACTGTAGCAGATATTGTTGATTTTGACTCTCCGAGCTCGATGCTGTTGTATCTATCCAGAAGCACATTGTACTCAGTCTTTATTACCTTGGCCTTAGCATCTACTCCAAGCTTCTCGAATCTTACCGTCACAGTGTCGCATAGGTTCACTCTCTCCAATGGAGCTATGTTCTTGTACTCCTCAGTCTGCCATAGAGCCACAAAAGAGACCTTTATGCTTACCTTAGGGATTCCTATGTTATTTGCCGCAATATAGTCTCTTGTCTTCTGCCTCAGGGCTGCGACTGTGATATCCTCATCCTTCTCAAACTCTTTGGTGAAGTCCACATTTTTGATCCTCAGATAAGGGAAGTTGCCTGCATTATCTGAAGCGATGTACTTTTCCGGAAGAGTGATGAGAGGATCATCCTCTGATTCCTTAACATAAGGACATACAGCTGTGTAAGTTGTTGTGATGTTGTTTTCCTGGGATAGATCCGTAATGTTCTTCCCATAGCGGAGTACCACACCTCTGTCCTGTCCCCTTTGCTGATGAAGCTTTATCGTGTATTTATCCCACTCGTACTCTCCACCATAGATATCAAGGATGCTTCCTTCCTGCCCTCCAAGTCTTGCCCTTATGCTCTCAGGTACTTCCTGCACATAATGTCCAGTAGTCTGCTTGTCTGTCCATAACGTGAAAGGATTGGAGCCTATGGCATTACTCTGCAGCTGTGCCATAGCCGATGCTGCAGAGTTTGCTTCAAAGGGCATGACTGTGATGTGGTTTGCCTGATAAGTGATATGCTCTGCATACACTCTTACTCTTCCGGATACGAGCTTCTCGATCTTGTATATCCTGAAGGGCTGACCTGGCTTTCCGTCTGCAGGTGTTGCAAAGATTATCCTTGATTGAGCAATGTCTTCATAGTGAGCTCCTGTGATGGGATATTCCATCTCAAGCTCATAAGGTCCATTTCTCTCTTCCTTTACTACACATCTGAGTGCATCTGAAAGCCTCCCCAGGCCGTTTGTTGTAAAAATTGTTGCGTTTTCACTGAATAAAATAGGTATCATAGCATCCACCACCTTGGCTTTACTATCACTCTGGTTATGCCGCTTCCGAATGATATCCCATTCTCTCCCGGATCCAGGTGAAAGAACTCTCCTGATGTCAGCGTGATGTTGCCGTTGCAGTTTGTACTGCCCTTGTAAGCATCCATCAGGTCACAGTCGATGTCTGTGTATCCGTTTGCGCTGTTTATCGTGATGGTCTCATTCCCTATGGCCAGAGCTCCGGTACCATATACACGGATAAGAGGAAGAGCCTTCATCAACGTATTGTTGTAGATGACTGAACCACTTGCATATTCTGTCTCCTCTTCACCGGACTTAAGGAAGCGCTGAGGCTTACAGTTAAACTCAAGATCTAGCTCTCCTATCCTGCCTCTTACACTTACCTCTGGGCTTATCTCCCTTGAGAGCATTGCCAGCCTGAACACTTCCGGATGATAGCTGTCCTCAAGTCGCTGATATCCTTTCAAGCTTCCCAAGTAGTTGCGAAGGTCCCTTAAATTCCTTGCTACCGGTTTCTTGACTCCGACATGATATGTCGTTCTGATGTTCAGATATCTGCCATTATCAATGTACAGCTCTCCGTTTTTTCCAGGTATGGCTACTGTGCTGTAGTCTCTCAAAGGAGCTCCATGGGTCCCTGTACCACTGAAGACAAGACCAAAATCTTTTAAATTTTTTCCTCCAAAAACTACAAAATTCTTAGCCGCCTCCATATACTGCCTGTGCCCTTTCCGCTCCAGCTGCTATGGCTGCATCTATTCTTGAAGTGATGCCGCTTATATCTACTGATGCCACTGCTGCCTCACACATTCTTGAGACTGCAGAGCATACAGCTGATGTGCCATCATCGATACCTGAAGCAAGAGAGTCATCGATTGTGGTACCAGTACGATAAAAGACATCCGATCTTCCGTTGTTTATTTCCAGTGTAGATGCTGTTTTGTCTATAGCTGCCTTTGCTACAGTTTCGTTTGCTGTTTCAACAGTCCCCTGCTCGTCAAGTGTTGCCTGAGCCATTGACTGCTGTGTATCCGTTGCCATCTGAGTAGCATCCGTCTTATATTGCTCAGCCTGCTGCATCTGAGTATCAAACATGTCCTGCTGTGATTTATTGAGCTCTTCATGCTTGGTGTTGGCTGTTTCAATGATGCCCTCATAGCCATCATTAAGTCCAAGGTTCCAGTCATTAAGGGCTTCCTCGGCCGTTCTCTGAGCCATCTGGAAGTCACCAAAGTTCTGGATGATCTCATTGTATTCAGAGCTCTTTTCCTCAGCTGCCTGGACAAAGAGAGCCAGCTCAGCAGCTCCGTCTACTCCCATTCCCACCAGGTAATTGACGATATCCTTAGTGGACTGGTCCGTAGACTCTGCAGCTATGTTCATGGCCTTGTGGACATTGTCAGCATAGTCATTCATGCCCTGAGCATTAGTCTTGAGGTTTTCACTCATCTGCTCAAGGCTTGTCTCGGCCTCTGTTGCCATCTGGTCAAAGAGTCCGTTGAACTCAGATACAGTCTCTGTTATCTTCTCAAGTTCCTTCTGCTGCTCCTCAGAGAGCTCATAAAGAGCCTGCTGGATAGCAGCTGAGCTTTCCTCTGCAGAGGTTGCCATCTGGTCATTGGCATCTGTCACATAAGCTGCTGCCTGCTGGTATTCATCAGAGAGAGCTGAGATATTATCCTTTTCAGCATTGATGCTCTCATTGAGTCCATCTATGGCCTCAGCTGCATAGGTGCATCTTGCCTGGGTATCATCAGTGATACGGCCATACTCCTCAGCTTCTTTTTTAGCTGCAGCCATTGCCTCAGACTGTTCTGTGAGAAGGTCGTTTCTCTCCCTCTCAAGATCAGCCAGCCTCTTTTCAGCCTCATACTGCTCTTTGGCTATTTCAGTCATGTCTTCCATGGCTGCCAGAGCCTTCTGCTGCTCAAGAGTTGCATCTATGTTGTCTCTTATGGCCTGAGTGGACATATTGAGCTTTCCGCTAGCATCATCTATTGCAAGGCCAAGGTCAGGATAGATGGTATTGAGCTCTTCAACTATCATCTTCTGCCTGGTCTGTTCTGTAGCAGTGAGCTCAGTCTGTCTCTGAAGGCCCTCAAGTTCTCTTATGAGTTTTTCAGATACCTGCCTGTCATTCTCAAGGGACTCCCTGTTCTTCTTCCTCTGTTCAATGGAATCCTTGGTGCTGTCAGCAAGTTTCTTGCTCTGCTCAATGAGCTGGTCTGTTGCTTCATACTGCTCATCATAGGCATTGGTCTGTTCTCTTGTGACTTTATCAAGTCCTATCAGAGCTCCTGCAAGTATTCCTATGGCTGTACATACAAGGCCTATAGGATTGGCAGACATTACTCCGTTGAGGATGGCCTGTGCTGCTGAAGCTCCTTCCAGTGCTGTAGTAAGTCCCTGGTAGGCTGTTATCATGCTTCCTACAATTGAGCCTATCTTCATGCCGGCAAGAGCACCGACTACCAGAGGAGCATTGTCTATGATCCATGTGAGAGCATCAATGAGTACCGGAAGGACATTCTCTCCGGCATCAATGACTCCCTCCATGAACTCTCCCAGCGCCTTACTCATCTTGTTGAGGGATGCACCTATGTCTCCATCTTCTACAGACTTCTGGAATCTGCCTATTGCATCTGTAGCAGCTTCCACTCCTACTTTCAGATCATCTGAGAATACGTCATAGACAGAGATGCCAAGTCCTTCAAGAGCACTCTTAAGTATGGTGATCTTTCCCTTCAGGTTGTCCTGCATGGTATCTGCCATCCTCTGCGCTGCTCCATTGCTGTTATCGATTGATGCGCAGAGCTTCTGGAAGTCAGCCTCTGATGCATTGACAATTGACAGGAGTCCTGACATGCCGGTCTTACCTGCAAGCATTGCAGCGTACTGAGCCTTTTCAGCATCAGTCAGGCCATTAAATCCTTCCCTCATCTGCTCCATGACTTCCATGAAGGAGTACATGTTCCCCTGTCCATCTTCGATTTCAATATGAAGGTCCTTCATGGCCTGTGCAGACTCTTTTGTAGGCTTGGCCATTCTGGTGATGACAGATCTGAGTGCTGTACCGGCATTTGATGCCTTGATGCCATTGTTGGCCATGAGGCCTGTTGCTACAGCCATGTCCTCAATTGAGTAGTGCATAGCTCCGGCAACTGCACCGGCATACTTGAAAGTCTCCCCCATCATTGCCACGTTTGTGTTGGAATTGGATGAAGCTGCTGCCAGTACATCAGCAAAGTGTGCTGCCTGGTCTGCAGACATTCCAAAGGCTGTCATGTCATCAGTGAGGATATCAGATACCAGGGCAAGATCTTCACCGGAAGCTGCTGCCAGATTCATGACTGCAGGGAGGCCCTGGAGCATCTGGTCAGTCTTCCAGCCTGCCATTGCCATGTATGAGAGAGCATCTGCAGACTCTGTTGCAGAGAACATTGTAGTTGCTCCCATCTCTTTGGCCTTGGCTGTCAGCTTATCAAGTTCGGATCCTGTTGCTCCGGAGATGGCTGCTACCTTTGACATACCTGCCTCAAAGGATGAGCCTACCTCAATGGCATACTGTGCTGCTTCCTTGATGCCGTTGCACAAAGTTCTTAAGCCTGCCTCAATTGCATCTGTGGCCAGGCTGCCTTTTACTACATCTCCAAAGACATTGAGATCATCTCCGGCTTCCTTGACCTCATTACCAAACTCATCGATAGACTTGGCACAGCCATCCATGCTATTGTTGGCCTCATCCAGGTATTTATCATTCTGGACCAGCTCATTGTTGAGGTCGTTGAGTTCTGCCTGAGCATTATTCTCTGCAGTCGTGTACTGCTTTATTTTCTTTTCGCCGTCTTCATACTTGGAGTTTGCCTTGGCCAGTTCGCCCTCAAGATCTGCAAGGACCTTCTTCTGTTCCTCAAGCTCATCATTGGCTGCATCTCCGCTTTTTCCCAGTTCTGCAAGCTTGGCCTTGGCTTCAGAGATTTCCTTCTCATACTTGTCGATGGACTCAGCAGCTTCCAGTTGTGCTTTCTTGCTCTCTTCGATCATCTCAGCATAGGTCTTTGCCCTCTTGCCTAGCTGCTCCATCTCCTTTGACAGGATTTCATGCTTTTTCGATAACGCCTCCGTGCTGTTGGCATTATTAGAATATTGAGAATTGCACAGCTTCATTTCAGACCGCAGCTGCGCAAGGTTGGTCTTTATGTTCTTAAGATCTGAATTATACTTAGATGCACCTTCTAAAACGATGCTTCCACCGATTTTTTTATTTGCCATCTCGTGCTCCCTACAGCTTATTGATGTCTTCTATGGGCTGATGAGTCATCTCATATTCCTTTTGTTCTTCTTCGACATCCTTGTATAAGCATCTCTTTGCTTCAAAATTCCAGATAACTCTGAATGCGTGGAATATCTCACTCCACCTGGCAAAGGTAAGGCTCTCCAGCTCTTCCTGTGAGATCAAGAACCTGGTCCTTCCCATCAAGTACATCCATTCAAAATCTAGTTCTGTTTCTTCGTCTTCCTGGACGTTACGTCGCTGTCTTTTTTTTTAACATCAAAGCACTTCATGAAAAGGCCATGCACTACCATCTTGAGAAGGATCACATTGATCTGCATTTCATAGATATCATCCTCTGTGATAAGATCTGTCTCGCCTTCTATCCTCTGGCCTTCCCTTATCATCAGATAGAGGCCTTTGACTATAGCATGAACAGATTGCTCAGTTGTCTCTTTGACTATGGTGCCGTCATCTGCCCTCTCCGGATTCCCGTCCGCATCATATACTATTTTCTGACCAAGAAGAGCTCTCTCATACTTTGTGATGGTTTCATACTCATCCTGCAGCTGCTCCAGGACTCTCAGGTCGCAATATGCAGGATAGGTCTTATCTCCAAGTGTGACATGATCCACTTCAATCTTTCGCATTCCTATTCTCCTAAAAAACATGGCAGCGATAACGCACATTGTGCGCTACCACTGCCACTATCATTGTATTCAGCATCATGCTGAAGGTGTTGAGATGTTAAGATAGGTCTTAACATAGTTGATGGCTGCATCCGCAGTCTCAAAGGTCTTCTTCTCTTTCCACTTGCTGTTCTTGTCAGCAATGGCAAGACCTTCCTGCGAAGGAGTAACGTAAGTGATAGACTCACCTTTTGTTGAGAACTCCTCTGCTGCCTCTGTGAACTTAACACATGTGATAATAGTTGCCACAAAGGACTTAATGCCGGATACTGTCTGAGCTACTACGAATCCAACTCCTACGTAGTTTGACTCATCAGTAGTCTTGTAGATGATTTCACCGTTCTCGGCATTAATCTCATGCCCGTACATTGTGTTTGCTGCCTGGATTGGCAGTGTGTTGGTGTTCAGAGTTACGTTGGCATTCGTGAATGCCTTCTCGTACTCGTCCTGCTCATCATCTGCATAGAGTGAGCCTTCGACATAGTTAGGTGTAATGTTTACACCTATAGCTTTGCCACACTGGAAGCCGTTGCTGTAAACTCCGGTCTCCTTGTTGTAAGAAGCCACAAAGGGCTTTCTAAGTCCATAGTAAGCCATAAACTTTTACCTCCATTGAGTGATTTCTACTACGAAAGTAGTGTGTCTCTTGTACTTGACTGTGTTTGCATTGGTCTTGTAATCCTCAAGCTGAGAAAAGACGTTGCTGACAACACATTCATCACAGCTTTCAAAGTAGTTTTTTATGATTTCCTTTAGTTCCATGTAGTTTAACTGCTGTTCAGTATAAAGACTCACATATAAAATAGCTGTGTCGGCTTCAGGCTCATCGTCGGCACTAATTTCCGGCGCCTCATTTGCGTAGGTAAAGGTAATATAGTTCTCTTCTTCTCCTGTATGCAGATCAGGCTGAACCTTCAGCCCTGTGATAGGCTCAAGTCCCCTTATAAATTCATTGACATTCATTTGGCTCCTACCTCCTTCTCCCAGATGTCCTGCATCTTCTTCAATATTTCTCCGGTGCAATTCTGTACAGCAGGAGCAAGCCAAGGACTTGGTGTCTGGCCGACTCGACCATACTCAAGCCATATGGCTTTTAAGGCATTTGATACCGGATATCTTTTTACCCTGCCTCCTGTATATCTGCTGAATGTGTTGCTGGAGTACCCTGAAGGATATACATTCACTATCCAGGCATCCGTCTTTGTCTGCTTCGGCTTGTTTTTCCTCACAGACTTAATCATGTCAGAATCCCCTGGGTGCTTTACTGCCCTCTTCATGGAACTCTTAACAGATTTCTCCAGGATCGGAGCGCATGTATCAAGGGCTTCTTTGGCAATCTTGTCAAAGGGCTTGTCTGTCAACTCTTTTAAAAAATCATCCGGGATTTCCAAATTAAAGCCTGCCATTATACAACCTCTATACCTGATATCTTCACTGTCTCGTTCTTAAACATCACATTGTCTACATTAGTGATGTTAAAAACATGTTTATCGAAAATAAGTCTGAAGTCCTTGGAATTAACGCTGTCCAGCTGAGGGTGATATCTGAGCTCGAATCTCACAGTGTTCTGAGCAGCTGTTTCAGCTGCCGCCCAAAACTCTTTGCCGGAAAGCTTATTTGCATACGCATAATTGGAATAATAAGGAACCCAGACCTCCTTCTCAAAGCCGTCCTTGTCTGTTTCTGTGGTCAGCTGTTCGATGGTTATGAGGCTTCTGTATGCTCCTGCATTCATGACTCCTCGCTTTCCGATGATGGTACCAGGTTAAAGTCGTGTATTCCCAGGAGACCCTTGACTACCGGATTGACTTTATCCTTGTTCACACTCACCTCTCTGTTGTCGTACATATCAGAGACAAGCGCAAAGAGCACATAGGTAAGATCCTCATAATCATCAAGCTTCCTGCCCTGCTCATCAGGTTCATCCACACCACCTATGCCGGTATAGCTCTTGATGTAGGAGATGGCAGCTGCTTTGAGTGAGTCGATATATGAGAGCTCATTCTCACTTAGAACTGCGTCGTTTTCCCTTAGCTGTTGACACCGCTCGCTTCTTGTCACCTGACTTATTATCATTTTTGGTTTCCTCTTTTTTGGTCTGCTTGTTGGCCTCGGCCTTATCGTCCGTCGGCTTGGCTGGTTCGTCCTGTTGCGACGTCGCAACGGCTTTGACCTCACTGGCCTCTTCAACTCTTTCAGCATAGCCTGCACTTATCAGATCACTAGCAAGATCATCGGAGCAGTTTACTACCTGCCCCGGTGATGGTGCTATCTCTTTACATGCAAAGCTCTTGAGGGCTTTGATTATCATGCTGATACTCCGTTTTTCTGAACCAGAGCTGCAACTGCCTGCTGATTCTGAATCTTGCAGTCAACTTCAAGCCATGCAACGATTCCAAGAGCATGCTGTGTTGCGTACTTTTCTGTGAGAACCTGTACAGAGTCTTCAACGACCTTTGCTCCAAGAGCCTGCTTGAAGTTTCCATAGTAGATGGATGTGTTTCCAGCAGCTACCTGCGGCATCTGATCTGATGTGTAGACAGGCTTTCCAAGGAGTGATACTCCAAAGTCCTTTGTCACATCATCAAGGACATAGTATCTGTTCTCGCCATCCTTAAGGTGACGGATCATGTCCAGAGTGTCAGGGTGCATTACGAAGATAGCATCCTTCTGGAAGGCGCTCTTAAGTTTTGACTTAAGAGAGATGATGTCATCCATGGAGATGGCTGCAGCTGCTCCGGATGTAACCTTACGTCCTGCAGCAAGTGTTGAAAGACCTGTGACACCTCCGTTTGTGCCTACAAGAGTCTCGCTGTCCAGGAAGAGTGCTGCTGCCTGTGCGATCTTCTCGATAACGAAGTTTGTAAGGTCAATGTCGGTAGAGTTGAGAAGGCTCTTAGAGATCTTAGCAAGAGCTCCTGCAAGGAAGCCTGTGAGGTTTACTGTAAGGAGTCTTGTGCCCTTTGCCTCAAGGTCCTCAAACTCTGTTGCATATCCCATTGTGATGTTGTCGTTTGACTCATCAACATAAGGGATTGCTACTGTTCCCTTAACATTGAACTTCTCTGCCTGACCGAATACAGGAGAGATGTCATAGATTCTGTCAATGATCTTCTTTGCGATTGTTGTAGGAATAACTGCTCCGTTTGCAGTCTTAGTGATGTTCTCATCACCACTTCTTCTGATGATGTTGGCAAAAGCTCTGACATCAATCTCTTCCTGGCTCTCCTTAGCTGCTGCCTTAGGAGCATCAAGGAATGCCCTTGTCTTCTCATCAGCGCCAAGTGTTGCATCGATTCCCTTTACTTCCTCAGCCTTGGCATCAAAATCAGCCTGCTCTTCAGCTGTGAAGGCTCTGGTCTCTTCAGCAACCTTGTTGGTGAGCTTTGTCATCTCTTCGATGAGTTCAGCTCTCTTTTCCATCAATGCTTTTCTCTGTTTCTCATTCATTTTTGCTTTCCTCCTCTTAGTAAGCATTAAAAAAGGGCCTCATCAGCCCAGAGTTAATAGTGCTATCTTGTTTCTGTAGTATGAATAGTCCTGTGGACTTTCATCTTCTTTGTTTCCGGTCTCGCCGGCTCTCTCCTCAGGTTTTCCTTCCGGAGCAGCTGCTGCTTCTTCAGGCTTCTGCTCTTCGGGTTTCTGTTCTTCAGGTTCCTTAGGATCTTCTTTGTCTTCCACATACTCGACCTTGTCATCGATCGCTCTTGTGTAGACTGTTTGCTTTCCTTCCTCCGCTCTAGCATGGATTGATGTTCCTGCATAGCAGGGAATGAGCTTGTCATCAATGACAGATACTTCCAGCAGGATGAGTTCTGTTATGGTCCTTCTCGTACAGTTCTCTCCATAGCTCTCTCTGTAGTCCAGGTCATTGAATCCAAAGGACCAGCCTTTCAGTCTTTTTTCCCTGGCTGCTTCCACTGTCTCAGGATCAGTGATGACTGCTCTTGCATGAAGTCCTATAGAGTCCTCTTCAAGCTCAAGGTTCACACCGGTCTCTCCTATCACATGATCTTCCTTGTGATCCAGGAGGCATAGGATAGCTCTCTCCTCTCGCTTTGCATCTTCAAGAGCCTTTCCGAAGGTACCAGGCTGAATCTGCTCAACAAAAGGATAGCCGTACTCATCTGTCAGCCTCCTTGAGTCCCTGCCGACAGCGTTTACATATCCTTCAATCTCAACGGTGTCAGCTCTTATCTTTACTTTCATCTTCTTCCTCCTCGTTTTCTTTTTCTTCAGTCTCTTCTGCAGGTCCTATTGCCGGAACATTATTGTTTCCCTCCCGTGAAGGATATTTTGAAGGATCCTTGACGTTGGCAAACTGGTTCATGTTAGGTATAAAGATATCCCCTGACTCAGGATCATACAGAACATCATTAAGTCCCATCATAAAGAATGGTATATTGATATCAGGCAGGTTCTCCATCTCTCTGATCTCGCTGATCTGGAGGAATCTGTTCTTATATCCGATCGCATAAGCCTCATATCTGGTCTTGATGTCGGCCTTTGTAAGGTCAGATACATCAAAATCAAAGAACTTGTTGCCCTTTTCCTTCTCCAGTAGCAGATCTTTGTTGAGGGATTCCACTATGGCCTTCAGAATAGGGATAATGCAGTACTGGATGTACTGTTTTTTGTGTTCTTCTGTGGCTCCTCCGTTCATAATCTCCGGAGGCATGTTGAATAATTTGCAGATCTCAGTGCTATTGCTCTTTTTATTCTCATTGAGCTGCATTTCTGTGGATGAATTAGAGCTCTCATGGAACTTCACGCCGTTATTCAGCACTATAGCGTTCTCGTTATCATCTGAGTACATCTTGTTGAAGCCCTCTTTTAATGCTGTGATGGCATCATTGTCAAGCTTCTTCTCAGATTCAAGGAAGCCCTTCTTATTACCGCCTCTTTTTACAAGCTTCCCTTCAAATTTTAGGCTGGTATAAACCACTGTCAGAGCCAGGTTAGACTCTTCCACGATGGATGTGCCCCTGTATCCGTTCTTTGTGTTTCTGCACACTTTAAGGAACTGATAGGGCTCATAAGTATTGCCGTTTACAAGTACTTTGTAGTCCTTAAAGATGGGATCTACACCCTCATAAAAGCTCACCTTATCAGCCTCAACATAGTTAAGGGATAAAAACTTATTCCCTTTTTTGTTTATGAAGGCATATCCTCCTTTGGATGTAAGGTAATCCCTTGTAATTGCCTTTTTGAAGTCGCTTCCGTTCATGGTGTCTCCTGTATCAGTGTTTAGCAGGACCACTCTGTCATCATCAACCTCGGCGACTCCTTCCTTCTTTTTCTCGTAGAGCTTTATCGGTATGATGGAGATGGTGTCGCAGATCTTGTTCACACATCCTGCAAAAGAAGGTATCTCCATAGCCTCGTCAAGGGTTACTGTGCCCTTGTTGAGGATGGCCTGGAGCAGTACTTCATCAAAATTGACCGCCTCAGCTCTCTCTTTTACTACTTTTTTCTTAAATGGCCACATATTGTCTCCTTAGATTACCTGTACGGTAAAGTTTTCACTGCCATACAGCATGTCTTGTTGTACCAGATAGATAGCATTGATGAGTGCCACTACCATGTCCACTTTTCCGTTTGATTTTTTCTTGTTGACGTACTTGTTCAGGTTGGTGTCTTCTGTACATCTGGCATTTTCAAAGTTTATCTCAAGCAGCCTGTTCTCATCGTAAAAGAAATCTCCTGCCAGGATTTTCTCTTTGAGAAGCTTCGTCGGAGCATGGAGTATCTGTGAGTGCTGCTTAATCTCTACACACTCCATTGCCACATTCTCAAGCTTCTGGATTGTTGACAGCGCATTCCATCTGTCATATCCGACCTGCTGCACATCCACTCCGAAGGTGTCCTCTATGGTCATGATGTAACGCTCGATCTCACCATAATCTACGACCTGATCTCCGCAAGGAATGCAGTAGCCTTTTTTTATCATTGATCTATAGTCTATCTTCTCCTTCTGGGACTTGATATCTACCTTGTCCTCCGGAATGAAGCCCATAACTCTAGCATAGAGTACATCATCCTCTACTGTAGCCATTGCTACAGCTGTATTATCATCCGATAGCGACAGGTCAAGGCCAAGCCATACCCTCCGGCCCTTCCACCAGGAGTCATCTCGCACCCTTGCCTGCTTCTTTACCTTCTGGACATCGATGTATCCTTCTGCTCCAAGAGACTTGTAGAGAATATTGCAGTGTTTACAAAGGAAGTTTTCTCTCTTGTTCTCGTAAAAGATAGCTGTGCTCCTCTTACGCTTGAGCTCGTCCATGATGTAGTCATGAGTCACTGCCACAGGATTGGCCTGATAGAGAACTCTATCATCCGTCTGCCACTTGTCACCCTGCTGAAGCTCGTTATCCGGTTCATACAAAAGTGAGAAGACTCTTCTGTCTTCAGACAGCCCATCCAGTACCCTCTTGGCTGCATCTATCTCAGTTATCATGGCATTGTTATCGTTAGGATACTGAGTAGAGATGATGATGCCAAGCTTGTTGAACAGTGTTATCTGGGATGAGCGCATGGCCTCTATAGGATAGTCATCCATATTACCGGCCTCATCTGCCAGGAAGGCATTGGCAAGAACTGAGTCCATGCTGTCCTCCGAGTAGGCCAGAGGTGTGTACTCGTTCTCATTTATCAGGCACCTTACCTGAGAGCGCAGGTTCTTAAAGGCTGGATCAAGCTCATCCGAGAGTGCCGGTGAGACCTTTATGATCTTACGCACGGCCAGCTTAAGCTCTGAACTGGCTCTTAGGTCCGGTGCTACTGAAAAGAACCTGGAGAAGTCCGGCTCTGTCAGCATCAGAAGTATAAATATGACTCCGCTGTTGAATGTCTTAAAATTCTTACGAGCAATCTCCAAGAGAGTTGTGATATAGAACCTTGTCCTCTGGTTGGTGCCCTTCATGATTGTGCAGAAGGTAGCTGTTATCATGAGCCAGGCATAAGGTTCAAGTCCTTCATGAACTGTGCAGTGAAGGTCAGGATGTATCATCACCTTCAGAAGCCTCTCCATCTGCTCCACAGCATCAAGGTCTATCTCTGCATCAGAGTCAAGATCGTCTGCTATGTTTATCCAGCTCTCACACTGCTTCCTCACATATATAGGTGCATAGTCCGGATGGTCCAGGCACCATGCAGCATATTGATAAGCTTTATGGTCATGATCCATATAGTGCTCTCTTCAGCTCACTGGTATTCTTCTCCGGCTTCTTTGGAACAGTCCTTAGGGCTGCTGTGATGGTCAGCCCATTCTCTCTGTCTATCTTCTCCCTGTGAGTTCTCTTTCTGTCTATCTTTAGGTCTATGTTGTCCAGTCTCTTCTTGGCCTTGGCCAGAAGGTCCCAGTACTCCTTCTCATCATCGAAGTTCTCCTTTGCCTGCCTCAGCTCTTCGATGTCCTTCCTCTGAGCTTCAGCTTCCTCCGAGAGCTTTGCTATCTCGGCATGGAGCAGGCAGTAGGTGTTGATCTGGTTATGATAGAGGTCATCGTCCTTCTCCATCACCTTCAGAAGCTTTCTCACTCTCATGAACTCCTTGTGAGCTACCGGATCGACCTTGACGGAAGGGCTCTCCTTGAGCCTGGTACCGGTCACGAGATTTTTTTCACTCTTCTCCCTGAGGGCAAGCTCTTTCTTGGTCCTGTGACTCTTCTTCTCCATCTTTATGACATTTACTGGTTTTGAAGGTCTTCCTCCCATATCTTTACCCCCTTCCCCAAAAATCGATTTTTCATTTTGGGAGTTTTACATGAAAAAGGG
>Ga0326514_10000524_pt1 | contig 26050 bp, 23 predicted proteins | sample 3_2548_0518_D_FD_203653 | JGI IMG/M metagenome (GOLD analysis project Ga0326514, IMG submission 203653) | Bovine rumen microbial communities from UC Davis, California, United States - 3_2548_0518 | ecosystem: Host-associated > Mammals > Digestive system > Stomach > Rumen | place: USA... | reverse complement strand
GTAACACTATCTGGTATAGTCAGTGATGCAAGAACATTACAATTATAAAATGCACTATCACCAATAGTTGTAACACTGTCTGGTATAGTTAGTGATTTGAGAGATTCACAACCAATAAACGCCCTATCACCAATACTTGTAACACTATTAGGTATAGTCAGTGATGTAAGAACATTACAACCATTAAATGCCTCATTACCAATACTTGTAACACTATTACCGATTGTCAGTGATGTAAGAGCGCTACAACCATAAAATGCGAATTCACCAATACTTGTAACACTATCAGGTATAGTCAGTGATGTAAGAACCTTACAATCATAAAACGCATAATTACCAATTGATGTAACGCTATCAGGTATAGTCAGTGATGTAAGAACCTTACAATCATAAAATGCATAATTACCAATTGATGTAACACTATCAGGTATAGTCAGTGATGTAAGAACCTTACAATCATAAAATGCATAATTACCAATTGATGTAACACTGTCTGGTATAGTCAGTGATGTGAGAGCATAACAACTACTAAACGCATAATTACCAATTGATGTAACACTGTCTGGTATAGTCAGTGATGTGAGAGCATAACAACTACCAAATGCATCATTATCAATTGACGTAACACTATTACCGATTGTCAGTGATGCAAGAACATTACAATTATAAAATGCACTATTACCAATAGTTGTAACACTGTTACCAATTGTGAGTGATGTAAGAGCCCGACAACCACCAAACGCTCCATCACCAATACTCGTAACACTATCAGGTATAGTTAGTGATGTAAGAGTATTACAGCCATCGAATGCATAATCACCAATATTTGTAACGTTATTACCAATAGTTAATGACGTAAGAGCACCGCAATTATTAAACGCATTATCACCAATAGTTGTAACACTGTTACCAATTGTGAGTGATGTAAGAGCATTACAATTAGAAAACGCCCTATCACCAATACTTGTAACACTATTAGGTATAATCAGTGATGTAATAGCCTGACAACCATCAAACGCTCTATTACCAATTGCTGTAACACTATTTGGAAGTATTATTTCGGTTATATTACTAATATCATCTGTAAATATATTCCTGCCTTGTAGTATATTACCAGAAATATTAACACCAAGCCAAACGGAAGGAACGTTTGACAAGTTAAGGACAGTATCCTCAATAACAATAAACGGATTTAAATACTCACGAAGCTGTTCAAATGTAAAACCGCTGCCAATATAAATAATATTATCAGTTACATCCTCAAATGGGAAATTGTCCTGAGGTGGTAAAGCATCGTCACCAATATAAGTTAAATTTTCAGGTAGACTCGTTAATTGTACCTTAGGACAATCTTTAAATGCTCCATCTTCGATAACAGCTACGCTATCAGGAAGCTCTGTAATCTCTAAGTTCTTAGCACTCATAAAAGCACCCTTAGCAATATGAGTTACATTAGGCATATTGACTGTTACGAGCTTATCGTTGTTGTAAACGAGACTGTCATCTTCTTCTGGCTCATCCTCTGATTCCTCATTACCACTGCCACTACCACTACCTGATATTGAATTGGCGGGAGCCGCACTAAAAGCATACTTACCTATATAGTTAGCATTAGGAAGCGACACCTCTTCAAGTTGCTTCTTACCAGCAAATGAAAAATCGGGAATTGCTTCGAGGTTGCAAGTTACTGATTTAGTATTACCTGCAATGAATTCATCAAGGTTACCCCCGCCACCTTCAATGCTCTTAACAAGTCTCTCATACTCGCTTGTAGGTGTACCGTAAGGGAGTTCTATTCCCTGTTCTATTAGACCTCTTCCAACACCAATAAGGTCGGAAGCCGCCTGTCTCATGTTTTGTTCAGATGTATGATTACTCATATTATTCCTCCTAAAAATTTGTATCCGGCTCAACATATGTGCCGTTAAGAACAGCTTCGAGCTCTTCGTTAGCGTCATTTATTTCTGCAAGCTCTTCCTCAAGCTCTGTACGAGTTTTAACTTCTACTTTTCCCGGCGCATTCCATACTTTAAGATCAACAGTATTAGTCTTACCTAAAACTCTTTCTCCTTCTGTGTAAACAAGCATTACCATTACGGTTCTTGGTTCATCAGTAATATCGAGTCCGATATCTACTGTATCACCTTCTTTTTTAGAGGTATTGAGCGTATATTTGATATAATGGTCGTCATCAAGATACACTCTCAAATCACAACCATACATATCGATAGGTTTATCTTTGATGGTTTCTGGAAACTTAATGAGAAAGGCTGAAATATTATTATCGCCCTCGTAAACCTTTTCTCCGCCATCTTTGATGGTAAGAGTTCTAATGTTGTCTGAAATAAGTTTAATCATATTATTCCTCCTAAAATATTAATTAATTATTCATCAGATTTAGCAGGATCCGTCCATGTTTCATTCTGAGAATCATATTCGCTATGAAATACTCCACTTTTGAAACCTATGATAAGTCTTGATGGGGTATATCCAAGGTTTTGGATATTCGGTTGAAATAATAAAGCAAATTGTGCAGGCGAATTAGTCCCTAGTATTCCACCAGCAAAATATAGACAATATAATTTATCCGAATCAAAATTATAATCACTCAATGCTGCTTTTGATGTAACTATACTAATTCCGATTTCTAAACCATTTGCATAATCTAATTTTCCGTCAATTTTTTCATGATCACCTTTTTTAACCAAATATTCCCAAGCTGGATTTTTGGTAGAATAATCCTTCATTTCAATTCCCAATTTCGATTCTCGATATTGAATCATATCACTAATAGAATGGAAGTCGAAATATATACCACCTTCTCTTACTGATACGCCAGAATTATATAAAGTTCCTTTGTCTCTATTATTTTCAAATATCGATGAGTAATTTATACCTAAATCAACATAATTAAGTTTACCTTCACTATTATCCACTTTTATCCAAGGATCCGCGTCAAATGTGGGATAAACGGAATTAACTCGACGATATATTTTTATACCACGTCTTACAGGCTGAACAACTTGGTAACCGTCAACATATGTCAATTCACATTTATCACCAGATGATATACCCAAATCAGATGCAAGATCTCCGTGAGCAGTAAAAATATATCTACTTTTAGGATCGACAAAATATGTGCTATCAAAAGAAGTACTATCCGATTTGCCACCAACATTATCGATATGACAGTATTCGACAGAAGTAAATGCATTCCACATTTCATTTATTCTTTGATGATCTTGAATATGCACTAGTGTTGACCACGTTGGTTCTTCATCACTATAATCAATTGCTTGTATACCGAGTATACTATTAATTCTAAACTGATAATTAGGAGATATAGAAATAAATTTATTAGTTTCATCGCCTATAGTTATACTATACAATGTGTCTAAATCTCTATTATCTTTCATGATCATAAAAGCTTCATCAAGATTAGAAGTACTACCAAGGTTTACAAATTTCATTTGAGCATTAAGTTTAGCTCTTAAAGAAATATCTAGCATATTCTCGGTTACAGAAGTAGACTTCCACTCCTGCCATACGCCATCAACTTTGGTTCTTGTTTCATAACCGTCCGATAAACTAAATCGCCATTGAGAAGCTTCATCAAAACAACCGAAAATATAAAGTCCATTATTAACCCTGTAAATATTACGATAATTTACATCATCGCTATAAAAAATACTCATTGAAGCATCCACGATTATGCCTTTATTTAAAGAATCGCCAATTAATATCCAATCACTACCAACGATTCTATATTCAACACCTTTTTCGCTAAATCTAAACTGTGAACCAAGTTCGTCTGGCGAAAAGAAAACATATGTAATACCATCATGAAGTATCTTATATACTTCTCTATCTTCGCCATACATATCAAAAATACGAATATCATCATTTTCTCCCAAATCGTAAAAATCGATTTTATTTTCTATGTCGCTTGGATCATAATTAACAACAGTCCAATTTGTAAAACTATGTGTAGAATTATCGTAAAAACGCTGTTCAATTCCTCTATAACTAAATCTAAATTGAGCCGAGTTTTCCCGTGCTGTAAAGAATAAAAATAACGTATCAAGATTATTTACACGTGATGTAGCACGATAAATAGTTCCACTATCTTGATTAGCATTAAAAACTGAATCACCTTCAAAAGTTCCGCTTATTGGCTTATAAACCATTCTTTTAGCTACTTCGGCTGCTACCGCGTTTATGGATTGTTCGGTTACGGACATTTCGTCACCAACGACAGTCCACTCCGTAAATTGTTGAGTTACATTATCGAAAAAGCGCTGTTCAACACCTTTATAACTAAATCTAAATTGAGCCGTGTTTTCCTGTGCTGTAAAGAAAACATACCAAGTATCAGTAAGCACTTTATAAACTGTACCCGGCAATTGATTATTGTCGAATGCCGATGCATCGCCGTTACCAAGATTAACAAAATTACCTTTTTCGGATAAATTTGTATTAGCCCCATTGATAGCATCATAAATTGCCTGTCTGACGTCTTTAGCGTATCTTTCGTTTTTTATTTTGTGAAGATACTGTGAAATATCTATCATGAAATACCTCCTTTTAAATTTTTACATTGAATAACTACTCTTAGCTAATCCATAAGCTTTTCCGCTACGTTCTTTATTTGCGACTGATTTATCCGTAAGAGCTTTAAATACTGCTCCTATGGTATATTCACTTTCACCTGGAGAAAGTAGGTTCAAAGAGCAAGCGCTACATAAAAGACTAATTCCATCATCGCCTAATCCATGAGGAGAAGATATAACAGGAATTGAATAACCACAATCAATATGATCCAAAGTTTTATCTAATTCCGCTAAATCAACAGCGGAAACACTTATACTCGTACTCATCAATCGGTTTTTCTTAAGCCATTTTTCACCTTGTTTTTTAAGTTCTTTAATATAATCATTAAAAACACTATTACATTTTGATTGAGTATTAGGTAATTCCTTTGGCAAACTAACATTTACATCTTCTGCCGATGTTATAATTCCGAACTTCTTTATATCGTCATTACTATTTTTATATACAACATAATCGTTAACATTCTTATTAATTTTTACTTTCCATTTACTTTTATACCAAAAATTTATTTCGGTATTTATTGTAATTTTAGTTTTTCCATCAACATCATTAGGCATCGCATATTCTGTATCGTCCCAGGAATCCGTTTTATCTTCAGCTGGAATACGATTGTATTTTGAATTATTAGAATCGTACCCATAATCTTTTAATGTTTTAGTACGTCCACTTGCCGTTTTTGGAGGTGAAACCGTATTCGGTTTTTTAGGTTTTTTAGAAATTTGTCCAATATCAAACTTATACTTAGCTTCTTTATAATTAGCTAAATCTTCTTTATACTTTGTATATCCGCAAGCATCTTCTTCTAATTTCTTCTTTTTTTCAGCTTTTTTTTTATCGTTTTTCTTTTGTTTTGAAATATTTTTATTATAATCATCTATTGCTTTATTCCACTCTTGTTTTTCTTCATTGTAGGCTTTTCTTCTTAAATTCTCAACGTCGTCATATGTCGCACCCAAAGGTATACAACGTGTATAAATATTTTCGGAAGTAATTGATTCTGTAAAATCTTTTAAATTTTCGCCAAATCTTATTTTTTGGTTAGCACGCTTTATACCTTCTTCGCTAATGCAATACTTTAATCTATTTCTATGATCCGAAGTTGAATAATTAACTATTAAAAACCCACCACTTCTTTGAATAATATTTTCGTTTATTTCATCTTTTGTTGTAGAGTAATCCTCAGATTTGTATTTATGCTTGATTAAAGAAGTAGTTAAATTCAAATCGTAGTCATCATCACCATATATCACGTCATTATGAATATTAAAAATAAATTTCTTATCGGCATCTGCTTCTGAATTATGTCTTTTTAATAAAAAATATAAAAGAAATCCATTTTCCAATTCGCTTGGGGGTTGTTCCTGATAATGAGTTTGTATTAATCCGTCTTTGATAGCCAAATTTAAAACATCATCATAATCGTATGGTCTCTGAATTGTATCTAAAAGATAAGTTAAAGCCCCTTCAACTGTTACTTGAATAGCTTTATAGAAACTCTTTTCCGTATCCAATACTCTACCAGACCATAAAGCGGCACCGTCTCTCGAAACATAAAATCTAGTTTTTCTTTTATGCACTTTATTAACATAAGGATGCGTATAAGGCATTGTAAATACAAGTTTTCCGGCTTTATTAATTTCCATATCCAATTTTGCAGATAAAAGTTTCAATTCTGTATGAGTTTGATCCCAAAATAAAATATCTTTTTGAGAGTTAAGAGGGGTTGATAACGTGTCTTCACAAAAATAAATTTTATAAATTGACAATTAAAACCCCTCCAAACGATAATCAATGGAAAACGTAACTGGTTTGTTATTAGATTCATTGATTACAAGTATTGTTGTATTACTCATTCCATTAAAGTATAATTTAGAATATGTAGCATAATCTTTGTGTCCTTCCGGATAATAAAAATTATTAACGCCGCTTCGTAAATAAATATCTCTAGCTGAAGTTGAATAATTATCATATATCCGTATACGCAAATATCCATTTGTTGTTATCTTAGGAACTATACGTTTTCTTAAAGTATAAACGTCAAAATGAGCACTTTCATTTTTTTGTAAAACGATATTTTTTATACCTAAAATATCAGGATTGGCTTCAAAATCTATAGCATCCCATACCCAATCTTCAACCGTGCTAAATCGCTGAATTTTAAACGGGTAAAAATCGTATTTAATATTAATACTAGTATAAGATTCCTCAGATTCCAAACTTTCAACCTCAATGTTACCAGAATAATAAAAACTAGGATCATCTTCTAATACCACTTTCTGTACTTTACCATGTATAGCATTTAATACAGTTGAATAGCTTTTATCCCAATCCCACATATCAGCTTTACCATCTGCCATAATATCTCTAGAAAAAGCATTACCGTAATCCATTCGCTTTTTTGTATCGTCATAACCGTAAATCATATCATTCATTATAATAAATGACCAATCTCCGGAACGATTCTCAAATACAGCATCATCTAAACCCATAGTCGAAAGATCTATTTTTCCATTAGTATATGGGATATCCTCATAATATGTTTTTTTAGTAGGCGGAACAACATGAGGACGAGAAGAAGGAATTAACCTCCAACTCGCCCAACTATTATGACCACTAGTATCTGTTTTTTGATTAGAATTCCAAAATGATATCGAATGATACATCAAATCCCTCTTTCTTTAAGTGTTGCGGTCTTTCCTAATTCATTGTCCATAGGCGAAACCAATGCACCTACAGTAGCTCCGGTATCCATAACTATCTTAATGTTGCTTAAACTTTTAGAAAGCTCAGATACTTTAGATTCTAATTTTTCTACAGCTTCTACAACATCTGAATTATAGCTATTTGTGGAATTAGATACGGTGCCGTTTTCAAATCCATTCCTGTAGGCCGAGATAGACGCTCCAATAGAATAGCTACGTGTCATACTCATTATGTTGGAAATATCTCCAATTCCATTTTGAACATTTGACAAATCCATAACAGGTCTAATCTTAGGATTAATCTCAATACCATCAATATCTATTTCAGATAATGCGGATAACAAATTAAACGTGGTATTAATTAAACTGTCAGAGTTTTGCTTTATAGAATTTTTTATAAGACTGTAGTATAATAATATGCCATCACTAATACCGTAATCCCAATATTTACCAACTCTGACGCCTTCCTTAGCAGGAGAATTAATGTCTAAAGTTTTATTAGTAGATTTTATAATATCTTTAGCTATCTTTATTGCCGCGTTAATAGCTTTGTATTTATTAGCATTAATTCCCTCAACTATGCCATCGACATAGTACATACCGATATCATTAAGCGCTGTATTTTTACGAATCGAATCAAGCATCGCTTTAATTAATTCATTTGTGTAATTAATACCTTGCTTTTTAAATTCGTTTTCATAAGTTTTCAAACTCTTGATAATGGCTATAACCATCGCTGTGGCTATACCTTGTAGAGATATAATGGTAACAGTTTTATAAGTATTAATACCAGTAACAATATTTTGCAAGAACTTATTAGCTGCTTTAGACGCTCTATCTCCAGAATTTTCAAAAGTACTTACAAAACCTTCTACTCCAGCTTCTCCAAGAGTATTCAAACCGTCTTTAAATGCGGTTACATTTTCAGTTTTATATGTACTTAGTCCTGCAAGAGCTTCAGTTATAACTTTTATCGAATTCGCTGCGTTTGCCAAACTTTCACCATCTACATCTACTAAAGAATCGCTAAACCCTTTAATAGAATCACCAAAACCAGCAAGTGTATTATCTCCGGTAAACCAAGAAACTACTCCTCCCTCGTTTGGAATTTTATCAGCAATCTCTATAATACTTTTAATAGAATTCATAGCGGTTTTAACAGCTTCCAGACTCACCTTACCGTCTACTGCTGCACTAAACGCCGCGAGATTTCCTCCAAACGATTCCATTTCCGGACCGAAACTAGCAAGGGAATTATCTCCCATAAACCAGCCGACTACTCCGCCTTCGTTTGGTACGATATTGGCCATTTTTGCAATAGCTCTACCGGCTTTAGCTGCGTTTTCTACAGCATTCGCATTTACTTTACCATCTACTATTGTGCTAAACTCGACTAATGACTCACCAAATTTAACTAATTTGGGACCCCATTCGCCTATGTCATTATCGCCAAGCAACCAACCTGCTACGCCACCACTTCTCGGCATACTGCTAATTAATTTGCCCAACGAACCAGCAGCAATGGCAGCTGTTTTTATTGATTCGGGATTTATTCCAGCAACTATAGATGAAAAAGAAACTATATATGGAGCAAATTCACATAATTTTTCTCCCAATTTTGTAAAATCAGAACCTCCGGTGAGGAAACCGGCTATACCATTAACTAATTCTGTGGCGGTAAGTGCTAATATAACTCCTACAAGCTGTAATACCCCATTCATAGATTCGGCATTTATAAGTTTTGCTCCCATTAAGAACGGTGTTAGTTTAACCATAAATAATGAAAGCGAATCGGCAATCCCTGGTAAAGAATTCAATATACCACCAAGAACTCCTCCAATAATGTTGCCTACGAAATCGCCAATAGCTTTGCCTATTATTGCTAGGGTTTTACTGCCTTCACTTAATAACCAATTAAAACCTGGAATTTGAGATAATCCTCCAAGAATAGCTAATATCGCGGCTATACCAGCAACGGCAACGCCTAAACTCAATATACCTGAAAGTATAGCCGGGAAAGGTATTAAACTAATAATTGCTAAACTAGCTGATATAGATAATAAAACTACTGATAAACCAGCTGAAATCGCTATTAGTGAAACTACATTTATGCTAGAAAGCAAAAGGAACATCGTAGTCATTAATGTCATAACTGCTATAATGGCAACCATTCCCACTAAAGCTTTCTGAGCATTCTGTGCGGCTTTTGTAATAATAAACATACAAGTAGCGATAGCAGTCAATCCCAATATAACGCTTGCCAACGAATCAGCGTTCAATTCGGTTTTAGCAATCTCTGCAATAGCTCCAAATAATTTCTTTAAGAAATTGGCGACAGCGAAGATTAATTCAGGAATTCTATTAGCCAACGCATTAATAACTCCAATTAGTATTGTAACCACAGTATCGACTATCATAGGAGTATATTTAGCCAGGATTGGTAATATCGTTTTCAATAATACGCCAATCGTTTCTCCAAGTTTTGGTGCTATTTTGATTATAACATCGAGCGCTTCTAACACAACAGCTTTTACAGCAGCGCCGAAAGCAGATGCGGAATCTCTTATTATATTAAAGAAACCAACAATAGTGGCTCCTATAATTTCAATTATCATTGGAACGGATTCTAAAATGGTTTTTAATGTAAACTGAACTATTTTAGTAATTGCTCCCAAAGAACCAATAATCGACGTCACACCTAACGAAATTGCAACCAAACCAGTTCCAAATAAAGCAATTCCCAAACCAAACAATGCGATAGCACCTGCTAAAGAATATAATACGGGAATCATAGAAGACATATTCTTAGCAGAAATATATAGAATACCCATAACTATGGCAATAGTTGATAACCCTTTAATTAAAGTCTCTATATCGATCGCTTTAAATATAATTAAACCTATCGCTAAAGCAGCCAACGCCCCACCCATAATAGTTAATGCGGTTGAAATTTTAACGATAGAAGAAGCGTTTACTTCATCAAACATTTTAAATGCTACAAATAAACCAAACAAAGCAATTCCTGCTTTAGACATTCCAGCCCAATCTACTAGACGGAAAACCGCCAAGCCAGTTCCTAAAACAAGAAATGCTATACCCATAGATTTAATACTACTTGACAACTTAAATATAGCTGATACCTTAATATTTTTAAACATTTCAAAAGCTGTAAACAGGCCAATTAAAGAAACACCTGCTTTAGCCATTCCGCCCCAGTCAACTAATTTAAAAGCAGCTAAACCTAAAGCAAATATAATTAATGCTCCACCCATTACAGTAAACGCTTTTGCCATTTTATAAATATTTGACGAACCTTTAGTCACTTTATTCATAATTAATAAAATAGCAACAATCGATCCCAAGGTAACACCGGCTTTAGCAAGTGTTTCCCATTCTATATTGGAAAATCTATTAACGGCTTTAGCCATTACTCTTAATGCAAAAGCTATAATCAGAATCGATGCCGATGCTTTCATTAAAGAATCTTGTTTTTCAGATGTAAGTATTTCAAGTGTTCCAGCCAATGCTATCATAATTGCAGATACGGCCAATAATCCTTGTAATAATTGTTCGGGATTCATTTCGCCAAGTTTTTTAACAGCTTTGACCAATATTCTAACTGCTATAGCCATCGAAATAAGAACTGAAGCACCTTTAGCTACTTCTTTATCTCCATTAGATAATACTTTTATTACCCCAACTAATTCCCATAACATGCTGCTAACTACAATTAAACTCATCATCATTTGTTCGGGTTTGGCAGACGATAAAGTTTTCATAGCCACAGCAAGTATCAAAACAGAAGTGGCCATTTGTAGAAGCGATGTGCTGGTACTAATTGTATCTCCTTTTTCCCATAACTTTAATTTAGGACCAGTGTTTGAAATAACTTCGAACACTTTAGTCATTTCCCACATTAACGCAGATACTGCTCCTAATGCAGAAACTAACCTATTAGGTTCTATAGAAGAAAGTATTAATACAGCTACTGCAATTTCTAAAATAGAAGTAGCGAATGATTTTAATTGTTCAGCAATTTTAGCTTTTTTTAAAACTTCTATATAATCCAAAACAGGATCAAATAAACTTTTTATCTTATCGGCAATGGATTCTGCGTTTTTATTCTCGCCAAATTTATTAAAGAAATTTTCCATAAACTTCATAAATCTGGTTAATAAAAATACAACACCGCCTCCTGCAAATAAACTGGAAAACGATGTCGATTTCAAACTTTGGAAACAATTTTTAATAATTTCAACTAAGCTACTTAAACCATCAAATATTAAACTTACTAGATTTCCTAAAACAGGGCCTATTTTTGATGTGATCGTCTTAAATAAACTCCATAAACTAGCTAAGAATTTTCCTACAGCTTCTAATGGACTGGTAGATTTTTTAAATCTATCGGCAAATGATTTAAAAACATTATTATTAATCTTGCCAAATGATGAAACAAAATCTTTCGTCTTATTTTTCAATTCGGCAAACCATTTACCAATATTAGTAAATAGCGATCCTATATTTTTACCAAAATTAATAATTTGAAAACTATGTTTAAGTAAAAATTCATTGACTTTCTGTATAGCAGGAACTAAAATAGTTACAATTACTTTACAAACAGAATCAATAATTTGAGAAAATGATTTACCTCTGGTTATACTATTTTTTATTTGTTTAGCAAATGGCTCAAATGCTGTTTTAAATGATACTCTAAAAGCTTTAGTAATAAATATAATAGTATTTTTTAACACTGAAAAAGCATCAATTAGAGGGCGCAAATTATAAACTAAAGCCTTTGAATCAACTAGATATTCCTTAACTGAGACTAAGAAATTGCCTAAACGAGAAGAAAGTTTTAATAGTACGCCAGTTAATTTAGTAAACCATAATACAACTTTACTAAATATTCCCACAACTATTTTTCCAGCATTAGCCAGCATCGTAAATAATGCTAGTATTCCTCTAACAGTTTTACGTAAAGCTCCACCTTTTTTAACTGATTTTGAAATATTTATACTATATTTATTTATTAACTTGCTAAACCCGGATAACCCTTTAGATAACGAAGCAAATAAAGTATGTTGGGGAAACATGTCTTTAAAAGCTTTTTTCATAGGTTTAATAAATGTCGAAACTGTCTTTCCAATAGTTGAAAATATCTTATTAACACTACGATAAGACTTTTTTAAGTAATCAAAAACGGTTTTTCCTTCTATATCTTTTTTATTAAGACTTTTAGTAAAATGTTTAATGGATTTAGACCACTTCTTAGCGCCCTTTAATACTAAATCACCTTTTTTGTTAAATTTAGCAAATCCGCTTAATGTCTTAACCGCTTCTTTTCTAAAAAACACCATTCCGTTTGTAGCAATTTCAACTAAAGGTTCTATTGATTTTTTAAATCCATTAAGAACTGGAATGGTCGCAACAAAAGTTTTTCTCATATTTTCCAAATACGGAATCTGAAAATCAGCACCTATTCTCGATAAAGCAGCTCGGACATTAGCTAAAGCTCCGGTATATGTATCGTTGGCTTTAGTAGCCTGCTTTCCGAAAGCATCATTCATAGCTTCTGCAAAAGTCTTGAAATCGACTTTTCCTTCAGAAACCATTTTTCTAAGTTCTTGTTCGCTTACTTTGTATTTTTTAGCAAGTTCGGAAGCAACGTTTAAACCTCTAGTTGCAAACTGAGTTAGTTGTTCGCCCATAACCCTTCCATTACCGGCTATAGTCGTAAATATATGACCAATTTCTTCATACGAACTATTAGTCATAGCCGCTACACCTGATATGCCACTCAATGCGTTTTGCATATCTTTCGAACCGGCTTTAATATTTGAAGCTAACAACTGACCTGATACTTTTGCCGCTGCGTCAAGACCGTATGCGGTTCCGCTAACAGCTTTATCTATCTGATCATATAAACTAACTCCTTCTTTAGAAGCTTTTTTCCAATCAACACCTAAACCTTTAATCTGAAATTGAGCCTGTTCAAGATTTAAAGCTCTATTTTTACCTCCAGATATAATTTGTCCAAAAGTAGAATTTGTTAATTTTTTACCAAAATTAATGGCACTATTAGTTAAATTCTGAATAACAGTAAAACCGATAGCGCCCATTGCTGAAAATCTTGATGAAATATGTTCCAAAGAATTAGTAATTCCTGATAAATTCATATTATTAGAAACTCTTTCTAATTTAGCAATATCTTTGACCGTTTCATCAAAATTTAAATCTTTTTTTAATCCTTTAATATTTTCTCTGGTAGTTCGTACTCTATTTTCAAATCGCCGATTATCAAATTCCATCTCGACGACTCTTCTATCTACGTCATTCAATTACCTTCCCCCAAACCTCGTCCGCCATCTGCTCGAATATAGGCCTCATGGCAGGATTAATATAGTCAACACCTTGCACAAAACCGCCATTACGTGTCGCATGACCATATTGAAGAATGATAGCAATTGGCGCTCCATCAACAATATTCGTGTTATACCATTGAATCTTAATTTTTCCATTTGCAAATAATATTCTATAACGCCAAGAATCCTTAGTTTTTCCAGAATCAATAGGAGTAGCCTCTTTCAAAGCTTCCAAACCTTTCTGTCCATAATCGTCTAAAGTATTCAAATAATCTTTTCGTAATACTTTATTTATGAACCGTTCTATATTATTAAAATTACCCCTTTGCTTAACCCTTATCAATTGCTATCACCTCCAATAAACTAACCATTACTATTTAATGCTTTACGTCTTGCGGCATTTATCTTAGCGTTATTGCGCATAATATCTTTATTTTTCATCTTTTTTGGAGGAGCATTTTTTATACTGCAAACTTTAATCAAAGTGAGCAACCTATTCAAATGCCATTTCTGACATTCAAATGGAATATTTAACGCTATCATCCAATAATAAATAATCTCAGAAGTTATAATATCCCTTGAAGCGCGTCTACCTTTCTTTTTGTCATCGCTAAACCAAGTTGCAGTCATTGGTTTTTCTATATATTCTTTAATTTCTTTTAAAACATCATTAGGAATGCTTAGATAAACTATGTCGCTAATATTTTTAGTCAACGTCATACATTTAATATAATCTAACATTTCTTCTGTTGTTTTCTCTTCTTTGGAATAAAACGGCTTCTCCCATTTAGCTTCCCATTTTGAAAGGGATATTAACGAGTGTTCTATTTGAAAATGAGTTTCATCTATATTACTAAATAACCCATTTTTTTCATCGTAATATTCCATTTCAGGAACATGTACTTCATACATTTTATCCCTCTTTTTAAATTAGAAATTAATTATTTTCGTCTTTATTCTGTGGAATTGCGGGAGGTATATCTTTTCCTTTAAGAGCAGCTAAAGCGGGGTTTAAACCATCTACATTAATTTTCTTCATTTCATCTGAAATATCCTTAGGAACAATCCCATTAAAGAAATCGGCAACTTTATCAGTATCGGTTACTAATTCCATAAATAATACGTCATAAGCCGGACACTGTTCAAAAGCTTCAGAAATCTCTTTACTTTTAACAAATCTCAAACCATCATCGGATTTTACACCATACGACTTAAGAATAATATTCTTAAAATATCCAACAAGTTTTTTCCTGTCATGAGTCTGAATTATTTTTTCAATCAGTCTTTCAATTCCACCTTCAGAACTGAGTTCCATTTCCGCGAGTTCTGATTTTGTGAGGTTAAAATAAAAATCCTGTTCTCTTTCCTCACCAAAGTAATCTACAAATTTAATTGTTTTTTTAAGCATAATTGTCTCCTTTCAAAAATAAAAAAGCCGAGGTGTAATCGGCTAAGAAAACACCTCGACATAAATTAAACATTATTCATTTGGAATAGTTGGCGCGGTACCCGTTCTCATAATATTAATTACGGTTGCCGGATCGGGAAGATAACCGTCTTTATCGGAAGTTCCATAAAGAACGCCTAAAAGTACCTCAAAATTAGTCAAACCGGTTGCATCTAATTTACTTACATCTATTGACATAGTCGAAGTCGGTTTGTAACCTGCCATCTTAATCGGCGTAGTCTCAACTTCCCAAGAGAAAGTAATAGCTTCCGGCGAATCGTTGATTGTCTGATACTGTTTTTCAGATGGAGAAGCAGTACAGTTCCATACAATATGAAGCTTATATTTATTCTCTGGGTCAACAGTGTTATCAGTGTCATCACCAACATCTGTCTGATATGAAAAACCAAACATCTTTCTTTCCTGCTGACCGATTCTAACACCAGGTATTGGCTCAGCCGAACCATCACATTCTGCGAATTCATCCGGATATGTATACGCTTCGATTGTAGTCTTGTATGTCTCAGCAGAACGAAGGGTACCATACTTCATATTATCAGCCCAAATATCATTAGGCTCGGCACCTTCTGGAGACTCGGATACACTCGAAAGGCCATTCCATACCGTCGCTTTAGAAAAAGCAATTATACTAGAAGAGGTATTTCTTTCTGTATAAAGAACACCATGATCAACACCGGTTTCGAAAACTCTTTCGCCGGTCTGATCCCATAAAAGTCTAGCCATTAAAATCTCTCCTTTAATAATAAATTGTAAAAATATAATGATTTAAGTTATCTTTCTGATAACTCGTTCCCGTGTAACTGCACATTGGTAAATCCAATAACTTATAAAAGAATTCGCTATCCGGATCTTTGTCAATCAGTATTAACTGATAAGCCGTAAATCTTAAATACTTATTATTATCAGCAAATTTGTGATTCACCCTACTAATTGAATAAATAATAGCCGGATAGCTCATCTTGATAGATTCTGGAGGCTGAAAATATAAATACTCAATTCCCGTTTTTTCAACGAGAAAATTTCTAAAATCTATTCTCGAATTAGGAATTGTAAACACCTCCAAAAGAAAGTAATAATCTCGGATACTGAACTTCTATATTAGATACCTTCCATTTAGTACCCATAAAGACCACATATCTAATAGACTGTAAATTATTAGAAATATAAGGATCCGCGATAATACTTAAAGTATTTGATACTTCTATATCATCATTCAAGTGACCAGATGGTCTCACTTGACTAAAATTTTTCAATATATCGCCAAAATATTTTCTTTCAACTACTATTTCTTCCCAAACATCTGGTTTTGTTTCTTGACGACAAGCAAATCCAATATTTCCACAAAATTTAGCCATTAGTACATAATCTCCTTATAAATATAATCAGTTGTTAGTAGTAACTGCCTCAAGAGCAATAGCAGACTGAACTCTTGTAAGAGCGCCTGAAATTCTTGTTTCGATAAGGAACTTCTCCTGGTTAAAGTCTATATCAAACTGATTAAATCTTGTAATCTCGCCGCCCTTTACGCAACCGAGAGTATAATCAGTAAGATTTACAAAGAGCCCGATAAGCGAATATTCCTTATCAGCATCCTCTGTAGCAGCCGAACCATAACGCTTCTTATTAGCGAACTGCTCCGCAGTTTCGATTGAGTTTACATTAAGCGCCTTAGCAAGATCGGCCTTAGAATCATACATACGACGACCATTAAGATCGCGAGCAAGAAGCATGATGTTGAGAATATGGGGATCACAATAGAAATCAGGTGTTCCAGTACCCTTATACTTCTCACGAGAAATAAGAGCCGATGCTACAAGAGCTTCTGCATACTTATAGTTCTCGGTATAGTTAGTAGAATCACCTGTAAGATTAACTGCGTTAAGAATTTCTCTTGTATACTCGCCGTCAACAGATACAGGATAATGGATTGTGTATGTCTCATTATCATTCCATACAGATCTGATATGATCCTCTGAAATCTTATCTTCAGCTCCGTCCTCTCTTCCGTCACCAACAAGAATAGCCAGAGCAAGCTCTTCATTAAGAAGACCCTTCATAATATCATATTCATATGCAACTACGTCGAAGTCTGTAATGTCAAGAATATCATCTCTATGAAGAGCATCTTTAACGTAAACGGTCTGCGGATCTGTAGTTCTCTTAATAAACTTAGCATTATCGCCAACCTTCTTACGTCTTCCCTTCTGATAACCATATACATTGTTATCAAGAGCTCTAACATCGGTCTGACGTGTTCTGATACGGCTGAAGGGGCTCTTAGAAACCTTATTCATTACAGAGCCAACCCAGCCATAATCTCTAGTTATAACTTCCGGAGCACCGGGTTTAACATCTTTAAAATCTGGGAACAGAGTATCGATTTCATCAAATCCGTGCTCAAGTTCGTCATCGGTATCAAAGTGCTCATTAGCATAAAGACTAACCGCTGACTGAAGTGTACCTACATTGCTGGTCTTTGCTAACTTAACGATAGCCTCTCCATCAGCATGAGTAAGTACGTTCTGATCGTTCATTGGATCAGATTCAAATACATTGTGTTTCATGGTTTTCTCCTCCTCGTTATCATCGTCGGCTTCTTTATCTTCTAAAGCCTGACCTATTAATGCATACACGACGGTTTTCTGCTCTTCATTAAGTGTGTTAAATACATCTTCTACAGTCTTATCGTCGCTATTCTTTTCCTTAGAATCATCGTTTTTCTTATCGGTGCCTTCCTTAGGCTCTTTTTCATCTTCTGAATGATAAAGCATAATATTCTCTCCTGTATAAATAATTGCCTCGTCACAACTATCTTCCCCGTGAGCCATAGACACATAATCTATATATGCTCCGGGATTAGCTCCAGCGAGTACTAAACTTAGTTCTTTGATTTCGCCATGCATAACCTTTGAACCAGCTTGTTTGAGTTTATTTGCGCAAATAGAAAGAGCGACTACATCTCCATGTTGAACGAGCTGCTTTGCGTTCTTTCCCTGCTCAGTGTCATTAAATGTACCATAAGCATAAATACCATCTTCTCGATGTTCTAAAACAGCTCTTCCAAGTACATTAAATGGGTCATTGTGATTATGGTTCCATACAATAGGCACGTCATGTCCATCATCATCTTTAAACGCGTTCGGCATTATTACTCTACCATCAGAGCATTTAAGATTAGCCCTAGTAGCATAACCACTAAAATCGCAAACCCTACTCATTTTGAATTTCCTCCTTATCTAAATTATTTTCAACAAAGCTTTTAGCTTCATCGTTTTCGCCCGAAGGTTCGCTAAGATTTTTATTTCTTAATTCGTCTGCTTTCGGGTCTTCAGATGGTTTCATACCAATAACTTGTCTAATTTCATTAGAAGTCATGATTTCGTTTCTAGTCATTTTATCGGCAATTTCTGCAATCTGGGACACTGGCACAAGTTTAAATGGATCTCTAAAGAATTCGATAGACTGTTTTTGCTTTCTTGCAGTTTTAGAAATAAACTTAGTCTTCATTTCATCAACAATAGCAGATAAAATCGGTTCGATTGTACTATTGTAATAATGCAAACGCTCTTCTTCTTTAGCAGTACCATCAAGTATAGCCTGTGTTATGCCTAATTGACTAAAAAACATATCTGTTAAATACTCAACTTGTTTTAATAAATTGTTTTCGACAGGTCTGTTTAACTGAGTTACTCGTTCGGTTCCATCCGTATAAGCGATTCCATATTTCGAGTTTGAAAGCTGCTGTTCTATATCTTTTCGCCGCTGTTCAGCCTGTTTCTTACGAGATTCGCTCTTAATCAGATAAGGAAGTTGAACGATTAAATCAAGTTTTCCAGCCCCGCTTTGTTCATCTATAACATCTAATAAGTTGAGTTTTCGTTTTAATCGCTGTAATGTAGAATTTCTTTCATTCATTACTGCATATAATGGATTCTCAATAATTGCCACGGCTTCTTTCGACATAAGAACTTTTTTACGTTCGCCGGTATGATCATCATATGCTTCTAAACGAACATGTCTGGGATACCAGTCTAAAATTTTTGCAGTTCGCATAGTACATATATCGTAAGATAATGTCTTTTCAGGATCAATAGTCGTGTCAACTGGTAAAATAGCTACACAGCCTTCATCCAGCAATGACATAACAACATCCTGAATAAACAATCTTCCGGTCTGATCGATATTAGCTCTATCAGAAAAACAATAATTAAAACTTGAATCGATAGTCTCAAGAAATCTATCATCATCGTCTAATCTACAATGCCTAATATCTATAGCCGAGCAATCAATTGCTATCCTATTAATAGCGGATGTGATTATCGATCTTTCATTTCCTCTCGATAATCGAACTCTGTCAGGTCGAGTATAGTAAACCGTCCCAATATCGTTATAAACATACCCATCTGTCGGAGCCCTATTAAAAAAAGCATTCCAAGCGTGTTTCAGCCTGGAACGAAATGGATCATTATTGTTCATTTTGAATTTGACCTCTTTTATTCTATTATTTTTCCCAAAGGTTTTTCGGACGTTTCCCAAACATTTCATTAGTAGTTTGTTTCAATGCACTATTGAACCAATTATTATACGTATCAAGATATTTCTGATATTTAGGACTTTCAGACCAATTTTTGTAACCACTAAACTCTTTTTCCCATTTTTTATTAAAATCACTCATTCTATTATTTACATATTCAGCGGCTTTATTATATGCTTTATACCAATTAGTATTGTAATTTTCATCCCATTTTTTCTGATCCTTTGTTATAGTTTTTTGCAATCTTTTTTCTTCTTTAGTAGCAGTAGCTTTAAATTTATCTTTTTTAAATGACATAGAAGCATTTTTTAAATAGTTTTTAGCTTCTTTTTTCCATTCATTAGAACTTCTTAAATTATACTCATTTTTAGTTTTCTTATATTTTTCAGTTTGTATTTCGGCTTTACGATTAGCATTATTAGCTAATTTTTCAAAAGCTCTAGTTGTCTTAGATTTTTTTATATATTGTTTTGTATTACTATCATACCCATAACGCTCTCTTCCCGCCGGGGTTAAACTACCATCCGAATTCTGATAACGTCTTGTACCCCAATGTTGACCTTTAATGCCATGATGATACAAAGTGCCACCATAATAAATTAATTGCATATACAATTTCCTCCATAAAAAAATAGAGAGTATGGATTCTTTACCACACTCTCTTTGGAAACCTATTTTAACATATTCATATCGTTTAATATATCTACTAGTTTTTCTCCGTTTTGCTTTCTTTTATTAATTAAAACCAGTTCTTTTTTACCAAGCTTTCTAGAAAGACTCAAATAACATCCTAAAGAACGGTCGTATATTGTGTACTGCTTATTGCGTTCAATTTTATCCAATCTGCGTTTTGTTCTTGTCTCGTTAACACAGCTCATTGTTTTTATAACAATTGGTGTAATACAAGCGAGACCCGCCACAGTTACTTTTGCAACGGCAATTCCATTTTCATACCACCATTTCTTAGTGTTTAATATTTTTTTCTTTCGTTCGCGCTTCTTCCTAATTTTCTCTGCTTTTTTAATTTGCTCTTCTAAAGCGTCAACATCATAACCAATTACTTTTTCCATATTTATAACTCCTTTCATAGTAACAATTGGTTTCCATAATAGAAGTTGTAAATTTGGCGAAAAAAAAGAGGATCACAATTAAGCAATCCTCTTTTTGATTTTTTCAATATCAACTGGTGTTACTTTATCTATAATATTACAAATATAAACCGTAAAAGCAATCCATGAAACGTTTTTTGTTTTTTTGTTAACTACCCATATAGTATTTTCAAAAGTTTGTTCGGGAACAAGTCTGATATAGTAATTTTCTTTGTCCTCCGTAAAACTAATAATTTCAGCTTTTAACAATTCTTCAAAAGTTTCATATTCTGTCAATCCAGTTACTTTGTTCTTATACATAAAACACCATCCTTTCCTTTATAGACTATGTAAAATCTGCTTATTTAGTAGCAATCCATTTTAGTATTCCTTTAGTATTAATTTCTAAATTATCAAGACGTGCGATTTGTAAAGCGCCACTTGGATCAATTAATTTCCAAAAAGCTTCACAAGATTTATCATCCAATCCATTTTGTCCATCAAAAAATTTAACTATACCATCTGAAATTTTCCAATTAAAAATATGACCCCCACTGCCTTTAAATTGTATAGAACAAATACCATCTGCATTTTGACCAAACTTATGAACTAACAATTCCGAAGCATCTTTTTTAGAAAGACCAAATTTAATAGCAGAACCATCAAACACTTTAGCATTTTTAAAGCATTCTTCCACAACGCCTCCCATATTTTGCATTTGACCTCCGGTACTCTTAGCGGTTACATTAAACCCTTTTGAACGAAGAAATGCGGCGATTCCACAGGAAGAACAATTATTAATATATGATCTATCCCCTCTATTAGGGTTAGTATTTTTAAGTGTATCGGAAAGTTTTTCAGAAATAGATTTAACTAATGATGCTTTTTCGGGAAGCATATGACCAATATCACCAAGACTGCCTGCTAATGCCTCTTCACCTTTCCGTTTTAAAAAATCAAGACGACCATTCTTATAAAATTGATAACCACCAAATATTGCCAATCCAGCAACCACAGCCGAAGCTCCAATTATTGCAGCTTTCTGTTTCTTGGTTAATCTTTTCTTTTCGTATGAAAACTCTTGGCTACTATCAACTCTATCATAAGTCTTTATAGAACTCTTGTCAAGAGATTTTTTCCAACCCGCTTTCTTCTCGGAATTAGAATGTGATTGCGCATTAAGAGGGTAAGGAGGCCCGTTCCTTTTTCCCCAATGCTGACCGAGTATACCGTGATGTGCGAGTATATCACTACGATAGTATAATCGCATTATATACACTCCTTATCTAAATATCGCATTAATAACATGTCTACCAGCATTCACAACGGTTTCACTAATCGAACTAGCCGCGGAATCCCCAAAACCTTTTTTTTGTAATAAACTAAATACCGCAACAGTTCCGCCCGCTACTAATGCGCCTTTTGTAATAGTTTTGGCAATTTTCTTTCCGCTATCTATTCTAGACTTTCTTTCTACCTCATTATGACGAGCGCTTTGAATACTTTCACCATTAAGCATCCTTTTATTAATTCGTTTTTCCGCACCTTTACCATAAATCTTTCTATCTCTAACACGTTGTTGTGTTGAGTAATTTGCGGCTTTTCCTATTTCTTTTCCACCTTTATGTCCTTTAGGATAAGGCTGATAACGTCTTATACCCCATTTTTGACCTAAGATTCCATGATGACAAAGAGTTTTAGTCGAATGGGAATTAGGATCGTAAATTAGCTGCATTATTCAAACACCTCATTTCTTTTTATAAATCGAATCATATATTTTTTTAGGAAATACTTTACTTAAAATTAATGCTGCTAAAGCCTGCCCTCCCTTGCTGGCTATAGCATTACTAAACGAACTTACAGCCGTGGTTCCAAATTTAATTAAAATATTCTTGGTAAAATCTTTACCTTGAGTTATGTTTTCGCCAGTTATTTCGTTATAACGCTTCTCTTTTTGTTTTCTTTCTATTGCTGATGACAGTTCTTCATCAGTCATATCTTTTGCTTTTTTCTTTCTAGACGCTTCTCCTATTTCTTTTCCACCTTTATGTCCTTTAGGATAAGGCTGATAACGTCTTATACCCCATTTTTGACCTAAGATTCCATGATGACAAAGAGTTTTAATCGAATGGGAATTAGGATCGTAAATTAGCTGCATTATTCAAACGCCTCCTTGTTTAGTTTATAAGCAATGTAAGCGTCCATCATTGATGCTACCGCATCTATCTTTTTATCCCGACGCTCTTTATATAGTTTTCTATTTCCATTTGTATCTTCAAGAGTTATGCAGTTACCCATTGCGAATGACATAACCTCTTCATCGAATAAAAGAAGCCCATCCTCAGCAAGCTTCTTAAGCTCTCCTAAAGGAACGGACTCTGTCTTGGCACCCTGTATAACTTTTTCTATTCCGAAAGAACCATTTTCTTGTTCCCACCTCATTACAAAATCTTTAGCATTATACGGATCGTAGCCAAAACATCTGACATCATACTCTTTTTCAGCAATATAATCATCTAAATCTTCATAAACTTCCATCATGTCTAGAATAGTTCCTTCTAACACAATTAAAGTTCCTTCTTTAATAAATTCTTCATACTTTAATCTCATAGCTTTAGGAAGCCGTCTCATAGTCTGAGAAGAAATATAATTTCGAGACTTAATTCCAAAAGCTCCATTTTGAAGTGGAAAGAAAAAGCAAAAAGAACAGAAGTCATCGCCCCTAGATAAGTCTCCACCAACAGAACAAGGTATCTGCCAGTATTCTCTTTTTCTATGAGGCTGAATCTCATCATATGTAAAGAAATACGTGTAACCTTCCATAGGAAGACCAAAACGTTTTGCTAAAATATCGTTTCTTGCAGCAGGAGCTTTTTCGGCTCTTTCTACTTCCTGTTGGTAAGTTTCATATGATACAGTCTTTCCTAAATTAGGTTGAGCTTTAATCCAACAATCTGGATTTCCAACTTCATCTATAGAATCAAGTTTATACCACCAAATAGAGACATGAGGATTAACATACTCACCTTTTAAGATACTTGCTAATTCCATTTTAATGGTATCACCTACGCCATTTCGAACCGTACCTTCTGAACTAACTGCTATGATTAAATAGTCATCAAGTTTAGAAGCTCCCTGTTCCAAAGCGCCGATTACATCTTCTCTTGTATCTCCGGATAACCACTCGTCCACAGTCGAATACTTGTTCTGTAGTCCCTGTAATTTTGCTATACTCATCGGTCTAACTTCTAACAGAGAATTAGTTAAAAAGTTTTCTATACCCTTTTTAGTAGAAGTTAGTTTTAATCTATCAGCTTTAGAGCCGGTAGTGTTTTGTAACGAACCTTCTGTTAAGAATTTAAATAAAGGTCCTTTAGCTCTAGTAATAGCTGTTCTAAATGGAGACATAATCTCTTCTGCTTGTTTCATAGTAGGAGCCGTAGTTATCTGATGAGTTGTAGACGTGTCCACAACTAAACCATAAGCTTGATGGCATTCTCCATAAACTGTTTTTGCTGCTCCTCTGGATACAATAAGATACTGTTTTGTTACAAGACGTTTCTTTATTTTACGATTTACGTAGCGACCTCCATGACCGTTAGAATTAGGTTCATAGATACTTCGTTCTACAAAATAATACCATCCATAAACTTGTTCGCCCCACAACTTAAACGTATCTAATAAATAAAGGTCACCTCCATCTGTAAGAGTTAACTCATCTTCACAAAAAGAAATCCAGCCCTCTACTGGAGCTGGATCGTAATATATTCCAGGATTGGCTATCAAATCGTCAATCCTGTTCATTTCCATTTCAATCTCTTTGCAAATTGGTATTTCGCCACGAATTACGGCATCTCTAAACTCGCCGTAATACTTCGGAACGGCTGTATTAGACAATGCCATTTTGAATTATTCTCCTTTGCTATCTAAATTCTCGACCGTAACATTTAATCTCCATTCTAATTCATCTTTCTGTCGATTCATAGATTCTAATAAAGTTGAATTCTGAGGAGGATCGAAATATAGTTTAACTCTTAAATACATATACGTTTTAATTTTATCTAGTTTTCTAGCATCTGATATGTATTCGCTCCAATACTTGTTTTCATCTTCTATTATAAAACCTTCTTCGGGTCCAACACCTAATTCGTTAAGTATCGTGAAAGTCGTATTTATATGCATTATAATGTCAGCATCGAAATCGGTTTGCTCTTCTGTAATTCCAAGAAGTTTTTTAATAGAAACTAAAATACTATCGTTCATTTCATCCTCCTATCTTTTTCCAAGGGCTAGTATCATTAGGAAGCCGTTCTATAAGCGTTGCTATTCTATAAGTGTTGCCATTTTTTAACATTTCTTCATTATTATAATGTATTACTTGATGCGTGTTAAATGATGTTGAAATGAGATACTCAGGTTTAAGTAAATGATCAGAACGTTCCACAATATCCCTAACTAATATTGGATTCATATGATGTATAATAATAGATCCATAAATATCGTATCCGTCGACTCCTAAATCCAATCCTCTATCTCTTATAATTACTTCTCTTCTTATTCTTTTCCATTCCTCAGTATTGTAAAAGTGCTGATTAAGCCATCTATCAAAGCCGAATGTTTCAGCACCAACTTTTCCTTTAACCATTAAATATTTCAAACGTTCTTCAAAGGTTGGTAACTTAATTAACTCAGAATATGTCCGAATCATCGTCAAGTTCCTCCTCTAAATCAGTGGAAGCTTGTCCACTGTATTTTTTCATAGCTGCAAGTGCGTTTGAATATAACTCTTCTACTTTTTTCTGAGACTCTATGGCTTCTGCTTTTGCTTTAAGTAATACATTCTCTTTTTCGAGTTTTTCCCTTTCTAACTTTGCAATCGAAGTACCCAATTTTAAAAAATGAGTAATTACTTGTGATGATGCCGTGCCATCCATTAATTGTTGTGCCGCCAAATCCGTAGCTAAAGATATAAGTTGACTCTCTTTAGCCTCTGGTGTTAATGCTGGACGCAAAACACGGCTATTAGATTTGGAAGACTCGGTATCTTTTTTAGGTCTTCCCACTTAATATCAACCTCTTTCTTTATAGATTAATGATAGTTTTACTATAGTTTTTATACACTTTAGAAAGCCAGTTATCAACAAAAAGCTACTCGGTATATTAGAAAGGATAAAGAATATACCCACGAATTTAAAAGGAGTCGTAAAATTATAAGAACAATTAGATAACTGGCTTACTGAAGTGCAAAAGTTTTACCAAAAATATCCCCCGGAGAATTTTTGCAG
>Ga0326514_10000522_pt1 | contig 26107 bp, 48 predicted proteins | sample 3_2548_0518_D_FD_203653 | JGI IMG/M metagenome (GOLD analysis project Ga0326514, IMG submission 203653) | Bovine rumen microbial communities from UC Davis, California, United States - 3_2548_0518 | ecosystem: Host-associated > Mammals > Digestive system > Stomach > Rumen | place: USA... | reverse complement strand
ACCAGTCTCCAGTATTTGACGCCACGCTTTTGTATCCAGTATTTGACGCCATACTGTAGAATCCAGTATTTGCCGCCACGCTCCAGTCTCCAGTATTTGACGCCACGCTGCGGTCTCCAGTATTTGACGCCATACTTTGGAATCCAGTATTTAACGCCACGCTGCGGTCTCCGGTATTTGACGCCATACTGTGAACTTTAGTGTTTGTTGCCACAACCCCGTTTTTTGCAATAGAATCGGTACGTCCTAAAATATGGGATGCGGCACAGGTGGCGAGATCGCTCAAGCTGAGTTCTCGCAGAATTGAAATTCTGGTTCCGACGCGTTTTGTGTCGCTTATGTTCTTTTCTTCTGTGGCGTTTAGTTCCACCTCAAAATATCTGCTTCCATTTCCTGGAGTATAAAAAGCGAAGCAGTCCAGCGGAAATTCGCACGCGTGAAACCCTTCTTTGCACAATTCAGCAGACTCTGTTTCGTAGGTTTTTCCGACTTCAAATTGATACCCATGCAGACATTTCATGTCTTTATTCATGCCTTTGTACAACTTCATTTTCCGTCATCCTCCTTCGGTAAATAAGCGTTTTATGCCGCGTCAGTTGTCAGATACGCGTACGGAAGGCTCTCTATCCAAGCGCAGAACCATTGCCACTCCGGAAGCAGATGATCGCGCCGCTGAATATAAATCGTTTTCAACTGTCGGTAGTTCGTTGTAAATCGAATCGAGTAAGTAAAACCGGCCGGATTACTGTATAGAACGCGAAGCAGGTTTTCCTTCGACGGATCCTCATTATACCGATTGACAAGATCCTTCATGACCTCGATCATTCTCGGATCGACGTATTCGTTGTAGCACCGGTCCAGATTAAACTTTGTGATCCGGTGCATTGTACTTGTGCTGGACACGATATCAAAGAAATGATATCGTTCCGCTTCAACGAGCGCCTTGGCAGAAATATCCATTGTAAAGGCGACCCTTATTCCCTGAAGCCAATTGTCGTGCCCGGTTCCAGGCTTACATGTCGCGAGTTTAAACTGTCGATCGCCAACTTCAAATTTCGCCTGACTGCTGTCAGTAAGCATTGGGAATTGGCTTGCTCCAGCGGATTCAAACAGGTCATAGACAAACGCGTCGCGGATATTCAACCATCCGTATTTTTCCTTTGTGTTCGGAATGTCGATCATGCTCATGCGCACTTCCTCCTTACTCATCATCAGAGTCGTAAAACAAATACGTTAGAAACGAAAAGAAGCATATAAGGAAAATTGCCCATTTAATGCTCGGCACAGCGGCATCTCCTTTACTTATCTCCGACTTTTTTCTCGACATCCGTGCAGAAGAATACCCCGTCCTGACTTCCAAACACTTCTTTCGCGATGTCCTGATAAAGTGTGCTGCGATTTCCATATATGTCGCCAAGATCGTCGGTGTAGTACTGAACAACCTCGTTTTTAAATACCACATACGATATCGGATTGCTCATGATTCCCTGAACGGTTTTCGAGAATGCGAAAACGGGATTGTCCTTGAACGCGATTTCAAACAGCGAGGAAAAAGATGCGTCCACTTCGTTTGCCGGTATGACGATCACGTTAAGTGTAACGTTTCCGAAAGTTTTCTGCGGAGGAATCAACTGAGTCAAAGCGTCTGCCTTCGCCGCGTTGCTGACAAACAGCCGTATAGTATTGTCGTTTTCTGTAAATACGATCTTGATTTCAGGGTCGTTGCCAAACAGGGCATTAATCATGCGATAATAATTTACCCAGGGAGAAGAAAGATTCAAAGTATTCATGCATATACCTCCATATAATGTTATTTTTTACTAATGATTACCATATCGGGGCGTCGTAAAGATTCACGATAAGCTGCTTCAGATTATAGCTCATGCCAGTAAGGACAATTTCTCTCATTTGGAGTCCGCGCATGTACGCGACATCCTCGTCGAAGTGCTCCGAGACCCGCTTCCAGGCGTTGTGCGTCCGGGCGTTCTTCAGGTTCTGATACCGATTGTACAAGCGCTGAATCCACTGGTCTTTGAGGTAAGGACTGGGATAGCACAAGCACACCTTTTCCCTTGATACGGAAAGCCTGTTTTTGACTTCCGGGTGCGTGCTGACAAGAACAAAATAGCCTTGTTTGCTGAGATTCTCCGCGAGTCGGCAATAATGCTTTGCCCAGTCCTTGCCGATATCCTTCCATTCGTGCGAATCAAGATCGATAAACCGGTAGTCGTCCTTGGCCGCAAACGTTTTTCCAACTCCTGGGTAGCCCATGATGATCATTGTTCGTCACCTCCTTCGCTTATTTTTGATTCGTGCTGTTTCATGATGTTTTTGACAAGTGCTCGAATTTCATTGTTTGGACACTCATCATTTTGTGTGCACGGTCGTTCTGAAGCCATTCGCCGCACACGCCATTGTCTTCTTGCAGGGTCCCTCAGGCGCTCGCCCAATGTCGGGTTTTGCAGACTCACGTTTATACACTCCCTTCAAAAGAAAAAGGAGGAAGCTATGCTTCCTCGTCTTTGGTCTTGTTATCGTCATCCGGCGGATATACGCCATCGCCATCGATCAGATGAGATACGATCGTCGTCTTATTCCCGTAGGAATTTGGACCGGTGATGTAGTACTCCTCACCATCTCTAAGGTTCAGGGTTTCCGCTAACGCGTTAACTCGATCCCAGTTTTCCCGCATGTCTTCTCTCCAGTTTCGGGTAAGATACTCGTCATATCCGGTTTGCTGTTCCTGCTCTTCCATTGAAATGAGTTCGTTCTGCTCAATGTCATTCGGCTCTGGAAGCGATCGAATATCCGTATCAGTATCGTCGGTCCGATGCCTGCTCGCTCCGTAGACAATAGCTCCGCCAACTGCGGCTGAACCAAGCCCGAACAGAATCGTGTTGATCGGTCTCTTGTGCTCCTGGTAGAATTCCTTCGCTTCATGCCATTTCTTCTTGGTCCATTTCCAAAGTCCCATGTTACAGTCCTCCTTTGTATTTTATGAGTATCCTACTCATAGTATTGAGTGTTTTGTTCGCGAAAAATATAAAAGGATCTTAGTCCGCTTCGAACAGACGTCTCTGGCAGTTTGCCCGCCAGCGTTCTCCCATTGAACTATTTCTGACGGATAGTTAACTCCGTAAAAGGAGTCTTTAACAGCTGGGATTATCCATACCGCCCTCCGCCGGTTTATACACTCCTCTCAATCCTTTATACTTCACTAAGACCCATGTTTATATGGCGAGTCAGCATCGGCTGATGGATATGGAGAGAATCTTATATTTGAACGGATCAAACAGCTTTTTCCAGCGGTCTTCTCGCCACCGCTCATATGCTTCGTTTCTCGTCATATTTTTGTACAGATCGTGCAGGTGCTCAATCGGGTATTCCTGCGAATAAGTATTCTCCTTGTAAGTCACGTCGATTGCCCAGTCGCGACACTCGTTGAACATTCTATCGTTATTTTCAATGACAACGTCTCCCGGCTTTACCAATTGAATCTCTGAAACACAAAAATCCGCCATTTTGAATATTCCTCCCTTATAAGTATTCTCCGAGAGCGCATCCGACTGCGACGTCAGCATACGGGCACCTCGGTCCGTCGGTCAGCTCTTTTGGCGGCGCGGATAGCATCAGCGCTTTTCTGAGCTTGCACTTTTTGACTTCAGCGCCTTCTTTCAGGCAAATTGAGCATTCCGAAGCGATAGAAGTATTGACAAGCACTTTCAGTACAGATGTCAGAACGATCTGCGGATCGTCGACCGGAACAATGGGCTTGGGGCGTATGATGACCTGCCCTGTTTCGGAAAGCCTTCGCATGTGCTTAAGCGTCTTTTCCGGAACAGTTCCGTATAATCCGGTAATAACCTTGTCTACAGCTGCTTCGGCAATTCGATATTGCCTCCACCCATCGGGGGTTTCTTGCAGTCTTCGCCGCAAAACAGATTCGTATTCGGTAAGCCTCTGATCAAGAGCTGCCAGGTATTCTATGCCGTGAAGCTCCCTTGCGTTTGGTTCTCGAGGATCCATTTTTCATCGCCCTCCTTCATGATTGATAAACGTGATAAAAAAGAAAGCGCCACCACGTTTGTCCTCCGCGGCAGCGCCTCTTTTGTTTTGATCAGATTACTTTTTCGAGAGTATCATCCATTTATCCATGATGCAATCAGACCTATACCTAATGCTATAAAGATACATCCTACAATCATTTGCATTTGAACCACCTCCTCATAATAATCTCTCATTATAGAGGCTGTTTTGTTCGCGAGAAAAAACGCGGGACCTTTGGAATGCTATTCTTCCAGCCCAAGCATTTCGATGCATTTATCGGCTTCCTTTATTGTCAGGCCTTCGTCAAAAGAAGTTTGAACGAGGCGCGACGTGTGGGCGCCCATGTCGCTGTCGTCGTCCAGAATCACATATTGCCAATCGCCGGGGTGCCGGCTGAACCACGCGGTGATGTCGTCGCCGCGTTCCCCTCCGACATACGGCGTCTTGTCGAAAATTTCCATACCAAACTTCTCCAGCCATTCCTTCAGGTGGAAATAGGCGCTGGGGATACGCCGCCAGGAGGAGGACACAACGATAACCGCACCGGTGGTGTCCGTGACGCGTTTAAGCTGCTCCAGAGAGGGCTCGTACAGCAAGTCGTCGCGATAGACCCGAATGCCCTTTTTGAACATCTCAATCGCCCAGGAGCCGTTATTGAGTACGCCGTCCACGTCGAGAAAAATCAATTTAGTCAATGCTTCAATCCCTCTTTTTATCTATTGCCTGTTTCGGTTGGAACTGCAGTACTGCTTCATTGTTTGCAGCGACCATTCATTTTCGGCGATGTATGTAAACACGAGATACACGTGCGCCGTCGTCTCCATGCGAATGGTTTTAGTGTCCAGCGGGCCGTAATGCGTTACTCCGGCAGCAAGGGACGGAAACATTTTTTCAAATATCCTGTAATTTCGACCGCAATGATCGTTTGTTGCCATCGAACTCCTCCTCGTCGCTCGGTTCGAACATGGTCGGTTTATGGCTGTCTATGTTCCATCCCTGATTCAGGCAATCCCAGCATGGATCCTCGTCAGCGCCCTTGTTGTAGTGTTTGCACTTTGGGCAGTACTCGTCAAATAAAACTTCTCTTGTTCTCAACGGATCAGCGCCTCCAGTCTTCTTTTCAGCATTTTGTCAATGAGCCTTTTTCTGATCGGGCCTGTTGATCTCCATCCATAGAATAATTTTTGGAACCGCCTGTTATTTGCGGGTGTGATCCGATATGTCATGGTAATACATTCTGTCGGTTTGATGATGGGCTCGGTGTACTCCGCCCCCGCAGTGTCTTTAAATTCCCTTATGCCCGAAACCTTGCAGAGTTCAGTTCCTTCACGTGTAAAAATCGAAGCATTTTGAAGGTCGATCGTCATCGTCCCCATTGTCCTCATCCTCCTCCTTTTCGTCCACGTACATAATGGCCAGCACAATTCCGCAGCCGATCAGTATTCCAACCAACGACCCCATGACAAAGCCGACGGCCACTAATACATCGCCGATCATTTTGAAAACTCCACGCTCCTCGCTTTTTTGAACACTTCGTTCAGAGCGGCGTCTTTGCGAAGCTCATCCAGTGCACGTATGACTGCGAGCTTCTTGTTTCCGGCCTCAACGAAAACGGCTCGCTCTTCGACGTCTTTCGGGCTTTTGTAAAGTTCAACGACGACTCTGTACCTGTTCATTTTTGGCCTCCTGCGTTTTTTCGTTGCTGTACTTGGGGTAGACCGTTTTTATTAATCGAATACCGTCCGTAATTTCGTTTACAAGCGCAAGCCCGTTCTCGGCGATGTCAAGCGCGTTCTGATTCCGCTTGGCGGCGAGTATGACTCGGCGTTCATAGGACTCTTTATAACGGCCAAGCAATTCCATAACTTCTTTCTTGCTGTAATAACCTTCCATTTTGAAATGACCTCCTTATCAAATTGCCGCGTTGATGATGATCCAGGTGAATACGATCTGGATCCGACTCATTCTTCACGCCCACGGTTTTTTAGTGTTCGTTCCCTTCATAGGGGGTTGTGTCAAGCTGTGCAACGGCAACCGCAAGCGCAGCGCGGTAAACAATGGCATGTTTGTTGCCCCCGTGGGTTTCGGCAACCTTTGCCAAGAATTTGTCCGCTGTGCCAAAGAAGCAGCCGCATTTTACCTTGATTTCGCCCTTTTTGTTCCTGAAGAAGGAAGTAAATGCGTTCCTGCTGCCCATTGCGCCCATAACCAGAAGATGTTCAGCTCGAAAGATAAACGCATCACCGTAGACCTCGGCATCACCGCAGACCTTGGCATTGCCCCAGACCTCGGCATCACCGTAGACCTCGGCATCACCGTAGACCTCGGCATCACCGTAGACCTTGGCATTGCCCCAGACCTTGGCATTGCCCCAGACCTCGGCATCACCGTAGACCTCGGCATTGCCGTAGACCTCGGCATTGCCCCCGACCTCGGCATCACCGTAGACCTTGGCATCACCGTAGACCTTGGCATCACCCCAGAACTCGGCATTGCCCCAGACCTTGGCATCACCGCAGACCTCGGCATCACCGCAGACCTCGGCATCACCGTAGACCTTGGCATCACCGTAGACCTTGGCATCACCGTAGACCTCGGCATTGCCCCAGACCTTGGCATCACCGTAGACCTCGGCATTGCCCCAGACCCACGCCTTTCCTTCATGAGAAAGGTTTTCTTCCTTTTCTAACCAGCCGCCCAGATCACCAGGGTTCACAACCTTAAAACCGAAATCAATCTTGACAAGGGCGCGAATGCGCTTTATTGTTACGCCATACCACGTGTTCTTCACTTCACCCGTGAATTCAAACTTCTTCATTGTGTTTACCTCTCTTTGAAACCAATTTCAGCATACTTGTAAGCCCGTTTCCTGGGCCGATTGCGCTTGCGCCGATTTGATTCTTTCACCAATTTTCTGATCTGCGCATTCTCGTCCCGTTTTGGGTTTTCGAGGCACATTTCCAGTAGTATCATTCCATTTTGAAATGACCTCCTTATCAAATTGCCGCGTTGATGATGATCCAGGTAAATACGATCTGGATCAGATGCATAAGTTGATCCGTTGCAAGATTGATCTTCTTCCTGTTGGCCTTGGCGTCGTCGACATATGCGTGCACTATGGTGTTTAAAGCGTAACTCGCCAGCAGAATCCACCCAAGGCACGCGTTTTCTGTAGAGAATACGATCCACAGAGGCGGAACCGAAATGAGTACGCTCCACATAAACGCGTGCGTCATCAGCGCTATCTTGTAATCGTTCCTGTAAAAGTTGGGGAGTCGTCCATTGAACTCGGCCTTCCACCAGGAGCGCTGCTTCATGCTGGCCAGAACGCCCTGCAAATTATAGTCGGCTATAATGTGCATAAGCAGCATCAATACAAGCAACAGGATTCTTTGTAATATGGTCATGAACCTCTTCTCCTTTCGTAAAAAAGCAAAGGCCCGGAATTGAGCCTTTGCTGTCGTTGATTTTCGCTATGCGACATACTTCTTACAGATTTGCCAATAGACTTCGTCGCGATTGATGTCGACCCATTCTCCGAAAGCTTCCTTAACATACCTTTCGAAGGGCGATTCCAGATTTTTGGTTCTGAAATCAACGAGTCCAAACGAGATGACTTTGAACAAACGGACTTCGTCAATCACTGTGCGATCGACAATCTTCAAATCAAAATCGTCGATCCAGCTTTGAACATAGTCCCGTGCTTTGTCATAACTCGAAAAGACGCCGTGAATTTCTGTTCCGCAAACCAGGTATTCCCTCTTGTCAGGATCCCTCGAGCTGTCCGGATTCAGATACAGATTCACCAGGTACACTTCCTGTTCCATATAAGCCTCCTCCTTTCTGCCTATAGCGTTCACTATGATCCGTGTTTCTGTCGCGTTTTCACGTTCTGAACGTTTTCAGGACAAATATCCGCATCCAGTCCCCGTGAACATACATCGGAATCAATCGCAGGCTGTCCTTTGCCAGCTCGTTCATCAGGGCCTTGCGCTTTTCAATGACCTCCTGTGCCGGAATCTGAAAAGCGTAGGTTAATGTCTTTAAATTACCTAACATGCCGTTCCTAACCTCGTTAACTACGGTTAACCCGGTTAACCCGGATCGGTCAAAGCATTCGACAACCTCCTTGAAAATATCCTGGCCGACAATAGTGACTCTAAGCTCGTCCATACCAGCCTCCCATTTTGATAAAGATGAGGAACGTTGTCGTTCCAGCGTCCCACATCTTTTTTGCGATTATTCCCAGGGTTCTTTTCTGTGCGGTCTCAACCGCTCGAATAGCTCACGCAGCCATTCGATGGCAATTCCACTGAGCCTTACGCTCGCGTAGAATCCCACCGACAGCAGCATAACTTTAACGGGTAACCACATAAAATTCACTCCCTTCAATCAGTCTCTATTAAGAAACCTGTTTTGTTCGCGAAAAAAAAGAAGAGGGCCGAAGCCCTCAGTCCCAGAAGGTGATCCAGTCGCCCGCCTTCTGAAGCCAGTTGTATGACTCGCGCGCTTTCGCCTTTTCCTCCTGCTTCCGATTTGCCGCGGCCTCATTCAATGCCTTCAGAATGAGTGCCTCGGCTTCCTCTTCGGTCAGTGGAATCGCGATCTCGCGTCCGTCATCCAGCTCCAGAATGGCGGGGTAGTACCCGTTTTCATCCTTGATCTGGGACAGAGTGATTCGTCCCTCGATAGACGTAATTGTGGTGTACGTCTTCACCATCTGCGTATCGGCGGCAGATTCGCCGTAGGCCATTGCGGTCAGGCCCAGGACCAGCAGCGCGATCACCATCATCATTGCAATAAACTTCTTCATGTTTCCATACCTCCATTTTTGTAATTAAGCATTCTCGCTCTATTATAGTACTTGTTTATGCCGCGAATTCATGTTATAATGATTCTGACAAATGCTTTGTGGGAGGTCGTTGCGTCATGAATTATTGCCCAAAGTGCGGAAAACCCGTCGATGCCGGTTCCAAATTCTGCAAGGAATGCGGACAGGATTTGTCCGGTCCGGTCTCTTCCGGAGATAATCGCTCAGGCGGTCAGAAGTTTGGCGATTTTCTCGTTCGAAATTTGCCGGTTCTGATAGGATGCGTTCTGATTTTCCTTGCGTCCCGGTCGCAGTTTGAAGGAAGCACTGCGTCGGTGTTCATTATTGCGGGCGAGCTGATTATTATGCTGTCGGCATGTTTGCTTGAAAAGCGTCGGGGAACGCTGCCTGATTATATAGCGGCTTTTCTCAGCGCCGGTTTTTCATTTTTCATGGGATCTTTCATGGCCAACAATTCGATGAATATTCTCGGAGGCGTCGTAGTCGTTCTTGCTGGCGTGATCAACCTGTTTGTGCGTATGTCGAGAAAAAAATAAAAGGCCGTCCCGTTTTGGGGCAGCCTCTTGTCGAATAGAATTTAGCGTCGTCTGAAAAATGTCGTCAGCATGTTCAGAGGATTCAACCTTCTGTATTCGTCGAAAGTCCGCTTGTTTACCAGAGTGCCTTCTTGATCCGTCCGGTACGCGTCTCCAAGCGCAATACCTGCCAGGATCGTGGTCGCAAGTCCGGTGCCCCAGGCGAGAATCGTTCCGGCCGTGTTGTTATGCTTCTCGTTATCGCATTTCTGCACCTGGCTCATGGTACTGATTCGGTCGAAGTTTCCGTCGTATTCGGCTTCGGCCTTGTCGATCATGTCGCTCAGGTGCTTCATGCTGTTCTCAAGCATAGAGCAGGCTGTGTCGTTTCCCGCCTCGAGCGCCTTTTCGTAGTTCGCCGAGTCCATGTCGTAATATTCCCGGAGACGCCGAAGTTTCTCTCGAAGGTATTCCTGTCGGTTCTCAATCGCCTTCCTTTCCTTTCTTAGTGAATTTCTCTGTTTTAACGTCATAATGACGCACCTCCTTTTCATTATGCACCCTGTTCCTATCGCGAAGACAAATAAAAAAAAGAGACCGCCTCGTTTTGAGACGATCTCTTCGTTTTTCCGAACGCCGTGATATTCTTATCTCCTTGAAATTTTGCATGTGCCGCTTGAAATTTCCAGCGCCGTTCCGATTTCGAGCCTTATTTGCATCTTTTCGCCGCTTTTAAGCTCATAGGATTTCAGAACTGTTCCGAAATCGCCAAGGATCTGGACGTCCATGCCGCTCGCAGCATACTCCATCATGCTCCCGAAAGCGCCGAACAGACTGCCGTAGTCAAGGCCGTCTTCGCTGGGGAATCCGCTGGCCATGCCCCCGATGGAGTTCATCATGCCTATAGTATCGTCATCGCTCGTACTCAGGCATTCAAGGTCGTATTCGCCCTCAGGAACATCCTCCCCGATAATATACTTGCCTTCGCGAAGCGTCCGGTCTTCGATGAAAAGCCCTCTGGCGACGAGCTCAGACTTCAGCGCGTCGTATAAAGCCAGAAGCTCTTCGTCTGTGCGCGATGCAAAATCGTTTTCCTGAGCGCATGCCGTAGCTGCCATGGTCAAAGCGATCAGGGCTGTGACAAGGATATAAACAAGCCTCTTCATTCAAGAATCCCCTCCAATGCTTAAGATTGTATTAATCTGTATTCGACATTGCTGATTTGATTCCTTTTTTGTAAAAAAAAAGACCCCTGAAAATCAGGAGTCTTTCGCATTCCTTGAAGCTTTTACATATTTAGCAAACCTTATTGCTTCAAAGACCGACCATAGTACGAAATTGATTGGCCAGATCAGGACACAAGCGCCCAGCGTGATGAACATGCCTTTGCCGTTCGTCTTCTCGTCAAGGATGTCGTCGCATTCAAGCGTCGCCTGAAGACAGACGTCATCGTTGTCCACTGAGTCTACGACTTCTTTATCGAAATTGTTCTCGTTCAAAGACGATATCATTGCTTGAGCAAATGTCACTAATGTGCCAATAATCAGGTAGCCGGCCAAGTAACCAATAATTCTCAGCATTGTATTCACCTCCTTTCTCATTAAAGAAGCTGTTTTGTTCGCGAAAAAAGAAAAAGTAAAAGCCCTTAACGGGCCTTCACTTTCTTGATCCGGTCATACTTTTTCAATGGCGTGATGCCCAGATAGCGTTCAGCCAATTTTTCGGCCCAGCCATAATAATCAAATCGCCCAAGAGGCGAACTGTTGATGATCGCGAACAGCATGATCAGCAGCGATATGTAACATTCTCCGGGAATCCGGCCTCCGAGCAAATCGCGGTCGATCGCTTCGAGTGCATCGGCAGCTCGCAGATAAATTGCAATTGTCATCATGGCAATAACCTTGGAATTCGCAAACTTCCTCATGGTATAGCACCTCCGTTTATTGAGTTCCTTCTCATAGCATCCCATGTTTTGTTCGCGAAAAAAGTAAAAGCCCTTAACGGACTTTTACCTTCTTGAGAGTTCCCTTATCCTGACGGATGTATTCCTTTCCTTTCAGTTTGCTGATAATTCGTTCCGCAAATCCGCAGTAGTCGATGCGGGCTATCGGGCTGGTATGAACAACTACAAGCACGAGGATCAACTCGGCATAGTATACAATTGGGGGAATGCCCCAGTTGAATACCGTCCGGTCGATCGTGTACAGCAGTTCTTCACACCAGTACATGGCCACCATCGCTACGGTGTTGACGATCATGGAATTCATAAGCCTCTTCATGGTAAAAATACCTCCCATATTTTATTGAGTTCCTTCTCATAGTAATCGTTGTTTATGTCGCGATTTAAAAAAAACGGTAGAGAGAAAAAAAAGGAAAAAGGCCCGCGCAAAGGCGAGCCGTTTGTTTCACCCTTCAAATACTCCAAACTTGTTGGAAGTCAATTTGTTAGCCATCTTATGCACCTCCTTGATCTCTTTTGCCAACTCGAGCAGTTTCTCGATCTCGATTTCGCCGAGAACGCCATCTCCCTCAATTGTGATCGTTTTCTTGCCGGCGTCCATGATGTACTTAAACATCGTCGCCATACCGGTCAGCTCGACCCTTTGAGCCGTAATGAGCATGGCGGGCGTTTCTTCCTCGGAGCGGCGCTCATCCTTCGCTTGCGCGTCTTCGGCAAACGGGGGAATAAGCAGCGTCCTGGCAACGTTCCCGCCTTTGGACACATAGGTCAAATGTCCGAACTGGCGCTGGTATTTGCGTATCGTTGCAGCACAGCACTTGGTCGCGGTTCGAATTTCGCTGACAGAGTGGTTGTTCTCAGTCATAGACCGAATCTGTTGAATTGTGTCGTTATCGAGCCATGCCATGGTTATATGCCTCCCATTGTGAATTTGAAGAGTGGTTCTTCAATAAATGCGCTGTTTTGTTCGCGAAAAAAAAGAAGTCCTCGTTTAGAGAACCTCTTTTTCCAGGCTGACGCTGCGATCATCCGATCGATCCGCGGCTGATGCCCTTGAGCGAATCTTTGATGTATTCGAGCGTGTATTCCGCGTCCAGAAAACCCTCGACGCCTTCGTTAAGAGACGGAACGTAGATCTCAAGCAATCCCGCGTCTCCGCCATACGAATATGGATGGCAAACCACCGAAATGGCTTTGTCTTCTTTATTCGTCCAGGCTTCGCGATTGGGGATCTTGATGTCTTTTCCGCCGTGTAATTCTCCGGTTTCAAAGGGTATGCCTTCAGCGACAAGCATCGCTACGAGCTTATCAAAGTTCACGCTAAGGTCGACTGTTTTAACGAACCATTCGATCATCTCGTCACCTCCTTTCTCATTAAAGAAGCTGTTTTGTTCGCGAAAAAAAATAAATATTTGTTTTCGTTGTGAAACCCGCGGGATGTCCCCGTTAGGAAACTTACTTAGTCAGATCAGTATTCTGTGGGGAACATGATCGTGGTGTACGATCTCCCCCATTCCGTGATAATCCATATCCGGTCTTCCCAGTCGATATCAATTTCTTCGGGAATCGGATAGGATGCCAGGATTCGTCCTCCTTCACGAATCGCGTCCTCGTTCAGTTCTATGTCGGGTTCTTCAAGAACACCCCAGTCGCCGTGGGTGTACCGGTTAAGGCTTTCCCATACGAACCTGGCGAATTCTTTATCATCGCCTATAAACTCGGCTACTTCCTGCGTCGCAACAAGCTGGCCGAGATCGAACAAAATCGCCAATTCACACGCTCCTTTCATGCATTTCCCGTCGGTTGATCCCGCGGGCTTCATTAAAGCGTCTGTTTTGTTCGCGAAAAAAGGAAAGGCTTATATGCCTTCCCAGTTCATTATCAGAAGAACGCTTTTCAGTATTTCCACGGTTCCTTTTCCAACGCCTCGCTTGGAAGAAAAAGCCGCTTCTAAAAACTCCTCTTCATCTATGAATCTCAGAAATTCATACATAGCCCTTTCCTTTTGAAATTCGTTGTCAGATTCCCATGCGGTTCCCTTTTCGTCGCAGCAGTACCTACCGACGTTATTTATTACTCTTGCGGCCAATGCGTCATTGGATTTGCCTTCGCACAGAGCATGAATAATGCCGCATACGGCTTCATACCGTTCGGAAATAGTTGTAATGGTCATAATAAACATCTCCTTTCTTATATTAGTCGCTGTTTATGCCGCGAAAAAAAAAAGAAAAAGTGCAAAGAGCTTGACGCTCAATGCACCTCAACTTCGTCAAGAATGTACTTGGCAGAAGTTCTATCGGAAATGTAGCCTGTCTTCCAGTCTCCGTAACCATCTTGCCACTCAGCACGCACATTGATAGGATCCTCTTCAAGAAACTTTCTGGCCTTCTCGAAGGAATCGAATGCGAACATGCGGATGGTTCGTCCGTTTGATACTTCGCTTACAAGACAAATCTTCATTTCTTACGTCCTCCTTTCTTGTATATTCTCTACTATAAAGCCTGTTTATGCCGCGAAAAAAAAAAGAAGGGGCTGAAAAGCCCCACATGTATTGCCTTCAGCCTACTTGTATATCTGATTTTTGATCAGTGTGTTAAGATAGCTTCCAGCTCTTGTGGATCTGAAGTCAATCCCTTCTTCTTGCATCGCTTCTACCACCATTTTAAGATACGTAACATAGTTGGCAGCCCTGCGCTTCAGATACTTGTGCCATTCTACCGGATCCACGAGGTCGTGGGTATTCTTCCAGCAACGGCGCATCACGTCGTCCGTGAAGTCGCTGCTATAAGCTTCCCCGTATTCCTCCATGAATTCTTCGTAGGTCTTTCCCTGAATAATACATTTCCTCATGTCGTTCTTAAGCATAGTAGTATACCTCCTTACTTAATGAAGTGTTTTGATCGCGAAAAAAAATGGGGACTAAGTTTGCCCCGCTAAATACTTTTCGATCGCGCCTATCATTTGTTCGATAAATTCTCGATCTTGAAGTTCATAGCTGGTTGTCCCCATATAAACCATGTCTTCCGCAAAAATACGCGTTGCGTTCTTCTTGGCTTCGTTCGATTCAATGCCGTCAATAAGCGCCTTGGCAAATTGTAATGTTTTAGAAAGGTACAGGCCTTCATACTTAAACTTGAAGACCAGCGATCGTAGAGCTTCTTCCACAAATGTTTCTTCCGCCTTCAAGCTTTTTTCCTTAAGCCATACTTCCTGTTCTTCTCTGACTTGACGCTCGATTTCAGCATTGACTTCCTCTTTAGTCAGCTTTTTCTTCCGCATATTGATGCATCTCCTTTCTATAATAGAAAAGGTTTTGATCGCGAAAAAAAGAAATCCTCGTTAAGAGGACTTCTTTTATGGTGTTCAGTCTTCTTGAAAATAGTGTTCGCTAATTAGCGTTTCTTTCTTGATTATCCAGCCACTTTCGTCATAGTCATCGTAGTCTTGGCCGAATACTTCTTCGTACGCGTCTTTCTCAAAATTGGACGAAATGTCATCGTTGATTCCTTTGATAGCGAATTTGCGTTGTACCGCGTCTTGAAGCTCTATTACTTCGAGCATAAGATGCATTACCTTCGCCCTCGCCAGAATATATTCGCGCGCCATTTCCTCCGTTGTAAAGATTTTCTCGACTTTTTCCGAATACACATTTGCCCAACAATCGATGTTGTCTCCGTGATCGTGATACCGATAAACAGCAAAAACGGGAATTGTGTACCAATTTTCAGTTGACATAAATCAACACCTCCTCACTTGAGGGAGTGTTCTAATCGCGAAAAAAGAAGAGGCTAAGCCTTCTTCTTTTTAAGTTCTTCGGCGTATTGTTTGGCCGTGTTCAGCATATAGATCGATTTATTGATGTTTTCTTGAATCTTGTCAAAGACGACCGATTTCCACATCGCGTTCGGCAAGACATCAAGCATTGCAACGTATTGATCAATAGGCTTACAGTCCATAGCCTTGACTATCAGAATCTTCTTAATCTCTTCTTCTTCAGCGGGTCCAAAATCATAGTAAAATCCATTCGCTTTGTCTCGTTCCGGATGAAGAAGTCCGCATTCTACAAAATACATAACTTCTCTTGGGTCCAGCAGATACTTCTCGGCAAATTGCTTTATTCTCATGATTCTATACCTCCTTACTTAGTGGGGTGTTTTGATCGCGAAAAAAAGAAATCCTCGTTAAGAGGACTTCTTTTGCTCGTCAGGTCTCCAAAACGTAATACAGTGATGCCCTTCATCCAGGGTGATCTCGGCTTGAAATCCAACCATTTCTGTCAGCACTTTTTGAAGCATGTCGTATGCGCCATCATAGTAACCGGCGTAGTACATCTCGACATTCTCGTCAATGCTTTTCTTGGAATCAGCTTGGATCTTATCAAGTACGGCTTCCAGCCCTGGAAGAATAGTGTGACCAAAATAAGACATTTCATTATACCTCCTTACTTAAAGGAGTGTTCTAATCGCGAAAAAAAAGGAATCCATGTTTCAGGATTCCGATTCGAACAGCGCTATTCTTGACTTTGTTTCGTTGTAAACGTCGACAATGGCCATTACACAGTCCATCATGTGCTCATATGCCCGTCTGTCTTTCGGGTCTGTCATCACCAATAACTGATCCTCGAGCATATTGTGCATTTCGTAAGACACGTTACCGGCAAAATTCGCCAGGCTGTTCAATAAATACAGCCCCTTGTCGAATTCTGCATACGTTTCTTCTTCCTCACAAATTTTCTCAAGGACCTTCTTTGAGTCGCATCCCTTGATTTTAGTATGGACCTTATGAAAGCACATGAGCATCTCATTGAAATATTTGGCCATAGTTCCGAATGTTTCATCTATTTTATTCATCGTTAGCACCTCCTCACCTAAGGGAGTGTTCTGATCGCGAAAAAAAAATAAATGGGCCTTCAGGGATTCGAACCCCGAACCAACCGCTTATGAGGCGGCTCTTCTGACCATTGAAGTAAAGGCCCGTATAATTATTTTTGTGAAGGTTTTCGAAAGCATGGCCTTGCTTTTCTCAGTTGAAACCACTATATGTTGTGGCTCCACCATTTTGAATTTCATACATGTTGAGCAATGAAGGTCTGCAAAACCTTCATTCTCCGGTCCGAATCCGGATGGCACCTCCAGAATTTGGGAGTTTCGTCGCAAGCGGGACTCCCTTTTTTGTGCAATCAGGCGAGGACGTGCCGCATCGCTTCCAGCTCATCTCCGTATAAGTGGATGTAAATGTTGTATGTTATTGCAACATCTGCGTGCCCAAGAAGTTTTGACAAAATCTTAACATCGCAACCTCGTTCATAGCAGTTCGTAGCGAAGGTATGGCGGAAAGCATGCATGCCCTTGTAAGAAATAACCAAATCTTTACATAAGGCTTTTATGTGATACTCCACCGAAGAGTAGCTATAGGGCATTTCTGGATCATCAGGCTTAGAAAAAACAAAATTTTTACATTTCGCATTCACGTACATCCGTTGGAGCATTTCAAACGCGCGAGAGCTCAACGGAATTATTCTTCGGCTCGTCTTGCTCTTTGGGCTGTCCTGAACGTACGTCACGCCTGTTTCCGTCGACAATCGAATAAGCGTTCGCCGAATCCTGAGGGCTTTCCTTGACCACAGAACATCTTCCCACTTCAGGCCAAGCGCTTCTCCGACACGCAATCCTGCCTCGAGCATCAGGATCGCTACTCCGTATTGTGCGTGCTCGAGAGGCAGAAGTCTTTTCAGTAAAAGCGCCTGTTCGTCATGAGAATACGTTTCGATCTCCTTTGCCTGACTAACCAGCGAGTCTTCTGTCGGAAGGCTTACGCCAAGGTAGACAGGAACAGTCACGGATCCTTGCGACATCGCATGCTTCCAGTAGGCCGTGAGCAGGTTGAACTGCTTTTTTATTGTGGACATTGAGTAGCCATCCGAAGCAAGTCTCGATAAGTATTGTTGCATTTCCAGACTGCTCACATCGCTGACCGGATAGACGGCGATCGAGTAATTTAGCATGAGGTTGTACGAGATCATCAGTCTGTCAAATGTGAGAGCCTTGACGGAGTTTCTCTTGTAAACCTCAAGCCATTCCAGCACGGCATCTCTAACTTGCCTTCTTTCTAACATGTGCACCTCCCATTTTGAAAAGAAAAGCAAGGCCATGCTGTAAGTATAACATGGCCCAGCTTTTATTGTCAATTCAACAGTCAGGCGTCTTCGATCACGAGAGTCGTGTCTACGACACTGATGTTCTCTGAGCTGGTTTCAAGCTCATAGGGAACCTCCACAGTTACAGCATCGTAGGCCGTTCCCGATTCTGCCGTATAAAGACCGTTGGCAAACACCGTCAATTGCTCGAGATCGACCTGGCTTTTTCCGGCAATTTGCCCGCTGGCAAGGAGCCTCGATATAATGTGAGCTCTGTCAGCAATGTTGTTTTTATAGTCACGCGAAGATTTAAGGACCTGAGAAAGGGCGTCATCCGGCATCATTTTTCCCAGGAGACTAATGATGTAGTTAAGATGATCGACGATATTGTACATGTCGGGCTGTCTGGGCAACGTTACGCCCTGCAGCAACAGCATATTTTCGAGTTCGTCCTCAATCTCATATAAATATGTCGTTATTGCGGCCATGCCAACCTACTCCTTTGCGATGGCTTTTTCTCGAACCCATCCGACTTTTCCAGACGAGTTCATTACCTTGCGCCAGCCTTTGATGGTTTCCTTCAAATCAAATAATTTGGTTCCCCATAGACAATTGTCTACTCGTTTGGCAAAAGAACTCGCCGAAATTCGCATAGCTGCGGTTGGCTTGTTGACAAGCAGAATATCATTCATGAGAATTATGGCTCTTGATGGAATCCATCCAGTGCCGCAATCAGTCGTGACTTTAAGCCACCCTTTTTGCGAAAAACCAAGCCAGACGAGCATCATTCCATCGTGGGGCTGCATTACGGCATCCGAACGTTTATTGGGCGCTTCCCGCACGTAATAACCGTCCTTGATGACATAAACCGCCCCTTTTATTCCGGCGTTCATGCTATGCTAATCCTATGCTTATTCTTCGGAAACCACGTTGTGCACATAGCACTGGTGCATGACCGGGAAGCCGTCGGAGGCAATCAGGGACGCGGAATGCTGAGGCACATCGCTTATCGCGGCGGCAGCAAGAACTTCGTGGTACTTGCTTTCAGCCTTCATCCGGGCACGGTCAGCGTTTTCATCATAAGCGTAGTGAACGATATGGCCGTATTCGCCGTTGGCATTTTTCTGAATCTCAATAATATAATACTGATACATGTGTGACTATCCCCTTTCAAATTACGCAAGAAGTTCATTCAGCGCTTCCGCAATGGTTGTTTTAATGCAGTTTGTCCCAGGAACGATGGTTTCACCAGCTGATATTGCCGTTGTGGAGTAATATAGCTCATCGCCTATCTGAAAATATCTGCTCTCAGATATCCCCGAAGATGCGATCATGCTGCTTTTGTTTGCCTCTCCATCGATATACAGTTTTGTATCAGCAACGTATTCTATGGCTATGTCGCCTGCATCTGCAGAAAATAAGTTTGCTCCGAGCAAAACGTCAATCGCAGCAGGATCAACGCTGTAGCTGTCGCTCGTCGCTTTTTTGTAGACGATCTTGACATCGCCCATCGCGGCCTTCAGATCCGCTTCTGTAGTAAAACGCAGGTCCCGCAAGTAGATATATTCACCATAGGGACTGGTGTTATAGCGATTTTCCTTGATGCTGCAGTCCGGCATGTCAATAATGCTGGCGATTCGCGGAAGGACTGTCTTGTACGCGCTGGACACCAGGTATGCGTCGCTGCCCGTCTTGTTCGGGACTCCCGGGATGCCATAGATTCTTGTGCGGAAATACTTTCCATTGGCATCGTCGTAGTACGTCCACGTCAGCGCCCCGATGGTCGTCACCGCGCACTCCGATACCAGCGTGCCGTCCGTCAGGTCGGCCGTGCCGCCGTAGACCGCGCCCGCCGTGGCCGACCAGTCCGAAGCGGCCTTTACACCGTTCCACGCCTCGTAAGCCGTGGCCGTGTCGCCGACCTCCAGCTGCAGCTTCGTGATGGTTAGACGCGCCGTGTTGCTCGACATCTGCAGGTCGAAGTAGCCCGGCGCGTCCATGGTGAAGGTGACCTGGAGCGTTTCGGCGTTCAGCTTGCCGCGATTGGTCTTGTTGTCGCCCCCGGCGTCGCAGGTGTAAACGTACAGCGTCGCGCTGCCGCCCTCGGTGTTGCTGACGATGGACTCGCAGGAAATCGTCAGCGTGCCCACAGGAATGGGCAGCGCCCGGGAAATATCGATGGGCTTAGTACCTGTATTCGGCGTGAATATGCTGGAATAGTATGCCGAGCTTTTGCAAACAAGGCTGTCTCCATCCACGGTGACGCGGCTGGTGAGGTACCGCTCCGGGTCGAGCAGGTTCTTGCCGCACCGGGTGATGTTCGCACCCGTCCAGCCGGTGATCGGCCTGATGTTGGTCGGGCTGGGATCGCCGCTGCCAGACTGAAACGGCTTTACATTTACAACGCATTTCTTCAAGGGCAATATATCCGAGCCATCCCTTACATACGCCACATTTGACAATTCTGTCTGACGAGTAATTACGGGCAGATTGCCGAGTTTAAGATTGCCGTCATCGCCAACGATAAGCATCTTGCCCGCATTCGTTGCGTCTTGCTGCAAATTTACCTTGGACAGCTTAAGCGCGTCCACCTCTTCGGCCAAAGCAGTGTCTTTTATATCGTAGTCTTCGTTCTGGACTCGAATTTTATCAATGTAACTCATTCACATCACTCCTTAACAAGCCTGGCATATTTCGGTGAAACCCATCCGGGCTTGTTCTTGTAGAGCACCGACAGCCATTTTGAATCTTCATCAATTGCCCCGCCAAATGGAAGTTTCTGATCGCAGAACGCCACGCCTCTGATCTCGCCCGAAGTATCCGGCTCAGATCTGACATAGCAATTCCCACCGACAATGACCACTTCTTTTGGCAATTCGACGTCGCTTTCGATCATGGCCAGTGCCTTTTCCATGGCCGCAAATGATTTGGGGCCAAATTCTCCGTCCACAACCAGATTGCAAGCTTTCTGAAAAGCCCGAACGGCCATTTCCGTAGAATCTCCGAAGTCGCCGTCAGCACCCCATTTACCGCAACCATAGCCAAGGCGAATGAGGTTTGTCTGAAGTTCCTTGACGTCTTCGCCGTCGCTGCCATTTTTGAGAAGCCTGTCTCCCAAATGAATCTCGACCGGCGTTATAGCAGCCTCGCCTGAATAATCAAAGTACTTCGTCATCCAGCCCCAATACGTAGGCTTTCTGTCATAGAGCCTTGTCTTGACGACACCATACATGACGCCTCGCGCTTCAATGACATACCAGTCTCCGGACGGATTTGTCGCGTTTACCGGCTTGTAAAGATACATGACGTGCGGAATATCCGCTGCTTTTTCGCCGGTAAACAGCGCCGCGCCAGGGACACGATACTCCGGAGGAATCATACCCTTGCCCTTCGGGTCGCACCACTGGGCGTAATTGTAGCGAGCTTTACTGTCAATATTGACGCCGGTGCAGATCTCATAGATGCCTTCGGCAAGCCCATTGCAATCCCAGACGCGCGTGCAATTTTTTCGCCAGGTCAAGGCCTGATTATGCTGCTTTTCACTGTAGGGCGAGACGGTGTACTGGGAATAGTACCACCCGTTCGTCTTCCACGAGTCCCGAACCTTTGTCTCTGCAAGATCCAAATAGCCCGTTCTCGGATTCTGACCTCGAGCGCCCATGATATAGCCGTCATGCCTGAGCAAGGCGAGCTCGAGTTCAGAAACAAATGTTCGGATAGGAACGCGTTCTATCATGCTGTCGTCTCCTTTCAGCTCACAATCAGAGTCGTTCCGCTGACGGTAAGGCTGGCACCGGCCTGCCCGGTGGTCACGTTGCCGTCGGCGCCAACGATGAGCGCTTGGCCAGCCTTTTCAACGCCCTGATCCTTGTCGAGTTTGTCGGGTATGGACGATACATCAGAAATATCAACAGCGTTGTAAAGTTTCCGAATGGCATCGCGAATGGAAGTTCGAACTTCTTCGCCATATACGGCGTTTTCAATAGCCGCCAGTTCTGCCGCTATGCTCGGAATAGCCACGCTCTCACACTCCTTTTTATTTTTCTACCTTAAAGGTGATGCTCTTTTTGTTTGCGAGCTCTTCGACAGGAATATTCAGTTCCAGATTGTAAATATCCTTGTCTCCGTTCTCGGCATTTATGTTGAGCGTTCCATCGCCATTGTAATTTGCCGTACTAATGCCCAGAAGCACACCGATGAAAGTGTCAACAGCAGTGATGGTGCCGACGACCTGCTCTCCATACGGAAGCCCCCAGATGCTGGATAACGCAAAATAAAGGGTGCCGCTGGCCGGAAGCAAGTACAGGGCAATCCATTTCAGCACCTTGTATACCTTATCGTTGAATACCATAATATTACCTCCATCTACAGCTTATCCGATACAATGGGCAGTTTCTCGACCTCTTTCATAATGCGTTCTGCCGATCCGTTGCCGCCCATCTTCTTATAGGGCTCGTAGAGATATCTTCTCAAATTTTCGTATTCGCTATTGGTAATTTCGCCCTTTTCGATGTATTTCATGCCCAAATAAACAATCCTGTCATGTCCAAGGCCGATGAGCATTTGAGTTCTGACATCCTTCTTTTCAGACAATTTGGTAATGAACGCCCAAAAACCAGATGACGCTATAACAGAGCATAAAATCGTTATAATGATTTGAGTGTCCATGCCAATTCCCCCTGACACAATCTTCAACATATCTCCCGTTGGGATTCGGGTTGGTGAAAATGTACATAAAAAATCACCCCGGCTTTTTCAGGGTGATTAATGTGGTTCCACTTCGCCAACTTCCAATTTGGATGGACACCAGTTCTGTATAGCCTTCATATACGCGTTTGTTTTCTGGCCCGTATTCGGCTTCCATTTTGATTGTTTTGTTCGGATTATAAAACACCGTCGCAAGGTCGGGAAAGGCGTCCGTGGTTACAATATTCGCATAGAAAAGCGCGTCACCGTGGCACCAATCGAGCTCGTATTCCGATCCGTCAGCAAGAATCAGTTTACGCATCTGCCGTCACTTCTTCATCGGATTTTGCCGCGTCGTCGGGCTTGTTTTCTTCAGCAATCGCCTGCTTCAGCAGGGCAAGCTTGCGTACAAGATCGATGATGCAGCTGCACTTGTCTATACCCTTGAGATCTGCCAGATCGTTTACCTGAACGATCATGCTGTCAATGAGATTAATCTTATCCATGTTTTTATGCTCCTTTCATTAGTACATGTTGTTGAACGCGTCCTGGAATCCTTTTACCCAGCCATCCGAGTATCCCTTATTATAGCCAGCATCGTAGCCTGCGTTGTAAACGCTATTGTCTGTTTGCATATTGGCCTGGCATATATACTGGTTGTTAATGAACACGGACGCTTTCGCCCAGTACGACTTCCCATTATTGGGCTTTGTAAAATTAATAACAGCGGTAACATTGCCTAATCTGACAGTCGAATTGGTGTCAATGCTTATTCGTCCAATAGTTGACTGTTCATCATCTGAAACGGAAAAATCTTTGGTAAACGTCATGCCTCCTGAAAAAGAAGCGCTGCTTCTTCCGTCGGCGTAACCTTGATTATAAACGCTTCTGTCTGTAGTCACAGTTGTATGGCCAACCACTGTGCCATTGGCGATGACGTTCGCCCTGATGTTATATTGCTGATTGTTATACGCTGCGGCATACGTTATGTCAGCATTTAGATCGACCGTATTAGTAGAAGAAGAACTATCAAGGCTGACTCGTCCGTAATAAACGTTGTCCTCTTCGTAGTAATCTGTCGTAAGCTTCATGCCTTTCGTTGCTCCGGAAGCACGGCCAACCGATACGCCGTCGGTATATGCTCGATCGCTCGAAATGCTTGTAGTCGTTTCACTAACATAAAGCTGATTATCGGAGCCGTAGATGCCGCTTACAGAAGTAACGGTGTACTTATGTGAAGACGCGTCGTAAACGATGCTCAGAGGCGAAGTTCGCAATTCAGCGACGGCAAACGCGTGCCCAGAAAACGAATTGACATTTGTTCCGGACGCTGTTACCGGAATAACAAACGTGCTTACTGACTGATTATAAATCGGCTCTCCAGAAGTTATTTTTCTAATCGTTGCCGGATCGCTGGTTGTTGTCACTGGGAGATTTAAATACTCCCTGACCATATAATTGTCCGGGCCAACGGGATTTGACGGGCTGAGTACTCCGGCATACGCGGTTATTTTATAGGTGTTGTCTTCTTTAACATACCTTAAACCTGTGGATATGGGGCACTCGGTAACGCTTGATCCTTCGCGTAGAACAATGCTCGTGCCATCTATGCCAAGCCCCAAATTGCCAGAAGTAGGCTTCGGTATTTCGGTATAGTCCATATCCATATATGTAGTAGCCGTTAATGGCGCAGTGCCCACACCGGCATAAGCAACTACCGTGTAACTATTGGAAGACTCCAAAACGTTAACGGTGGCTTTGATCGGATATTCCGTAACGCCCGACCCAGCCTTCAACACGATTTTGTTGGACTGTATTGCCAGATAATAGGAAGAGCTGCTTCCTCCGCCACTCGGAATATCAATAGAACTCGTCTTGCTTGCGTAAGAAGTATTGTTATACTTCAGCACAGCGGTCGCTGACGCTTTCCCGGTCGTCGAATCATAAGTAAGGCTTGAAATATCAACCTTCAAATCGACGCCTCCCTGAACAAGGTAATTGCTCGAGTTGACGTTCCCAGAAATTCCGGTGTAAGTCTTTACCGATGCCATCGTTGCGTCCGAAGGCATAGAAGCGACGGAGTAAGATTGTGCGAGAGTCAGCGAATCAATCGTGGAACTGGAACTTAAGCCGATTGTCGCATTTCTGTTTGTATAGGAAATGCCCTTGCTTTGAACAGTTCCTCCGCTGGATCTTCCGTTTTCCCACGCCTCTCTCGCTGAAAACGAAATGGTCGTAGTCAGCGGATCGAGATTGTTTCCGCTTGCTGTAACCGGTATGTTGTATACGAACGCATTTCCGCTTGCGAGCGACGCTTCACCGAAAGCGATCGTTGTAATTTGCGAAGTTCCGGTAGCTTTGGACAATACTGTCGCAACAGAATTCATGGCAGTTGACGGTGTAAGCTCGTCTGTGCCTACACCAGCCAAAGCGGTGACAACATATTGCCCAGAGTTTTCGACTACGTTCAGTGTGGCCTTTATCGGATATGACGTTATGGTTGAGCCTTCCTTCAAGACTATATCCGTGGTGGTTTTGTCCAGGCCATAAGACGATGTCGGGCTTGCACCCTTCTGTATTGACCTCGTGGTCTTCGCATAATAATTTTGAGCGCTTACAGTGCCAAGTCCGGCATAAGCTATAACTGATATCGTTTGGGCTTGAGCGTCATCGTGCACTGTCATAGTCACTTTGGGTTCAAGCCCCAAATCCGCCAGGCTCTTTGTCGTGCTGCTCGTGGCTATGGTGTTGCCATTTGAATCGGCGACAACGGCATTCGCTGTCAATCCTGTAATCTTGTTGCTTGCATTGACGTTTGTTGTGATTCCAGTACTTGCACTAATTGTCGTCGAACTATGCGAGATGTAATCGTCCGCATAATTACTGCTGGTCATTGAGCCGACAACGCCGGTGTACGCGTCAACCTTTGCCACCGAGCCAACAACTTGGCTGGCGACCATCATCGTGTAGAGGTTTATCGTCTTTACGGAAGAGCTGCTGTCGATAGAAATAGTGCTTGACTTGGAAGTATACTTTATTCCGCCGCCACCCTCAGCTCGTGCCTGAGCAATTGCATTTTTGAAATATTGGGTGTCGGCGATACTAAAAGGGTCCGGCTGTGTACTCTGCGGCGCTCCAATCGTAAGATTTCCAGTGCTGGCGTCTACGGTTACTGCGTGATAGTGGGTGAGGTCGATACCGTTTCCGCTATCACCTGCCAAAACGTAGCGTTCAGAAACAACGTCCGCCATGCTTAATTTGGCCCATTCGGCAAACATGTCGCGTACTTGCAGCTTTCCTCCAACAGGAATGTATATATAATCTGATTGAAGCGATGCGGTTTTTAACGTCGAGGCTGTTGTACGGCCAGATGTTAAGTCTGTAATGTTGGCACGGGTCGTGTTAAGATCCTCTATTGTTGCATATCCATTAAGGTTAATATGCTCGGCGTTTATCGTGAAGTCGGTGTCAGTTAATGTGAGCATGGATACGACATCGTCTGCCGTAACCTTCATCTGAATCTGGCCACTCAATTGTGTAATCTTACTGTTGCCATTGGCATCGAAGACCTCGGAATTAATACGATCGCTTAAAAGCTCGATTTTACTGTGATTGTTTTCATCAAAGACCGCAGCGCTAATCTTATTAACGTTCTGAACTATCTGAGAATACTTGCTGACTCTATTTCCGTCCTCATCTATAACATATTCTCCGTTCTCGTCCAAAATATATACTTCGGACATTAAGCCGTTCGCAGTCTGAGTTACCCGACTGATGGCGCCATCAATGCGTGTAACTTCCGACGTAATACGATCGCTTAAAAGCTCGATTTTACTGTGATTGTTTTCATCAAAGACCGCAGCGCTAATCTTATTAACGTTCTGAACTATCTGAGAATACTTGCTGACTCTATTTCCGTCCTCATCTATAAC
>Ga0326514_10000521_pt1 | contig 26130 bp, 36 predicted proteins | sample 3_2548_0518_D_FD_203653 | JGI IMG/M metagenome (GOLD analysis project Ga0326514, IMG submission 203653) | Bovine rumen microbial communities from UC Davis, California, United States - 3_2548_0518 | ecosystem: Host-associated > Mammals > Digestive system > Stomach > Rumen | place: USA... | reverse complement strand
ATCTGATACCGTTTCAGCTTGATATTCCGGCGAATCGAGTCGACAGAAATCTGAAATACAAGCTTGCCAAAGAATCCGAATCTATCCTGAAATGGGCGGTTGACGGCTGTCTGCTCTGGCAGAAAGAGGGCTTGCAGATGCCGAAAAAAGTTCTCAATGCCGTCAGGGAATACCGCAAAGAAATGGACACGATTTCCAGTTTTCTGGAATCCTGCTGTATCATGCAGGGTGAAGTCAAGGCTTCTGTGCTGTATGCCGTCTATGCGAAATGGGCGGAAAATAACGGAGAATACTGTTTCCCGAATAGTAAATTCGGCGTTGAAATGGCGAAGAAATTCCAGAGAACGCATAAAAAGACAGGCTGGTATTATTCCGGTATTTCTTTGAATGATGACTATCAGCCTCTTACAGTTGGATAAATTAAAATAATATTATGATAACGGTGACGGGGTGACGGACTTATACTATCCTACGCATGGAAAAATGAAAAATCGTATTTTATAGAGAGGGTATATAGCAGTCTCGTCACCCCGTCACCACTTTTCAGAAAGGAGCATTTATGAAAACAGATTTCTCAAATTCTGCCGTCTGGAAATCTCTGGAAAAGCAAGCCTATTCCGGAACAATCGAAATCAGTGACTTTCCTCCTGTGGAATACAAGTATTTCAGCGAACTCCGGCAAATCTATTATGCGTTCAAGTTCGAGGGCTTATCCAAACCCGATGCCGAAAAACAGAAAATTAAGCTGTTCCGGCAGTATCAGGACGAAAAGCAAAGCTATGATAAATATCATCAGTTCGTCAAAGACTGGAACGAAGCTATCCGGAAATCAGAACTGCTCAGAAGTCAGATTTCAAAATCTTCTGATATCACAGAAAAGCTGAAACTCGCTGTCGAGTGCATCGGCGCACTGACAGGCGATACTGTATTCACCAGAACTGAAACAGAAAAATTAAATCAGAAAGGAGAACCGAAATCATGAAAACTGAAATCGAACTGAAACCCTGCCCGTTCTGCGGCGGAAAGGCAGAACTCAAACAGGACATGCGCTATCCCAGAAGCGGAAAATATGCCGGAATGTCAGTGAAAGCATACGAGGCAATTTGTCCGAATTCTGACTGCATTATTTACAATGCTGATAACAAATATTTCTTTACCAGAGAAGAAGCCGCCGAAGCATGGAACAGACGCTCGCCTGACTGGATTTCCGTCAAGGACAGACTGCCGGACACGGACACAATGGTAATCGTTGCGATTTATGGCAGTGATATGATAACCATTCAGGAAAGCGAAACACTTCTGGATGCCTTAAACCGTTCAAAAAAAGAATTCAACAGAATCACGATGGCATTCATCAATGAAGGGTACTGGTGTGATACTGATGGTTATCCGCTGATGGTAACGCCGTCTTACTGGATGCCGCTCCCTGAACCGCCGGAAGGAGCATCAGAATCATGAACGCCTACATGCTCCGACAGCAGATTGCACAGCTTGTCGATGAATGGACAAATCAGAGAAAAATCCGTTCTCTCCGGGAACTGGCTACGCTCAGCAAGGTCGATAAAACCGCCGTGCATAACATGCACATCGAACACGCCGCGAGCCTTGAAAGCATCTGCAAAGTGCTCGATACGCTCGGCTATGAATTGATTATCCAGAAAAAGGAGTGGTGAATTTGACAGAACGGGAACAGAAGCTCATCTGGCTGTCCAGAGGGCGGAATCTGAGAACAAAGCTCATCGGACTTTATGCCGAACGGCAGGAACGCATTTCCAGAGCCGAATATGCCGGAATCTCCTACGACAGCATTTCCGGTCAGCATTCCGGAAACGGCACGGAACAGAAATTTACTGCCATCTCCGAAATTGATGACGAAATTCAGGATGCAGAACAGGAACTGACTGCCATTGAATCCGAAATCCGTGAAGCGATTGCACAGGTTCACCGTCCGCTGTATCAGACTTATCTGAGAATGCGCTTTCTCGGCTATAAAACGGAAACGCAGATTGCACAGGAAACGAAGTATTCTCTTGCGCATATTCAGAATTATGTCAGAAAAAATTCTATTGACAGTGTGAAAATCAATCCCTCTTAATCCTTGATAATCCCTGTAAATTATGATATACTTAAACTAGCAGCAGTGCGAAAAAGTATTACTTTCCAATTCTTCATGAAAAGCATCGGATAAGAGTCCGGTGCTTTTGTGTTTCTGTACATATGGGGGGAGAGCACCCCCGTTCCGGAAGTCCCCGCACTTCCACAAATCACTGCTCAAAATTCTGCGCTGAAAAATTCCTGCCGTCTGGAGATGATTCGTTTGCCGCTTGATAAAATGCGCAGCAAGCTGGATGCTAAAAAAAGTCGCGTTCACCTGCGCTATCAGTATTACGAAATGAAAAATAAAATGCAGAAAATTTCTGCCCTCATTCCGCCTGAATTCCAGTCACTCTCCTATTCCCTCGGATGGTGTGCCAAAGCTGTCGATTCCCTCGCTGACCGTATCGTTCCCGATGGCTTCGATAACGATACCATGCAGATTTCTGAAATTTTCCGGCTCAATAATTCCGATATCCTCAATGATTCTGCTGTTCTGTCCGCTCTGATTTCTTCCTGCTGCTTCCTGTATATCGGATGGAATCAGCACGGCTATCCGGCAATTCAGGTCATCGACGGCGAAAATGCAACCGGTACGATTGACACTGTCACAAATCTGCTCACAGAAGGCTATGCCATTCTGAAATATGATGATGACGGCGTTATCGAACAGGAAGCGCATTTTCTGCCGTTCCGGACGGATTATTATACTTACGGAAAACTTTCTGATTCGGTGGCTCATAAGGCTCCGTATCCGCTGCTTGTACCGGTCATCTACCGACCGGATGCCAAACGTCCCTTCGGTCATTCCAGAATCTCACGCGCTTGTATGGGCATCGTGCAGAATGCGCTCCGCACCATGCTCCGGACAGAAGTCGCTGCCGAATTCTACAGCGTTCCGCAGAAATATATTGTCGGACTTTCCGAAGATGCCGAATTCAATAACCGTGCGGCGACACTTTCCAGTTTTCTGCGCTTCTCGGCAGATGAAAACGGAAAAACGCCGTCTCTCGGACAGTTCCAGAGCGGAAATATCGAGCCGTTTCTGAGTCAGATGAAAATGCTTGCTTCACTTTTTGCGGCGGAAACCAGTCTGACCCTTGATGATTTAGGATTCACGACAGAAAATCCGACCTCTGTGGATGCTATCCGCGCCAGTCATGAAAATCTGAGACTGACTGCACGAAAAGCACAGAGAACGTTCGGCACAGGCTTTCTGAATGCCGGATATTTAGCCGCCTGTATCCGTGACCAGTACAGCTATGAACGCAGCGCATTTGCAGATACGCAGTGCAGCTGGATGCCGATTTTTGAACCTGATGCTTCCATGCTCGGCGTGATGGGCGATGCCGTCCTGAAAATCAATCAGGCATCGGAGGGCTTCATGGGTGCAAGAAATATCCGCGCTCTGACCGGGCTGAGGAGTGATGCGGAATGACCGAACAGGAATTCTATCAGGAACTTCTCGCCAAACTCGACAGAGCTGCCGAATCAGATAAACAGCTTGCTTCTCTTCTGGAAAAAATCCAGTCCGGACAGGCTGATTTCGCTGATTCCGCCGCCTACTGGCAGAAATTCTCTGCCTTAATCGGCTCTGTTCTGAGTCAGAATGCCGTTTCTCCGGGTTCCGGTCTGAATGAAGAAGTCAGTTATCTGATGCTGAAAAGCGGTCATATGCGTGCTTTTGAAATCATGTCCATGGTGCAGAAAGCCCTCGACCAGAAGCAGAACATTCACATCAATCCCATCAATCCAAAATTTCCGGAGGAACGCGCCCGTCAGGCGGCTCACTCTCTGGAAGATGCTACTGTTTCAGAAGAAGTTATCCGGAGACGCGCCGAAAATGCAATCGCTAACATCGCGAATACGTTCCATGACGATTATATTCAGGAAAATGCGAACTTCCGGCAGAAAGCCGGTCTGAAATGCCATGTCAGCAGAATCGGTGCATCCAAATGCTGTGCATGGTGCGCCGAAGTTGCCGGGCGGTATTCTGTCGGCTCTGAACCTGCCGACTTCTGGCGGCGGCATGATAAATGTACCTGTAAAATCAGCTATGAAAATCAGAGAGTCCGTCAGCAGCTTTCCGGAAACGGAAAAGCCTGGGCGGTCACTTCGGAGATACAGCGGCGAAGGGCGCAGGCAGTTCAGTACAAGCCCACTGTTCTCACACAGGAACAGGCGCAAGCCCTCGAACAACAGAGTTTAAGCCGGTTCAGGGGCTTGACAATTCCCGGAAAAACGAATAAGATTGTGAATCAAAGTAGAGCATTAGAAATTTTCAATGCTTATGATATTCCTGAAACAGCACGAATTTCTGCTCAAAATATTTTGAATGATTTAGAAACATCTGATATTGGAAAAGAGGTTTTAAACTATTTAGAAGAGCAAGAAGTAAGACCCAAGCTGACTTATGACTCTAGAAGTGGCGGAGTACGTGGTGAAGAGATTGGCGGGGAAATTTTTATTTATCTTTCAAACTGTAAAGATATAAAAACAGCAGCTTGTACAGTAATTCATGAATGTACTCATCGCAGATATGGAATAGGTCAAAGTCAATGGTCAGAATGTGTTTGTATTGCACAAGAAATTAAACACAGAAGAGGCAGAAATGACTTGACAGAATCCGAAAGAAGAGTTATAATTAAGGCAGTAAAGGAAGCATATCCTGAATTCAACTGGAGAAGAGGAGGAATCATCCGTGGACGACGTTCAAAATCTGGCAGATAGATTGCAAAAAGGAGAAAGTGTAGACTGTCCTAAATGTCAAAAAGGGATTTTGATTCCATTCAATGAATCTGTTGGAAAAGCTCATAGATTTGACTGCAATCAAAAATCTTGCGGGTTTTATATCCGCTGGTGTGAACCTATTGATATTGAGAAAATATTAAAAGAAACCGTCTGAAAATGACGGTTTTCTCATACATGAAACGCAAAAGCATAAATTTTTTGCGTTTTTCTCTGCTGAAAAAATCTATTTCCACATGGACTCAAAGATTAAAAGAACATGAGGAATACATCCGAAATCCATACCCTCACTGTCCTGACTGGGATACTTACGATTCAAGGCAACAGGAAGGACTAAAAAAACATTGGCGAAAAGAAATCCAAAATTTTGAGAATGATATTCAGGCAGCTACAGAAGAACTTAAAAAGAGAGGTGCTGAAACATGACAAAAGAAGATATTCTGGAAGGCTTCATCTGTGATGTGTTTTCTACCATGATAGAACGATATGAAGAAGCAGAGAAAGAAAGAAAAGAAGAGCCGAAAGATTTATTCAAATCTGGCAGGTCACTGGCATATTTTGAAATTAAAGACATTATCGAGTCAAGACTCAAAAACTATAATATCAGAATTGATGATGTTACACAGGATATAACAATTGACGATGAAGATATAAGTGAAACCGCCTGAACAGGGCGGTTTTCTCATGCCCGAAAAGAGGTGAAAGCATGACTTATTTTGACCCTGAAATCTACAATGAAGAGAATTTGAATGCAAACGACAAGGCAGAAATACAATTTTGGAAAACAGAGTTTGAAAATGCCGTTTATGAAGCAGAATTCAATATGTTCACAGCAGAGGAAAAAGACAGGGATATTTTCGACCAGATGAAAACTTCTGCTGTTCGCGAGTATGCCGAACATCTGAAAAACAGTCTGGAATCCAGAATCATGGAATACATCACTGCCCGGATTGAAAACTATCCGGAAGAAGAGGAAACAGAAAAGCTTTTCCGTATTCCTGAAGATGATACGCCAATCGGCGGATTTCACGGAAACGATGATTAAGGCAGGTGAAGCAAATGGAACAGTATATAAATTTTAACCCCGTCGTTATCAATGAAACAAACTTTCTGCTGTATGTACGGCAGATTCTCAGCCGGAAGCATTACGGCAGAAACAAGAAATACCGAAAGAAAGGCTGAATAAGCCTTATTTTTATACCCCGGAGGTGCTGAAATATGGCAAAGCCTAACCTTCGCCCCGACCATAACGGCACACAGAGGGCGCAGTTTGACAGCAACAAGAAAAAAATCTACGCGACACAGCGGCTGTGCGGCATCTGCGGAAACCCCGTTGATTTCAGCCTGAAATTTCCGCACCCGCTAAGCCCCTGTATCGACCATATCATTCCGGTATCGAAAGGCGGTCACCCCTCTGAACTGGGGAACTTACAGCTTGCGCATATGTGCTGCAACCGGCAGAAATCTGATAAACTGGTTATCCGGACAGAACTGACACATCAGAAAGACCCCGTCGGCAACCGGAATCTGCCGCAGACGTTCGACTGGAAAAATCTTTGAATCTGAAAGGAGCTGACTGCATGGCTGAAACTCGGCTCGGCAGACAGACTCCGACAGTTTCAGTTGTACTGCCGTATACGGAATCCAAGGGCGCGGAAGCGGTCGCACTCTACAACAAATCCGGCAGAACCGCGCTTGACTGGCAGGCTCTCATACTGGAAGATATCATGGCTCTGGATGAGAACGGCTTGTGGCTTCACATGAAATTCGGCTGGTCTGTTCCCAGAAGAAACGGAAAATCCGAAGATTTAGTTATCCGTTCCATGTACGGAATCACGCACGGAGAACGGATTCTCTATACGGCGCACAGAACCACGACTTCCCACAACGCATGGGAAAAAGTCATCGAACGGCTCAGCAAAGCCGGATATACCGAAGATGAGGATTTCAAGACCTATAAGCGTTACGGTCTGGAAACAATTCAATGGCTGAACGGGGAAGGCGTGATTCACTTCCGGACACGCTCCAGCAAAGGCGGTCTCGGCGAAGGTTTCGACCTGTTGATTATCGACGAAGCTCAGGAATATACTTCTGACCAAGAATCCGCCCTGAAATATGTCGTGACGGACTCGAAAAATCCGCAGACGCTTATGTGCGGCACACCGCCGACTGCCGTTTCATCCGGAACGGTCTTCCTGACTTACCGCCGCGATACCCTCACCGGAAAAAATGAAAATGCCGGATGGGCGGAATGGTCTGTTCCGCGTCTCTCCGATGCACACGACCCGGAACTGTGGTATGAAACAAACCCGTCGCTCGGCACGATTCTGACCGAAAGAACCATTCGTTCCGAACTCGGCGACGACCAGACCGATGATAATATTCAGCGTCTCGGATTGTGGCTGACATATTCACAGAAATCTGCTGTTTCAGAACGGGAATGGATGCAGTTCAAAACGGATTCGCCGCCGGAACTGAAAGACCCTGTCCGGATTTTCTTCGGCGTGAAGTTCGCAAAGACTTCCGGGAATGTTTCCCTTGCCTGTGCGGTGAGAACTGCTGACAAAAAAATTTTCGTGGAAGCTCTTGACTGCCGACCTGTCCGGGACGGTCTGGACTGGATAATCGCTTTTCTGCGGAATCCTCATGCCGAAAAAGTCGTTATCGACGGGGCTGCCGGTGCGCCGCTTCTTTTACAGCATATGAAAGACGCAGAAATCCGGTGCAAAACCGTTCTGCCGAAAGTCAGCGATGTGATTGAAGTCAATGCGCTCTTTGAACAGAATCTTTTTGCCGGACAAATCTGTCATGCGGCACAGCCTTCACTGGTACAGGCAGTCACCAACTGCGAACACAGGGCTATCGGTGCAGGCGGCGGCTTCGGTTACGCTTCGATTCTCGAAAATGCCGATGTTTCGCTTCTGGAAGCCGTTACTCTTGCGCACTGGGTCTGCGCCAATACCAAAGAAAAGAAAAAACAAATCATTACTTACTGAATTATGAGGTGAACACATGGAACAAGCTGAACTTGCGAAAATCAACGCCCTGACAAGGCGCGAATTCACAGAAGAAGAACTCTATACTTTCCCGGTCACGCTCTGCCATAACGATATTGACCGGGATTTTGAAAGATTCACAGACGAATCTCTGGAACAGATGGCAGAGCTGTTCATTGGCAAGACCATCATCAAAGACCATAACCCGAACGCCGATAATCAGGCTGCTCGGATTTATGATACAGAAGTTGTCACCGATGCTGAAAAGCTGACACAGGATGGCAGACCGTTCCGCTATCTGAAAGGCTATGCCTATATGGTACGGACTTCTGAAAATGCAGATTTCATTCTGGAAATTGATGCAGGTATCAAAAAAGAAGTCAGTGTCAGCTGTTCTGCCGGAAAGAAAATCTGTTCTGTCTGCGGCAAGGAATCCTGCGAACATATCGCCGGAAAAATCTATGACGGCACACTCTGCTGTCATCTTCTGGATAATATTACAGATGCTTATGAACTGAGCTTTGTTGCCGTTCCGGCACAGCAGGGTGCAGGTGTCACAAAACATTATCATCAGAAAGGAGCAGTCAAAATGGACTTTACGCCAATCACCACACAGGCGGATTTCGATGCCGCCGTGCAGCCGCTGATTGATGCGGCTGTTGCTGCAAAAGCTGCCGAATTTGCGGACTGGATTTCTCCAGAACAGTATCACGCTGCCATGCTGGAACAGTTCCGCACAAAAGCGGCTCTTCTTGCCGGTCTGCCTTCCGAATTTTCCGACCGCCTGAAAGGCGACACAGAAGAGGAAATTCAGAAAGATGCACAGCTGCTTGCCGGACTGACAAATGTCCGTCAGACACCGGCTTTTACAGCAGAAACAAACGGTCTTTCCGGCGTGGAAAAATCGTTCTATGAAAAAAATCCGAAACTCGCACCGAAACGAAAGGAGAATGAATGATGGCTCACGAAGCACAGACAAGATATTCCGATTTACTGCTTGCAAAACTCCGCGCGGAACTCGTTCTGGCAGATGGTTTTGTATTCAACAACGACTATGAAGGCGACCCCACTGCCGGGGCAGTCAAAATTCCCGTCCGTGATGATGAAGTTGTCGTTTCCGATTACGACAAGGCGAACGGTATCAGCCTGACCGGCGGCTCTACCAGCTACACGACAATGAACATTGACAAGGATAAGGCGGTCAATGAACTGATTGACGGCTATGATGCGGAATCTGTTCCGGACAAGCTGATTGCCGAACGTCTGGATTCCGGCGGCTATTCTCTCGCACGTCAGATTGACACCGACGGCGCGACGACACTGCTCGCCGGTTCGACTGTCACAAATGTTTCACAGCTTTCTGCACTGAATATTTACAATACTATTGTTGATGTCCGCACAGCAATGAGCAAGGCGAATATTCCTGACGACGGCAGACGCTATCTTCTGGTAATGCCTGACACTATGGCTTTGCTGCTGAACTGTCCGGAATTTATCAAGGCTTCTTCCCTTGGTGATGCCGTTGTCCAGACCGGTGTCATCGGCAAAGTCGCCGGATTCCTCGTCAAAGAATGGAACGACAGGACTGCAAATCTGGCTATGATTGCCGGTCATCCGAAATTTGCCACAAGGGCTTCTGAATGGGCTGTCGACGTTCATGTGCAGGATTTGGCACAGTCCGGAAAATATATCGGAGCCTGCGCCGTTCAGGGTCGCCGCGTCTACGGACACAAGGTACTCCGCAGTGCCGCCATCCGTGCCGTTTATGCACCCGGAAGCCTGACGGTCTCCCTCACTGCCGGAAGCACCGCCGGAAAAACCGTGGCAACAATTTCCGCCGGAAATACCGGAACGACTTACGCCTACAAGCTGAATCCTTCTGTCCGTGCGGCTTACAATGAAACAACATCTGCTTATGGCGGCACTTCCCTGACTTCCGGAACAACCGAAATCAGCGTTTCCGAAGGCGATGTTCTGGAAATTGTAAATCTCAGTTCCGGCAAGGTTGTCGCTGCGGCATATGTGACCGTCAGGGCTTCCGAAATCGCATCGTGATGACCGTTTACGCAACAGTTCAGGATATCATGGCTCTGAAATCACTGACCGCTCAGCAGCAGGATGCAGCGGAAGTGCTGCTTCCGCAGGCTTCGGCAAATCTCCGGCTTGAGGCGCGGAAATACGGCAAAGAAATTGATTCCCTGATTGCCGACGAAGTTTCCGGGGAAGATTACGCACTCGCCGTGAAAAGCGTGATTGTGCAGTCGGTCTGCCGTGCGCTTGACAGTCTGGCAGGTTCCGGAAATGTCGTGCAGGGAACAGAAAGCATCGGCTCGTACAGTCTGACAGCGACTTACCTGAATGCCGGACAGAGCCTGTATTTCCTGAAAAGCGAACTGAAAACGCTCGGTCTGAAACGGCAGACCTTCGGCGCAGTAGAACTCTATCAGGCAGGTGAATCGTAATGTTTACAAACCTGAACGGCTGTACAGTCTGGGAAAAGACCACGGTCAACCGCGCTCCGGCTTATATCCGGCACGAAGAAGGCGCACTCTACTGGGAAGATACGCGCGGTCAGGAAATCAGCACCGGCACAGGCATCACCAGAACGCCAGAAAACGGCGCATTGATTCTCATTCCGGCGGTTTCCGTGAACTACGTTCCGAAACCCGGTGAAAGAATCGTTTCCGGCATCTGTCCGGATGCCGTTCCGCCGCCGTCTGCTATGACCGTTATGAAAGTCAGGGACTTCCGGTATTCTTCCCCGAAAACTGCACATATCGAGGTGACAGCAGAATGATGTATTTCAAGGGCGTTTCCCTGAATCCGGCGGCAATGCTCCGGCGGAATCAGCAGTTCCGGAAAGCACAGGAATATGTTGACAGCGAGGTTCTGCGCCGCTGTGAACCCTATGTTCCGAAACAGACCGGAAATCTCCGGCAGTCCGGATGGTCCGGCACAAAAATCGGCTCCGGCGTGGTGCAGTATACGGCTGATTACGCCCGTCCGCGCTACTACAGCGGACGCGCCAAAGGCGGATTGCAGGGAAAATTCTGGCTCACACGCATGAAAGCTGACCATAAACAGCAGATTCTCAGCGGCGCAGGGAGGAAATTCAAATGAAAGCTGTAATTGAATGTCTCCGTGATTTCGTCATGGAGTTCCCCGAACTGAAAGACGGCTGCTTATATGTGGATTTCCTCGGCAGTGAACCCGTTGAATATTCTGTTGAGGCTGTGCCGTGTGAACGAATTTTTAAGAAATATGTTGACGGAGACTGCATGAAACAGTTTCTTTTTATCTTCGCAAGCCGGGAATTCTACGGCGAAGATGTCAACCGGCAAATCGAAAATCTCGCATTTTATGAACATTTTGAAAACTGGATTCTGGAACGGGACAATGCAGGAATTCTTCCGGATTTGGACGGACGGAATCCCGTCAGTCTGGAAGTGCTGACCGGAGGCTATGCCTTCGATGCGGATACCGGAACTGCGCGTTATCAGATTCAGTTACGCTTACTTTATGAGGAGTGATTTTAATGGCAGTTGCTACAAGTTTTATTCAGCCCAGACACAAGACGCTCTGTTTCTACGGTGTTCCGAGTACCGGACAGGCTGGCGTGACCTACAGAAGAATGCAGAAGTTCACACAGCTCGAACAGACCAAGAATCCGAAAGAACACACGCGCAAATATGTGGACGAAGCCAACGAAAGAACCGACGTTGTCGGCTATTCTCCGCAGATTGCCTATGCGTTCGACAAGCATAACAATCAGGAAGTTCTGGCGGATATTATCAAAATTACAAATAACGAATATGTCGGCGAAACTGCCGTCCGTACGCTCGTCTGGGTGGATACTGCTACCGGAGAGGCAGTTCAGCGTGATTATTCCGTCATTCCGAACTCTGAGGGTGGCGATGCCAATGTCTACACCTATTCCGGTACATTCAAGGCAACCGGCGAGGCAGTTCACGGTATGGCATCTAGCACAGACAACTGGCAGACTATCACGTTTACAGAAAATACCTGATAACACGGAGGTGCGCCTATGAGCCTGAAACACTGGGAAATCAGCGGTCTTTCCCTTCCTCTGGACTTAGAGGATTTGGAAACAATGGAACGCTATGAAGCCGCTTTTCAGAAGATGAAAGAGGAAGAACAGAAAATTTCCAGAACCGGGAAAGCGACGGAAAGAATCCGTGCTTACTGTGATTTATATCTTCATGTGTTCGCGAATCTGTTCGGCGAAGATGCCGCACAGCAGATTTTCCGGGATGTTCCTCTGAATTCCGGAGAGTATGAGCATATCTATTTTGATTTTCTGGACTTTGTCCGGAAACAGCAGACAGAATCCGCAAAAATACGCGCCGAAAAACTTCTGGAATTTGCTCCGGCAAACCGTCAGCAGAGACGGAAACAGCAGAAACGGCGCAGAAAATGATAAATGTTCTCTATGAGCCGTTCCCGGAAAGTATCCGGATTGACGGGAAATTATATGAAATCTGTACGGATTTCCGGAAATGGCTGCGTTTTTCTGACCTGAATGCCGACAAATCTGTCCCGGAAACAGAAAAAACAATGGCTCTGCTCATGCTTCTGAAACAGCGTCCTATGCCTGTACCAACCGAAAAAATGATTCTGGAACTGCTCGCGTTCTATCACGCGGATGCGCTGAACTATCATCCCGAACAAGACAGCGACGATGATTCCGGAATCATTCAGCCGGAAATCAGACCGCCGGTCTTTCACTGGTGCATTGATGCCGCCTGTGTTCTGGGCGATTTCCGGCGGTTTTATCAGATGGATTTGAGAACGGCGGAATCTCTGCACTGGTGGGAATTCCTGACTTTGTTTTCCGCTCTGCCGAAGGAAAGCCGCTGTCAGGAGCGTATCGCCTACCGCGCGGCAGACCTGACAAAAATCCGGAACGAGGACGAAAAAGCCAGAATCCGGAAAATTAAACGCGCCATTGCTCTGCCCTACGAAATGGATGACGAAGATATCGGTGCAGTATTCGGGGAGATGATGCAGTGAAAGAAATTGTGAAGCCGCCTCTGGAACGGAAATGGCTGCTCTGCCCGTACTGCAGAGCGAAAACCATTCTTTATGATAACACAGCGAACTGTACAGGTGTTTTCATCAAATGTACAAGAGGCTGCAAGTCCGAATTCGAAATCAGACTGAAAAACGGAAAAATCATGCAATGAGCCTGTGCGCCGCGTGAATTCAACTGTTAAGGGGGAATTTATGTGGCGTTTGACGGCACTTTAAAATTTGATACTTCCATAGACCAGACCGGCTTTGATTCCGGGCTTTCCGGTCTCGGCAGTATGGCGGAAAAAGCATTGTCCGCCGTCTCGGAACTCGCAAAGTCTGCCGCGTCGGAAATGTGGTCTCTCGGTCAGCAGGCTGTTCAGGCAGGTCAGGGCTTTGAATCCAGTATGTCACAGGTTATCGCCACAATGGGCATCACGAAAGATACCATTCAGGACGGAGTGAACAGCTATGACCTTCTGAAACAAGCCGCCGCTGCCGCCGGAGAAGCGACTACTTTTTCCGCTTCCGAAGCCGCTGACGCGCTGAATTATCTGGCTCTTGCCGGATATTCTGCATCACAAGCCGCTGATGCGCTTCCGGCTGTGCTGAATCTGGCATCAGCAGGCGGCATGGATTTAGCCTATGCCTCTGACCTCGCTACAGATGCAATGGCTGCACTCGGCATCGAAGCGACAAAAGAGAACCTGACGCATTTCGGCGACCAGCTCGCCAAAACTGCAAGCAAGGCAAATGCTTCTGTTTCTCAGCTCGGCGAAGCTATTCTGACTGTCGGCGGTACTGCGAAATCACTCGCAAACGGTACGACAGAACTGAATGCTGAACTCGGCGTACTCGCAAACCGCGGTATCAAGGGCAGTGAGGGCGGCACTGCTCTGCGAAATATGATTCTGTCTCTCTCCGCACCGACCGCACAGGCAGCGGAACAGATGGCAAAACTCGGTCTGCAAGCCGAAGACGCTGACGGAAATCTCCGTCCGCTCAATGAGGTTTTCAAAGACCTGAATGCTTCTCTTGCCGGTCTGGGCGGTACGGAAAAAGACCGCATTCTGAATGAAATCTTCAATAAAGTTGACCTGAAAGCCGTCAATGCCCTGCTTGCCGGATGCGGTGAAGAATTCGACAGTCTGACTGCTGAACTTATGCAGTGTGACGGCGCAATGGCGCAGATGGCGGAAACTATGAATGATACGCTTGAGGGCGATATCAAATCATTCCAGTCGAAGGCAGAAGCACTCGGCATTGCTGTCTATGATTCCCTGAATGCGCCGCTTCGTGAAATTGTTCAGCTCGGCGGCGAATATGTCTCTCAGCTGACAAATGCCTTCAAGGACGGCGGATTTGACGGTCTCGCGGCGGAACTTGGCACAGTTCTCGGTCAGGCTCTCGCCAGAGTGACGGACTATCTGCCGGATATGGCAGAACTCGGCATTTCTGTTGTCAATTCGCTCACTGACGGTCTGATGCAGAACCTCGGCAGCATTTCCGGCAATCTCTCCAAAGCCCTGATGACTGCCGTCAGCGGTACGGCACGAATCATTCCGGCATTCAGCACGGCAGGAATCCGGCTGATTTCTGCACTTGCCCGAAGTTTCGCTTCTGCACTGCCGGAACTTATGAAATCCGCTGTCAGCGGCGTGAAGGATATCGCTTCCGGAATCGCTGATAATCTTCCGAATATGGCTGTCGCTGGTCTGACGATTCTGGACAATCTGGTTTCCGGCATCGCCGATAATCTTCCGGAACTCATCCGCGCAGGAGAAGAAATTCTTTCACGGCTCGCGGACGATATGCAGAAGAAAGCACCGCGTTTCCGCCGTCTCGGAAAAGAAATCCTGAAATCTGTCACAAAGTCTGTTTCGGAAAATATCCCTCTGCTGACGGAATCGGTTCTGAAGCTGATTGACTTCACTGTCAGAATGCTGACCGAACCCGGAACTCTTTCCGGATTTGTGGACGCTGCTGTTTCCATTCTGCTTGCTCTGGCTGACGGGCTAATCCAGTCCGTTCCCGTGCTGATTGCAAAAACTCCCGAAATTATTGCTCATCTCGGTGAGGGCATCACGAAAAACGCCGGTCTGATAGAAGATTCCGGAAAAAAGATTCTGGAACAGCTCGGCGAAAGCCTGAAAAATGCGAAAGATACCCTGAAAGACAAGGCTCCGGAAATCATGCAGCATCTTACAGATGCGCTTAAAAATGCGCCGATGGCATTCGGCTCTGTGGCAGATTCTGTCATTTCGGCAATCGCCGACGCTCTGGGCATCGGCGACAAATGGGATGCTGTCAAAGAAAAAATTTCTGCTGCATTTGCAGATTTCGACCTTGAAACGGTTAAGCTGAATCTGGAACTTGCTTTTGAAGATGTTCCGGATGATGTCAAAGCAAATTTTGAACTGGTTTCTGAAACATTCTCCGAAGCTTCCGACCGTCTGAAAACTTCGTTTGATAATCTGAAAGAATCTCTCGGAAAACTGAAAGAAGAATTTCAGCCGCTGATTGACAAAGTTAAAGAATATTTCACTTCCGGACAAGCCGGAGAAGATGCCGGAAAAGGTCTGGGAACTGTGATTGAAGTCACTGCCGGGGCAGTTGCTGTGGCGGCAGATGCACTCAGCAGACTGATTTCCGGAATCATGAATTTCGGCGCATGGCTTGCAGAAGGCAGTTCCGGTGCGGATGCGTTCACTGCTGCCGTTCTGGGAATTGCCACCGCTGCCGGTTCGTTTGCCGGTATTCTCAAACTGATGGAAATGATTCCCGCAGCAATCGCAGGAATCCAGGCTGCAATTGCCGGAGTGTCCGGTTCTGCTGCAGGTATGTGGGCAGTCATCGCCGCCAATCCGCTCGGCGCACTGCTCGCCGTCCTTGCCGGAGTGACTGCTGCCCTGATTCATGTCATGAATACCTCCGAAGAATGGCAAATCGGCTGGCAGATGATAAAAGAAACATTCAGCAGCTTTAAAGATGCCTGGGTGACCGGCTGGAAGGATATCAAAGAAAAATGGGAAGATTTCTGGGATTCCTGGAAAACCGGAGAAGAAACGCTCGAAAAATTCGGCGAAAATATCTATGATTTCATCGAGGGCGCAAAACAATGGGGCAGAGACCTGATTGATAACTTCATCAGCGGTGTCACCGAAAAATGGAATGACTGGGAAAGCACCTGGGAAGATGTCGGCGGTGTCATTTATGACCTGCTCCATCACACGCATCCCGACAAAGGTCTGCTGAAAGACGATAACACCTGGATGCCCGATATGATGCTCAGTTTCGCCGAGGGTATCCGCTCGAATATTCCTCTTGTCACCAATGAAGCCGAGAAGCTGACTGACAGTCTCAAATCTGCTTTTGAAAATTCCGTTTCTGTCGGTGTGAATCTGGAAGAACCGGAGCTCTTTACTATGCCGGAACTTCCGGAATTTGAGAACCCGGAAATCATCTTTGATATGCCGGATATTCCGGAAATGGAAATTTCTTTGCAGGAAATTGACCCGTCTGTTTTTTCTGACCTCGAAATTCTTCCGCCGGACGTTCCGGAAATTACGATTCAGACTGATGATTTTCCTGATTTTCCGAATCCCGAAAAAACACCCCCGCCCCCTCCTGATTTTCCGCAGATGCCGTCTGTTTTCCTTCCAGAACCGGAAGTTTCTGCACCGGAATTCCGTCTTCCGGACTGGAATCTTCCGAAACTCTCTCCGGAAGTGGTTCAGGCGTTCCGGATGCAGAGCGCAAGGCTGCCGGATTTCCTCACAGGCACAAATCAGACTGCCGAAATCATCAATCAGCAGTATTCCTATCACACTGTCAACCAAAATACACAGAGTTCTGAACAGCAGCCCATTGAGCTGACACTTCACAATGAAATTTCTCTGGACGGACAGCCGATTGATTCTGCTGTCAAGAAAGTGATTATAGACACCAATACGCAGAACGGAGGATGGTTCATCTGAGATACGTCGATATTTACCGCGCGGATGCGGATTCCGGATTTGCACTCGTTGCACAGGACTGTATTCAAATCGAAAAAACAGATGTTTCGCGGAAATCCAATGCCAAAACATTCACCATGGCGGACGGCTCAATCTGCCTGTACCCCTCTGAAAAAGATTCCGCTGAATTTACACTTTACCTCGAATGCTCCGGCAGTCAGGTCAGCGCAATTTCCGCCGCTGTCCGGCTCGGTGAGCTGTATTTCGCAGGAATGCGCGTCGGCTCGACGGCTTCTGCAACTTCTACAGATAAAAATTATCTGAGCAGAAGCATTTTCGATGCTTTTACAGGATATCTGCCAGAAAACTATAATATTCAGGTGAAGGAAATCGAAGCCGCTGCCGATTTGTACACTGTGCAAATTCCCATGAAGCTTCGGCTCAATTCTTCCGGACAATACCTGCTGAATTCTATGCCGTTCATCCGGACAAATGGTTTTTCCATTCTCGGCGCGGCGGAAAGTTTCTCCGCTTACCGCTACCGGAAAGGCGCGTTCTGCCGGTCTGCCGTCCTCTTTACCAGTGAATCGTCCATGCCGTTTTCTTTCGCTATGGAAGCAGAAATTCTTGCGCTAGGCGTTTCAGCAAAACTCGAAAAGGGGACAAATACGTTTTCTCTGTGGGAGAATCCTGACTTTGAAAATTTCAACACCGCCGCGCTCTCCGATGGAAGAAATGATTTTACTTTCCGTATCTGGACTGAACAGCATCATAAACAATTTGTTCTGAAATTCACCGTCTGGAAAAATCCGGAGGTGATTTCGTGATTATCGAAGAACATATTTCCGGCTCGGTGACGTTCCGGAACGGCACGGCTGTGCCACTCTCTGACAGTACCGTTATCAGCGTTTCCGTGAAAAAACAGTGCTGTCCTGACGGGAAATTTGAAATCGGCGGCGTGTATGCCGCTTCGCTTTCCATGACCTGTCAGATTCCCGGCACAAATTCTTTCAGTCTCCGGGGCGCGAAAATTATCCTGAACTCGAAATTTCAGAATGAAGCCAATTTTCAGCCGCGCGGTATTTTCTGGGTTACAGATGCGAAAAAACTATCCGGCGATATCTACAGCATCACCGGAATGGACGCTGTCGGCTGGCTCGATTCTTCTTCTATGAATTATACCGATGCACAAAACCGGATTTTTGACAGTGTCGCGGATTATTTTGCGGCACAGGCTTCTCTTTATTATCTTCAGGACTGGTGCGCTGTCCTGACAAGCTTTACTGATTCCATCGTTTCACGCATGACCGGAACTTCCGGCATTCTCAGCTGGAAGCATTACGATTCCGACCAGAACGGACATTTCCGTAATCAATATATCTGGACAAAAATCAACGGCGAAGAAGTCGAACTCGACGGTCAGGACGGCAGGGAATGCCGTGAACCGTCTTATTTTATTTATATCGAAAACGGTGCAGGCAGTTCCGACTGTCCCCGTGATTTGTTCCGCGCACTCGCTTCCATTGCCTGCGGTTTCATCTACGCCGGTACGGACGGAAAATTAACCCTCGGTCAGTTCGGTCAGCCGGATTTCGGCACTGCCACAATCACACCGGACTGCACCGAAGCAGATTCCCTTGAAATCGCCGATTTTCAGCTTGCTCTGCTTTCTTCTTCCGTGCAGTCCGATGTCTGGGACGGCGCGGCAAATATGCAGATTTATACCGACTTTCCGGATTATCTGCGCTATGCAACATACCGGAACGCTGTCAGCTCAAATCCGTTTGTGGACGGATTCACACAGCAGCATGTTGACCCTTACCGCTCCGATGACGGGCTTAAAAACCTCTGGACGCTTGCAAAAGGTCTCTGGGTTTCCGGTCTGCATCCGCGACCGTTCCGCTGTAAAGTCCACAAGACAGAACGCTTTCAGCCGGGTCAGACAGTCAGAATTTTACCCCCCGGGGGGGATAATTTTCTGGACAGCATCATCACTTCCGTCACATGGACGTTCCGCGGCGGCTGTACGCTCTCCTGCTCCGGCGAGGATTCCAGAACCATGACCGATGCCCTGCGTATGTCCAAAGCTGACAAAGCTATCAAAGAAGCAAGAAACCGCTGCTATGCACTCGAAAAGAAAATTTCAGGCTAAGGAGGATTTCCATGCAGACAATTCAGTTTTATCAGAAAATTCCCGATATGGAATGCTTACAGGGAGATACGCTTTCTCCCTTCTGCATCACACTGGAAAATATTTCCGACCTCTCTGGCTATTCCATGTGCTTGATTCTCGAAAAGGACGGTGGTATCGTCATTCAGAAATCCTGTACACAGGAAGACGGTGCTTTTTATGTCCAGCTCACTAGTGCGGACACTGCCGCACTCAGCGGCATCTATCAGATTCATTTCCGGATGACAGACACCCGTGGTCTGTTCTATCGGAAAATCACAGGCACTTTCAAAGTCAATCCAATTGCACAGGGAGGGTGATATTTATGGATTATTCTTTCTCTGTCCCTGATAGTATGAATTTTCATATGTCATTTCCGGATAATGCTGTCCGCGGGCATGGTGTAACGGATATTGTTGTTCTGACGCAGGCGGAATATGACGCACTCGCAACGCCGGATGAACATACACTGTATATCATCAGTAACTGACTTGTCATTGTATGACAGCCCGGAACGCGGTAGAATAAAAGCATCAAAAAGCAGAAAGGACTGGTTTCATGATACTGAATCAGGCTGAAAATATCATGCTCGGCAGCACGGAAGTGCAGAAAGTTTATCTCGGCAGTGAGCTTGTCTGGGAGCGCAGCAGATTTCAGCTTCTGGATTTCATTCAGACAACGAATCAGCAGTATTTTAATACCGGCTATTTTCCGGGAGAAAATACCAGAATAGAATGCGAAGTGCTTCTGATGGACAATTATGATAATCTGATTCAGGAGCTGTTCGGATGTGATAATTTCTATATCCGGTATAATCAGTACGGAAATCATTCCATGGACGTTTCGTTCGGCGGAAACAGAACCACAAATGCGGTTTCCCTGCCGTATTTCAGAAAAATCCGGATTGTCATGGACAGACAGGCGGTTTCATGGTACGACGAAAACAATCAGCTGATCAGCCGGCTGACGCTTCCGTCCGGAACTGTGTATACTTCGTATCATCCGCTGTGGGTCGGATGCAGGAACAATAACGGCAGCGTCTATTGTTTCGGCGAATTCTGCCTGTATTCGTTCAGGATTTATGAAAATAACAGCCTTGTGATGGATTTCGTTCCGGCAAAGAGAAAATCTGACGGCGTTTCCGGTATGCTCGATACCCTGACGGAGCAGTTTTATCCGGATGAAAACGGAAACGGCTTCCTGTCTCCCATGTCTGAGGATGATTATCAGCCTGTCAGTGCTCTGCAGACTGCCGGAAACCTGTATATCAATACCGGAGTCGTTCATACAGCGGATACCAGGATTGTCCTCGACAGTATTCCGCATACCGCCGGAGATTCTTTCGCTTATAACTCAACATTATTCGGTTCCCTGCTCGATAATGCCTATCAGTCGGACACATGGGTACTGTGGAACTTTTCCGGAGGAAGAACCGACAAATCCGGAGTTCTCAGAAGGGGGCAAGGTGACGAACTCGTTCTGTCCGGCATGAACTTTCAGACAAGGTCAGTCATTACTGCCCAATATAACAGCATTACAATGCAGTACCCCGGCGGAGAAAGCAGAACCATGACGCTTTCCGGAACAGCAATCGCAGACGGTGTCAATTCCATGTATCTGTTCCACTGTAACAGTAAATCCAGTGATGTTCCCCTGCGGCGCACATGGTCAGTATTCTACAGCTGTCAGATTTATGAAGGCAATGTGCTTGTCCGTGATTTCATTCCGGTAAGGCGGCTGTCTGACAATGCCCTGATGCTCTATGACAGAGTGCTGAAAATCGCATTTCTTCCCCACGGCGGAAATTTCACAGAGGTGACCTGAATGCAGTATATTATCATGTTTATTATAGTTGTCGGCATGTCGGTTTCGGACATTGTCACAGGAATACTGAAAGCCCACATTGCAGAGGGTTACAACAGCACAGTCATGAAGAAGGGGCTGTACAGCAAGATGCTGAACTGGTGCATTATGGCAACGTCAATCGGCTTTGAAACCGGCATGCAGTTTTTAGGACGGTATTACCACTGTGAAGAACTTGCTTCTTTAGCCGGAGCAGTTCCCGCAGCTGTCGTTTTCATGATTCTGGTATTCATGGAGCTGATTTCCATTTTTGAAAATTTCGCTGCCGCAAATCCGGAATCTCCTCTTGCAAAAGTATTGTCGAAACGTTTACAGAAACTGTCATCTGAATTTTCGGATGACCGCAATGAAAAGGAGTGATTTTATGACTGACGAACAGAGAAAAGAAATCTGCAAGGCTTTTTACGTCCACAAGATGACCGTGAACGAGATTGCAGAAGCATTCAATATCGACCCGGAAGAAGCCGGAAAAGCTATCGCATGGGGAGAACAGACACACTATACTGACGAACTGAAAGAAGGGAGAATCTGACATGCTGAAAGGTATCGATATTTCTTACTGTGAAACAAAAGTTGACTGGAATGCCGTAAAATCTTCCGGACTGGCGGATTTCGTCATCATCCGTGCAGGATACGGCAAACTGGCATCACAGAAAGACAAAATGTTTGAAAGCCACTACGCAGGCGCAAAGAAAGCAGGAATTCCGGTCGGCTGTTACTGGTACAGCTACGCGAAATCCGTTTCCGAAATCCAAACCGAAGCGAAAGTTTTCTTACAGACGATTTCCGGCAAGCAGTTTGAATATCCTGTTTATCTGGATTTCGAGGAAAAATCACAGTTCGCGCTCGGAAAAGCGAAGTGTTCCGAAATGGCGAAGGCGTTTCTTGACATTCTCGAAAATGCCGGATATTACGCCGGACTTTATGCCAGTAAGTCCCATCTGGAAAACTACTTCACGGAAGAAATTCTGAAACGCTATACCGTCTGGGTGGCGCATTACGGCGTTTCAGAGACTTCCTACAAGTACCCGTTCGATATGTGGCAGTATTCATCTTCCGGAACTGTGCCGGGCATTAACCGCAAATGCGACATGAATTACTGCTATAAAGAAGACTTCCCGGAAATCATCAAGTCCGCCGGGCTGAACGGATTCCCGAAAACAGTTGTTTCTGATTCTGAAAAGACAGTTCAGGAACTGGCAGAAGAAGTCCTCGAAAACAAGTGGGGAACAGGCGCGGACAGAAAAGCGCGTCTGACTGCCGCCGGATATGATTACGCAGCCATCCAGAAAGTTGTCAACGAATTACTGGACAAAAATAGCAGAACTGTTGAAAAGCCTGTTGAAACTGTGGAAAAAGAAACCATTCAGGTGACTGCCGTCAAGGACGGAAAGACCTTCTCCGGAACGCTCACAGAACAGTAATTCACAAGAGAATCACGAGAGGATTTTTACAATGAAAAAACCGGATGCCATGCTGATGGCGACTTTCTTCGCCGACTGTTTCTATTCGGCGACTTATCCGTATATTTACAAGGAAATCATGTCCGGCATTTCCGGCGGGACCGTCGCTGTCAATCAGATTGTGAACTGCCTCAGCGTGATTCTGTTTTCGGCACTGTGGAACAGATTCTCGGACAAGCTGTTTCCGTTCTATGCAGTTCTGTGCGTTCTGGAATGTCTTGCCGGATTCTGCACATCGCTGTATGTGACGTTTCATCCGGAGAATATTCTGATGTATTATATTCTGGACACGCTTCTGTTCTGCCTGATTACCAGAAACATCATCTGCGGCGGTGTCCGGCTTCGGGCGATGCGCTATCCGACCGAACAGCAGCGGGAACGGTTCGATAATAATAACAATGCTGTTTCCGCTGCCGCAACTATTATCGGCTCGGCAGCGGCTTTGTTCCTGCATCTGGATTTTGTTCACATGGTATGGCTTGCCACTCTCGGCAATATGATTGATAATATTTTTTATATCTGCATTTTTTTGAAATTAAGAAAGGATTGATTTTATGGATTTTGGTCACGCTCTCGAAGCCCTCAAACATGGTGAAAAAGTCGCCAGAACCGGCTGGAACGGCAAAAATCAGTATATTCAGCTTGCAACTTGTATCAGCTACAAAACTACTGATGGCGAAATCATCAATGCAGAACATGAAGATATTGGAAATAAGGCTGTTGCTTTTGTTGGCACTTCCGGCATTCAGCTCGGCTGGCTGGCATCACAAGCAGACATGCTCGCAGAGGACTGGAAGATTATTGAATAAAAATATGCGGGGGGATTGAAAATCGCTGTCACTGTTTTCGGAAGTGACCGGGGTCAGGGCAAATACTGAACAATGCGAATTCAAACAGGGTAATAGCCCTGTTGTTTTTATCGGAATATCAATGAAAAATCCGGCAGAACTTTGATTTCTACCGAATTTTTTTATTGGTTTTCAATTTTCAGGCGGCAACAAATAACCAGCCTGACATATAAATGACTTTGTGTAAGCATGGACTTCCTGACATATCCCCTACTTTACACAAATACTGTTCGAGTGGCGGTGTGTTGTTTTCATCAGTCAGATTGATACAGATAACCAGTTCATCTTCTGTGAGAATAATTCTGTTCACAAAGGTGGAAAGCATTTCTCTTGCAGAGTTTGAGAGTTTCTTTTCAAGGATATACCGGAACTGATTCACTGTAAATTCCGGAAGCGGTGTCGGTGCATCAAGAATGGCTGATTTCAATGCTGCTCTTCTTTTTTCCAGTTCGTCCATTGTTTCTTTCAGGAACGGTGTGTCAACGCCCTTCAGAATTGCATTCACTGCATTCCGGAGCTGTTTTTCAACATCCTGTAATTCATGTTCCAGTGCAGGCACTTCGCTTGTTTCCTGTTCCTGCTGATAGGCTTCGTAGGCGGCTTGTGCAAGCTGGTCAAGTTTATCAGAATCCAGATACTCAGCAAGAGTTGTTAGAACACGTTCATGTAATTTTTCAGCATTGTAGTTTTTCTTTCTGCATCCGGAACAGCGATAGTAATGAAATTTCTGTGCAACACTGCTTCCGCCGATATGTTTTCCGCACTCGCCACAAATCAGAAATCCGCTCAGAAAATAATCAAAATGATTTTTAGTTTTATTTTCTCTCGCACGGTGTGCGAATTCAGCAAGCCGATTCTGTACTTTATTGAATGTTTCCTTGTCTGTGATTGCCGGACAAGGTGCAAAGCCTTCCATGTCAGAACGGGTATATTCTCCAATGTAGGCACGGTTTTTCAAAATGACAGACAGATTCCAGTTCTGCCAGCTCCTGCCGTTGCCGTTCGGGATACCCATGCCGTCAAGCCATTGAATCAAATCCGTGAAACGTTCTCCGGAAGCGTACCGCCGGAACATCTCAGCGGCAAGCGGTGCTTTCTGTTCGTCTATCACAAGTCTGTGGTTCTCCACACGATAGCCGAACGGTGCGGCACGATTGATAAAGTATCCTTTTCTGAATGATTCCGCCATGCCCCTGTGCAGTTTTCTTGCAAGTTCTGCACTGTAGTATTCGTCCATGCCTTCCAGAACGGCTTCCATCATGATGCCTTCCGGAGTGTCGCTGATGTTTTCCGTGGCAGAAATGACTTTTACGCCGTTTTCACGGAGCTGCCTTTTATACATGGCACTGTCGAAACGGTTTCTTGCAAAGCGGTCAAGTTTGTAGACAAGCACGGCTTCGAACATGCCTTTTTCGCTGTCGGTAATCATACGCTGAAATTCTTTCCGGTTTGCCGTCTTTCCGCTCTGTGCCCTGTCGACATACTGTGCTATGATTTCAAGCCCGTTCTGTTCGGCATACTTTTCGCAGACGTGGAGCTGACCTTCAATGCTCTGCTCAGTCTGATTCACAGAGCTGTACCGTCCGTAGAATACTGCTTTTTTCAAAATAAATTCCTCCTTGATACTTGATTTTTCAGGGAGAATATGATATAATGAACCTGTCTAAGGTTGTGATTATATCATAACTCCCTAATCCGTCCGGTGTTCCTGCACTGGGCGGATTTTTTTTACTTGTGCCGATACATTCTTATGCGGTATCTTTTTGTCTGGCACGGCGTTCGAGTTCTTCGCCGACAGTACCGCAGTCAATCATTGTGCTTTGGCGGATTGTTTCCGGTTCATTCGGTTTGACAACGCTTGCAAGCTGAACAAGGGCATCCATGAGAATCGCTCTTGTTTCCGGCGGAAAGCTCATATACTGTGCAAGCATTTCCTGTTCGCTTTCCTTGTCAAGACCTAAGTCAGCGAACGGGTTCGGTTCTGGCTGGGCTGGCTCTCTGCCGAGCAGGTAGTCTGTTGTTACGCCGTAGAAATCGGCGAGTTGTGAAAGGGTGTCTGTACTAACATCTCTTTCATTTCTTTCATATTTTGCATAAGTGTTAGGGTTCATTTCAAGTTCTTTACAAAGTTGAGTGATTGTATATTCTTTTTGAGTTCGGAGTTCTTTCAATTTGTTTCCAACCATATTTTCACCCCCTTCCATAATATTATTATAAGTCCAAAATGTACTTTTGTCAAGCTGATATTCTTGAAAAAGTACATTTTGTACAAATCTTACAAATAATAGAAGTCCGATTTGTACATATTTTTCTGAAAAAAACCTTGACAAAAGTACAAAATGGGTGTATAATATTAACATAAACAGTACAAAATGTACTTTTTAAATAAAAGCAAGGAGGTGATAAGATGGACGAAAAAATTTATCTGAATGACCCGGACGGAAAAGTTGCAGAAGCGATGGCTAAAGAGCATCACAAACAAGCAATCGCTCTCAAGGTTTACAATTACCTCAAGAGCGAAGGTCTGGCAGTTTATCAGGCAAGAGAGATTCTGCAAAAAGTGAACCAACTGATTGAAGATAATTCGAAATTAAATTAGTCTTTCACTTCAGCATGAAGCAGACCGGACAGCCGCACCGAAACCATAACGCACTGACAGACAACAGTATAAACCAGTCACAGCGATTGCATGAATATCCGAAACTGATTCCGAAGGGGGTGAAATTTATGACAGAACAGGAAAAATTTCAGAAGCTGTATGACCAGCTCACACCGGAGCGTAAAGCGGCTTTTTTGCTGATGCTCCGGACAACGTTAAACATGTTTCTGCTGACCGTACAGCAGAACACACCGAAAAACTGAAAGGAGGAATTATTGTGCCGTTATCCAAAGAACAGAAAATCACCGTCATTGACCAGCCCGGAGAAATCAGCAGTTTTGTCGGCAATATGATGCTCCGGC
>Ga0326514_10000520_pt1 | contig 26131 bp, 32 predicted proteins | sample 3_2548_0518_D_FD_203653 | JGI IMG/M metagenome (GOLD analysis project Ga0326514, IMG submission 203653) | Bovine rumen microbial communities from UC Davis, California, United States - 3_2548_0518 | ecosystem: Host-associated > Mammals > Digestive system > Stomach > Rumen | place: USA... | reverse complement strand
CCACCCCTACGCATCTTATAAATTACTTTATTATCGTGTTCAGTATATTTGTTCTCGTCCATATAACAAAGAGCATTATCTGTTCCAACATAAATCTTTGAATAAGCATAAGTTGCGTGGTTATATCTCCAATATGTTAAGTGATTATTCTTATCATAACTAGCTCTATAATGCCAAGCATCTTCTGTTATATCATATACGAAAGTCTTCTTACTATCTTCAAATGTTAATGAATAGAAAGTATGTTGGTGTTCTTGCCAAATAGAAGCATAAGCTGTCTCTAAATTAGAAAGTTGTGTAATTTCTCTTTCAATATCTTGTGTTGATACTCTAACTATTTCAGTATCTTTAATCATAAAGACACCATTATCACCAATATCAGAACTACCTAAGAATAATACAGTATTACCCAACATAGCTAGACTATTTGGAGCTTTAACACCAATGTTACCAGCGGCATTATCTGGTGAAGACCAAGGACCCGATGGTGAAGTCTCATCATTTGTACAAGAGAAATATTGCCAAGAGCGTTCACCAAATGTATATAACTTAGAACCATTACTACACAAAGCAATAGTATTATCAGGGCACCAATCTGAATAAGCTATTCTACCATAGTTAGCATATTGAATTGTATGTACTTCAAATATATCATTTACTTCGGGGTCATCATTAGCTGTTCCATCAATGAAATCTTTCCATTGAGTGTAATATTGGTCTTGTATTTGACCAGCTCTATAAGCATCTTGTGTAGCTTTATCTAAAGACATCCACCAAGTAATAAATTGTTCTCTATCTTCATAGAAAGAGTCAGGTTCAGTATTTGCTATTTCAAATGGGAATTGATAAGATGTATAGAAAGCATCTGTACCAGCATCATTTACAATTAGATAGCCATAAAGATAAGCACAATGAGTTGGCTTAATAAATTCAGTAGTAGAATTTACTCTATATGGCAAATCTATTCTCTTTAAATCTAATTGTTGGTCACCAATAGATAGACCAGTGTTAACAGCATATACCGAAGAACCATCCACAATAATCAAATGTGGGTGAGCTGAACCATAACCACCAGTCTCGGTCATGTGACATTCAGTAGTATATGAGTTAATTGTACCAATAGAAATAGCATTATTATTACTATCAATTAAATATAATGTAGTATCATATACAGCATAGAGAACTGGCTTATTGTCATAACCTCTTGATACTCTATACATTCCTCTACATTTACCTTGAATGTTCTGTGCGAGAACTTCACCTTGAATAGTTCTCATTAAGATAGATGTAGATTTCTCGTCACTATTCTGTTGTTGTTCAGGGAACATATTTACTGCTTCTCCGAGTCCAACCTTTGCCAAGTTAGATTTGGTAATAGAACCAGCTATGTTCTGTATGATTTGAACTTTATTTGCCATTATAACCATTCTCCGCTTAGTAACTGACTTTGAGACATTCTACCATATTGTTCCCAGTAATTCTTTCTCAATAGATTTCTTTCTACAGATTTCGGAGTTCTTACATTATCTACGAGTACAGTTACTTCTTTCTCTAATCTAGCCATTTGGGATTCATCTATTCTAGGAAATTCCAATGCCAATTTATGAGCAAGAGCAACAATTAACAATTCAACATAGTTATCTGGTATGAACCATTCAGTATTAATATCTTCATCAAATATAATAGCTTCATTATAATTTAATTTCAATCTATAATCACCAGTAAAGAATAATGGCTTTAATTCAATTAACCATTCACCTTCGGACTTCTGTGTATAGGTAAATACTCTACTTGTATTTGTAAATTTATCAAAGTCTGTATGATTTACGAAATTAAGACTATAATGTTCTTTATAGGGTTGACCATTATTTGAAATAACATAGATTGAATTTATCTTAGCTACGTCTCTAACTTGAATATGAGTCATAGCTTCATATCTCTTCATTTCTTGGTATCTTTGACAATCATCAGCTTGATGGAATGACCACAAATATACATCACTATGGGGTAATACTGTATAATAACAATCTTTACCCTTAACAACTGCCCATACATTATTCTTATAATCATCTTCTGTTAAAGAATAAGCATTTAGTTCATCTTCAGTATCAAAGTAAAGATTATATTTACCCTTTAAATAGTCAGTATTATCATAAATGTGAATAAGATTAGACTTAGGTATAATAACACTATTCTGTGTCCAATTCAATAGATTGTCAGCATTATATTTGTTGACAATACCCTTTAGCAATCTAAATCCGTTCTCAACAACGGTCGGATATGGGTTGCGTTGTGGAGCCAAATTAACTCTAACAGCGGCTTCTGTAATAATTTCCTTTACTAACATTCAATATCTCCAAATATAATTTGAAATTCTACAATGAAATAATTAGATTTATTTGTTAATTTCTTCCATTCTTTCAAGAATCTTAGTTATTTCTTCAATTCTCTTTCTCCATCCAGTAGGCTTAGATTTAAGAAAGAAATAATGAACTACTTTATGGGTAGCTTGATTTAAGAATACAAAGTTATCTTCATTTGATAAATCTTCATATTTGGCTTCATCTAGGTCAAGATGATGAAGATTTGCTCTTCGTGTTAATTTAGCACCAGTTACGGGGTCTAATTTCTGTTCTTTACGCTTCTTATCTCGGAAGTCTTTCCATTTCTTGCTATTTCTGAATTTGCTCTTTGCTTTCTGATTGTTCTTCTTCGCTGTTGCCATTTAATGCCTCACAAGCTTTATTATTTAACTCATTCCATTGTTCAATAGTGTATTTATCCTTATAGTATTTGTTATAAATTCTAACAGTGTTACAGATAAATGGTCTATCTTCATAAATTGAACATTTATTATCATCAGTTAAGTATTTACAGACACAATCGCCCCTGTCATATTCAGGTAATATCTTACCCATTACCTTACAACATAAAGCATTACATTTGCTACAATCTATTGGCTTTACTTCCATAATTAATGACCCATCAAATGAAGATAACGCTTTAAAGCATCATCATATTTCTTCTGTACATCTACAGAATTATGGTTCATAGCATATAAAGCAAGAGCAACAGCATCACATAAGTCAGGTGAATGTCCTAATATCTTCTTTACTTCTTCTTTAGGTACAAGTTGTTGATTTCCTTTATTATTAATGAATACGGATTGAGCTAATAATTCTTCTTTAACTTCATCATTAACCCAGAACCCATTCTTAACAGCTTTAGCTAGTTCAAGATACATTTCAGTTCTACAATTAGGATAAATGTCTTTATTATAAGCCGCTTGAGCAAAGTTAATTAATGAACTTGTATAAGATTTGGATTGTAATAAGTCATATAATCCTTGACCATAACCACCAGTACCATCTATATTACACATCTTAACTTTATATTTGTCATATAATTCAGTAGCAATAGTAGATTTCTGAAATATATCACCAACTTGTAATTCTTTATATTCAATCATACCATACTTGTCTATGATAGTGAACATATCTTTATCGTTACCAAGACCTGCACAATCAATACCCATGTAGAAAGTATTATCATTATTATGCTTTGAAGAAGGGAATTGATTACGCATAATAATTTGTGAAGCTACATCAGCATCAAAGATTTCACCTAAGCATTGTTGTCTGAATAGATTACTACCAATAACATATCTTTCTTCAAGTTCTTTCTTATATTCGGGTTCAGTAAATGGATTATCAAGATAAGTTGCTCTAACAACTTTATCTGGATATTTCTTTACAATAGCACTGAACCAGTTCTCTACTCTACCTAAAGTACAAGGTGAAGATATAAGTCTAACCATTGGCTTATATTTACCACCACGCATACGGTCACGGGAATAGTTATAAATTTCTTCTTTACAATAAGCGGCTTCATCAATAGCTAATAAGGAAATTTCGGAAAGACCCAATACAGCATTTGGGTTCTCAGCTGAATAAGCAAATAATTTACTTCCATTATCAAAGTGTATTTCCATACTTCCTTGATTAAATCTACAAGGAATATGAGAATAATTACAGAACCCTTCAATTTCAGAAATGAGAACTTTAGTTAATGCTTTATAAGTCTGTGCTACAATAATACCACGAATCCCAGGCTTCTTACAACATTGTAATACTATCCACATAGCTAAAGCGGCTGTCTTACCAGCTGAAATAGCTGTCTGTGCTATTGCTAAATCGTCATCAAATCTCTTGAAGACGAAATCTTGTTGCCATTCTGATATTTGTGGCTTTCCTTCTTCCCATAAAGCGTAATTCATTAACTAACCACCGTAAATTCAAGGTTAATTCCATTATCTGTTGTTGCTTTAACTTGTGTAGATTTCTGTTCTTCTCCCCAGTGTCCTTTATCTCTCTTGGATAATATATTTAATAAGGTCTGAGCAGCTTTAGACCCACGTTCTTTAAGTAATTCTTTAGTTAATCTATTTCTTACTAAAGCCGTTATATCATCATATAATTCACTCCATTCAGATTCATTATAATCTTCTATTATAGTTCCAACTGGCGAATTTAATCTACAAATTCTATACCATTCCTTAGAATCATTTGATGATATAATTCCTAATGAAAGTTCTCTTAACAACTTAGTATTTCTCTTTAAGGAAATTCCCTTGTCATTTGTTATTAAGATTTCGTCACTAAATAATTCAACACCATCTTTGAATAAATCTTTAACCCATTCATATAAAGTATTTGTCATATTACTCCCAACTACATTTACCATTACGAATATAATATCCACGTTCTTTGTGATATAAATTAATATCATCACATGATGTCATATTATAATATTCTTTGAATTTCTTGCCAAATTCACTAAATGTCTTACCTCTATTCTTATTAGGTATTCCTTTATGTGCTTGTGATAAATTCTTTCTTTGTTCTAATGTTAATTTACATCCTGTTCTAGTGGCTTTACCTAAATGTGCTAATCTATTCTTCTCTTTACTCTCTTCCGTATGATGACAACCTAAGAAAGTTCCAAATGTTAATCTCTTTAATGCCCAACCCAATTTAGAACGCATAACTTTATCTTTAACACATAGTAATGCTAATTTATGAACCTTTATATGGTCTTCATAAGTTAACAATACAAGATTATCTTTACTATTATCCACTTGAAGATTATTCATCTTGAACCAGCACCTTGGAATAATATGGTGCTTATGACCCAATTCAGGTGGATTTAATCTTGCTAAGTTGATTATATTCATCATAGCTACAAAGTGTTGATTATATTCAAATACATCTAATAACATATTCACCTCTTATTTCTTCTTCATTTGTGCCATTTCCCTTAAATCATCTTCTGTATATAAGGGAGTCTTTCTTGTAGCCAGACCAAGCTTATCTTCTAATTGAGCTATTTGCTTCTTCATAATTTCAATAACTATCTTAATTTCAGCTAAGTCTTCTTTAAGTGTTGATTGTCTCTTAATTTCTTTCTTACTTTCCATTTGTAAATTCTCCTATAGATTTAACTCCGAACTGTGTCGTTGATTTGTAATAAAGATAATCTGTATATTTCAAATTATCCATATCAATATTATTTATATCAATTTCTCTTGACTTTGATGTATCAATTACACCACAACCATAGTCAGTATCTATTACATATACCATATATGGTAATTCTTTATATACTTTATAATAAGCTTTCCAAGTATCACCAGTCCATTCTTCGTGTTGATGTGACTTATTATCCCACATAGCCATCTTCTCATTCTTTGGCATACAATCGTGTAATACAATAACACCATTAGAATGTAAATGTTCTAGTGAATTACAAATATCACGAAAGACTTGCGAATGTTCGTGTAGACCATCAATGAATATAATATCCCATTTATCTTGACTATTCTTGAAATATTCATCAGATGTCATTATATGGGTAGCTTTACAATTTGGGTCAGGGTCTACCGATTCTTTCTTATCAATAGTAATATGCTTAAATGTATCACCATTGAATGTACCAATTTCTAAGAATGACTTGAATTGTCTTTCATCTATAAATTTCTGAATAATGTCATATCTTGTCATTTACTATCCTCTATAATAATAAATAGACCAAGGATAACTTGGTCTTTATTTCTTAATATGTTATCACATAACCAGCAAATGTTCCATTAGGTGTATCATGAAATTCCATTATCTTATCAGGATATTCATACCATACATTATCATCAAATCTATAAGTAACTATTATATCGTGTGGTTCTTGTGTATAAGTCCAATTAATAGGCTTTAGTCGTTCAATAATCTTAATATATTGTTCTTTAGTTATTGTCTTTATATCTTTACTATGCTTTGGTCTGGATTCATTAGCAAGATTAATAAATTTGTATGTTCCCCACGATTTAGCTTCAGTCTTACTAAATACAGATAACATAGAATTTATTGAACTATGTGTAATAGCAGGTATATAATCTTCTTTATTATATTGAACATCACATTTAATAACACAATGTTCCCAAATCATCAAATAATGTAATAAATTATGAGTCTTACATAATACAAATTCTGCTTTATTCATTATTTACCCTCTCTTAAATGAATGTAATCATATAATGAAATTACTTTATCCAATTTAAGTCTTATCCATTCATTGTAATATCTCATAATTTGTTCTTCTGTTCTCATTTGAAATCCTCCTCTATTGATTTATTTCTTATCTTTATAATACTTTCTTTAATTAACCTATGAACTTTAGCTATGTCTTCTTCATTCATTTCAAGTTCTTTACAGAAAGAATCAACATCCAAAGGTCTTATATTATACTTAACATATTCTAAGCTTTCAATGTATGCATTAACTATGCTCTGTATCTTCTGCATTTGTATGAAATCATCTGTTGTTAATAAATTATTTAAGAAATCATCACCGTTCTTTACTTCAACTACTTTAATTTCCATCTTTGAAATCCTCTTCCAATTCCTTTATTCTATTCTTCATTATATATTCTTTGTATTCTTTACATTGACTAACTTTGTTAATTAAATCTTCTCGTTGGGATTCATTTAAGAATATACGAGATAAATTAACAGCTTTCCCAATAGAGTCACAATCACCAAGTTCATATAGTTGCTTAAAGTTGTGTATTATTAAATATGGGCAATCTTCTTGTTCTGGTCTAATAGCAGTAAAGCATATCTTCAATATATTATCTACTATTACATGACTTCTATAACTTATATTGGCTTTATAATCTTCAGCTATAGCAGTATAATTTGCTTTAGGTTCTATTTCATTTGGTTCTTGAACTTTCTTATATTCCTTCTTAACTTCTTCATTATTCTTTGACTTAAATAATTTCTTAATAAATTCCTTAATTTGTAATTTCATTATCCCAACCTCTATAAGTATGTATAAAGAAAGCCTGTTGTAGATATACTACACAGGCTTCTTAGTTATTGATGTGAAATGAATGGTTGAATGTCAGGTTATTAACACCAACCACAAATTAATGATATAGTAAATGGCAATAAAGCAACAACCGTTAGTCCTAATAGAATTGGCCAGCTTTCTTTCATTTCTTGATTACCTTCTTTACACATATCCTTAAATGCTTTACGAATTTCAAGTGCTTTCCAAATTGTCTTTAGTGTCTTTAACATATATTCATACTCCTTGATTGATTATGTCTATAATATAATAATCTATTTCAAATTTGTCAATATCCATATTATAAATTATTTCTAATATTGAACTTTATATAACCTGATTGTCTTTCCAAGTTGATAGAATAAAGTAAAGAGCACACCAATCTTGATAACTAAATCTATTCTTATATTGTGGTAGGTCTTTACACCATTCAGCATGTTGCTTCCAATTATAATCAAGTTCACTAAGTTCATAGGTATTGATTTGTGGTATCAAGTCTTTCAATACTCTATCAGTTATTTCACAACCAACATTAAATTGGTATTCTTTATCGTCAAAGTCATTCTTTATTGCTTCAATCTTCTCTTCAACTTTAACTTCTTTGACAATCTTATTATATTCTAATACAGCTTCATCTAATGTCATATTACATATCTCCATTCATATATTTCATCAATTCAATAGTATCTTCAATGTTGTGTGTAATACCATTTACCATATATTGTTGGTTATCTACAAATCCACCAGCTTGTATTTGAGCAAATGTTGGCTTCCAATGGGTAGGTTGAACATTTACAAATTTATTGAACATATTTGGGTCATAATTTACATGCCATCTTTGAAGATTTACTTCAATAAGTTCTCTATCATAATCGTGACTACCATAACCCTTGAAATAAATGTCACATGGACATTGTTCAATAGCGTCACGAATCTTGGTCAAGAACTTAACATAGTCTGTAATTTCAATTACTTGGTGCTTGGTGTTATCTGAAAGTGTAATGTTCTTTGGAACTATATTTGTAGATTTATGATAAGCAACCGTATGATTACTCAATTCACCACTCTTAGTTCTGTAATAATTTGGTAAGATTCTTGTATTTGGAATCTTAGATACGAATGTTATGGTCTCATATTTACCATTACAGATAGTAAATGACCAAATTCTAGATTCTCTATCAAAGTGATTTCCATCGGGGAATACTTGTCTGTTATAGAACTTATTCAATCCATCAGCTTCGCAATCTATTGTGTAAATGTTCTTATTTGTCATAATTTAATCCTTCAATTTACGAATTGTGGTTCATTCCACATTCTATAGTATATATAATAATTATTTCTTGAAATTTCACAAAGTTACATAAATTAATTTCAAAGTTATACTTAGATTGAATACTTCCAGATCTGTGAATAACACTTTCTACGCTAAATAGTTGACAAAGTGCAAATCTTTAATTATAATTGTTATACATACTTATAGAATGGTTAGAGGAGTAATTAACCACTAATTATTCTAGTGAATGATGGGAGTAATTAACCCATAGTTCTTTAATCATTGATTTCTCTTTATTTCGCTCCAGGGATTTCAATGTGTTGTTAACCATGGAGCGAAATTAGGTTACTTCACATTGATTCCCTGGGGCTTTCTTTGTATAGTAACACGGAGTTATAAATGATTAAAGAAATTTACAATGAATATACTGGTTGCTCAACGGAAGATTTAGGAGTAAAGATTCTTCCAACAAATTTAAATGAAGCTATTAAGAGAGCTTATTACACCTTAAATAACTTTCACAGTAGTTCAAATCTGGACACTTCTGGTATAATATACATTAATAATAATATAAGAGAAGATTCTTATAATTTATTTAATAATAGTATATTATACCACAAGTGTCCAGAAATTACACTGTTGCAAGAGAAAGCAAAGGAATTGATGCTTGTAGATATCCATTGGTTCCCTGTTATCTACAAAGGTGAACGAAAGAAATTAAAGAATTATTTGAAATATAACTTGAATACAGCTTTAATTTCTATGGTAGTTAACACCCAGAATTATATAAAGTTAATTGATTTATCTTCTAATGTTACATTGAGAATTACTAGAAGTGATATTTCTACTACACTAAATCATTTGGCTAGAACTATGTCCAAGAATTTCAAGAATATAGAAGAAATTGTAAATGAAGCAGTACAATCTGTATTAAAGGGCTTTGATGATAATACAGATTTCATATCTTTCTACACAAAGAAATATAATAATTGGTCAACCTTAACTAATATTATTATTGGAATGGATAATTATATAGCTGATAAGATTGGTTATAATCACATAAATTACAATGAAATTACACCAGTTAGAGTATATGGTGCTGAGAAAGATGAAGCATTTACATCTATTAAATTAAATAATTGTGATGAAATTTGCTTGTATATAACACCAGATGTTAAGAAGATGTTAAAGAGAATTAAATCTTCAATGAGTGGACAGAAATTTCATAAGTATATCAATGAACTCATTGGTAAATGGTTCACTATAGAAGATAAGGCTTGGAGTGCTTTGAATAAAGGTATATCTAGAGTAAATGATGATTTAGAAGAAATGTACAATGTTGAAAGCTGTAAAGTAATTGTAGCACAGTACTTTGATGGAATGGCTCGTTATTATGATGGTGAAATGGTTGAAGAATCCCAGACACTGCAATACTTTGACGCTCCTGAGGCAGTTGAACCACAGATAATAGAACCACATATTGATACAAATACTGACCAGGAAATAGATAAGACTGATGAAGACTTGGACTTTGAAGCTTTGAAAGCTGAAGGTAAATTAATACAACAATCAACTTCATCTATAAATACTAATGATAATAACAATGAAGATGATACTGATTTCTTTAACAATATTAAGAAGAGGTATGGTAATGATTAAGAGAGATTTAAATGCTTACTTTGCTGGTAATTGTAATAAGCCAACAATTAGTAATTTCAATAGGGAACCATTGTGGCTTACAAAGATACATAACACTATAATAACTTTAGAAAGATGGATTAATAATTTAAAGCAAGATAAAGAACAATATGACTTAATTACTGAATTTATTAATACAGGAAGACTTGAACAAGAACCTAAAGCATTACAACAACAAATCTTATCACAATATGATAAATACAAGACACATGACTATGATAAAGAAATAAATCATTTGGAAGAAGACTTAAATATGTGGAGAAAGAAATACAAAGAAGCACAAGTTAAATATAAGATTTGGGAAATTGATAAGGATTTCAAATAATTTGGGGGGTACCCCATATAATAAATAATATAATATTCATTACTCCATAAAGAAAGACCATAGACGTTAAGTCTATGGTCTTATTATTTAACAACGGAGATTTATTTGAATACACTTTATTTATATACTTTCTAATTTGACATAAGGACTGATACCAAAGTCATCATTCTTTCTACCATAGTGTAATCCTGCCAAGTGTTCAACAGCCCATTTGGCAACAGTAGCTTTAGATTTAGATATACCAGCTTTCAATAATCCTTGATAGAATAATTCATCAGCTAAATCCTTAGATACAAGTTCACTGCCATACATACCATCATGGCAGATTCCGAGCAGTGTTATAAAGTACATTGTCTTTATCCCAAGCTGGTAAATACCATTGAAATATCTTTGGAACACTTAGACCATCGGTCATAGCTCCCTTATCAACAGTTATTCTAAAGTTATCATTGTTACAAGTGAAATCAATAAAGACTGGATTATTCAATATAAATAGTCCATTTACTTTATTTACAGAAATAGAATCACTCCAATTAATTATCTTCAATTTCTAATACCTCCACTTTATTAAGTCTAATTAAAGTCATAACATAATCTAAAGTCTTTAAGCTATCAGCTAATACACCATCGCCAACTCGTCTACCAACTAATATACAACCATTAGTATCCGCCCAGAAATTTCCTTGATGAATACGAAAGCCTCTAGAAGCTGGAAATTCATCATTATATACAAGTGGTAATTCTTTCTTAAATCTAGGACTATAATTAATTTCCAGTCTATAAGTACCAGGTTCTAATATTCCAGGGTCTAATGTATCACATAATTTAACATCATTTAGATATAATTGATTGTGTCTCTTGATTAACTTCATGCTTACACCTATCCTTTAATTCAGCTAATTTACCATTATTCCATCGGTCTATTGTTCCTACAAGATAACCAGTAATTCTTCTAAGTCTTTCAAATGGAACCCCCTCACCTATCTTAGTAAATTGGCAATTATCGCTGACACTATTATTACTATTAGAATTGTTATTGTCATTATCCATATTATTTCTTTAATATTCTCATTATTTCTTTAATATTCTCATTATTTCTTTAATATTCTCATTATTCGTGAATAATCTTCAGGTTCATTATAATAAGGAACATCATATAAAGAACCTTCTGTATCTATCAAAGCATTAAATTTACCCTTACCAATATGTCTTTCTTTCTCTGCCATAGACTTAGCTATACGTGGGTCAAGTACATAAGGTCTGTCTATCAAATGCTTACTAACATTATCTTTAAAGAATGTATCTTCATAGTTATTTGCCATTGGATATAGATTTGGTTGTGGATTATATTGAACACCATTTACTTTGATTGGTGAACTTCCAGCGAACTTATCTTCAATAGCTTGTTCACCAACTATTCTATATGGAACACCATCATTTGATTTAATGAAATAATCACCATTGTCATTAACAAAGTAATTATAATCATCACCAGCACTTTGTTCAAATTTATTTAATACATTAGATTTCTGACTTAAATTGTTAATCTTATTATCTAATTTATTTAATTTCTTAACTTGCTGTTCAGCTGATTCCATAGCTTTGTCATATTGTTGAACTTCTTTAAGTAATTCTTGTAATTGATTACTTTCTTCTTTAGCTTGATTTAATCTAGCTTCAATAATAGAATGTTCAGGTTGAGTAACACCAGTAACAGTAGTCATCTTCTTATTATCACCGAACACATACTTAATTACATCATCTACTTTATTATCAAATTTAGCCAATAACTTCTTACCAATAGGTGAAGCAAGAAATGCAGCTTCAACAGCATAATCTGTTGGATTTGTATTACCTTCTTTATAAAGTCTATAGAATGGTACTATATCCTTATCTAAATCTTCTAAAGCATCATAGAATCCATAATCAGGGTCATTCATTAATCCATAATAAGATTTAGCCCCAGGGATATAAGACTTCTGAAAGTCAATAGCATCATTCACAAAGTCTTCATAATCATAAGGGTTGAAATCACTTAATTGTGGTTCATCACCTATTGAGCTTGATTTATTTGGTCTAGCACTACTAGAACTATATTGATTTATATTAGCCATTATTTACTCCATTTATTTGCTTTAACATAATTTCATTCTGTCTTTCCAATGCTTTAGCAAGATGTTCTACTTGAACATTTAATTTAACAAGTTCAGTATTTACAATAGTTAATTGCTTATCAATGGAATCCAACTTATCACGATGAAGTTCTACTATACCAGCAAGTTCAGCTAATTTGAAATCGTGAGTTAATAATTTATCGTGTATTTCTTGACTATCACTATCTCTAACACTCTTTGTATTATCTCTATCTTTCTCTAATTTATTAAATTTAAAGTAAAGATAAGCTATACCTATAATCACAATGACAATAGGTAAAGCCGAAGGTGATAATGCTGATATTATATTTGTAATAATTTGTTCCATTAGTCCACCCCATCGTATTTAACCCAAATTACTGGGTGAGCATAAGCCCCACATAATTTATATTTATCAGAAGAAGTCCAAGCATTACCATCCCATCTTGCTAATCCAATACCATAAGTATCATTCTTACTTGTTACTTGTGTTGGATTAAAGATAGTAGCTATATTGATAGTATGGTAAGAAATACCAACTGGACAATGGTCATATTGACCAGTTGATACTACATGATTATTACCATCAACAATATCCCATCTAATCAATGTATCAGTAGTAGAATCAATAGCACAACAGAATTGTGTCATGAAATTTACATAACGATAAGATGAGTGGGTATCAAAGATATTGGATTGAATAACATTATTAAATGTGAATATCTGTTGATACTTGTCATTATCAGCAACTAATTGAGTGAAGCTAGACCAATTATCTTCTGGGTCACGAAAGTCTGTAATCAATCTTCCCTTGTAGTAATAAGCACCAATATTATTACGAGCTTGGGCTTGTTCAGCTAGAGTAAATCCGCCATTAGCAGCATCAGACTGGTCTATATTTACACATACTTTATTCATCTTCATATTACAAAGCTCCTTATACATTCCATGTATTGTTATTACTATCAACTAATGTTGATGCTACAGCTGGCCCATTATTCACTCTACTAAAGTTCACCCATTGACTTATGTTATAGGCTGAACCAAATAAATGTAGAACCTTAGTCTTAGTTACTGATGAATCATAAGTTCTCAAAGCAAAGTAATAGTCATTCATACCAACACTTACTGGCCATCTGTAAGTAGTACCAGCAGTCAAATGAACTGGTGTGGAGAAAGTATAAGTATGTGAATAACCATAACTTGCACTAGCATCAACTACAGTAGCTTGAACATCATATCTTGTATTAAAGTCAGAACTAAAGTAAGCGAAAGTATTGCCAAATACTTCAGTTGTTACACCGTCATAGATGGTGCAAGATACAATGTCAACATCTGTATTAGGTGTAAGTTCTTGAAATACTATTGGATGGTCTGCTGAACCCAAGTCACTAGTACTGAATATGTTATTAGCTGTAGCATTCTCATTTCTAATAATAGACTGATATGTAATGTTCTCAAATGGTGTTAATATTACAGGTTCTTCAACTTCACCATTACGAATCTGTATAAAGAATCTTGGTATAGAAGGCCTTTCGTTATAGTTATCTGACCAAGGTCCGATGTAATAGTTACCGTTACCGTCATTGAAATCCAATCTACCAGTAGTATCGTCTGTCATATCAATTTCACTACCATTACGATTAATGTTCTGTACTCCGATTGTAAATCTAGGAACAGCATTGATATAGCTTGCACTGTTGTATGATGGGCAACCAGCAAGCCACAGTCCGTTGCTATGAGCATTAGAAGGTAGATACAATGAAGCATAGTATACGCAAGAAGATTTAAGTTCAGAAATGTTAGGATTGATGTGCTTCAATGGAAATTCATTACGTCCTTGAACTACTGATACTGGTCCAGTATCACCAACATAATCAGTATAGCCAGTTACAAAGTCATAGACATACAAAGCAAGCATAATCTTCTTACCGGTAAATGGCTGCTTTGCGTAGATACCCAATAATGTAGGATTCTCAGTCTCACCATCATCTACACGAATGTCGTGATTGATAGGAACTGTGAAAGCCTGACAAAGCATTACAGCACCATCTGAAAGATTACCAATAACACTTGGGTTAGCAAAGTCATATACGTTATCAATATTTGGCATGTCAAAGTTAACAGTCAACTGTGTGTCAAGGTCTTGCTTCAACTTCTCAACAGTCTCAACTACATCACCAACTTCACTGTCCATAGCAATAGTAGTCTCATTACCAACTTTAGTAAATGAAATACCATCACCTTCTTTAATAGTTGGTAATTTGAAATTAAATCCATCGGTACGAACAATAGAACCATTTGAAGAAATGGTGTTGACTGTATTGATAGTGCTACCAAAGTCTATATTAACATCCATCTTCTGTGCGTTAAGAACACCTATATTGGTAGAAATGACATTATCAATATCAATATCAATACCACTACCAGCTGTGTAGGTATTACTTGGAATGGTTACCGATAATGGACTATCACTTGTACCATCACCACTTAATGTAGTGTCATGATATACTTTATCTAATCCACCTTGACCATTACCAATAATATTCCCTTTAATTTCATGATAACCAAAGTAAGTAATTTCAGCCAATAGAACTGTATCAATAGATGGAACGGATTGACTACCATCAGTATTTAACAATCTTGCTTCAAAGAATACATAGAAATCAGTATCACCCCAATAACTAGCAACATTTATAATATTGCTTGTATCGTGATTCTGTCTCAAAGATTCTTGAGCAAAGTTATATTGATATGGTTCATTTGTATAAAGTGTTGGGTCATAAGTCCAAGCACCAAGGTCTACATATCTAATTGCTGTTGGGTCATTCTTACCCACGAACTTAGCTCTAAATCCAACTTGAATGATTTGATTAGGAATAACTTTAGCATTATCTTCATTGTGGAAAGTTACAGTAAAGTGTGACTTTACATCATATACACCACGCTTAATATCAGGTGTCCAAGGATGAACACCAGAACCATCACCATCTGTAGGACGATTAATTTGTGTCCAAGAACTAGTAGATACTTGTGTCCAAGCATTGTTGCCAGTCCAATAATGCCATACTGGTTCTTGATTATTAACATCAATACTAAATGTCTTTGTATTAGTCTGTACATCTGTAGAAGATTGAATATTAATAGAACTATTTGGGGATGTAATTTCTACATTAGGAACTTGTGGTGGTAAGCTAATAGGTTCATACTTTACTTCTGTGATTTCACCATTAACATCTTGCTTTATTCTAGTAATGGTCATGTGGTCATCACCACCATATATGAGTTCACTTTGCTTATCTTTCTTATTAGCAACTTCATTCTGTAACAATTCCAATGTATCTACAGTATCTTTAATAGAAATGTGCCAATTAGTACCACCATCTGAACTAACATCAACGGTATTATCGGGTGAATCAATATTTACAATATCACCGATATATGTTCCTTCACCAGTTGTAGGAATAACATTATAACGGCTCATAACTAATGAACCAAATTTGTTATATACATAAATGTCATAAGAATGTACTGGTGAAGCCAATACAACATTAGAACCAAGAGAATCTAACTGAATCTTAAATGAATGGAGTGTACCATCAAAGTCACTAGCACAATAATACTTATTTCGTGTGCCATGAATATAGACTTCCATCCAACCACCAGTAAGTGGTCTACCTTCTGTATTCTCTATTTGAAATGTCGGTCCTAACAAGTAAGCCCAACGAACAATATCTTCATCATTAATCATATAATCCCTTATCTCCTAAGCGTAGCCGTATGATTTGTTATAAATATGTTATGAAGTATAATTATTATTATACAATGAAATAATTAGAAATAATTTGCTATATTTAAGAGGTTATATGAGTTACAAATTGAAATTGTGGAAGAATCCTAATAGAAAGCGTCTTACGAATATTTCTTATACAGACCCTAATTACACTAAATACTATGACTTAGATGTAGATGACTTTACACATATTGTAGTTAAATTGGGCAATAAGCAAAGATTAACGCAAGATGAAGAACTAAGATATACAGACTATCTCTATACTATTATGAATATAGTATTTGAGAATCCTAAATTTAAGAAGAAATCAGTTACCGAGAAAGAAGAATTACAAGAACAAGCTATATTTGAACTACTTGGAGCATTACCAAGCTTTGACCCAAATAAGGGTAGTTCTTTGTATAGTTACGCATATAGATGTTGTTATACTTCATTCTGTCATTATTATACAAATAAGATTAAAGATTATAGTAAGAGACAAGCTATTGAAGAACATTGTCAAGCGGAATTAGATGAATATCTTGAATTTATCGGTAATGGTAAAGTAAATAGCTATTATAATTATTATGAAGAGGCAGAATAATGAAAGATTTGAAAGTAACATTCGTACCAATGGATAAAGGTGGTTGTGGACATTATAGAATAATTTATCCAGCACAAGCATTATATAATTATGCTAAAGTAACTATCAACCCACCAGCTATATTTACTTGTACCGAACAAGATTACATCTATACCCAACGCATTTGTCACCCTGATGTATTTAAGATGTTATTACAGTTGAAAGCTAAGGGAGTTAAATTTATTATTGACTATGATGATGTTGTGTGGAAAGAATTACCAAGTTATAATAAATGTGTAGTTCACCAAGATACTAACTATAAGGGAATGAAAGAATATTTGGCAATACTAGCTGATAAAGTAACTTGTACAAATGAATTTATTAAAGAATCATTAACTGAATTTGTTGACCCAAGTAAGATTGAAATAATTCCTAATGCTTTGGATTACACAAGATGGAGATTTGACTACTATGAACCAAATGATAAATTGAACTTCTTATGTGCTGGTAGTAATACCCATTGGAGTTATACAAATACTGGTGATTTCCATAAGGGATTGATTAACTACTTGAAAGATAAAGAGGTTAATATTATGGGAACTAATCCACCATTCTTAAATGTAAAGAGTAATACTCCGTGGGTAGATATTAATAGTTATCCAATATTATTTGCCAATAGAGCATTACAGAATAGATTTGTATTAGCTCCCTTACAAGATAACTACTTCAACAAATGTAAGAGTGATTTGAAATACTTGGAATGTTGTGCTGTTGGTAGAGTAGCATTGGTATCTACATTCCCTGATAGTCCATATAACTTATCTCACCCATTACAAAGAATACCAAATAATTGTACTGAATCAACTATGAAAGATATAGTTAAGAACGCAATAAAGCACTATGATGAAATTATTAAATATCAATATGAAATTGTTAATAAGCGTTGGCTTGATAGAAATTCATATATAAATATATTACAATAATTCATTATCTCCTATATAACACAAAGACCCTAGAAATTAATCTAGGGTCTTTAATTATTAGGATTAAATGTATTGATTACATTGTGACGAGGTTAGCGGTAGCGTCTTTAACGCATACATAAGCAACGGCACGAGGTTCAACAATACCAGCAAGTGAAGCAACAGCCCAACGAGTCTTGTTAGAACCAGTGATTACATCAACAGCTCTACCTTCGTGAACGGTAACACCTTCTACTGGTTCAGAAGTAGATTCAGCGTTAGACCAATCCAACTTCTTCAATGTATCAAATTCCATAGCACCATCAAGACGAATGATACCAGTGAAATACTGACCAGCTTCAATAGTATTAACCAACTTGTCACTAGCTTCTGGAGCCTTTGTAGCTTCCTTAGTTCCATTACCAGTAAAGTCTACGTGACGAACTTTAACTACACCACTAGTTGCGTCAGCAATAGCGATGAAAGCCTTCAAGCTAGAGGTCTTGTCACCAACGAGGTCACAAGCATAGACATTCTTAACGAACAATGGAGTACCAGCTGGGATTACTTCGGTAACACCATTAAGGGTCAATGTATCTTCTTCACTACCAGTAGCATAAGATACAACTGTAGCAGAAGAAAGTTCATTAGCCAAAGCTTCAGAAATTTCAATAGTTGGCATGAACTGTGATTCACGGAATTCAGCACCAAATGCGGAACCAAGCAATCCAGTCTTGTAAAGTGGTTCAGCATCAACTGGGTTAAAGCCCTTTCCACAAGCAGCCATGATAGAGTCAATCATTGGGTCAACGAAAGCATATCTATCTTCACTAGAGATAGAACCCAAGAATCTAGAAGCCTTAGAAATTGGTAACCAACCCTTACCAACGAAAGCAACATTCTGACGACCAAGGTCATCGGCAACGGTATCTTTAACAACACCATTAATCAATTTCTTACCATTAGGGATAGCAATTTCTTTCTCCCATTCAACATCGGTAACTTTCTCCAAGAGATTTGTGTCAATGACGATGTTACCAAGCTTAATATCTTTAGTAACTTTGCGTTCTTGAAGGTTAGATACATGATCTGACATATCCATACCAGTAGCATATTCACCAGCATCACGAATGACGAACTCATAGGATGTTCCATTACTCTTTCCTTCAAGCTGGTCACTAAAGTAAGACTTAGAACCAACGGTAAGATATTGAGCAGCTTCAGCAGCACGAAGAGCTACAAGGTCAACTTTCTTATTTGTAATAAATGTATTTGCCATGATTTATTTCTCCAAATTTAAATTATGATTTATCCTTTAGGATGTTCTCGCAAGTGATTGTTCCAATAATTACTATCGTGTACAGAACTTTCACTTACATTGTTATTTGTAATTTGCTTACCAATTACTGGAATAGCAGTCTTTGATTTAGGTTCAACAGATTTACTCTGATTATTCTTTGAAGCATAGTATTCATCAAGAATTTGTTCAACAACTTTAGCTGTATTTCTTTCAAGAATATTAGGATTAGTAATAACAGCGTGTGAATACTTATTAGGTCTAAAGATTTGTGGCAACCATTTATTGTGGTTAGTCATCAATTCTCTCATAACTATTGGGTAATCATCTACTGTATCAAGATATTTAAAGATAGCATTATTCTTATCATAAGAATGGATTACATCGGCAAAGACTTTACCATTGTTCTGAATAAGTCTATTGTAATCTTCTAATTCTTGACCTTGAAAGCATCTTTCGGTGGTAATTCTATCTTGTTCAAGTTCTACATTTAATTGTTCTTGCTGTAGTCTTTGAACTTCATTGACCATATCCCTTTCTTGGAGCTTCCAATTTGTATATGCGTCATAGTTAGTATTACCATCTTTATCTTTAAAGTCTTTAGATTCAAGACCTTTATATTTCTCTAAAGCAGTAGTTAATTCTTTAATTTGCTTCTTGGCTTCATTCAACTGTTGTGACTTTCTAATGAAAGCATAATCACGCTTATCTTTGTGTGTTAGATTCTTGCGATTATTCTTATTAGATTCATCTACATTTACAATCTTATCTTCGGATTCAGATGGCTCACCACTTCCATTTGATTCTTCTGTATTAGATTGGTTGTCATTAGTGCCGCTATTACCGGCTATTGTAGCATTGTCTGGAGAAGCGACATTATCATCTTCGGATTTAGATTCAACTTCATTTGATTCTACTGGTGTTGTATCTTCATTTGATGTTGTATCAGCTACTTGTGCTGTATTATCAGCTCGATTTGATTTGAGCTTATTTAAATACTCAAATGCTTGTTCTGAACTCATTGACATAAAGGTTGTTCATTCCTTAATCGGTGTTGGTAAATTGTAATGGTCACCGTTACCATATATTACATTATAATAATTAGTAGAGTAATTTAGCAATAGTAAATTTCGTCACAATTAGTGTATATATTATTATATTAATATATTAATAGAATCTTATAATATTATATAATAATAGATATATACACTAAATGTGACGAAATTGACTATGTTATTAGAATCCTTGACCAGTATAAGGCTTTACATTATTCAAGAACTTACCCAATGAATCACTATTAAGAAATCTAGCTGCTCCTTCAGGTGAGACATTAGGATAAGAATAAGTCTTATTGCCAAGTTGTATATTCATAACTTTAGATACTGGGTCATAATCTACATTTCCAACCCAACTAGAAGATTGACTAATTGGTCTACGAGGATATTCATCTTCCCAATATTTAGGATAGCCTTTCTCCATAAGTTGAGCTTCAGCATTAAGAGCTTTGATAGCCATATCTCTTTGAGGACCAGGTGGCATAGCCATAACTGCTTGATATTCAGGTAATGAACTTATATCTAGTAAATCATCGTGTTCTGATTTAGTCTGTCTTTCAGTAGCTCGTCTATCACCAGATTTAAGAGCATTACCGGTTCCACCCTTAGAAGTGAGAACATTGAATATCATTATACACCTCCATTTACAGTATCTTGAATACCTTGTATGTAAGCATCATTAACTTGTTCTTGACGATTCATATTAGATTCAGCTTCTTTAATTGCAAGTTCTTGTTGCTTAATCATAGTATCATTGTCAATCTTTACACCATTCTGTTGTAATTTAGCAAGTTCAATATTCATCTTATCTTGTTCAGTTACTTGGAATTTAGCAAAGTCAAGTTCTCTTTGTTCACGATTATTCATTAATGATAATTGTGTTGTATTTAATTGCTGTCTCAATTCATCATTCTCAGCTTTCATTCTTTCAAGTTCATTCATTGTATCTTCCATAGCGGCTTTCATTTGATTCAATTCATGAATAGCTGCTGGGTCTTGATTATCACTAATGAACTTAACATCTTGTGGTAAGTTCGCAACAATGTTACGACTCAATTCATCACCCAAATCATTCTTCAATGTATCAGCAAAGTACTTAGCAATAATTGGCTTCATATTATCTGGCATAATTGTACCAAGAGCATTAAGTTCTTGTCTTTGCTTCATTTGACGAGTAATAACAGAAGGACCATTCTCAAGTGTAAATCTTACATCTTCACCACCATTTATCATTTCAATAATAATTCTACCAATAGTACGAATGGCTTTATAAGCATTATTATAATAGTTAGCTGTATTACTTTCTTTAGATACTTCTTGTCTAAGAATTTCTGTAGCAGTTCTTTCTCTCTGGTCTACAATACCGGTCAATGGAATACCCAATGTATCTTCCATTAATGTACGACAAGTAGAAATAGTATTCTGTAAGTCACCAGTCTCAAATGATTCAACAAGTGGTACGGGTTGATGTTCACCTTTCCACACAACAGCAACAGTAGCATCTTGGTTACAAGCTGCTAAAGATTCAGGAACTAAAGCATCTTCATGAATCAAATAGTTAGCTTTAGCACTTCTACCAACTCTTTCAATTAGTGAAGAATATGCTATATTTGTACCAAGTTCAAGTGATAAAGTCTGTTGAATAATTCCATTATAGTTAATATTATTATTCTCATAGATTTCATTACCAGATAAGCGAATAATTGGAATATACTTAATTGGTAAATTTATATCTTGAACTACTTTGTTACCAACAATCTTATAGAAATTAACTGTACCATCATCATTCTTTGAGTAATAAGATACAACAGCTACACAATCTTGTGGAATGTGCCACTGATTAGATTTAGGGAATGAAATAATACAAGGGGTCTTTGGATAGGTCATTGGAACTATATCTTCACCATATAATCTCTTAGCTTTCTTTATAGGAAGATAATTAATAACTGCACCTTCTTCTGCATCACTACAATCTACATTATTACAAGATGGGTCAATAGCAATACTATCAAGATGACTAGCACTTTCCAATACAATCTTAGCTTCACTTGTAAATTCATCTTCAACAGTAGTAACAACAATATAACCATAACCAGTTAATACAGCTTTACGGAAAGCATCAATAATAGCTGATTTAGAATCAGTATCATTCTCAATTTGGTCAATCATTTCTTGTAAATCTGACATATTATCATTTGTCAATTCAATATGCCAAGGTGAATTACTAATAGGTGAACTAATAGCATTAACCATTGGATTCCAGTTATTCAATGACAAATTGATTCGATTCTTTCTTTGATATGTTGCTCTGTAATCCTCAGTCCAGAAATCACCAGAATATCTACGCATATCATCAATAGCTCTTAGTATTGATGTTGAGTATCTAGCTGAACTCTTGGTTAAGAAGTTATTACAATTATTAATTATTTCTTTATAATCATCATTCATTTAACATTCTCCATAGAAATAATTAGAATTAGTCTAATGTCTCTATTTCTATTACGAAATACCAATCATCAGCACCAGTTGGTGGAATTACTGAACTATCATAAGGAACGTAAGCTGGTTCATCATAAGAATATGGAATGTATTGTGGTCCGATTAACATTCTTTCTTTAAATTCAGTTAACTTATGTGTAGCACCATTAACATTTGTAGCAATTAAATTATCACTATAAGTATAAGTCAATGGTGGGTTCCAACCAGTAGAGTCATTATACCAACTAGTATTATCTAACAATTTAGCATGCTTAAATGGTATCTTAATAGTTAAATTAATTGTTCTTGTAGCAAGACCAATACTAAAGAACTTACAATCAGGTTGCCAATTCTCAGGAATGTATATACCATAACTCCAATCAGCTCTATTACTTCCATCAACTAATGGGAAAGCACTATTACCAGTAATCAAATGTGGAACATTATATACTTCTGGTCTAGATACTATTGTAGCGTTCCATACGTCATAGTAAATAGCAAAGCAACCATATTGATTATAAATTGTATGAACGTTCTTTGGTAAGAATGTTCCATTGTTATTCTCATAAGTATAATTGTGTTGACTATCATCATTAACAAGATTAGTCATATCTAAGTCAATAGGATTTGCTTTAGTAGCATTGTTATTTGTCCAAGAACCAGTAATAATAGTATTAGCTGTATCAGAAGAAATGTGTTGCTGAATATCATTCCAAATACAATTATCAATGTAAGTTATGATACTAGTTCCATTGTTGGTTGAGTAAATATCTTTATTAATTTGAGAATCTTTATATAAGATATTTGGAGCTGATACTTCTTCATTAACAATAGAAGAATAAGCACTAAAGTTAGAACAAATTAAGCGTCTATTAGATACATCACCAAATAATGTACTATTCTTAATAGATACTGTATTATAGTAATTCTTCAAAGTAATTGTAGAAGAATCTGCCATAATTGTAGCATTTGCTAAGTCTTCATCAATTATTACATTACTATCTCTAGCTACAATAGTGTAATTGTAGCCATTCAAATTAAATGTTAGCTTTACATTACTATTCTCAAAGATATAAGTGTTATTACCGTCACCTTCCAATTCTATATTACCAGATACATTCTTAAATGTATAAGTGTAATCACCCATACCATCACCAAATGTGTGACCAGTAGTGCTAGTACCAATAAAGTTACTATATGTTCTATCAGAATTGTATTGACCATAGATACCGAAATCACTAGGAATAGTTACATTCTTGAAATCAATATTTGGAGTATTGTATTGAACAATACAAATGGTATTCCAAAGATTTACTTTGTGTGTGAAATCATCAATATCAGCAATACAATTTGTGATAGTTCCAACTATTGGACTACCATTGTAGATATATTCATTTAACTTACAATTTGTGAAATTACAAGAATCACCAACAGTTCCAACCATATTGAGTTGGCAAGAGTTGAATACTGTATTTGTAATTAATCCTGAACCATATACATTACATTGTGTAAATGTATAACCAGTAATGTTCTGTTCTACATCAACATTCCAACCTTGTAAAGTATTTACGCTTGTAGAATGTGTATTATCATCAATAATATATGTTGCTTCTTCATATATCTTAGATTTAGACAATACTTTAACATTCCAACTAGCTTTAGCATAGTTAGAATATAAAGTAGTATCACCATTTAAGAAATATGGGTCATTTCTAAATGTGTTAGTCTGTTGGCTATTGATTGTTACATCATCGTCAATGAAAGTTACACCTTTAGCTAAATCAATTTGATTAACAACATTTAATGTTATATTGGTAATCTTATAATAATGATAATATTGTGTATTTGTCAAAGTATCAAAGAACAATCTAAGTCCGTGATTGTTAGCATAAGTAAGAGCATATTGAATAGCTAAAGTCTGGTCAAGCATATTCTGTGAGTTAGAAGGAAATACACCATAATGACGAACATCTAAATGTTCAGTAGGTGTAACCATAATCCATCTACCCTTAATTAAATCAGTAGCAATTATAGCACCACCATCATCAGGTTCAGTAGATTCACTATTCCAAATGTAGTTAATTGGTTCTTTATCACCAGCTTCATTATAACCCATAAGAGTTATAATCTTATAACCATTAACAGAAGGAACATTTGCTACATTTATATTTCTTAAATCTTCTATGTTATTAACAGCATAAGTAGATTTAGATTCATTCTCAATGTCAATGAACAATTCTGATTTAGAAGTATATTGTAAATCCCATTTAGAAGTATCTGATGGGTCAATATCTTGTTCGGTATACCATAGACCATTACCAATGTATTTGTAGTAATAAGCAATAACATCTTCATCAATAAAGACTTGATGTTGTGTTCTACCATAAGTATCAGTTAATTGTGGGTTATTCAATGGAGTTCCATCTTTATCATAAATTGGAGCTACAGTATTACCCAAATTAACCATGAACATAATACAGCCATGTAATGGCTTATTATCATTATCTGTATATTTGTTCCAATTATCCCATGAACGCATTATTTAACACCTCTCAATATCTTCAATGTTCTAGGTTCTTTATCCCAGTTCTCCGGCATAACATATTTATTTCTTAATTCTTCTAGTATAGATTCTTTAAGTAATTTAGCTTCTTCTTTAGCTTTATCGTTCTTTAATTTCTTTGAAATAGCTACACCTGGATATCCCAACCTAGTCCAAGGGTCTCGGTCTTCTGCCCATATATTACCATATTGGTTAGTAACATAATTCTTTGTTGCTTCTTGACCAGCTACATCAGTCAAAGTAGGCATATTTGATATTTCTGAAGGTAACATCTTTCTTAAATCAGGGTCATTTACAATAAATTTCAATTCAGCTGGTGTAAAGTCTTTCATAGCATAATCATAAGAAATACTAGCTGAACCAGCTCTTAATGGCTTTGTAGGGTCTGCTTTAAATCCAGTTCCCTGTCTGGCAGCCAATTTAGCATATAATTCATCGAACTTATATTTGTAAGCATCATCATAATTGAATCCTTCAGCTAACTGGTCTGCTGTTAAATTCTTTGAAGCTTGTTCAGGATTTGTGATAATTTCTTTATGAAATTTCTGTCGTGTAGAATGTGGAGAATCTCTTAATCCACCTAGCAATCTGCT
>Ga0326514_10000519_pt1 | contig 26143 bp, 22 predicted proteins | sample 3_2548_0518_D_FD_203653 | JGI IMG/M metagenome (GOLD analysis project Ga0326514, IMG submission 203653) | Bovine rumen microbial communities from UC Davis, California, United States - 3_2548_0518 | ecosystem: Host-associated > Mammals > Digestive system > Stomach > Rumen | place: USA... | reverse complement strand
AGATGTGATCCGTGCTAAGGCAGGAAAGGACAAAGATATGCAGGTAAGAGAGATAGCAGTGAAGGCAGCCGGCCAGCTTTCTTCCACACTGGGAGAGCTGAGGGAAGACCAGCTGCAGGAGCTGATCAAAGCGATCGCTGAGGCAAAAAAGGTCTATGTTGCAGGAGCAGGCAGATCGATGCTGATGCTGAGATGCCTTGCGATGAGACTGATGCATGTAGGGATAGAAAGCTACGTTGTCGGAGACACAACGACGCCGGCGTTTGAGAAAGGCGACCTTTTGATCACGGCTTCCGGGTCAGGTGAGACGTCCTATACGGTCGGAATGGCAAAGAAAGCCAAGGCACTTGGCGGCAAGGTGGCAGCGATCACTATCCGCCAAAAGTCCACACTTGGCAAGCTTGCGGATCTTCTGGTCGAGGTCGATGCAAGCTCTGACAAAGTCCAGGATGAACATCAGAAGAAGGCGGTCCTTCCGGGCGGAAGCCTCTTTGAGCAGAGTGTTCTGCTGATCGGAGATGCGCTTGTCATCCCGCTGGCGGAATATACACACACTCCGCTGGATCACGCGTTCTCAAGACACGCGAATCTGGAGTGACGGTCCGGAAAAGACGGTATCGCCGGAGGAGCGTTCATTTACAAAGACACTATTATATACAGGAAAAGGAGGAAATCATGGCAGACGTTAAGGAAATCATCAAAGGACAGGCTCATCTGGGACTGCCGGTACATGACGTGGAGAAGACAGTGAACTTCTACAGGCAGCTTGGATTCGAGGTTGACTGGCAGGGAAGACCGGACCAGAGCATCTTTCTTAAGAATGGGGACTGCGTGCTCGAAATCTACGCGGAGGATACCGTCGCAGACTGCAATGGAGCATGGGATCATGTAGCACTCTCTACTCCGGATATCGAAGCCGTCTACGAGTACACAAAGTCACTTGGCTATGAGGCGCTGGAAGGACACATCTGTCAGCTTCCGTTCTATGCGAATGGTGTAAAGTATTTCACCATCATGGGACCGAATCATGAGAAGGTAGAGTTCAGCCAGAAGCTGTAAATGATATCAATTCCGCCTTGGCGGATCGGTGCCGGCCATCTGCAATTCCTGACAGGTGGCCGGCACTTTTTCTGCCCCGGGAGCAGATTTTTCACGGAAAATTATTTCGCAAATCTCCGGAACAATGGCTCTTGTTTACAATTTTGCGAAAAATGTTTTCGCTGTGATTCCTGCTATTGTGTCTTATGCTGTATATGTTCGGCACTATAGGGCTGTTTTCAGTGAATTTTAAGAAAAAAGAAGAAAAAAATTTGCATCCGCATTGACGAAACTTGTTTGAAAGTCTATAATTTCTACTATCGTACAGGGTTGAACAAGCATGACATTTTATTGATTCAGCCAGACAAAATTGCACGTTGGAGAGAAGTGAAGGAATGGCTTATTCAGACAGATATAAAGAGGTGCTGTGCAAAGCGCCGGACAGGATCACTGAGGCAATAAGGGAACGGAAAGAGCCTGTGCTCGCCTTCACCAGCAATCTTGATATCGTTCTCCACTGGAATGCTGAGACTTATAACAGAATACTTGATCAGTATCTTACGGAAGAGCCTTATGTGAAAACCGGAGATACGATGAACGATATGCAGGATTTCGCTCGAATCTCTGCATATTATGTTGCCAGAGGAATAGGCGGCAATTTTGATATCCTGAACCAGGATGTCTGCGATTGTCTCAGAGAATCCTTCACGTCGGAGCTTTCGCTCGGCGGGACATGCGCCCAGGGAGCTGCAGCCATCGGGACGGTTGGTTTTCCAGTGAATGTACACCTGACGGATCAGTGCCGGGAAGTACTCGGTATGCTGGACCATGAAGGGACGACCGTTATCCGGGATGGGAAGATGGTGCCGGTCATGGAGGCAGACAGTGGTCTTGCGCCGGTCGCCCACATCATTCTCCAGTTCAGTGCCGGAGACAAAGTCAGGATCCTCGGAAAAGAGACAGAGATTCCGCTTTCGAACCGCCTGATCCTCTTCTATGACAAGCTGCAGAAGATTGTTCCGATTGAGGAAGATTTCCTCAGATTCTGGGAAAAGGGAGACACAGAGGTGGTTCCGACATCATTTTTGACGTCCGGGCTTGATGCCATCATTGATGAGAGCATCATGGAAAAGCACCTGGACCGCCTTGAGATATTCTTCCGCAATCTGAAGAAAAACCATCCGGACACAGCTGCCTATCTTGAAGGCGCCTATTATATGAATCCGGCTGTGAAGACGATGATCTTCAGCCGGCTGTCCCCGCTCATGGATATGATCGGGATGAATGAAGAAGAACTTGACGCTCAGGTACAGAGGCTTGGCAGGAAAGCAGATCTGTCACAGCCGGCAGGAGTCATCAAAGCACTCGATATCGTACTTGATGAGTTTCCTGCAGGCGGGATCATCCTCCATACGAAGGACTACTCCATGTACTATGGTACCGAGCGAAAAGAATATGATATCGAGAGCGGCCTGACGATGGGCAACCTGATGTCGGCCACCCGCGCGAGAATCGGCAGGTATGGTAATCTGATCGACCTTCGGGATTCTCTGGATCTGAAGCTGAGCGAAAGAGGACTTGCTTTCTATGACAAAGCATCCTCGCTTGATACAAGACGCCAGCTGACAATCGTGCCAAGCAGGTATCTGGAACATCCAAGATACACGATCGGACTTGGCGATACCTTTGTGGCAGGTGTTCACACCTGCTTTTTGTAAGACTGCAGGGAAGGAGTAAGATATGGCATATCTTCTTGGCATAGACCTTGGGACGTCCAGTCTCAAGAGTATGCTCATCGATGAGAAAGGTATCTCTTTCGTGACAGGCCAGAAAGAGTACGAGATCTCATCCCCCCATCAGGGATGGTCCGAACAGGACCCGAAAGTCTGGTGGGATGCCTGCTCGTCTACCATCCGGGACCTTCTTCAGAAAACCGGAACAAACCCGGAAGACATTAAGGCATTAAGCTTTTCGGGACAGATGCACGGTCTGGTGATGCTGGATGAGAACTACCAGGTGATCAGGCCTTCAATCCTTCACAACGACGCGAGAAGCGGCGAAGAGGTCAGAAAAATCAAGGAAGACCTCGGAGAAGAGAAAGTCAGGGAATGGATGATGAATCCGGTCTACTCAGGCTTCCTTCTTGTATCGCTTCTGTGGGTGAAGGAACAGGAACCGGAGAACTTCAGCCGCGTGAGGCATGTGATGCTGCCGAAGGATTATCTGAAGTTCCGGCTGAGCGGAGAGGTCACAAGCGATTATTCGGACGCATCCGCGACCCTTGCTTTTGACGTAAAGAACGTGAAGTGGAATGAGGACATCATCCGCCACTTCAATCTGCCGGAAGAGATCTTCCCGCCATGCTATGGCACGGCTGAGCCGGTCGGCCATGTATGCAAGGCGGCAGCAGAAGAGACCGGGCTGTCGGAGAAGACATTGGTTGTCTCCGGGGGCGGCGATCAGGTGATGCAGGGCATCGGCAACGGTGTCGTCTCACTTGGAGGATCTTCCGCAAATGTGGGTACGGCCGGTCAGGTTTCCTTCCAGAGTGACAAGCCGATACTCAATCCGGCTCTGTCCACCAACACCTTCTGCGGATATAAGAAGGGGAGATGGATCACCATGGGAGCCATCATGAACGCAGGCGTCTGCCTCAAGTGGTGCAATCGTCTGCTGAACCAGAGCGGCTATCTGGAGATCAACGAAGCAGTTTCAAAGGTTCCGCCGGGATCCCGGGGAGTGATCTTCCTGCCGTATCTGAACGGGGAAAGAACACCTCACCTGAATCCGGATATCAGCGGTGCTTTCATCGGAGTCAATCTCTCGACCGGAAGACCGGAGATCACAAGATCTGTGATGGAGGGCGTTACCTATGCATTGAATCAGTGCATAGAGATATGCGGAGATCTGGGCCTTCAGACGAAAGACTATATCGTAGCTTCCGGAGGAGGAGCAAGGAGTGATCCGTGGAGACACATTATGGCAGATGTGTTCGGCCTTCCTGTCAGAGTATCCGCAACGGAAGAGCAGGCCTGCCTGGGAGCGGCAATCGCTGCCGGAGTCGGAGGCGGGATCTTCAAAGATATCGAGGAGGGCTGCAGAGCCCTTGTCAGATATCAGGACTTCACTGTGGTTCCCGATGAGGAGAAACACAGGATCTACACAGAATACTATCAGCTGTACAAAGACATCTATAAGTCGGGCGGAGCAGAACTGAACCGCCTTACGCTTCTTGGACGGCGCAGCTGATCAGGATTAAGGTAAGAGGAAAAAGGAGGTAGCAGTTTGGAAGGCAAATTGGATGAAAGCAAGTACATTCTTAATTGCGAGGGCATTACCAAATCCTTTGGCGGTACCCATGCTCTTAAGGGAGTACAGCTCCATGTAAAGCCCGGTGAAGTGCATGCACTTCTGGGTGAGAACGGAGCAGGAAAGTCTACACTGATGAAGATCGTTATCGGTCTTTACAAACAGGATGAAGGTCACATGACTTTCATGGGAAAGCCTTATCAGGCAAAAGGTCCAGTCGATGCAATCAAGGCCGGAATCTCCATGATCCATCAGGAGCTGAATCCGGAACCGCATCTGACGATCGCCGAGTCGATCTTCCTGAACAGAGAGGACACGAAGGGTCTTCTGCTCGATAAGAAGAAGACCAATGCAAAAGCGCAGAAGATTCTGGATGATTTCGGATTCGAATATCCTGCGACAACCCTGATCGGGAGCCTGAAGCTGGCAGATGTCCAGATGGTCGAGATCATCAAGGCCGTCTCTACGGATGCAAAGCTGATCATCATGGATGAGCCGACATCTTCTCTGGACCAGAAAGAGACAGACCGTCTGTTTGAGGTTATCAGAGACCTGAAGAGCAAGGGGGTTGCAATTATCTATATCTCCCACCGTATGGAGGAGATCTTTGAGATCTGCGATCAGGTTTCCGTCTTCCGTGATGGTACCTTTATCGACAGCAAGCCGCTTGCAGGCGTATCCAGAAACGAACTGATCAGCATGATGGTCGGCCGACAGGTCTCCAACATCTTCCCGAAGGTCGACTGCCCGATCGGAGATGTCGCTCTGAAGGTTGAAGGTCTTACCGGCGACGGTTTTGAGAACATCAGTTTTGAAGTCCATAAAGGGGAGATCCTCGGACTTTCAGGACTGGTCGGATCCGGAAGATCCGAGACCATGAGAGCTCTGTTCGGACTTGACCCGCTGACATCCGGGAAGGTTTATCTGGAAGGCAAGGAAGTCCATATCAAGAATCCGAAGCAGGCAATCAAGCTTGGAATCGGCATGGTCAACGAGGACAGAAAGAATTTCGGCCTCTGTCTGACCAGAAGTATCCGCGAGAATACCTCTATGGCATCTCTTCCACTGAGACAGAAAGGTCTGAAACTGAATCAGAGAGAAGAGGGCAATTACTGCAGGGAAATCCTGAAAAAGCTGACCCTGAAGTATGCGGGACTTGAGTACAACGCACTGTCTCTTTCGGGCGGCAACCAGCAGAAGGTTGTTATCGGAAAGTGGCTGCTCTGCGACCCGAAGGTCCTGATCCTCGATGAACCGACCAGAGGTGTCGATGTCGGGGCAAAGTCCGAGATCCACTCTCTGATGAGTGAGATGGCAGCACAGGGACTTGCAATCATCATGATTTCTTCCGAACTTCCGGAAGTCATGGGAATGAGCGACCGTATCCTGATCTATCACGAAGGCAAACTGAACGGTGAGTTCAGCAGACAGGAGCTGACACAGGGCGGAATCACCCAGGAACAGCTGCTTCAGAAAGAATTTGGAATGTAATATAGAGGGAGGAACCTTAATCATGGCAGAAGCAAAAAAAGAAAGCTTTTTCAAGAGCGACAGATTCAGGATGTTCATTGGTAAATATGGTATCGGCGTCGTCCTGGTCATCATGATGGTATTTATCAGTATCGCACAGCCTTCATTCCTGACACCGAGAAACCTGATCAGTGTCGCAACCCAGATCTCCATCAACGGACTTCTTTGCTACGGCCTTACGATCGCTATCCTGACCATGGGTATCGATCTTTCCGTCGGCGCTCAGCTTGCACTTACTTCCGTTATCATTGCTAAGCTGATCCAGAATGGCGTTCCCGGCATCCTTGCGATCATCGTCGGCGTCGGCGTCGCAACCGGATTCGGACTCCTGATGGGGATTCTGATCGCAAAGTTCAATATGTTCGCATTCGTTGTTACCCTGGCTATGCAGCTGGTCATCAGAGGCCTTGCTCAGGTTGTATCCGGTGGTAAGGCAATCGCTATCACAGATAACTTCTACAAGAGCATCTATATCACCAAGGTTCTTGGAATCCCGGTTCCGATCATCATCTTCATCCTTGTAACTCTGGCTATGTATTTCATGCTTCACTGGACTAAGCTTGGCCGCTACATGTTCGCAGTCGGCGGCAATGTCAACGCAGCCATCGCTTCCGGTATCAGCAAGGACAACACCCTGATTTCTGTCTATGTTATCTCCGGTTTCCTTGCGGGACTTGCAGCAGTGATCTATTCTTCCAAGGTCCAGTCCGGACAGTCCAACTTCGGTGTTGCATATGAGACCGATGCAATCGCAGCATCCGTTCTTGGCGGCACTTCCTTCGCAGGCGGCATTGCTACCATCCCGGGCTGCGTACTTGGTATCTTCATCATCGGCTTTATCTATAACGGCATGAACATGATCGGCGTCAGCTCCTATCTGCAGACGATCGTCAAGGGCGCTGTCATCATCGGAGCGGTCATGCTTGATATGGTTATGAGCCGTAAGAAGTAATAAACGAAATAAAATGTGACAGGACATACCCGTTCGGGTAGTTGTGAATGGTAAAACTGCACAAAATATTAAACAAAATATTGAGTGCTATTACCATTTACAACAAATGTCCAAACAAGTATATTAATTACAGCTTTGAAAAAAAGTTTCATCAGGCTGTACCGCTTTCGAAAGAAGGCACCAGGCAATGTAAATTCGGAGGGAAAGGCCCCAGGGCGGAGACCTCTGAACAATATACCGGCACATAAGGGGTGCCGCAAAAAAGGAGGAACTTGTAATGAAGAAAAGAATTTTCTCTATCGTAATGGCAGCTGCTATGGTAGCTTCCTTTACAACAGCAGCATTTGCTGGAGAGACAGAAGCAGCCACCGAAGGTGCAGCTGCTATGGTTAACCCGGCTGACATCGGAATCGGCGAGGGCGGCGACGTCAACGGCGATGGCAAGGTTATCGTTGGATATATCTCCAAGAACCTGACCGATCCGTTCCATGCAGCAATCAATGATTACGCAGCAAAGACCATGGAGGAATGGAAAGAGTCCGGATTTGTTGATGATGTCACCGGTGTCCTTGATGGCGAGACCGACCCGAACAAGCAGATCGACCGTGCTCAGGACTGCATCTCCAAGGGATGCGATTACGTTATCTTCCTTCCGGCAGAGGCAGAGGCTTCCGATCCGGCACTGCAGCAGCTGACTGAAGCTGGTGTCAAGGTTATCGAGGTTAACTCCGCATCTACTTCTGTTGATGAGTTGGCTATGGGCCTTTCAATTTCTAACGATGTAGAAGCTGGTGAGATGCTTGCTAACTGGGTACTTGAGAACGTACCGGATGGCGGCAAGTATATCCACTGCACCGGTATCCTTGGTAACTCCGCACAGGTACAGCGTGGCGAAGGTATCGAGAACGTTATGAAGGATCATCCGGAATGGGAGAAGGTCGGCGAGCCTGATACCCAGTGGGATGGCAACCTTGCTGCTAACGCTACTTCCGATGCAATCAACACCTACGGTGATGATCTGAAGGCTGTTATCTGCGATAACGACGGAATGTCTTCTGCATCTCAGAAGATGGCTAACTCTCTGGATCGTTCCGACATCATCTGCGTCGGCGTTGATGGAATCGACGTTGCTCTTCAGATGGTCAAGGAAGGCACCATGAAGGCTACTGTCCTTCAGGATGGTGTTGGCCAGGTTGTCGCTGGTTTCGATATGGTCAAGGCTTGCATCAACGGCGAGAGCTTCGATCCGAGACCGCAGATTCCGTTCGTTCTGGTTACCGCTGACAACGTAGACCAGTACTACAGCGGAGCAGCTGAGACTGAGGCTGAGTAATCCTAACCGAAAGTCAATAGCTTATTTAAGCCAAAGGCAGGCGGAGGGGAGCAAAATCCCCTCCGCTTTTTTTCCAGGCAAATTCCGGGTTTTACAAGTATTTGCCTGTGCAAATCTGGCTATTGTGGAAAAAGGCTGAAAGCGTACTAGAATTCAGATTAAGAATACCGCGCTGCGAAAAATAAAGGAAAAGATGGCGGGGGGAGGAGGAAACATTATGAGCGGACAGAAAAAGAACATGACACTATCGGACATCCTGAAAGAAAACTATGAAAGCATGTTTTCTGCGGAGAAGAAAGTCGTGGACTATGTCCTTCAGAATCCGTATAATGTTGTGAATATGAATATCTCCGAGCTTGCCGCCGCCAGCAATGTTTCGAATGCCACGGTCGTCCGGATGTGCCATCACGCAGGTTTTTCCGGATACTTCCAGTTTCGCCTGATGCTTGCAAAGGATGAAGGCCAGCAGTCCAATGCCCAGCCCTCCGATGGGATCGAGCAGATCTTCCACGAATATTCGGAGGACATCCTCAGTCTTGGAAAGGTGCTCGACGGAGAGGCCATGAAAAGAGCGGCCAGAATGATCATGGACAGTGAGTCAGTCCATATCGCGGCGACAGGCAATACGATGCCTCTGGCACTATATATGGGATTCCGCCTGTCCAGAATCGGTATCCGGAATACTGCGGAAGTCGATTCCGCTTATTTCCTTAACAGCATCAATCTCGCAGGAGAAAAGGACTGTGTTCTGATCATCTCGCATTCCGGCAACACCAGACAGACTCTTCAGGCAGCTGATCTGGCGATTGAAAAAAGGCTTCCGGTTGTTGCTATCTCATCGGACCCGACGTCTGTCCTTGCACAGAAGTGCGATGTGCTTCTGAGATCCGGATTCGAAAATTCGGAGATCAATTATGATGGCAACCATTCTCTCATGATGGAGATGGCAGTGGTGGAGAGCCTTCTGGATCTGCTTCTTAACTTTGATAAGGTTGTACAAGCGGATACGGACAAACCGGAGAGGATGCTGAGAGAATTCCGCGTGAAGTGAATACAAGTCAAAAGGCATATCAAACAGTCGGGTCTGGTCTTGTTCCGGAAAAAGTACAAGAATATGAAAAACATTTACATGAAGAAGGGAATTCATCGGTTTTCCCGGTTGAATTTTCATGGAAATGTGATATATTGACACTGTGATATGAAAATAATTTTTTTATACATATATCAATACGGAGGTAATAAGCAATGAAACGTTCTACAGTCAACAGCGCAATTGACTGGGCTATCCAGGCTTGCAAAGACAATCATGTCAACCTTCCGGATTTCGCATACTGGACACCGGAAGAATGGGAAGCAAAGAAAGATCAGACGGAGTTCATGCGCAAGGTTGCCATGGGCTGGGATGTTACCGACTACAATTCCAATGATTTCGACCATACCGGATGTGTCTTGTTCACCCTTCGCAACGGCGAACCATTCAAGCCGGAGACCGGAAGAGTCTACTGCGAGAAGTACCTCATCATGAAAGCGGGACAGCTTCTTCCATGTCATTTCCACTATTTCAAGAGCGAGGATATCATAAACCGCGCAGGCGGCACCCTTCGTGTCTATGTATGGAACTCCACTCCTGAATTCGATGGCTATCAGAAGGACCTCAAGGGCGATGTCCACCTGAGAATCGATGGTGTACCGGTTACTGTTCCGGCAGGCGGATATGTTGATATCAAGCCGGGCAACTCCATCTACATCACCCCGTTCATGTATCACACCTTCAAGGCGGTTGAGGAAGACGGCGACCTGATCGTCGGAGAAGTTTCCCGCTGCAATGATGACAGAAATGACAATCACTTCAATCCGTACATCGATTTCCAGAAGATCGAAGAGGATGAGAAGCCGAGATACCAGCTTTGCGGCGGTTACGATCAGTAATCTGTAAGCATAGCGCATGGATGCGCGGGGAGGATAAAGTATGACCTCGGGAATCGATGCGGTTGTTGCAGGAGTAACCTGTATTGACATTGCTCCGAAGTTTCACAATGATCCATCCATGACGGTGAAGGATCTGTTCCGGCCGTCATCCACGATCCTGACCGGGAAGCTTACGATCACTCCCGGAGGATCGGTCTCCAATACAGGGCTGGGGCTTTGCAGGTTCGGAGTGAATACCAGGCTGATGGGAAGAGTCGGCAAGGATGAACTTGGCGACATTCTCCTTCATAAATTTGAACCTTACACGGATACTTCCTCTTTCCAGAGAGCGGATGATGAGGGAACCTCTTATTCCCTTGTCATCGCCCCGGAAGGAACCGACCGGTTCTTTATTCACGATCCCGCAGTCAACACAACCTTTTCCGATGAGAGCGTGGATTACGACCTGATCTCCCGGGCAAGGATTTTCCACTTCGGCTATCTGCCGGTTATGGAGAAGATGTGCGAGAATGACGGTGAGTGTGCTGTAAGGATGTATAGAAGGATCCACGAGAGTGGAGTCACTACTTCTATGGATGCCTGCATGCCGGATGTAAGCCGGGAGATCCCGGAAGGGTACTGGATCAGGATCTTGAAAAGAGTTCTTCCTTATGTTGATCTCTTCGAGCCAAGCGTCGAAGAACTTTGCTACATGCTGAGTCCTGAGCGCTATAGAGAACTCAAGGAAGCAGGCGGAAAGGGAGGCGTCGTAGGAGCAATCGGCTGGGAAGAGATCGAAGGCTATGCCGACCGGCTGCTGGAGCTCGGGGCAGGCCTTGTCCTGGTCAAGTGCGGCACCAAAGGCATGCTTTTGAGATGCGGCAGCGCGGACCGTCTTGAAAAGACGGGGGCTTCGCTCCGGTCCACATTGGTCCGCTGGGCCGGTGAGACCGGAATCCAGAAGTGCTTCCGCCCGGACATTTTCGTGAATTCGAATGGAGCCGGGGATGTTTCGATTGCTTCTTTTCTGACTTCTGTGCTGAGAGGAGCTTCTGCGAAAGAAGCTGTAAGGAATGCAGCGGCAGCCGGAGCCGAGTGCTGTGAAGGCGGGGATCCGGTGAGCGCCCTTACCGATTTCGATACATTGCTTCAGAGAATCGAAGCGGGCTGGGAGATGGCTGAGTAAGACATGATAGGAGCCTTTCGGCTCTTCATGACATGAGCATATGCCGGCAGAGAGGTGTGTGTATCATGATATATGGCTGTAATGCAGCCGGAGTTATTTACAGGTGCCGGAAGGCATCCACATCTATCAAGGAGAATAAGCTATGATTTACAACATGAGAGAACTGCTTGAGGTTGCTGATAAGAACAATTTTGCAATCCCGGCTTTCAACGTCAGTGATTACGCTATGTTCAACGGAATCATGGATGTATCCGAGAGAATGAACGCTCCGGTCATCTGCGAGATTCATCCGAATGAGCTGAAGCACATTGGAACGGACTTCATCGCAGCTATGATCAAGAGAGCATCTGAGTCTCCGCTTCCGGTTGTTATCCATCTGGATCACGGCTCTTCTTTCGAGGACTGCATGATTGCGATCCGCGCCGGATTCACCTCCGTTATGATCGATGCTTCCGCACTTCCATTTGAGGAGAATGTTGCAAGAACCAAAGAAGTTGTCCGCGCTGCACATGCTGCAATCAATGAGACCAAGGTTCTTGACGATGGCGATCCGAGAAAGGCAGCGAACCTGAAGGACAGAAGCGACTGGCATTATGCACCCGCTTATCATGCTATGGATGTCTCCGTTGAGGCTGAGCTTGGGACCATCGGTGTCATTGATGAGGCTGCCGGCGTTGTCGATATGTCCGTCATCAAGTACACCAAGCCGGAAGATGCTGTCCGCTTCGCTCAGGAGACCGGAGTTGACTGCCTGGCTATCGCGATCGGGACCTGCCATGGCGCTTATCCGCACGGACAGCAGCCTGATCTGAAGATCGATGTCCTGAAGGAGATCAAGAAGGCATTCAGAGAAAACAACATCCAGACGAAGCTTGTCCTTCACGGCGGATCCGGAAACAAGGTTGAGCTTCTGAAGGAAGCTGCAAGATCCGGAATCAACAAGATCAACATCTCCACCGATATCAAGTTTGCTTACTACAACAAGATGTATGAGATCCTGAACGCTGATTACGATCCGGAAAGAAAGGCCCTCAGGACTCTGAGAGAACCGAACGCGATCCAGCCGGAATGCGTCAAGGCTCTCGAGAAGGTTGCAGCTGAGAGAATCGACTGGTTCGGAGCAGCAGGAAAGGCAGCTCTTTACTGATCTTTCCGGCCTCATAAACCGAATCTGATTCTGAGATAAACATGGAAAGGCCTCCCCTATTGTTGGTAAGGGGAGGCTTTTTCTCTGGTTTGATTCTGCAAAGCAGGACATGTATTATCACACAGAAAGGCTGCTCCGAATAGGAAGCGGTCTTTTCCATGTGAAGAGCACCGAAAAATATGGCATCGCAGGGCATTTTAAGTGCATTCTGCTGATTTTGCCCAGGTATCCGAAAAAAAGACAATAATATCTCTTTCAGGGGTTGGATGAATGTGTTATATTATATCAGTTTCTGCGTGTAAAGGCTGGGAAAAATCCGGGCTAAGCGAGTCGGGTGGACGAAGCCGGATGCAGAAAAGAGAACAATTGCAGCAGTTGTCCATTTTCCTGAAGAGAATGTGGCGCTGTGAGTCTATTAGAAGAGAGGTCGATATCTGTTATATGAAAAATCATGCTGAAGTAACGATGGAACTGATGAACCTGCTTGATGGTGACAGCAGACTGAAGAGTCTTGTCGAAAAGTCCATCAGACTGGCGGCTGAGGTGAACCCGGACCAGGAGACGAACCCGGTCAGGAGCCTTGACGCTTTCTATGACTATATCGACTTTACGCTGACTGCGATGCCGTGGACATTCCTTCCGGAACATCGCTATCAGAAGTTTGTGACCAAGGTTGACCAGAGCTGCATGTACATCTATTTCCTGCTCGACAGACCACTGCCGGAACTGGAGAAGGAGCTTGAGTTCCGCCCGTCTGTACAGTTCCTCGAGCCGGTCTATGTATGGCTGCGTCATTATAACAATGCACTGAAGGCGTTTCTTGACACAGAGGAGTCCTGGAAACCGGAGTACTATGACATGCTTTACAAGGATCCTACCTGGCACCTTGATCAGGGTATCTTCGAGGACCATAACAACTGGCATACCTTCAATCAGTTCTTCTCAAGACGTCTGAAGAATGCAGACGAATCCAGGCCGCTTGTGGCGCCGAAGGATGATTCAATCGTTGCTTCTCCGGGTGACTCTCTTCCGCAGGGTACCTGGGACATCGATGACCAGGGAAGATTCTTCTCCCCGGATGTTACCGATGAGCATGGGGTCGTCATTAAGACTTCGACTTTCTATGATGTGGCGACTCTGCTTGGAGAGCAGGGAAAGAAGTATGCTGATCAGTTTAAGGGCGGCGTTCTGACCCACACCTTCTTCAACTTTGATGACTATCACAGAGCGCACAGCCCGGTATCCGGAACGGTTATCGACACTTATGTCGTGAAGAATCCGAATGCGGTCGGCGGCATCACCACCTGGGAACCGGACAGACAGATGTATGTCCTGGAGTCCTGCTTCGCAGGATGGCAGTCTTACGAGACCAGGGGATGTGTCCTGATCCAGACTGAGAAGTATGGCCTTGTGGCTGTCTTTGCGGTTGGCCAGGGACAGGTTTCTTCTGTTCATTTTGCAGAGGGGGTTGCTCCGGGAGCAAAGATCCGGAAGGGGCAGGAGCTTTCCTACTTCCTCTTCGGCGGATCGGACTGCACGATGCTCTTCACCAGGGATGCCGGGTTCGAGCTTACCTGCCCGCCGGCACCGTCTGATGATACCTATGCGAACGGCTACGCGAAGGTGCTGTGCAGAGCGCAGTACGGCGTGTTCCATGGGAAGAAGGACTGAAGTCCTGAGCTGATTTCCGGAATGAAAGATGAAAGCCCGGCGGCCCGGTTCGGATATCCCGATGATCTGGATATCCGCTCCGGACTGCCGGGTTTTTGTCAAATTTTCAGACTATTGCTTGAATTGCGTCCAAATTGACTGGAATTGTCTGGTGCCTGGCACCTGACAATTCCGATCAATTTGGCGAAAATGTCAGACAATATCAGGAAGATATGGCATTATTCGGATAAATTACCAGTCTCCGGATGCCCTGATGTTTGAGTCGAAGAGCTTGTTGAAGCCAAGCCAGCTGCCAGGGTTTGGGGACTGCGAGTCTGCCTTCATGAGTTCACGCATGGTCTCGAGGCGGGCGTCGGTGTTGTCGGCAAGGTTGAGCGCAAGTGCCTCCGGAATCGCAGGCTTCTTGGGACTGCCGTACTCGAGTTCGCCGTGATGGGCCAGGATACAGTGCTGAAGCTCTGCCTGAAGCCTGTGCGGGAATCCTTTGATGGTGCGGCACCCGTAGCCCACCAGTTCGGCACCCATCATGATGTGGCCGAGAAGCTGTCCGTCATCGGTATAGTCGTTCTGCGGGAATGCGGAAATCTCTTTTAGCTTGCCTACGTCGTGGAAGGCGGCTGCCGTGATCAGAAGGTCATGATTAAGGTACGGATACCGGTCGCAATAGTACTCGCAGAGCATTACGACGGAGAGTGTGTGTTCGAGAAGCCCTCCCACAAAGCCATGATGGACAGACTTTGCAGCGGAATGTCTCTGGAATGCTGTCTTGAAAGCAGGATCTCCAAAGTACTTGGCAATCAGCTGGGTAAGCCAGGGATTTTTGACCTTCCCGAGCGCTTCCATGAGCTGACCGTACATCTCATCCGGATTCTTCTCTGTCTGCGGAAGATAATCTTCTGACTTGTATTCCGTAGCAGATGCCACCCTTGCACGCTTGATGTTGAACTGCAGACTGCTGTTGAAGCTTGTCACGTCTCCGCTTACCAGAACATAGTCAAGAGCCGTGAAATTATCGATACCGGGAGCACCCGGGTCCCAGATCTTACAGTCGATGGTCCCGGTCTTATCCTGAAGTGTTACATTCTCATAGCTTTTTCCATTCTTGGTCACAGCGCTCTGTCTCTTCTTGCAGAGATATACATCGCTGATGCGGTCACCTTCCTGAAATGAGTTGATGTATTTCATAAAAAGTACTTCTTTCTATTAAGAAATGTCAGGCGTGTTCTATATTAGCTGCGGCTGCCCGGACCGCAGAACTTTTGTGTCTTTTCGCATTATACCATACCTCGCTTTAGATGAATGGTACCTTGTGATAAAATGTAAACGATGCCGGGACCGCGAAGACTGCGGAGCGGTCCGTGTGTTGTTGATACCGCGAAACTTATTCTGGAGAAGAATTCGTCGGGCAGCGCCCGACATGGAGATTGATATGAACGAACGAGCACTGCGGATCCTTGAATTTCCGAAGATCATAGAGATGCTGGTTTCCTGTGCCGGATCGATTCCGGGCAGGAGCAAGTGCCAGGCACTGGTTCCTTCAGGGGACCTGAAGGAAGTCCGGAGGATGCAGACTGAGACGGCGGATGCCCTGAAAAGAGTTTATCAGAAGGGCAGCGTGAGCTTTTCCGGCGTCAAGGATATGAGAGCTGATATTAAGAGACTGGAGATCGGAGGCAGCCTGAGTGCATCTGAGCTCCTCGATGTTGCCAGACTGCTTGAGACAGCGGCAAAAGTCAAGTCCTATGAGGACAAGCCTGCCGAAAAGAAGCCTGCGCCGGCGGTCCTGAAGGAAGGGGAACAGGCTCACTGGACAAAGAACCGGATGCCGGGAGGACAGGATGTGAGCAACATCGCTTCTGACGAGGATGAGCCGAAGGAAGACAGTCTGACTTCCATGTTTCAGGACCTGGAGCCGGTCCCGTCGCTGGCAAGAGAGATCCGCCGCTGCATCCTCTCGGAGGATGAGATCGCGGATGACGCTTCCCAGAACCTGAGAAGGATCCGCAGGCAGATCGGGCTTTCGGAAGAAAGGATTCATTCCCAGCTGCAGCAGATGGTGAACGGCTCTGCGAGAACATATCTCCAGGATGCTGTGATCACGCAGCGTGACGGCAGATACTGCCTTCCGGTCAAGGCGGAATACCGCTCTCAGATCCCGGGCATGATCCATGACCAGTCCGCGTCCGGGGCTACGATCTTCGTGGAACCGATGGCAGTGGTGAAGCTGAACAACGACATACGGACTCTGGAAGGAGAGGAGCAGAAGGAGATTGAAAAAATCCTCCAGAAGCTTTCCGAACAGGCTGCGGGACAGAGTGAATATCTGGTATCCGACATTGAGATTCTGACGGAGCTCGACTTTATCTTTGCGAGAGCAGGTCTTGCCAGGAAAATGAATGCCGCTCTGCCGGAATTCAATCAGAAGGGGATCGTGGATCTGAGGCGGGCCCGCCATCCTCTGATCGATAGACGGAAGGTGGTTCCGGTCGATATCAGGATCGGAGAGAAATTCGGTCAGCTTGTCATATCCGGACCCAATACCGGAGGCAAGACGGTCAGCCTGAAGACCATCGGCCTTCTGGAGATCATGGGACTTTCCGGTCTCCACATTCCGGCGAAAGAGCACTCAAGACTGGCAATGTTTCAGGAGATCTATCCGGATATCGGCGATGAGCAGTCCATCGAGCAGAGCCTGTCCACCTTCTCCAGCCACATGACCAACATCGTGTCTTTCTGGAAATCGGCGGACGAAAAAAGCATGGTCCTTTTTGACGAGCTGGGGGCAGGAACGGACCCGGAGGAAGGGGCCGCACTGGCGATCTCCATCCTCTCGGCTCTCCACGACAGAGGGATCCGGACGATCGCGACCACCCACTACAGCGAGGTTAAGGTCTACGCTCTGTCCACATCGGGCGTCGAGAACGCCTGCTGTGAGTTTGATGTGGCGACGCTGCGCCCGACATACCGGCTGCTGATCGGAGTACCGGGGAAGAGTAATGCATTTGCGATATCGAAGAGACTGGGGCTTCCGGACGAGATCATCGAGGATGCGAAAGGGCGGATCGAGGACGAACAGGAAAGTTTCGAGAATGTCATCTCAGACCTTGAAGAGAGGCGCGTATCCATGGAGAAGGCGGAAGAGTCCATGACAAAGGACCAGGTCGAGATCCGCAGGCTCCGCCAGTCTCTGGAGGACAAGGAAAAGAAGCTCCAGGAGCAGAAAGACAGGATCCTGGAGAAGGCAAGACAGCAGGCTGCCGACCTGCTGAGGGAGACCAAGCAGTACGCAGACGAGACGATCAGAGCTTTTAACAAGATGGGGGGAGATGCCGTATCCGCAAGGGAGATGGAGCGGAAGAGAACCGCCCTTCGGGGGAAGATGGACCAGCTCGATGCCGAAAAGAAGAAGCAGAAGGAGACGGTCCCGCACAAGAAGGTCGATGTCCGCAAGATCCAGGTGGGCGACAGCTGCAGGGTGCTGACCCTGAACCTCAGGGGAATCGTAAGGTCCCTGCCTGACCGGAATGGCAATCTGGACGTCCAGATGGGGATCCTGCATTCCGTGGTCAATGTCAAGGATATCGAACTGATCGATGAGGTCCAGGTCAAGGCGCCTTCCTACGAGAGCACGGGGACCGGCGCCGTCCGTATGTCCAAGTCTGCAAATGTGAGTACGGAGATCAATCTTTTAGGCCTTACAGTGGATGAGGCGACGTCTCAGCTCGACAAGTATCTGGATGATGCTGCAATCGCACATCTGGAGGAAGTCAGGGTGGTCCACGGAAAGGGAACCGGAGCGTTGAGAAAGGGCGTCCAGAACTATCTGAGACGGAACAAGCATGTGAAGTCTTTCCGGATTGGAGAGTACGGGGAAGGCGATGCAGGCGTCACGGTCGTCACCCTGAAATGAAGGCGGATTCAACAGGAAGGTACCTGCAGATTCCGGCAGGTACCGTGGCAGGAGGAGAGAGATGGCAGAAGACAGGAATCAGGAATTTCTGGAAGAAGCAGATGCAAAGACTTCGGAACGTCTGAAGAAGCAGCTGGATTTCTTCCTCAAGGCAGATGGAGAGAAACTAATCACGAGGCAGACTTATATCGGGGGCGGAAGCCGCAAGGAGACGGATGCGGAACATGCCTGGAGCCTGGCACTTGGCGTGATCCTCTTTTCGGAGTATGCGAATGAGAAGATCGATCAGCTGAAGACGATCAAGATGGTTCTGATCCACGACATCGTAGAAGTTGAGGCCGGCGACAGCTATGCCTATGATGCCAAGGCTCAGGCTACTGCCCATGAGAGGGAAGCGAAGGCTGCCGAAGATCTATATGGGATGCTGCCGGAAGATCAGGGGAAGGAATTGAAGGCGCTTTGGGAAGAGTTTGAGGCTTATGAGACTCCGGAGGCGAAATTTGCCCACACTCTGGACAATTTCCAGCCCCTTCAGCTGAACGATGCGACGGACGGTAAGAGCTGGATAGAGCATGGAGCAAAGCTGTCGGATGTCCTCAGGAGAAATAGAAAGACCGGGGAAGGAGCTGAGGCGCTTTGGGACTATGAGAAGACCTTGATCCGGAAACATGTAAAGCTCGGCAATCTGAAGAATGACTAATAAAGGAGAAATATTTAGCCGGAAAGTAAGATTAATTCACGTCAGAGTTTAGTAATTTTATTGACAAAACCATGCGTTTTATCTATGATGGTTCCTATACAGACAATTTGCAAATGATATATAGATATTGAAATTTGTAAATTAAATAAGTCCACGTTACAGAAAGAAGAAATCATGGGTAAAGCAGTTCGTCTTTCCGACATTGCGGAGAGAGCACAGGTTAGTACAGTTACCGTTTCCAAGGCTTTGTCAGGGCAGAAGGGCGTAAGCCGCGAGAAGAGGGCATTGATCGAGAAACTGGCAAAAGAGATGGGATACCAGAAATCGGTACCATCACCGGGATCCAGAAAGGGATACACGATCGGTGTGATCGTTTCGGAGAAGTTCCTGAGCAGGAACAGATCTTTCTACTGGACATTTTATCAGGAGCTTTCAAAGTCCGCTGCGGCAGGAGGCCATCTTCCGGTTCTGAAGGTCATATCCAGGACCGATGAAGAAGCTATGGAAGTTCCGGTCATCATCACCGGAGAACAGGTGAAAGGAATCATTTTCCTGGGAACATTTTCCGGAAAGTACAGCAAGGCAATGACAGGGGCGGCGAAGGTGCCATATATCTTTCTGGATACGATCGGTCCGGAACCCGGTGCAGACTGTGTGGTCACAGACAACATGCGTATGGCTTATGGCATGACGAATTACCTTTTTGAAAAAGGCCATGAGAGGATCGGTTTTGTGGGAACCAGAGGAATCATGGACCCGGTAGATGACCGCTTTATCGGATATATCAAGTCCCTGATCGCTCACGGGATGCCGTACAGACCGGAAGATGTGCTTGATGACAGAGATATCGACACCGGGGTCATTGATCCGGAGAAACATTTCCATATCGATAAGGATGACAGGCCGACTGCTTTTGTGTGCGCCAGTGATATCACGGCAAACTGCCTGATCCACCATCTTCAGAGGCAGGGCTTTTCGGTTCCGGAAGAAGTCTCCGTGGCAGGGTTTGACGATTTTCTTCCGGACCAGATTGCAGGCGTCGGCCTTACGACCTGCAGGGTAGATGTCCCGAAGATGACAGACAGAGCTGTTCGCATGCTGGTCTGCAAGATCGACGGCACCCGCTACGAGCCGGGAGTTACAGAGGTGGGCGGAAGACTGATCGAACGGGACAGTGTGAAGAGGATCGGAGGACCTGTAGAAATCTGATAAAAAGTACTTGCAATCTGCCGTCATCTATGGCATACTATCAAGGTGTCAGTCACAAGACGGCAGAGAAAAAGGAGACGTAGCTCAGCTGGGAGAGCAACTGCTTGACGTGTAGTAGGTCAGAGGTTCGAGTCCTCCCGTCTCCACTTTGAAGAGACCGGAATTTCCGGTCTCTTTTATTTTTTAAAAACAGGCGAAAGCGTGTATGATAAGAATTCTTATGCCCTGCTGGTTCCGTGGATCAGCGGGGAGAGTGGCTTGTAGACAAGGAAGGTGACAATGACGCTCAGAATCGCCTTCATGAAAGTGAACGGCATGTTAAAGGTCACCAGGCACTGGAGAAGGTTGCCATCCTGAATCTTCGGATTGATCACCTGGTACATCTTGATGATGGTATCCATCGGCATGAAAGCGGTGTAGACCGGATAGACCACAAAGTAGTTGATCGGGACGCTGATGGCTGCCATGAACACAGCTCCGGTCATGGCGCCTGCAATTGCACCTTTCTTGGTCTTATGCTTCATGTAAATGAGACCTGCCGGCAGGACGAATGCCGCATTCAGCAGGAAGTTGGAGAGTTCCCCGACTCCGCCCGACTGGCTTACCAGCAGATGGATGATGTTCTTGATCGCCGCGATCACGACACCGTAAATCGGCCCCATCGCGAAGGATCCGATCAGAGCCGGAAGGTCGGAGAGATCAAGTTTGATGAAGGAAGGCATAAATGGGACCGCAATCTCGATGTACATGAGAACAGTCGCCACTGCAGAAAGCATCGCGGTCACGGCGATGTATCTGGTGCGCCTCTGAGATTTGGTCATGTTGCGTGCTACTGTTGAACCTGCAGAATCAGCCATAAAAAAAGCTCCTTTCCATATCGCCTTCGGAACCGGAAACACTTGCATGTCCGGTCCGGGCATCCTGCAAGAGGTTCAGGTGTTAAGAGATGGAAAGAAACCGATCTTTTTGACCTATTATTATCTTCTTCCATCCGGACTATACCGTCGGCTCCGGAATCACACCGGATCAGCCGCTTTCGCGGGTCGCAGGCTATCACTGCCGGTGGGGAATCACACCCCGCCCTGAAGATCTCTTATCTATTTTACTCCTGTATCATAGCTCCTGAATCCTGATAAATCAAGAATTTTCGCCCCGGTTTATCAGAAGTTTGTGGGGCAAAAGGTACTTTTGACCCCAACATCATAACATCTTCGGACAGAAAGCACGGTTTGTTTTCATTAGTAATCATGAGGACTTACATGATATAATATATTATCTGTAGCCTGGTGACGGGCAGAAAGGATATATATATGAAAGTTCTCAATTTCGGATCACTGAATGTCGACAATGTCTACACTCTTCCGCATATCGTGACAGCCGGTGAGACCATTCTCTCAGATCATCTCAGCCAGTTCCCCGGCGGCAAGGGGCTTAACCAGTCTGTAGCGCTGGCAAAAGCCGGGCTTGATGTCTGGCATGCCGGCATCATCGGCAATGACGGTCAGATGCTTCTGGAAACTTTGAAGGGTGCGGGTGTCCACACCGACTACATCCGTCAGCTTGACGTGAGGGGCGGCCACACCGTCATCCAGGTTGATGAAAAGACCGGGCAGAACTGCATCATCCTGTACGGCGGGACCAACCAGATGCAGACAAAAGAGTACGTGGACGAAGTCCTGGCACATTTCGGAAAAGGGGACTATCTGGTCCTTCAGAATGAGATCAACCAGCTTGACTACATCATCGACCGGGCCTATGCGGCCGGTATGAAGATCATCCTGAATCCGTCACCTTTCAACGGAAATCTGGACTTTTGTGACCTCGGCAAGGTTTCCCTTTTTCTTGTAAATGAAGTTGAGGCAGCTCAGATCACCGGTCTCTCTGATTACGGAACTGCTCTCGAAGCCCTCCACGAAAAGTTCCCGGAGGCTGCTTTTGTCATGACACTTGGCTCGGACGGGGCATGGTTTTTTGACGGAAAGCAGAAGGTCTTTCAGGATATCTTCAAAGTCAAGGCAGTCGATACGACGGCAGCAGGCGATACTTTTACCGGCTACTTTGTCGCGGAGATGGCTGAGGGGAAGGATGTCCGGACTGCACTCAGGGTGGCATCCAAGGCATCTTCCATCGCCGTTACGAGACCGGGAGCGGCACCTTCGGTTCCATACAAAGATGAGGTCATGAAGGAACTTGGAATGTAAAAGGAATATAAATCGATGAATAACGATATCAAAAACAACGCCCGCTGCATTCAGGTTCGAAGAGGAAGGGCGGCGGCGAGCCTTCTTCTTGCAGCCTCGCTGTTTACGTCGATGGCGCTTTCGGGCTGTTCCGACCGGCTTTCCACGGAGAAGACAGATCACGGCTACGATGCGGTTGAGGATGCAGACTACAGGACGGCCCAGCAGGACTTCGAGACTGCGGTGACGGAGGGGGAGGACCCGGTGTCTGCCTACAGAGGCCTTGGAATTGCCCTTATGGGACAGGCAAAATATAAAGAAGCAATCGATGCGTTCAACTATGCACTGGCAGAGACGGATGACAAGATGCCGGATACCGTGGAAGACCTTCTGCTTTACCGCGAAGAGGCTGAGTACAGAAGCGCAGACTACGACGCTGCAATCTCAACAGCAGAGACGGTGCTCGGGATGGATGAGACACTGAAGCCGCCTTACTTTTACCGCGGAGCGTCTTATCTCTATAAAGGCAAGCAGGACAAGGCAAAGTCCAACTTTGACTATGCAGTGTCCCTTGACCCGGGTAATTACAGCCTCTACCTCGATATCTACAAGGTGTACAGCGACAATCATCTGTCCGGCCTCGGGGATGAATATCTGCAGACTGCGCTTGGCATAGAGCCGGAAGATTTGGAAGGCTGGTATCATGTCGGCCAGATCTATTTCTATCTGGAGCAGTATGATGAAGCCCAGAAAGCTCTCAATCAGCCGGTCAGCGAGAACTATGTGCCGGCGCTGTCCCTCCTTGGCCAGATTTATCTTGCCAGGGAAGACTATGACAACGCAAAGGCAATCTATAGCCAGATTCAGTCCATCGATCCGGACAGTACCGATAGCTACAATGGACTCGCGCTCTGCGCACTGGCCCAGGATGATCCGGACACAGCGCTTCAGTACATTACGCAGGGACTTGAGCTCCCGGCCAATGAGGGAAAGCAGGATCTCTACTTTAACGAAATCGTCGCTTACGAGAAGAACCTGGACTTCCTGACGGCAAAGGACAAGTGCCAGACCTACGTGAACAATTATCCGGCGGATGAGAAGGGGCAGCGGGAGCTGACCTTCCTGAATTCCAGAAACTGACCGGAAATCATAAAACAGAGGAATCAAATTGGGAAACAAGTTGACAGACCCATCAAATCATGTAGAAGAAAAAGTGCTTCTTCTAGGCGTCGGGACGCCCGGAGACGAGGTCGATGAGGCGGACTCGCTCGAGGAACTGGCATCACTCGCGGATACTGCCGGAGCCGAGGTGGCCGGGACTGTGATCCAGAACCTGGACAACCCGGAGCCCGGAACCTATATCGGAAGCGGCAAAATTCAGGAAGTCAGGGAACTGGCAGAAGAGCTTGGTGCCAATGGCGTCATCGCCGATGACGAACTATCCCCGGCCCAGCTCCGCAATCTGTCGGATGCCCTCGGTCTCAAAGTCATGGACCGGACACTTCTGATCCTGGACATCTTTGCACAGAGAGCGACCAGCTCGGAAGGAAAGATCCAGGTCGAGCTGGCCCAGCTGAAATACCGGATGACAAGACTGTCCGGCATCGGAACCGAGCTTTCCAGGCTGGGAGGCGGGATCGGCACCAGAGGACCTGGTGAGAAAAAGCTTGAGACAGACCGACGGCTCATTCAGAGGAGGATGGCCCAGCTGAGGCGGGAACTCAGTGACGTCAGGAAACACAGAGAACTCCTCCGCGGGCACAGAGGCGAGAGCGCAGCCCCGGTCGCGGCAATCGTCGGCTACACGAACGCAGGAAAGTCTACTCTGCTCAACAAGCTGACGGGAGCCGGTGTCCTGGCGGAAAATAAACTCTTCGCGACTCTGGACCCGGTCACCAGACTCCTGGAGATGGACAGCGGCCAGAAAGTGCTCCTGACGGATACGGTCGGCTTTATCCGCAAACTCCCCCACAATCTGGTCGAGGCGTTCTCCTCCACCCTGGAGGAGGCAAAGTATGCGGATGTGATCATCCATGTCGTCGACGCCTCCAATCCGCAGGCGGACAGCCAGATGGCGACTGTCTACGAGACCTTGAAGGAGCTGGGCGTCATGGGCAAGCCGGTCATCACGCTGCTGAATAAAGCAGACTGCCTGACGGAGGACAGTCTCGGGAGCCATATTCCGGACAGGAATGCGGATGCGGTGATCCGTATCTCCGCAAAGACAGGAGAAGGGCTGGACAAGTTTCTGGCAGCTCTGTCGGAGGTCCTGATGAGAGACCGGATTCTGATCGAGCGGACCTATCCCTATTCGGAAGGCGGCAAAGTGCAGCTGATCCGGGCCTATGGCAGCATCCTGGAGTCCCGCTATGAACCTGAGGGAATCTATGTGAAGGCCTATGTACCGAAAAAGATATACGGAAGCGTGTGACTTCCGGAGGAGGAGAATATGAAGAAAGGACGATCACGTTATCTGGCACTTTTCATTGCGGCAGGACTTACAGCAGGTATGGTCCTCCCTTCGGAGCAGAAGATCCTGTCTGCGGATGAGGTCGGAGGCACCGGGGACGTTTCCCAGGATGCCATCTCTCAGGAAGGAGATGCCGGTGACGTTGACATGGACGATGGCGGAGCGCTTTTCGAAGATGACGGATCTGCGGAAGTCTCCGGTGACGGCGTGCCTATGGAGCAGCTTCAGGAGGTGATGAAGAACGGGGATGCCCAGGACCTGCAGAGCTTCGAGAACGGCACTGCGGCAGAAAGCGAAGGACACTGGGAGAGCGAGACCCAGAGTGAAGTCCAGGTCGCGGGAGAAGACGGACCGGACATTGAGCCTGCAGACCCGGAAAAAATCACTCAGCTGCTGGCAGACCTGTCCGCTTTTGACAGCGTCACCGGCTCCAACGATGAACTGAAGGCTGCCGACTACATCGCAGAACAGATGAAAAGCCTGGGCTATCAGGTGGAGAGTCAGTCATTCCATGAAGGCTTTATCGATGAGACCGGAAGTGATGAGCAGGGCATGAACGTTCTGGCAGAGCGTCTTCCGAACTCCGAAGCCAGACAGACGCAGGACATTCTTCTTGTGTCCACGCATTACGACACGAAGAGAAAAAAGGACCCGGCAGATCCATTTGCAAGTGACAGGACCGGAGCCGTCGTCCTCCTCGAGGCGGCAAGGATCCTCTCCACCGTTGAGACTGACACCGATATCTGCTTCCTTTTCCTTTCAGGTGAGGAGGACGGACTCTACGGCGCGCAGAACTTCATTGCGTCCCTCGATGAGGCGACAAAAGCAAGGATCGTCGGCCTGATCGATCTTGAGAAGGTGGGATATTCACCGGAAAGCTTCTATATTTTGAAAAACCAGACCGGGGAGGAGGACCCCGGGAACCAGTCTGCGTCCTTGCTGAAGCAGACCGGGATCGATTACTTTGACGATACAGAGGAGGAATCGGAGCCGGAGACGGCTTTGAGCGAATCATCCGAGCCGGAGACCGCCTTGAGCGAATCATCTGAGACGGAGACGGAATCCGGGGCTGTCGTGGCTCCGGAGCCTTGGGATTATGTGAAAGACAACAGGCTGACTCAGTCGGTCTTTGCGAAGGAAGGCTTCAAGGCAGTTACCCTGACTCAGTATTTCCCGGGAGATGAACTGGAACCGGAAGATGAGACCGAGTCTGAGCAGGCCCAGACCAACCTTCCGGGTGTATCGCTGGTCGATGAGACTCCGGAGACCGGAAATGTCTCAGCGGAAGAGACCGCCGGCGCAGCCGGTGCCGGCGAGACTGCGGTGACAAAGACGGGAGAAGCTATGACGGAGGCAGACGAAAAGACGGTCCATCCGGACCCGGTCCTTATGTCAGATGTCGCAGACGTTCTTGCGGAAACACTGGCAAAGATTATGGACCCGGATAGCTGATAGGAAGATAAGTGATGCAGGAAGCGGCCGCAGCGGTGCTGCGGGGAAAAGCCTGCTAATAAAAAGTCAAGGGGAATTTGAAGAAAAATGAAAACAGAAATTTGGGCACAACTAACTAGACCACCTTCATTCAGGCAGTCTCTTTAAT
>Ga0326514_10000518_pt1 | contig 26147 bp, 25 predicted proteins | sample 3_2548_0518_D_FD_203653 | JGI IMG/M metagenome (GOLD analysis project Ga0326514, IMG submission 203653) | Bovine rumen microbial communities from UC Davis, California, United States - 3_2548_0518 | ecosystem: Host-associated > Mammals > Digestive system > Stomach > Rumen | place: USA... | reverse complement strand
ATAAATGAAAAGGGAATGTCAAGTTATTATATAATTAATGGAATCTCAACAGTAATTGCAGGATTATTATTTGAAGTTAATCCATACATACCAATATTACTCTCATTTTTGACCTTGATAATAGTAACACTTATATCAAACTTTTTCATAGAGCCAGTAAAAATTAATAAAAGAAAGAAAATAAAATCTGGCCAAATTATAGACATTAAAAATTCTTTTAGATTTATCCTAAAATCTGAAAGAATAAAGAGTCTAATATTAATGGCAGCACTTATGACAGGAATATTGAATATATTAACTACATATGAAATAAGTTTAGTTGAAGACTTAAATATGTCGGCAACACATATGGGAATTTTATTTGCTTTCTTAGGAGCTATTGCTACATTTGGAACGAGAGAGCAAAATAATTTTCATAATAAATTTAAAAATAAATCCTTAACTGTATTAGGATTAACGATAGTAGGTACCTGTATTGTATCAGGAGTATCAGGGCTTATAGCTAAAGAATATAAAGTAGCAATTCTATTCATAATATTAGCTTATTTAATAAAGTATACTTGTGAAGGGACATATTATGCGTTAATAGAAAAATATTTAAGTAACTTTACCAATAAAGATATAGATACAAAAATATATACAGCTAACAATTGTATTAGAAGTATATCAAGTGCTGTAATGGGAATATTTGCATCATTTTTATTAGATAGAATGGAGACTGCATATTGTATGATTGCGGTAGGTGTGATATTTGCATTACTAATGATGTTGACAAGCAAATATATGAAGACAAGAGTAGGACTAAAACCTGAAGAATATCCAAAAGAAGAAGTTAAGTATGATAAATTGAAGGATATTATAATAAATAATTAAGATTTTTCAAAAATCTCGTTTGAGCTAATTATCGAAGAAATTCTAAAAATATTTTATGGCACCCTTCCATCAAAGATGAACTCTTTCCATAAAATATTTTAAGAATTTCTAACTCAATTACTCTGCAATTCGATTTTTTCAAAATCCAAATTATTTATAAAACAAAGGGGAAATAAATAATGGATTTATCAAATGAAAATATAATTCATGTTAAAACAAAAAATAATGAATATATTCAGTTTAAAAAGTTATTAGAATACAAAGATATTTTAACACATGCTTATTCATTAGGAACAAATTTAAATTTTAGGACTTCAACAATAAAAAAAGAAAAATTGCCAGCAGAAGAATATAATCATGCAATAAATAGTTATAAATTGTTATGTGATTCAATTGATTGTGATTATAAAAATTTAGTAAAAACAAATCAGGAGCACACAGATTGTGTGAAAATAGTAAGCAGGAAGATTAAAGATGGAGAACCAGATTTTAATTTAAAAGAATATTTTTCTACAGATGGATTAATAACTGATAAAAAGGATTTAATTCTTTCTACTACAAATGCTGATTGTATATTATTATTGTTTTTCGATCCAGTAAAAAAAGTGATAGCAAATACACATTCTGGATGGAAAGGTACTCTTCAAAGAATATCAGTAAAAACAGTAGAAAAAATGATAGAAGAATATAACTGTAATCCTAGTGATATTATTTGTTGTATATGCCCAAGTATTAGAAAATGTCACTTTGAAGTAGAAAAAGATGTGAAAAATTTATTTGAGAAAGAATTCAAAGATTTAGAAAACTTGAATGATATTGTTGAAGAAAAAGTACCAAATGATAAATGGAATATTGATACAGTTTTAATAAATCAAATGATATTAGAAAAAATGGGATTAAAAAAGGAAAATATTATAGACAGTGGTATTTGTAGTGTTTGCAATTCTAATATAATTCACTCATTTAGAGTCGAAAAAGAAGGATATGGATTAAGTACTGCAGTAATTGAATTAAAGTAAAATAATAATCATAAATAATTATAATTTTTTTGATAACAGTAAATAGGAGGAAATGTCTAAATGATAAAACCAAAAAAGTTAAATAGAGGAGATACAATAGGAGTAATTGCACCGTCTGGTCCAATAGTTGGTAAAAAAATAGAAGAATTAGAAAAAGCAAGAAAGATTGTAGAAAAAGACGGTTTTAAAGTTAAATATTCAAAAAATCTCTTTTCTAATACAAATGGATATAGTGCAAGTGCAAAAGAGAAAGCAGAAGATATAAATGAAATGTTTAAAGATAAAGAAGTGAAAATGATTTGGTGTGCAATAGGAGGAGCAAGTAGTAATACAACATTTGAATATTTGGACTATGAATTAATAAAAAATAATCCTAAAATTATTTGTGGATATAGTGATATAACATCACTAACTAATATGATTACTGAAAAAACAGGGTTAGTCACATTTAGTGGAGCTAACTTTAAAACAATAGCAACAGATGAAACTGATTATAGTTACAAAGAGGCAATTAAAAGATTTGTAAATGGAAGTTTAGCTATAGGAAAATCTGGTGAAGAGTATAAAACAATACAAGAAGGAATAGCAGAAGGAGAACTAATTGGTGGAAATTTAAATTTAATAAGTGGATTGGTTTCAGGAAAGTATAGTATAGATTTTAAAGATAAAATATTATTTTTAGAAGAATTAGGATTAGAGACAGATCCTGAAATAGCTAGTAATTCTCTATATTATATGAAACAAAATGGAGTATTTGATATAATAAAAGGATTATGGATTGGAAATTACGAACACGAAAGTGGATATGCATTAGAAAAGATAGTAAAAGACGTTTTGGAAGATGAGTATAAATTTCCAATTATTAAGTCAAATAATTTTGGACATACAGAAACAAAGACGGTTATACCAATAGGAACTAAAGCAAGAATAGATACAAGTAAAGATGTAAAAATAGAATTAATAGAAAATTGCGTAATATAAGAATAAAAGGAAGTAGAATTAATGTTTGAAACATGGGAAGAGTTAGAGAAATCAATAGATAATTGTAATAAATGTAAATTATATAAAACCAGACAAAATATAGTATTTGGAGTAGGTAATAAACAAGCAAGAATAATGTTTATAGGAGAAGGCCCAGGAGCAGACGAGGACAGACTTCGGAGAGCCTTTTGTTGGTAAAGCCGGGAAATTAATGGATATGGCTTTCCAAATGCTTGGCATAAGAAGAAAAGAAGTCTATATTGCGAATATTGTTAAATGTAGACCATCGATGAATAGAAATCCTGAAGCAGATGAATGCCATGCGTGTATGGATTATTTAAGAAATCAAGTAATGCTAGTGAAGCCTGAAATAATCGTCTTATTAGGAAGTGTTGCTTTAAAAAATATTTTAGGACAGGAATATGGAATAACAGATTCTAGAGGAAAATGGATAGGAAAAAAGGGAATAAAATATATGCCTACTTGGCATCCTGCAGCACTACTAAGAGATGAAAGAAAAAAGATAGATTTTGTTAAAGACCTGCAATTGGTATTAGAAGAGGTGAGAAATGGAAGCAATAAATGAAATTATAAATAAAGCAAATTATTGTTTAGAGTGTAAAGCAAAGCCTTGCTCAACTAAAGGATGTCCTTTAAATAATGATATACCACAGTTTATAGAGAATATAAAACAAAGTAATTATTATGAAGCTTATAAAACCTTATGTAATACAACAGTTTTACCAGGAATATGTGGAAGAATATGTCCACACATGAAACAATGTCAAGGCTCTTGTGTTAGAGGAATAAAAGGAAATCCAGTTTCAATTGGAGAACTTGAAGCATTTGTTTATGATAAAGCTAAAGAAAAAGGATATACACTAAGAGATGGTTTTGAAGATATTAAAGAAAAAAGTAATACTATTTTAAATAAAAAAGTGGCTATAATTGGTGGAGGTCCATGTGGTTTAACTGCAGCCGCCTATATGGCAAAAGAAGGAATAAAAGTTACTATATATGAAAGATATAATTATTTGGGTGGACTTCTTATGTATGGAATTCCAGAATTTAGATTATCAAAAGATATTGTTAATAAGACTATTAAAGATATTTTAGATTTAGGAATTGAAGTACAATATAATAAAGAATTAGGAAAAAATTTAACCATTAGTGAATTAGAAATCGGGTATGATGCTGTATTTTTAAGTTTTGGAGCAAATATTTCTTCTAAATTGGGTGTAAAAGGTGAAAACTTAGAAGGTGTATATGGAGGAAATGAACTATTAGAATATAATAATCATCCAGATTACAAAGGAAAAATAGTAGTTGTAGTTGGTGGCGGAAATGTTGCAATGGACTGCGCAAGAACAATAAAAAGGTTGGGCGCTAAAGAAGTTAAAGTTATTTATAGAAGAGCAAGAGAGCAAATGCCAGCAGAGATTAAAGAAATAGAAGATGCAATTAATGAAGGAATTAGTTTTCTATACCAAAATAATATTGTAAAGATAATAGGAACTAATAAAGTAGAAAAAGTAGAATTAATAAAAACAGAATTAAAACAAAAAGAAGGGAAAACAAGGTTAGTTCCAGTGAACATAGAAAACAGCAATTACATTATAGATGTGGATTATGTTGTGATGGCATTAGGCTCAAAACCTGATAATTTTGTAGCTGAACTAGTAATCAAATTAGATAAGTGGGGAAATATCAAAATTGATGAAAATTATAAAACCTCAAATGATAAAATTTATGCTGGTGGAGATATTGCTGGTGTAAAAAAGACAGTTGCATGGGCTGCATATTCCGGAAGAGAAGCAGCAAAAAAGATAATACAAAATCTAAAACAAAATTAAATAATTTAAAAATAAAAAGCGAAAATATTGATTTATAATATTTCGCTTTTTGTTATAAATATATTAATCTTTTGTATAAACTTTTTCTTTACTAGAACCAAATATTAATTTTTTTATCGCTTTTAAAAGTGATATTAATTTATTTTCTTTTTTTGTAACAACTTTTAATGCCATAATTACTTCGCCATTTTCTAAAGCATTGTATTTTTCTTCTAATTGTTCCATTTTGTTTGAATAATAGTTATTATAAAAATTATAACCATCAGTTACACCAAGATAATCTTTAAAAGAATAAAGTTTTCTTCTGTAATTTTCAACTTCCTCAAGATTAGTAATTCTATCAAAAGCAGCATCAAAATAACTGGAAATAATTAAATTTTGTGTTCTCATAAATGTTAAAGTGATTTCATTTTTTAGTTCATCAATTTTTTGTAACATTCCGTCTACACGTTTGTTCCTGTCATCAATATTTAGAATTTTATTATTTAGTTTTATAATATTTTCTTCCATTTCAAGTATCTCATCAATTGCATTTTGAATAGCTAAAAAAGCTTTTTCAGATGTTAATTCAGCAAATTTATACTTAAATTCATCATTACTGTTTAATGTACTTTCAAACAACACATCTTCTCCAGTAATGTAAGCCATTTGATTAACTAGGCAACATTCTAGAGGATAATAAGAAGGACTTATTGTTTCAAAATTAATTCCAAAATATTTAACAAATTCTTTTTGTATTTTATTTATTTTAGAAGTCATTAATTGTACTGCTGCTTCATTTAATCCTAATCCATATATTTTAAACTCAGTATAATCACAAAGCCCCATTCTAAGTAGATAATTCTTCTTATCTTTTACTTCTTGAATATAATGAATACACTCATGAATTGCAAATTCTTCTAAATCTTCATCAGCAATATGTGAATTAAAATAAATTGAAGTATTTTTATAAAAATAGTTTGCTTCTGCCATGCCCTCAGGCATAGTTGCTTTATACATATCTAATCTAGATAATTTTATAAATAAATCATTTTGATTTAAGTTAAATTCTGGGAATGTATTACAAATTTTCATTGAAATGTTTTGAGCTATTGAGTTTATTTTTAAGGTATCTAATTTTTCTACAACTTCTATTCCATCTTTTTTTAAATCTGATTTTATACTCATTTATAGTTCTCCTTAGTATAACATTTATTATATTATACTATAAATATTTCAAATAAGTATTTCAAAAGTATTAAATATTTATTACATTTTAGTTACATAATTACTGATTTTTTGATTAATTTTTTCAATTATATTACATTGATTTGTCGAAAAAAGTCGATGAGTTTTTCTTGACATATATAATTTGGCAATGTATAATTTGAATACTATTAATAGTAAAAATAAAAAGGGAAAGGAGGAATATCATGAATAGTGAAGAAAGTAAAGCATTATTATTAGCTATAGATAATATTATTGTACAACATTTAGATGATTTTAAAGAACAGGTAAATAATAGATTAGATAGAATAGAAGAACAAACAAAAGTAATACCTGAAATGCAAAGCAACATAGTGAATATGCAAAGCAACATAGAGAGTTTGCAAAGTACTATTAAACTTATGCAAAACGATATAAAAGAATTACAAAATAATTATAAAGAGTTGAATAATAAATACAAAGAATTATATGATGAAATTAGAAATATTAGTAGAACTGTAGCTAAAATAGAAGTAGAACATGGAGAAAAACTAGCCATATTATTTGATGCTGTAACAGGTAATATTGAAAAACAAGAAAAATTAGAAAACAGGCTTGATAAATGTGAAAAAAGAATAGATGATAATGATCATCAAATTTATTTTTTAAATTCAAAAATTCAAAATTTATAGAGCCTATTAATTAGAATTTATGAATTAATAGGCTTTTTAATCAAAAATTTATTCTAAAAAATTCCAAAAGTATAAATCAAAAACAATCAAAAGAATGCATCTTGCATAAAAAAATAAAAAATGTTACAATTTTAAAAACAAAAATAAAAGGATGATAAAATTGGGCAAGAGTTTATTAATAACGGAAAAACCTTCTGTTGCAATGGAGTTTGCCAAAGCATTAAAAATTACAACAAAAAGAAAAAATGGTTATCTAGAATCTGATAAGTGGATTATTACTTGGTGTGTGGGCCATTTAGTTACAATGAGTTATCCAGAAAAATATGATGAAAAGTTAAAATTCTGGAGATTAGACACACTACCATTTATTCCAGAAGAATGGAAATATGAAATTATTCCACAAGTAGAAAACCAATTTAATATTGTAAAAGAATTGATGCAAAGAGAGGACATAGAAGAAATCTATAATGCTGGTGACTCTGGAAGAGAAGGAGAATATATACAAAGATTAGTTTTTATGATGGCAAAACCAAATCCAAATGCAAAAATGAAAAGAGTGTGGATTGATTCACAAACAGAAGAGGAAATTTTAAGAGGAATAAGAGAAGCAAAAGATCAATCTGAATATGATAGTTTATCAGATAGTGCATATTTACGCGCAAAAGAAGATTATTTAATAGGAATTAATTTCTCTAGATTACTATCAATCATATATGGAAGAAGTTTAGCTACTAAAATGAATGAAGAAAGAGCTTCTATTTCAGTAGGTAGAGTTATGACATGTGTATTAGGAATGATAGTTTCAAGAGAAAGAGAAATTAGAAATTTTATAAAAACAAAATATTTTAAAATAAATGGTGAATTCGGAGATGATATGGAGTCTTTCCAAGCAGAATGGAAAGTTACTGAAAAATCAAAAATGTATGAATCGCCCAAGTTGTATAATGAATCGGGATTTAAAAAAGAAGAGGATGCAAAAGATTTTATAAAAAGCTTTGAAGGTGAAAAAGCTAGAATAAGTGAATTAAAAAAATCAAAACAAAAAGAAAATCCACCATTATTATTTAATTTAGCAGAACTGCAAAATCAATGCACAAAAAGATTTAAAATAAAGCCAGATGAAACTCTAGAAGTTGTACAAAATTTATATGAAAAAAAATTGGTAACATACCCTAGAACAGATGCTAGAGTACTTTCAACTGCAGTTGCAAAAGAAATAAGTAAAAACTTAAATGGAATTGCAAGAGGATTTAGAGATGAAGAAGTACAATTGATTATAAAAAAGATGATAGATGAAAAATATTCTACCAATTTAGTAAAAACAAAATATGTAAATGATAGTAAAATAACAGACCATTATGCTATTATTCCCACAGGACAAGGATATGAAAATTATAATGGTTTAACAGATTTACAAAAAAATGTATATAAAGTAATTGTTACAAGATTTTTAGCAATTTTTTATCCGCCAGCAGAATATAACAAAATTCAAGTAACTATTGATATAGAGGAGGAAGAAACTAAAACCATTGAAACATTTAATTGTAGTGGAAAAGTGTGTATAAATAAAGGATATTTAGAAGTAATAAAACCAAATGACAAAGACAAGAAATCCACAAAGAGCGAAGGAAATGTGGATAATACAAATAAAGTTGATCAAAAAAGTGAAGAAAAACAAACAGACCTAGAAATATTAAAGAAATTAAAAAAAGGTCAGGAAATAGAAATTAAAAATTTTGAATTTAAAGAAGCTGAAACCTCACCTCCAACAAGATATAATTCTGGTTCTATAATCCTTGCTATGGAAAATGCAGGAAAGCTAATAGAAGATGAAGAATTAAGAGAACAAATTAAAGGAGCTGGAATTGGAACAAGTGCAACTAGAGCAGAGATAATTAAGAAGCTTGAAAAGATAAAGTATATAGAAATAAATAATAAAACTCAGATTATAACACCTACACGGAAAAGGTGAATACATATTTGATATAGTAGCTTCATCAATGCCAGATATGTTAAATCCAAAGCTTACTGCTAGTTGGGAAAAAGGCTTAGATATGGTTGCAAAAAAAGAAATAAAACCAAGTTTATTTATGGAAAAACTAGAAAAGTATATACATTCAAAATTTGATAAGTTAGTTGTAAAAATGTAGAAGATATGTTATAATATAAAGCATTAATAAATCAATAAACAGGAGCTTATGTAATGAACACAATATTAGGAGAACTTGGTAAAAGTGCTAAGTTTATAGAGATTTTAAATAAAATAGAAAAAGAAAAAAATAGTCCGATAGAAATATCGGGCTTAAATGACGTTGGGATGATACAATTAGCATCTGCAATAAATGAGTTTGGTAAAAAGCCTATATGTATATTAACATACAATGAAATACAGGCAAAAAAAATATATGAAGATATAAAATATTTTACAGAAAAGGTAGTTTTATTTTCTAAAAAAGAAATTGTAACCTATGATTATATTGCTGAAAGTAAAGATATACCATATAAAAGAATTGAAGCATTAAATGAGATAATAAGTAAAAAGAATTTAATTGTAGTAACAACAATTGAAGCTGTTATGCAAAGACTACCTGAAAAAAGTGTTTTATATAAAAATGAATTAAAATTTAAAATAGGAGATAGTCACAATTTAGATGATATAAAACAAAAATTACTTTACCTAGGTTATGTAAGATGTGACTTAATAGAAGGAAGAGGACAATTTAGTGTAAGAGGCGGAATTTTAGATATATCTATAAATGATAAAATTGGAATAAGAATAGAATTTTGGGGAGATGAAATAGATTCTATTCGTAACTTTAGTATATCAAGCCAAAGGTCTATAGAAACAAAAGAAGAAATAAAAATATACCCAGCACACGAATTTGTTTTAGAAAAAAGTATAGATGAAGTTTGTAAGAAAATAAAAGAGAAAATAGATGAAGTTTTTGATGAAGATATTGAAGAACAAGACCTTGAACAAATAAAAACAGGAAATTATATTAGTAAAATAGATAAATATTTTGATTGTTTTTATGATAAACAATCAACTATATTAGATTACTTAAACAATAATTATTGTATATTTTTAGATGAAATAGGAAAAATAAAACAAAGAGCTATAAATATTAAAGAAGATAATAAAAATTTAACTCAAGCTTTAATAGAAAAAGGCAAAAAAACACCTGATGCAATAATTAATATGCTAGATTATGAAGAAGTTAATAACATATTAGAGAACAAACAAATATTGTATATTGAAAAACAAGATACAATATTGAATTTAGCACAAGAAAAATATAAATTTCAATTTAGAAATATTAATTATTATAAAAGAGATACAGAAAACTTTTTTGAAGACTTAGTAAAAGCTGTAAATGAGAAAAAGAAAATATATATATTATTAGAAACTAAAGAAAAAGCAAAAAAAATAAAGAAAGTATTAGATGAAAAAGAAATATTAAATAATTTTGAAGAAAAACTAAACAAAACTATAATTGCCAAATCAAGTGAAAGCATAGTAACAATTTCTGTTGGTAAGCTATCTTCAGGTTTTGAAAACTTTGACACTAATCAACTAGTAATAATTGCAGATGAATTGGTTGATGGTGAGAAAAAAAGAAGATATATACAAAATACAGCATTTAAAGAGGGAGAAAAAGTAGTATTTGCAGACCTAAAAGTAGGAGATTATGTAGTTCATCAAAAATATGGCATTGGGGTTTATATAGGAGTAAATACAATACAGGCTGATAAAACTATAAAAGATTATTTAAAAATAAAATATGATGGAGATGATATTTTATATATTCCAACTAGTAACTTAGATACTATCAGAAAATATATTGGTGGAGATGTAATAAAACCTAAAATAAATAAATTAGGAAGCAAAGATTGGGAAAATACAAAAGCAAAAGTTAAGAAGAATTTAAGAGAAGTTGCAAAAGAATTGATTGAATTATATGCAAAAAGGGAAAAAGCAGAAGGGTTCAAATTTAGTAAAGATACTCCTTGGCAAAATGAATTTGAAGGTAAATTTCCATATCAAGAAACAGACGACCAATTAAGATGTATAGAAGAAGTAAAAAAAGATATGGAATCTCCAAGACCAATGGATAGACTTCTATGCGGTGATGTAGGATATGGTAAAACTGAAGTTGCAATACGTGCAGCATTTAAAGCTGTTATGGATCAAAAACAAGTGGCATATCTAGCGCCAACAACAGTTTTAGCTGAACAACAATATAAAGAGTTTAAAGAAAGAATGAAAGACTATCCAATTAAAGTTGAAATACTAAACAGATTTAAAAGTAAGAAATATCAAGATGAAGTAACAAAAAAATTAAAATTAGGAGAAGTAGACATTGTAATTGGAACACATAGACTTCTTAGTAAAGATGTTGAATTCAAGAATTTAGGGCTTTTAATTATAGATGAAGAGCATAGATTTGGAGTTAAAGCAAAAGAAAAGATAAAACAACTAAAAATGAATATAGATGTATTAACAATGACAGCAACACCAATCCCAAGAACTATGCATATGTCAATTGTGGGAATCAGAGATATGTCTGTTATATATGAACCACCACAAAATAGAAGACCAGTTCAAACTTATGTATTAGAATATGATGAAGAAACTGTAAGAGAAGCAATAACAAAGGAAATAGAAAGAGATGGTCAAGTATTCTATATATTTAATAACGTAGAAGGTATTGAAAATAAAGCAAAACAAATTTCTAATCTAATTCCAGAAGCTAATGTATGTTTCGCACATGGGAGAATGACAGGAAGCAAGATAGAAGAGATTATGCAAGACTTCATTGACCAAAAGTATAATGTCTTAGTATGTACTACAATTTTAGAAACCGGAATAGACATACCAAATGCAAATACTATAATAATAGAAAATGCAGACAGAATGGGCTTGGCACAGTTATATCAAATTCGTGGAAGAGTTGGTAGATCAAATAGACAGGCATATAGTTATATTACTTACAAAAAAGATAAAATGCTTTCAGAAGTTGCAGATAAAAGATTGAAAGCTATTAAAGAATTCACAGAATTTGGATCAGGATTTAAAATAGCAATGAGAGATTTAGAAATTCGTGGAGCAGGAAGCTTATTACGGAGAAATTCAATCAGGACACCTAGAGCAAGTAGGATATGATACCTATTGTAATTTATTAGATGAAGTAGTAAAAGAAATGAAAGGCATTGATTTCAAAAAAGAAGAAGAAATTCAAATTGATTTGGATGTTACAAGTTACATACCAGATGAATACATATCAGATGCTAATCAAAAAATTGAAGTATATCAAAATATTGCCTTATGTAGAAATGAAGAAGATATTCAAAACGTAATAGATGAAGTAATTGATAGATTTGGTAACATGCCAGAGCAATTAGAAAATTTAATAGATATAGCCAGAATTAAATATTTAAGTAAAGAACTTCATATAGAAAAAATTGCTAGCAGAAGGAATGCAGTATTATTTACTTTTAATCCAAATTCAGTTAGAGATGTAGTAGATATACCTGAAATTGTGAAAGAATATGGAAACAGAATTAAATTTTCTTCTGGAATAAAACCAATGGTGACATTTGCTATTAAAGATACTAGTGATAGGAATTTGTTAAGAGAAGTAACAGAGTTTGTTAAATTTCTTAATAAAAAATAAAGTAAAAATTTAATTACAGTTCAGTAACTTCGAATTTTGTTGTCCTGCTTAATCGTGATAGTTTATAAAAATTTTTTCATTCGCCCCATTCTAATTATTTCATCAAAAGTTTTTCAAACTTTTGGAAATGATTGAACGGTCACCCACGGATCATTACAAAATTTTTATAAACCACCACTTGCGCGGACTTATGAACAGTAATATTACTGAACTGTAATTAAATTTTCTAATAATTATAAAGGAGACAAATTATGCAAAGTATTTCAAGTAAAGAAAATGAGCTAATAAAACATATTAAAAAATTAAAAGATAAAAAAGAAAGAGATAGTAGTAATGAATATGTAATTGAAGGAATTAAATTAATTCAAGAAGCAATTCAAGAGAATGTGAATATTAAGCAAATAATTGTATGTGATGATTGTGACAAAACAGAAAGTATACCAAAAGATTTAATGTATGAAATTGCGAAATATGATTGCATTTATGTAACAAAGAAGGTTTTTAAATATATTTCAGAAGTACAAGAACCACAAGGGATTTTAGCTGTTATAGAAAAAAATAATTCGGATGTAGAAATTGACTATACTCAGGATATTATAGTTGCATTGGATGATGTTCAAGATCCAGGAAATTTAGGAACAATATTAAGAACAGTAGATAGTATAGGACTAACACAAATACTAGTATCAAAAGGGACAGCAGACAGTTACAATCCAAAAGTAGTACGTTCAACAATGGGAGCTATATTTAGAATTAAAATTATAGAATCTGAAGACTTAGAAAAAACTTTAAGAGAAATAAAAAAACACAAATTTAAAGTAGTAGTAACATCTTTACAAACAGAAAATAGTATTTATGAAATTAATTATAATAAAAAAGTTATTGTTATAGGTAATGAAGCAAAAGGAGTAGAAAAAAATATACAAGAATTAGCAGACGAAAAAATAAAAATACCTATGCTTGGCAAAACAGAAAGTTTAAATGCATCAGTAGCTACAGGAATAGTTTTATATGAATATGTGAGACAAAAAAGGAACAGTGGGGACAGGCACTAAATGTTTCATTTTTGTAGAAAAATGTCGAAAATTTAAATATATGATAAAATTATTGGAAAAATACAGAAAGAAGAGATTAAAATGAAATTAAATATAGTAATGGTGGAACCAGAAATACCACAAAACACAGGAAATATTGCAAGAACTTGTGCTGCAATTGGAGCAAAATTACATTTAGTACATCCGTTAGGATTTAATATATCAGAAAAAGCAGTAAAAAGAGCTGGACTAGATTATTGGGATAAAGTTGAAATTGAAGAACATGATTCATTTGAGAAGTTTTTAGAAAAGTATAAGCCAGAAGAAAAAAATATGTTTTTTGCAACTACAAAAGGAAAACATGTCTATTCAGAACCTGATTACAACAAATTAGACGAAGTATTTTTATTATTTGGAAAAGAGACAAAGGGTTTACCAGAAGACATATTACAAAAATATATTGATAATACCATTAGAATTCCAATGAAACCAACTTTAAGATCATTGAATTTATCTAATTCGGTTGCAATTGTTGCTTTCGAAGTTTTAAGACAAAAACAATTTGAAAATCTAGAGGAAATAAGTAGTTATTTCGATTGAATTTGTCGAATTTTGCGGTGAAAAGTTAATAAAAAAATGGGGGAAAGTCTTGGATTTTCTCCATTTTTGTGGTTTAATATATATAAGAGTTAATTTTTATCAAATTCTATAAAAATTGAATAATTAGATGTTTTATTAATCAAAATTTTTATTCTAAAAAAAATCCAAAAATTATTTTTAAATTTAAATATGTTATGCAAAAATGGAAAGAAGGTGGTTTCTTATATAATATTAATTAATTTTTAGAAATCTAGGAGGTGCATGATGAATGTTTTTACATATAAAGATTATATAAAGTGTATTCATACACTTAGATTAAATGCTGCTTTTAAACTAGCAGAAGAAAGTTCAAAATATAGACTGCAAAAAGATAATACAGAAGATATAAAAATTATAAAAAACATCTTAAAAGATAAAAATGAAATAACAAATTTCATTAATGAATTTTTAGAAAGTAAGGAAAAAATAGAAAATAAAAATCTAATTAGATATGATAGTAAGTATATTTCTACAAGACATAAAGTTGATGAAAATAAATTAATATACAAACTAAAAAACAAAGAAACATTTTTCATTGTAGATGAGGTATATGAATTAGATAATATTGTTCTTTATGATATTCTAAATTACTGTATAAGTATAATGCAAGAGTGGAATATAACTAATAAAATTAGAGGAGAAAGCAAATATCCCGTAATAGTTCCAATTATAATATATGCAGGAACAAAAAAGATAAACAATAAGAGTATTCAAAACAAAAATCAAATAGGAGATTATATTTTTAAAAATTATAATATTAATCTAAATTATAATTTGATAGATATAAATAAAACATCTATAGAGTTTCTGTTAAAGCGTAATAATCTTGTTACATTTGGAATGATATTAGAAAAGTCAAAAGATAAAATTGAATTACAAAAGAATTTAATTAAAATATCAGAAAAATTAAAAAATGATAAAAAGTTTAAAAAGTTAGTGAATTATTTAAATATAAAGAATTTGGGTTGTATAAAAGAATAGAAAAGATAAAAAAGTGAAAAAGATTGTAATTTTATAAAATAAAGAGAAAAAACGAGAATTTATTAATAAAAATTTACATATTAAGCAAAAATAAAATTGACAACTATAACTTCGTATGTTAAATTTACCCATAAGGAAGAATTTGAAAAATAATTGCGTTTTGGCGTTGTTAAACTTCGTTCGAAAATCCTGCGACGTGCAAAAAGCACGACTCGGATTTTTCTCACTTGTTTGCCTAGCCAAAAGCACAATTCTTTTCCAAATTAGAATTAGTTAAGGGAAAGGGTGGTTAGCATGGAAATAATAGATGCAAATATTGATTATAAAGTTATAGGAAAAAGAGTGAAAGAAGCTAGAATGAAAGCTAATATGACACAACAAACATTAGGAGAAATGATTGATGCCTCAACAGTGTATTTAAGCAGAATAGAAAGGGGTGAAACACACGTTAATTTAAAAAGGCTAATGCAAATTTCGATTGCATTAAAGGTGCCAATACAGTATATTATTGCAGGTACTACAGAGGAATCTGAGATTTATTTGAAAAGAGAATTTCAAGAATTATTATCCGAATGTACACCAGACAAGCAAAGGTTAATTTACAATATAGCAAAAATAGTTGCAGGAATAAAATTTGTATAAAAAGTACTATATTTTGAAAAAAGAAGGTAAAAAAAAGGATTTAGGAATAATAAGCAATAATTCACTATTTATCAAATATAAGAATACAGATAATGTGGTTGATGATATTTGTAGTATAATAGAATCAGCAAAAAATTATGCATATCAATCAGTCAACATAGCATTAGTAGAGAGGAATTGGTTCATTGGTTACAGAATAGCTGAAGAAGAATTAAAGGGAAATGATAGAGCAGATTATGGAACAGAAATATTAAAGAAATTATCAAAAGAATTAAAGAAAGAATATGGGAAAGGATTTGAGTTAAGAAATTTATACTATTTTCTGCAATTTTACAAAACATTTCCAAACATTTTGCATTCACTGAATGCAAAATCTAATACATTACTTTCTTGGACACATTACAGAATTTTATTACAGGTTTATGATAAAAAAGCAAGAGATTGGTATGAAAAAGAAGCTATTGAACAAACTTGGAGTGTAAGAACTTTACAAAGAAATATATCTTCGCAATATTATTATAGGTTGTTAAAGTCACAAGCTAAAGAACCTGTAATTGAAGAAATGAAAGAAATAAACAAAGAACATTATATAATGAACAAACTAGAATTTATTAAAAATCCAGTAATAGCTGAATTTTTAGGTTATTCATTAGATAGTAATTATTCAGAAACAGAATTAGAAAGTAGCATAATAAATAATTTACAAAAATTTTTAATGGAGTTAGGCAAAGGTTATGCGTTTGTATCAAGGCAACAACATATTCATACAGAGAAAGAGGATTATTTCATTGATTTAGTTTTTTATAACTATATATTAAAATGTTTTGTATTGATAGATTTAAAAACAAAAAAGATAACTCATCAGGACGTTGGCCAAATGGATATGTATGTTAGGATGTATGATGAGCTAAAAAAATCTAAAGAAGATAACCCAACAATTGGAATAGTATTATGTTCTGAAACAGATGCAGATATAGCAAAATATTCAATTCTGAAAGGTAATGAGCAATTATTTACAACTAAATATAAGTTATATTTACCAACAGAAGAACAACTTAAGTTTGAAATAGAAAGTCAAAAATCAATTTTTAACTCACAACAACAAGAAAAGATAATATGAAAGAATAGGCAAAAAATTATTTTTAGAGTCAATGTGATAGTAATAAAATTAAATCTTTACAAAAGCAAAAAAATAGTATAAACTACGTTTATAGACAAAAAAGAAACAAAAATAAAGGTGATATAAATGTATTTAAAAAGATTAGAATTACAAGGATTTAAATCCTTTGCAGATAAAACAGTATTAGAATTTATGCCAGGAATTACAAGCGTAATTGGTCCAAATGGATCAGGTAAAAGTAATATATCAGATAGTATTAGATGGATATTACGGAGAGCAAAGCATGAAATCTCTAAGAGGAACAAAATCATTAGACATCATATTTGCTGGAACTCAAGCAAGAAAATCTTTAGGATTTGCAGAAGCCTCATTAGTATTTGATAATTCAGATGGTGGACTTCCAATAGAATATACAGAAGTGACAGTTACAAGAAAAATATACAGGACTGGTGAAACAGGTTATTACATAAATAAAGTACCATGCAGATTAAAAGATGTTTTGGAACTATTTATGGATACTGGAATTGGAAAAGATGGATATTCAATTATTGGACAAGGTAAGATTGATGAAATTTTAAGTAATAAATCAGAAGATAGAAGAAATATCTTTGAAGAAGCAGCAGGAATTGTGAAATATAGAACAAGAAAGCAAGAGTCTGAAAAAAAACTAGAAAGAACAAAATTAAATTTACTTAGAATTAATGATATTTTGTCCGAGATAGAAACAAATATTGAACCATTAAAAGTACAATCTGAAAAAGCTAAAAAATATTTAAACTTAAGAGAAGAATTAAAAAATATTGAAATAGGGTTATTCTTATATAATATTGAAAAGTATAAAAATAATTTAGAAGAAATAGTAAAAGACGAAGATGTGTATAAAGAACAATGCAATTTAGAAGAAGGAAAATTAGAAAGAATTAAAGCTTTAAAAGAAGAATTGAAAAATGAAATAGACGAAATAACTGTTACTATTGAAGAAATGTCAAATTTAGGGTTTGAAAGCCAAAAAGAAATTGAAATGTTAAACTCAGATATAAATGTTGCTAATACAAGAATTTTAAACAATAAAGAAAATAGCCAAAGATATGAAAAAGAAATTCTAGAAGCAAATCAAAGACTAGAAGAATTAAAACAAGAAATGGAGCAAAGACAAGAAAAAAGAGAAAATCTAAAATTAAATAAAGCTAAATTTGAAAATGAGCTAAAAGAAAAACAAGAAGAGTTAGAAAAAATCACAAAGAAATTATCAGCAAAAGACTTGGAAATACAAGGATATAAAGCAAAAGTTGAAGAAAATGTAGATAAAAAATATGAGTTACAATCTGAAATAAATACTCAAGAAATTAATTTTGAAAACTTTGAGAAAAGACAAAAACAAATAAGAAATGAAATTGATTTAAACATTTCAGAATTAGATGGGACAAGATTTACAAAGGAAGATATAGCAAAAGGATTTTATGAAATAGAAAATAAGAGAAACAAAGTATTAAGTAATCTAGAAGAAATCAACAAGAAAAAAGAAGAGGCAGATAAAAAGATCAAAACATATGACATGAATATCAATAATTATCAAAATGAAATGAGAATTAAAGAATCAAAGCTTAAATTTTTAATAGAAACAGAGAAGGAAAAAGAAGGTTATATAAAAAGTGTAAAATCTCTTTTAAAAGATTGTGAATCAATAAAAGAATTAGGAAAAGGTATGCATGGAGTTTTAGCAAACGTAATTGAAGTTCCAGAAGAATACCAAACAGCAATCGAAATGTGCTTAGGTGCAAGCCTTCAAAATATTGTAACAGAGACAGAAGAAGATGCAAAAAAACTAGTAGAGCATTTAAGAAAGAATAATCTAGGTAGAGCATCATTTTTACCAATTACATCAGTTAGAGGTAAGAAGATAGACAAAATTAAAGGACATGAAAAAGGTGTTATTGGAATTGCATCTGATTTGATAAAATATAGTAAAAAATATGAACAAATCATATTAAATCTTTTAGGAAGAACAGTTATTGTTGACAATATGGAAACAGCTATAAAAGTTGCAAAACAAAATGGATATTCGTTTAGAATAATAACTGTTGAAGGAGATGTTATAAATCCATCAGGTGCAATAACAGGAGGTTCTGTAGCTAAAAAGACTGTGAACATTTTAGGTAGAGGCAAAGAAATAGAAAAGTTAGAAAGAGAAATTGTAAAATTAAAAGAGAAAATAGCTACAATTGAAAAAGAAAAACAAGAATACGAAGCTTCTATAGAAGATATTTTAGAAAATGCCTCAAGTCTTGAAAAAGAACTTCAAGAAATTGATATTACATATGCTACTGAAAAACAAAAATTAATTTCAATTGAAGAAAACCTTACAAAAATAGAAGCAAGATTAAATAAGTTAAAAGAAGAACAATCTAATATTGAAAATGAAAAGAAAGATTCTATTGATAAAAAAGTACAAATTCAACAACAAATAAAAGAATTAACAGAAGAAACAGAAAAACTAACAAATATTATCAATGAATTTACAGACTTAAATAAGGATAATCAAAAATATGTAGATGATCTAAATTTTGATATAACAAATTTAAAGATTTCTGTATCATCATTTGATGAGAGTGAAGCTTCAATTGAAGAAATACAAGAAAGAATTAACTTAGAAATAGAAAACAATAAAAAGTCTATTGAAAATAAACAAAATCAGATTGAACAAATAAAACAGGATAACTTTAACTTAGAAACATCAATAAAAGAAATTGAAGAAAAAATAAATAATATAAAAGAAGAAGTAAAAAATAGTGGTTCTAAAATAGAAGAATTAAAACAAAAGAGAATAGAAAGAAATGAAAAATTGGCAAAACAGGAAGATGAAATTACAGATAGATTTAAGACAATTGAAGATTTAAAAGCTCAAATAGTTAAAATAGATGTAAAAAAGACAAAATTAGAAGATGATATTAATGACATTATAAATAAGATGTGGGAAGAGTATGAAATTACTCCAAATACGATAAAAGAAGAATATAAGAAGCCAGATAATATTGCTTTAACACAAAAGAAGGTAAACACTTTAAGAAAAGATTTAAGAGAACTGGGAAGTGTAAATATAGATTCAATTGAAGAATATAAGACAATGAAAGAAAGATATGACTTCATGTGTGAACAAAGAGTAGATTTAGAAGATACTATGGCAAAACTAAGAAAAATTATTAATGATATGACAAATACAATGAAAGAACAATTCAAGTCTCAATTTGAAATTATTAACAAGAATTTTTCTGAAGTGTTCAAAGAATTATTTGGTGGAGGAAATGCTTCATTGAAGTTAGAGGATGAGGAAAATATTTTAGAATGTGGAATAGATATTAATGTACAACCACCAGGAAAGAAACTTCAAAATATGATGCTACTATCAGGAGGAGAAAAAGCTTTTACTGCTATTGCATTATTATTTGCAATCTTAAAAATAAATCCTGCACCATTCTGTGTGTTGGATGAAATAGAAGCGGCTTTAGATGATGTTAATGTTTATCGCTTTGCAGAATATTTGAAGAAATTCTCAAAGGATACACAATTTCTAGTGATTACACATAGAAAAGGTACTATGGAGGCTGCAGATACGGTATATGGAGTAACAATGGAAGAAAACGGTATATCAAAACTATTATCTATGAAATTGAAATAAGCAAAAGCGTCCAAATTAGGACGCTTTTAAAGGTATTTAATATTTATAGTGTTTTAACAACCCCTATAAATATTAATATAATTCCAGACATTATAGACCAGATATTATCTGGTAAGTTACTTAGCTTATTTAACTTTCTACCTAAAATATTTCCTATACTTAAGAAAGAAAGTTGAAATATAGCAATTAATAAAAGTAAAATTTGATAATTAATTCCAATAATACTTCCACCAATTCCAATACAAAAACTATCTAATGAGAGAGCTAAACCTAAGAAAAAAGCTTCTTTAGAATCAATAATCCTTGAATTGTCTAAATCTGAATTTACAGGATTTTTTATTATCTTAATTGTGATACCAAGAAATCTAATAAAAAAACTATATATTTTTTCTGTTTCATTTTCTAAATAAATAATATCTTTTTTATTATTTTTAACATTTTCTTTTTTTAAGGATTGAAAAAGAATAAATATTCCCATAATGACTAAAATACTACTTCCTAAGAATTTAGTAATATTTTCATTAAAAATATTTTTTATAATGTTACCAAAATATAAAGCAATTAAAGTAACTAAAAAAGAAATTACCAATAAAATAATTTTAGCCTTACTTGAAATTTTAGTGTTTTTTATACCATATGTAATACCAATACCTAGAGAATCGATACTACTTGAAATTGCTAATACAATTGAATTGATAAGCATATTTATGCCCTCCTAATACATAATATGACAAAATATTATAAAAGTTGATTATCTCATAGTAGTAATAAATTAAGTACAAGCCACATAGAATTTAATAAATAAAAAAAGATTACAGTTCAGTTAATTAAATTTCGTTGTCCTGCTTTATCGTGATAGTTTATAAAAATTTTTTCATTCGCCCCATTCTAATTATTTCATCAAAAGTTTTTCAAACTTTTGGAAATAATTGAACGGTCACCCACGGATCATTGCAAAATTTTTATAAACTATCACTCGCGCGGACTTTAGAACAGAGAATAAACTGAACTGTAATCCAATATGTAAATACTAAGGAGAGATTTATATGTGGGAAACTTTAAGAAAAGAAGAAGTGTTACAGAAATTTAGGACAGACAGAAAGAGAGGATTAACAAATGATGAAGTTCAAGTTAGAAAACAAAAATATGGAGCTAATAAATTAGAAGACAAACCTAAAGAAACTTTATTAATAAAATTTATAAAGCAGTTTAATGATTTTATGATTATTATTTTAATTATAGCATCAATAGTTTCTGCCGGTATTTCATATATACAGGGAGAAAGTGATTATATAGATTCGATTATTATAATTGCTATTGTTATTTTGAATGCAATTATGGGTGTAGTACAAGAAGCAAAAGCAGAAAAGTCTATTGAGGCTTTAAAAGAAATGACTCCACCAAAAGCAAAGGTTATAAGAAATAATATATCAAATGATATAAATGCAGAAGAATTAGTTCCAGGAGATATTGTTATTTTAGAAGCTGGAAACTATGTACCTGCAGATTGTAGATTAATCGAAAGTTATAATTTAAAAGTTGAAGAGTCAAGTTTGACAGGAGAAACGGAAACCATTTTAAAAGATGCTGAGATGATATGTAAAAAGAATATACCACTAGGAGATCAATTGAATATGTCATTTATGACAAGTATTGTTGTAAATGGACATGCTAAAGCTGTTGTTACAGAAACTGGGATGAATACAAAAGTGGGAAAAATTGCTAATATGATAATACAAGACGAAGCACCAGAAACACCTATTCAAAAGAAGTTATCTCAAGTAGGAAAAATACTTGGAATTGTATGCTTAGCAATTTGTTTTATTATATTTATAATTGGGCTTATTAAGCAAATTGAACCTATGGAAATGTTTATGACATCAGTTGGATTAGCAGTAGCTGCAATTCCTGAAGGGTTGCCTGCAATTGTTACTATTATGCTATCAATTGGTGTAACTAAAATGGCAAAAAACAATAGCATTATTAGAAAATTACCAGCAGTAGAAACTTTAGGTAGTAGTAAAGTGATTTGTTCAGATAAAACTGGAACACTTACTCAAAATAAAATGACAGTTGTAGAAGTAAAATCTAATAATCCAGATTTTGCAATTGAACTTGGCTGTATGTGTACAGATTGTGATATTTTATATAAAAATGGAAAAGTAGAAGTGAATGGAGAACCAACTGAAGTAGCATTAGTACAAAATGGATTAAAAAATAATAAGAATAAAACAGAGCTATATTATCAAATGCCAAGAGTAGGAGAAATACCTTTTGACTCAAATAGAAAAATGATGACAACTATTCATAAAATTGGAGATAAATATAGAGTAATAACAAAAGGAGCTCCAGATGTATTATTAAATAAATGTAATATTTCAAGCGTACAAAAACAACAAGTTCAAAAACAGAATTTAATTATGGCAGAAAAAGCTTTAAGAGTAATAGCCGTTAGTTATAAAGATTTAAATAAGTTACCTTCTAAGATTGAATCAGATAATATTGAAAATAATTTGATTTTTGTTCGGATTAATAGGAATGATTGATCCTCCAAGAGAGGGGGTAAAAGAAGCGGTAAAAACATGCAAGCATGCAGGTATAAAAACTGTTATGATAACAGGAGATCATATTGCAACAGCAAAAGCAATTGCTAAGGAATTAAATATACTTGGAAAATATGATAAAGCAATTACAGGCCAAGAGTTAGATAAAATACCTCAAAAAAAAATAACTGAAACAATTTCTGATTATTCAGTATTTGCAAGAGTAACGCCAGAACATAAAGTTAGAATTGTGAAAGCATGGCAAGAAACAGGTGCAGTAGTAGCTATGACAGGAGATGGAGTTAATGATAGTCCAGCTTTAAAAAATGCAGATATTGGAATAGCAATGGGAAAAAACGGGACTGATGTTGCAAAAAATGCATCAGATATGATATTAACAGATGATAATTTTGTGACCATTGTAAAAGCTGTAAAGCAAGGAAGAAATATATATGACAATATTAGAAAAGCAATCCATTTTTTAATTGCTACAAATATAGGAGAAATTGTTACCATTTTTATGGGATTAGTACTTGGATTTAAATCACCATTATTGGCTATACAGTTACTATGGGTAAACCTAGTAACGGATTCTTTGCCAGCAATAGCAATAGGCCTAGAACCACCAGAAAAAGACATAATGAATAGAAAACCAATATCAAAAAATAAAGGAATCTTCTCGGATGGATTATGGAATAAAATTATTATAGAAGGTATTATGATTGGAATGTTTACGTTAGTTGCATTTAGTATAGGAAATAAATATTATGGAATTGAAGTAGGAAGAACAATGGCATTTATTGCAATAGGAATGCTAGAACTTGTACACAGTTTTAATATAAAAAGTGAACAATCTATATTTAAAATTGGAATTCTAGAAAATAAATTTTTAATAGGAAGTTTTATTTTAGGTGTATTTGTACAAACAATAGTTGTAATAGTACCAACTTTTGCAAATATATTTAAATTAGTTCCATTAAATAATGTTCAATGGTTAATTACAATTATTATTTCGATACTTCCAATTCCTATTATGGAATTACAGAAAAAGTTTAATGAATTTAAATTTGGAAAAGTAATTTACAGAGAGAAACAGAAGGCGTAGTTGTATAATATTATAGTTCTTAGTTAGAAAATCTAAGAACTTTTTTTAATGAATTTTAAAATTTCTTCATCAGAAATATCTAATGCTTTTACTATTTTCTTGAAAGTTGAAAGTCTTGTATTTCCTTCATTATGTTCAAGCCTTTGTAAGTGTCTATTACTAATACCAATTTCTTCTGCAAGTTCTTCTTGTGATAATTTATGTTTCATACGGTATTCTCTTATCATTATTAACCTCCAATTAAATATATAAAATATTTTTTTATACTATAGGTTAAATTAAAACGACATTTTTGTCCTAAAACTATTGACTTCAATAATAGAAAAAGATAAAATTACAGTAACGACACAAATGTCATATATATACATTAAGATAAAAAGGAATAATATAACAAAAGAAGGAGAATTTGTATGATTAACAAACAAAATACAATAAAAAACACCATAAAACAAAAACAAGGAATCACTTTAATTGCTTTAATAGTAACAATTATAGTTGCTCAAAAATAGATAGTTTTGACTGTACTTTTGCTGATTGTAGTAAATTAACAGGAAACATACCAAATAGTTTATTTGAAAATTGTATAGAAGTTACAAATATAAAAGAGACCTTTATGGGATGTTCTGGTTTAACAGGAACAATACCAGAAAATTTATTTAAGGACTGTACAAAAATGACATCTGCTAATGATATGTTTGTAGGATGTGCAGGATTGACAGGTAGTATACCAGAAACATTATTTGAAAACAATACATTAATAAGTTCTTTTTACGCAACATTTAATGGTTGTACTAAACTAACAGGAAATGCACCTGCTTTATGGAATAGAACAAATGCTCTAAATGGTACTCTCTGTTTTTCGGGTTGCAGAAATCTCTCAAATTACAATCAAATTCCAAAAGCATGGGGTGGAGGAGGAGAATAAATTTCCAAAACCCCTTGCCAAGTGATTAAAAATATGTTAAAATAGCTATGTTTGAAAAAACATGGCTTTTTCAAATCTCTACTTACAGAAAATGTAGGTTACAAATCCAAAGGGAGGTGAAGATAATGAATAAATACGAAAGTATTATCATTGTTAACCCAGAAGTAGACGCAGAAGGATTAAAAGCTTTAGAAGAAAAATTTACAGGGTTAATTAATGAAAACGGAAAAGTAGAAAAAGTAGAAAACATGGGTAAAAAGAAATTAGCTTATGAAATCAAAAAATTCAAAGAAGCTACATATATGTTATTCAACTTTGAAGCAAAACCCGATTCAATAGCAGAGCTAGAAAGAATTTACAGAATTACAGACGAAATAATTAAATTTATCGTTGTAAAAAAATAATTTAAAATTAAATAAAGAGGGGCCTTTATTATAGTAAGAAAGGTGAAATTTGAAAAATAATAGATTTTTGACGTCGTTAAACTTCGATTTTTATTTAATCAACGTACATTACGTACGCCTCATAAATTAAAATCTCGTTTGCCTAGCCAAAAAGTCAATTCTTTTCCAAATTAATTTTAGCCTTTAGGAAGGAATGAACGAAATGAACAAAGTAATATTAATGGGAAGATTAACAAGAGACCCAGAAGTAAGATACACACAAACAAATAATACATTAGTTGCTTCTTTTAGCTTAGCAGTTAATAGAAGATTTGTAAGACAAGGAGAAGAAAGACAAGCAGACTTCATCAATATAGTAGCATGGAGTAAACTTGGAGAATTTTGCAGTAAATACTTTAAGAAAGGTCAACAAGTAGGTGTTATTGGAAGAATACAAACAAGAACTTGGGATGATGATCAAGGAACAAAGCACTATGTAACAGAAGTTGTTGCAGAAGAAGCTTATTTTGCAGATAGCAGAAGAGATAGTGATAGTTCAAGTTCTTTTGAAAATACATTTGGAACAACAGAACCAGGAAATATGGGTTCAGATTTCGAAGTATCTTCTAGTGATGATCTACCATTCTAATTAAGAGAAGGGGGAAAATATAATGGCAGACAAAAAACAAAATAAAAGAAATAATAAAAACTATGATGAAGATTACAATCCAAGATTTAGAAAACAAAGAAAAAAAGTATGCGTATTATGTAGTGATAAAAACTTTGAATTAGATTACAAAAATCCAGAACAATTAAAGAAA
>Ga0326514_10000515_pt1 | contig 26233 bp, 20 predicted proteins | sample 3_2548_0518_D_FD_203653 | JGI IMG/M metagenome (GOLD analysis project Ga0326514, IMG submission 203653) | Bovine rumen microbial communities from UC Davis, California, United States - 3_2548_0518 | ecosystem: Host-associated > Mammals > Digestive system > Stomach > Rumen | place: USA... | reverse complement strand
AGGTCTCTGCATAGGTCTTCGCTTCCTTCTCGGATTCCTGGGCGATCAGGATCTCACCTGCCTGCGGGACACTCGAGAAGCCGATGATCTCTGCCGGGAATCCCGGTCCTACCTCCCTGATCTCGTGCCCTCTGGAGTCGACCATGCCTCTGATCTTGCCGAAGGAGGAACCTGCACTGACCGGATCTCCGATATGAAGAGTACCCTTCTGGATCAGGACAGACGCAACAGGTCCGCGACCCTTGTCCAGCTTGGCCTCGATGATCAGGCCTCTTGCACGGCGGTTCGGATTCGCCTTGAGCTCAAGGACATCCGATGTGAGGAGGATCATCTCCAGAAGGTCGTCGATTCCCTCATGCGTCTTTGCGGATACCGGGACCATGGTGGTAGATCCGCCCCAGTCCTCGGCGATCAGACCGTATTCCGTCAGCTCCTGCTTGACTCTGTCGATATTTGCGCTCGGCTTATCGATCTTGTTGATTGCAACGATGATCTCGATATTTGCAGCCTTTGCATGGTTGATTGCCTCAATGGTCTGCGGCATGACACCGTCATCTGCTGCCACGACAAGGACTGCGATATCGGTGGAATTTGCACCTCTCATACGCATAGCCGTGAATGCTTCATGGCCGGGCGTATCGAGGAAGGTAATCTTCCTGCCGTTGTAATCGATGACAGAAGCACCGATTGCCTGGGTGATACCGCCTGCCTCCCGGTCTGTAACGTGGGTATTGCGGATCGCATCCAGCAGGGATGTCTTACCATGGTCGACATGGCCCATGACGCAGACGACCGGCGGGCGGGAGATGAGCGTCTCCGGAGCATCCTCATCCTCTTTCAGAAGTTCGGCGATCAGGTCCTTCTTGACCTCATGCTCGCAGAGGATATCGTAATCGACTGCGATCTCTTCTGCTTCTTCATAAGTAAGCTCCTGATTCACGGTAACCATCTTGCCCTGAAGGAAGAGCTTCTTGATCAGAGCGGACGGCTGAAGTTTCATCTTGTCGGCAAGCTCACGCAGAGTGAGGACATCCGGCAGGATGATGGTTTTGATCTTCTCTTCCGGTGCAGCCACTATTGGCTCCGGCTTATGGAAGGCACCAGCCCTGTTCGGGTCCTTCTTCTTTCTGGAAGTTACAACGCGATCGTCCTGATCGAAGCGATTGTACTTATCCTTCTTGTTATCGCGCTCGTTCCTTCCTCTGCTGTTTCTGTTCTTATCGGCATTCTTATCGCCAAATGCAGCCCGCTTATTATCGGTCTGCTTTCTTCCGCCGAAGCTCTTCTGTGCATCCGGACGGGAAGCGCCGCCGGCTGCCGGGCCTCTTCCGGAGAATCCATTCGGTCTCTGTGAGGAGAAACCGCCGGTCCTCTGGCCGGATCTCTCCCCGCCTCTGGCGCCCTGGCTTCCCTGTCCGTCTCTTCTCTGGATAAAGCCGCCGCTTCTCTGTCCGCCCTGCGCCTGGCCTCTGCCCTGGCCGAAGGATCGGCCCTGGCCATTCCTGTCACCTGCAGGTCTCCTCTGGGCATTCCTGTCACCCTGACCGGCGGCTGGCCTTCTCTGGCCGGATCTCTCGTTCGAGGTGCTTCTGGTTCCCTCTGCGGATGCCGGACGCTGTGCCGCTTTCTCAGCTTTTGCCTTCTCGGCAGCAGCTCTCTCGGCTTCCGCAAGCCTTGCAGCTTCCGCAGCAGCCCTTACAGCTTCTGCCTCGGCAGCCTTCCTGGCAGCCTCCTCAGCTGCCTTCTTTGCGGCCTCGGCTTTCGCCTTCTCAGCTGCGATCCTGGCCTCTTCCTCCGGCTTTCTTGTAGCAGACTCGGACAGCGGTCTCTCGTCTGCCTTCATCTGGGCCTTTGCCTGCTGGGCAGCGATCGAGCTGCCGCCTTCCTTCAGGATATCCTCAGCGGACCTTGATCCTGTCAGTGCTCCACGGAAATGGACCCTCGGCTTTGGCGCAGCCGGTCTCTGTTCTGCCTTTGGCGCTGCCGGTCTTGGAGCTGCTGCTTTTGCGGCAGGTTTTCTCTGCCCTCTCTGCTCAGCTCCGGCTGCCTTGCCTGCTTCCGGACTTCTCTTTCTCTGTATTGGATGGGCAGGCTTTTCCTTTCCGCCTTCGTTCTTCTGCCCCTGCCTTCTCGGCATCATGCCGCTCCGGCTGTTCTGCGGACGGAAGACCGCTACGATTCTCTTCTTCTTCGGAGCGCCTTCCTGACCCTCCTGGCTGTTTTTCTGTTCACCGAGTTCATGTTCTCTGATCTCTCCCAATTCAATACCTCCGATCACTGCCGGCATCCTGCCCCAGGGCTTTTTCGACTGCCTCGGAAAAACCGTCATCCAGAATTGCTATGCTGGAACGATCTCCGCAGCCTATGCAGGATCCCAGCGTCGTCCTGTCAGAAAAACAGAACATCTGGACATGATGCCATGTACACATATTACGAAACTTTTTCTTTGTATTGTCAGAAGCGTCCGACGCGACGATAACAAGCCGGGCCTTTCCCTTCTTCACTGCTTCCTCCGTCTGAAACTCGCCGCTGGCTATCTTTCCCGCCCGCCTGGCAAGTCCCAGGAAAGAAAGGGCTTTCCTGTTATCCGCCATCAAACCGCCTCCCTAACTCATCATATAGTTCAGGAGGGACGCCGCACTTCAGGCTTCTCTCGAGCGCCCGGCTCTTTCTGGCCTTCTTCAGACATTCCGGATCTTTGCAGAGATAAGTGCCCCGGCCGTTCATCCGGCCGCTTTCGTCGATCTTTACCTTCCCCTGGTCGTCTTTCACCACCCGGATCAGCTCTGTCTTTTCTTTCATCTGGCCGCAGCCCGCACACTTGCGGAGCGGCTTCTTTTTGATCTGTGCCATAAGCTTTCCGACCTGAATCTCCTTACTTTGCGGATCTTTTTCCCCGGTACCATACGGCTGCCTGGTCTCCGCTTCCGGACATGTCTCTCTGCTTACTCTTCGTCTCCGGTAGGAATCTCTTCCCCGTCATACTCATCAGAGCCGGTCTCTTCATTCTCTTCCGGATAGAAGTCATCCTGGTACTCTGAATCCGCGTCGTCGTAGAGCTCGTCTCCTTCGCCCTCGTACCCGTCTTCGCCGTCTTCATAATATTCCTGCTGGAACTGTTCCAGTTCGCCGGATTCCAGAGCCTGGGTCTCAGACTTGATATCGATCTTGTAGCCGGTAAGTCTTGCAGTAAGTCTTGCATTCTGCCCTTCCTTGCCGATCGCAAGGGAAAGCTGATAGTCCGGGACAACGACTTTTGCTGCGCGCTCATCCTCATCGACAACGACTGTGACGACCTTTGCCGGGCTCAGAGCGTTCTCGATGAAGTATGCAGGGTTCTCATCCCAGGATACGATATCGATCTTCTCGCCGCCAAGCTCGTCGACGACGGCAGCTACACGGCTTCCGTTCTGGCCGACGCATGCTCCGACCGCATCAACTTCCGGTACATTCGACCAGACAGCCATCTTGCTGCGGGAACCGGCTTCGCGTGCGATCGCCTTGATCTCGACCGTTCCATCGGCGACTTCTGCGACTTCTTCCTCGAAGAGTGCCTTTACCAGCAGAGAGGACTTTCTGGAAAGAATGATCCTCGGTCCCTTGCTTGCATTCTCAACACGGACGACATAGACCCGGACTCTCTGGTTCGGGTAGAACGTCTCACCCTTGATCATCTCATTCTCAGTCAGGATCGCATCGATCTTGCCCAGGTTGATGACAACGTTCTTTCCGACATATCTCTGGACCTTGCCCGTGATCACCTTGTTTGCCTTGTCGTAATAATCAGCGTACAGGCTCTTGCGCTCTGCCTCCCTGATCTGCTGGAGGATGACATCCTTTGCGGACTTGACAGCGATCCGGTTGAAATCTCTTGAATTGATCGGCTCAAGGATGGTATCTCCCAGTTCTTTGCTGCCATACTTCATCCGGGCCTGTCCCTCGGAGATCTCGGTCATCGGATCGGTGACAGTCTCGACAACCTTCTTGCGAAGATATACGGCAAGTCCCCGGGTCTCCGGATTCATATCAACAAAGACATCAAGGTCCGGATGCTTGTAGTTCTTCTCAGCGGCAGCCTTGAGAGCACCCTTGATAGCCTCCATCATCACTTCAGGATCGATGCTTTTCTCTTTCTGGAGATACTGCAGTGAATCGTATAATTCGTCGTTCATGGTTTTCCCTTTCTTCCTTATTGTCTGTTACCAGTCCAATGCCTCCCTGATCAGTGCGATGTCCGCTCTGTCAAAGGTGATATCTTTCTCATCATCGAGAGTGACTGTGACGGTGCCGGCATCCCAGGACTTCAGGACTCCCTCAAAGCTTTTTTCATGTTCGTAAGCCTTGAAGGTATGGACCTCTACGTCCTTTCCCTGATTCCTCACAAAGTCCTTCTCTTTCTTCAGCGGCCTGCCGAGTCCCGGAGAAGAGACTTCCAGTACGTAGGACTCTGTGATGAAGTCCTCGCGGTCAAGCTCCTCCTCGAAAGCCTTCGAGACGAGCTCGCAGTCGTCGATGGTGATCCCGCCCGGCTTGTCGATGTAGGCTCTCAGGTACCAGGTTCCGCCTTCCTTCACAAACTCGACGTCGACAAGCTCGAAGCTTTTCTCCTCCACGATCGGAAGCAGAAGGGCTTCGGCTCTCTTTTCGTACGCGGCTTTGTTCATAGCTCTCCCTTCGCGGCTCCGGCAGCCACCGGCTGACCCTCGTCGCCTTCCCTGTACACGAAAGAAGAACGGGTTTTTTGAACCCGTTCTTCGTCGACAGTTATCTATTACTCCTGTTATTTTACCACTGCAGAAAGCAGATTTCAAGCATTTTTCCCTGTTTTTCAGCGGATCGGCACTCTTTCCCGGAGTTTTTGTTGACTATCTGCGGAGTTTTGTCCCCTTTCCGCCCCGGGAAGCAATCTTCAGCCGGTTCAGTGCGATTGTCTTCTCCTCGATCGTGACATCGGTCGGAGCACCTTCTTCGAGATACCAGACATCTTCGACCTTGTCCTCACCGGACAGGCTGATTCCCTTGACACCCTTTGTGTTCTTCTTGAGCAGCGGCGCCTCGTCTTCCTGCAGGCGGAGAAGATAATTGTTCGCGGTATGCAGGACCATCGTGGTCTGGAAATGCACCAGATGTACGGAAAGCAGCTTGTCGCCGTCTTCCAGTTTCGTCGCCGCAATCGTCTTCTTTGCCACGTCGAACTCAGAACCCTCGACCTGCTTGATGAATCCGTTCTCTGTGACAAACAGCAGCTTCATGTTCACGATGTCGGCAAGCGGCATGACTTCAATAAAGAGTTCATCCTTGGAATCATAGTTGCAGAGATTGTCGATCGGTGTTCCCTTGTCCCGGAACTTACCATGCGGAACGTCCTCGACTTTGAGGATATGCTGCCTGCCAAGGTCTGTGTAGATGCACAGTTTTGCATCGCTCATGCAATGGATCACGACCTTATTCTCGGAATCCGCGGCCTCCTTGTTCTTCTCGTAGACCGGCTCATCCACCGTTCTCGCGTAGCCGAAGCGGTCCATGAGGAAGACGCACGGGAAGGCCTCGGCTTTCCTTTCCTCGAGAACGACAGCATCCTTGTTCGTGATCTCGGTCAGCCTCGGGCGCGCATACTCTTTCTTGTAAGCTTCCAGCTCCTTGATGATGACTCTCGCCATGGAAGAATAATTGTTGAGGATATCGGAGTAAGTCTCGATATTCTTCAGCGTCTTTCCGTAGTCCGCCTGCAGGGTATCCAGTTCCAGTCCGATCAGGCGGTAGAGTTTCATCTCCATGATGGCGTCCGCCTGCGCTTCCGTAAAATGAAGCTTGCCTGCAGCTGTTTTCGACTTCTGGGTCTTAAAATGGATACCGTCTGTCTTACCCGTTACCAGGCATTCCCTTGCCATCTTCCGGTCTTTCGATCCCCGGAGGATCTCGATGATGAGGTCGATGACATCGACGGCCCTTATCAGGCCTTCCTGGATCTCTTTCTTCTTGTTCTCGGAGTCAAGAAGGCTACGGTACTTTCTCGTCGCGATCTCGAACTGGAAGTCGATGTGGGCTTCCAGCATCCGGCGGAGGGATAACGTCTCCGGACGTCCGTCGGCGACGGCAAGCATATTCACGCCGAAGGTGTCCTCAAGTCTTGTCTTCTTGTAGAGAAGCTTCTCGATATACTCCGGGTCCGCTCCTTTCCGAAGCTCCAGGACGATCCGGATGCCTTCCTTGGAAGACTGGTTCGAGATATCGGAGATGTCAGAGCCTGCCTTGCTGTCGGCAAGCGCTGCACAGTCGTTCAGGAACTTTCCGATTCCCATGCCGATCATGGTGTAAGGGATCTCCGTGATGACCAGTCTCTGGCGCTCGGATCTTTGGACCTTCTCGACTTCCACCCTGCCGCGGATCCGGACCTTGCCGGTACCTGTCTGATAGACATTCAGGAGCTCATCCTGATTGACGACAATGCCTCCGGTCGGGAAATCCGGCCCCTTGATATACTGCATCAGCTCGGCATCCGTCAGGCTGCTGTCCCGGATCAGGGCAATCGTAGCATCGATGACCTCGCCCAGATTGTGGGGAGGGATGTTCGTCGCCATACCGACAGCGATGCCTTCCGAACCATTGACCAGGAGATTGGGGACTCTTGCCGGCAGAACGACCGGCTCCTTCTCCGTCTCATCAAAGTTCGGCATGAAGTCGACCACATTCTTGTCAAGGTCAGCCAGAAAAGCTTCCTGCGTGATCTTCTGCAGCCTCGCCTCGGTATAACGCATGGCAGCGGCGCCGTCCCCCTCGATGGAGCCGAAGTTGCCATGCCCCTCGACCAGAGGCATCCCCATCTTGAAATCCTGCGCCATGACGACCAGGGCACCATAGATGGAAGAATCCCCGTGCGGATGATACTTACCCATCGTATCGCCGACGATCCTCGCACTCTTCCGGTAAGGCTTGTCGTACCGGATCCCCAGTTCATACATATCATACAAAGTCCTGCGCTGGACCGGCTTCAGGCCATCCCTCACATCCGGCAGCGCCCTGGACACGATAACGCTCATCGCATAGTCGATATAGGACTTTTGCATGATCTCACTGTATTCTGTCTGTATTATTTCCTGTGCCATGTGAAAACAATCCCCAAACTATTATTGTTGATCTCTTCCATCCCTGAAACTTAATCCGGCGAACGCAAGTCTAAAAAAAGCTGTATTCGTTCGTCGTCTTCCCTTTTCTTATACATCGAGCGCCGCGTCACGCGCATGCTCGTATATGAATTCCTTTCTCGGCGGGACGTCATTGCCCATCAGCAGGGCCGTGACATCGGAAGCCTGGCGGCCATCCTCGATCTCCACCCGCCTCATGGTCCTTGTCTCCGGATTCAGCGTGGTCTCCCAAAGCTGCTCCGGGTCCATCTCGCCAAGTCCCTTGTAGCGCTGCAGCGTGAAAGCAGACTTATGATGCTTCCTGTAGCGGGCAAGAGCCTCGTCGTCGAAGAGGTACTCTTCCTGTCCCTTCTGCGGGATCGCCTTGTAGAGCGGAGGCATGGCGATATAGACATGTCCTTCCGAGATCAGGTCCGGCATAAAGCGGTAGAACAGAGTCAGAAGCAGGGTGCAGATATGGGCACCGTCGACATCGGCATCCGCCATGATGATGATCTTGTCATAGCGAAGCTTCGTGATATCGAAGTCATTGCCATATCCTTCCGAGAAGCCGCACCCGAAGGAATTGATCATCGTCTTGATCTCTTCATTCGCAAGGACCTTGTCGATGGAGGCTTTCTCCACATTCAGGATCTTGCCTCTGATCGGGAGGATTGCCTGGAAAAAGCGGTCACGGGCGGTCTTTGCTGACCCACCTGCGGAATCTCCCTCGACGATGAAGATCTCGCACTTCTTCGCATCCCTGGACTCGCAGTTCGCGAGCTTTCCGTTGGAATCGAAAGAATACTTCTGCTTTGTCAGCAGGTTGGTCTTCGCCTTCTCCTCCGTCTTGCGGATCTTTGCCGCTTTCTCGGCACAGCCGAGGACTTCCTTCAGGGAATTCAGGTTCTTGTCGAAGTAGCGGGTGAATTCTTCCGAAGTTACCTTCGCCACCGCCCTTGCAGCATCCGCATTGTCAAGTTTGGTCTTGGTCTGCCCCTCGAAACTCGGCTCCGGGTGGCGGATCGAGATGATCGCGGTACAGCCATTGCGGATATCCGCACCGGTGAAGTTCGCATCCTTCTCCTTGAGGATCCCAAGCTCCCTCGCATAGGAATTCATGACCGTCGTGAAAGCAGTCTTGAACCCGGTCAGATGAGTTCCGCCCTCACTGTTGAAGATGTTGTTGCAGAAGCCAAGCACATTTTCATGGAACTCATTCACATACTGCAGAGCGATCTCGACCTGGATCCCGTCCGAGATTCCTTTGACATAGATTGGCTCGCAGACCGCTTCCTTGCTCTTGTTCTGGTCGCGGATGAAGCCGAGGATCCCATCCGGTTCGTGGAACGTTACCTCCTCGTCACGGTCGTCACGAAGGTCTTTGAAGATGATGGTCAGGTCCGGATTCAGATAGGAAGTCTCGTGCAGCCTGCTCTTGATATCCGAGGATGAAAAACGAATAGTCTGCTCGAAGATCTCCGGGTCCGGCAGAAATGAGATCGTGGTTCCTGTCTCTTTCGTCTTTCCGATGACCGGCAGAAGTCCCTCCTCCAGCTCCAGGTCCGGCTTTCCCTTCCTGTAGCGGTCGTGGAACGTCCTGCCTTCGCGGGAGACCTGAACGTCCATCCAGGTGGACAGCGCATTGACGACGGAAGAGCCGACTCCATGAAGCCCTCCGGAAGTCTTGTAAGCTCCGGAATCGAATTTTCCGCCTGCATGAAGGGTCGTGAAGACAACACGCTCGGCGGAGACCCCCATCTTGTGCATCCCGACCGGGATACCACGTCCGTTATCCTTTACCGTGCAGCTGCCGTCTGCGTTCAGTGTGACCCAGATCGTGCTGCAATAGCCGGCCAGATGTTCATCGACGGAGTTGTCGACGATCTCGTAGACCAGATGGTTCAGGCCTCTTCTGGAGGTTGATCCGATATACATGCCCGGGCGGCGGCGGACCGCTTCGAGTCCTTCGATCACCTGTATGGAACTTGCGTCGTACTTTTCTGCCATATCTGATAAATCCTTTGCCAATTGTTTCGTAACTGCCTCTCCGGATGCCAGACCCAGTCACATCACCGGGTCCGGCTGCTGTTTCGTCCGGATTCAGGCAGAGATTTCCCAATTTACTGCTCGGTCTTTTTTACGATTTCGCCCTTAGCCTTGTAGATGCTGTGCTCCGGGACGACTCCTCTGACACTGTTCACCGGATAGATATTGGTATATCTTCCGACGATGGTGCCCGGATTCAGGACGGTGTTGCAGCCGACTTCCACATGGTCGCCGAGCATGGCACCGATCTTGCGGAGCCCGGTCACATACTCATGCTCTCCGTCCCTGATGATGATATTCCTGCGGTCAGCCTTGATGTTGGAAGTGATAGCTCCTGCACCCATATGTGCATAGTAGCCCAGGACCGAATCGCCGACATAGTTATAATGCGGGACCTCGACATGGTTGAAAAGGATGACATTCTTCAGCTCGGTCGAGTTGCCGACCGTCGCCTTCTCTCCCACGATCGCATTGCCGCGGATGAAAGCGCACTGGCGGACCTCAGCATCCTTGCAGATGATCGCCGGTCCGTGGATATATGCGGAATCAAAGACAACAGCGCTCTTGTGGATCCAGACATCCTCCCCGTACTTTCTGTGCTCATATTCATCCATGTCCAGAGTCTTCCCAAGCTCCAGGATAAAATCATGGATCTTCGGAAGGACTTCCCAGGGGTAAGTCACTCCATCAAATATGTCTCTCGCGATCGTCTCATTCAAGTCGTACAGATTCCCGATCCTGCACTGTTCCATAGCTGCGCTCCTTTGTTTTTATTTTTACTGAGCAGCTTTCCGGCTGCCTGATGATCCGGAAGATTTCTTATATCCGGACTTATATCCCGATGAATTTCCGTATTTCCTGTGTCCGGATGACCCTCCTGCGCGTCCTGTCACAGTCTTTGCCTTGTAAAACTTTGCAGCGGCATCGTAGAGCGGAGTCATCTGGTTCTCATTATGCACATTTTTGACGTAATTTGTCCACTTTGCGACGTAACCGTCCATCGTCTCCGTATACTGCTGAGGCGTGACAGTCCCTTCCGTCACAAAGGAGAGCCCCTTCTCCCAGCTTGCCGTCAGCGCAGGGTTGAGGAGCGACTTGATCGAATATCTCACAACATCATAGATCATCTCGCCCAGAAGCGTCGGCGTCAGAATCTGGGTCTTGCTGTTCAGAAGCAGATACTTGTTGTTGACCAGCTTCTTCAGGATCTCAGCTCTGGTGGCGGAGGTCCCGATCCCATTTGCGGAGATCTGCTCCCGGAGTTCCTCATCCTCGATCAGATTTCCGGCGTTCTCCATCGCAAGGATCATGGAACCGGAATTATAACGCTTCGGCGGAGAAGTCTTGCCTTCCCGGATCTCATAGCTTCTGACCGGGAGGACCTGTCCTTTTTTCAGCCTCTCAAGAGCAGCTCCAAGAAGCGGATCTGCTGCAGCATTGCCATCCTGAGGCCGGGAGGATGCCTCTGCCTGTCCGGACACATCCGCTCCGTCCGCTGTAGAGTCAGCCTGCGGGCTGCTCTGCCCCGCGGCGGAATCTTTCTTCTTCATGACAGCCAGGTAGCCCTCCTCCTCGAGGACACGGTAGGAAGAGAAAAACTTCTCCCCGTGGGCTTTCAGCGTCAGGGCGATCTTCCGGTAGACAGCCGGCGGATAAAAGATGGAGAGGAACCTTCTCGCGATCACGCAGTAGACTCCGTAGGCCGTTGCGCTCAGGCTCTTCAAAGCTCCGAGCCCCTGACCGGTCGGGATCAGGGCATAGTGGTCCGTGATCTGCTTGTCATCGACATACTTCGTGTTTGCGATGGTCTTCCACTTGCCGAGGTCCAGGGCCTGCTTTGCGTAAGCGGACGCCGGACCGAAGTTCATCAGCCCCTTCAGGTTCCTGTCGATTACTTTCGAGATCGCGGTTGACAGGACTCTCGCATCGGTTCTCGGATAGGTGACCATCTTCTTCTCATAGAGGTCCTGAACGATGTTCAGAGTCTGGTCCGGACTGATATGGAACATACGGCTGCACTCATTCTGCAGCTCTGCAAGATTAAAGAGAAGCGGAGGATTCTTCTTTTCCTTTTTCTTCTCGACCGAATCAATTTCCGCCAGAAGAGGCTGCTCACTGGAAAGCTCTTTCACAAAAGCTTCCGCATCTTCCCTCTTCTGAAAGCCGTTCTGGCTGTAGAGGAGCGGGGAAGATGCATATTTTGAGCCTTCCACGGCTCTCCACTCAGCCGGGATGGTGCGGAAGGCCTGACCGGAAGGTACCTCCACCTGTGCGTTCATGAATACGCGGTAGAATGGCGTCTCCTGAAAGTTCCGGATCTCTCTCTCCCTGGATACGACCATGCCAAGAACGCATGTCATGACGCGGCCTACGGAAATCACACAGTATTGCTCGCCCAGATAGCTCGCCATGGAGCGTCCGTAACGAAGGGTCAGGGCCCTGGAAAAGTTGATGCCCATGAGATAATCTTCTTCCGCGCGAAGATAAGCGGCGGCTGCCAGATTATCATAGGCAGAGATCGGCTTTGCCTCCCGTATCCCTCGCCTGATCTCCTCCTCTGTCTGCGAATCGATCCAGACCCGGCGTTCTTCCTTGCCCGTAACATGCGCTTCCTGCCGGACAAGGCGGTAAATATATTCTCCTTCCCGCCCGGAGTCCGTGCAGACATAGATCCGGTCCACATCAGGCCGGTTCAGAAGTCTCTTCACGACGGCAAACTGCTTTCTGGCAGAAGGTATGACCTCGTATTTATATTCTTTCGGAATGAAAGGAAGAGTTTCGAGACGCCACTTTTTGTACTTCTCATCGTAGACATCCGGATAGCTCATTGTGACAAGATGCCCCAGACACCATGTGACGACCAGGTGCTCTGACTCCTGATATCCGTCAGCTCTGGTCATAGATTCCCCGAGCGCCGCCGCAAACTGCTGGGCGACGCTCGGTTTTTCAGCTATAAATAATGATTTTCCCATGTAATAAAACCGCACTCCTCCCATGACGCACACAGGTCATGGGACTTTGGTGCCGCAGACCTTCTCACACATCCTTCCCTCAGAAGCTTGCGATGTGCGGCAAATCCTCAAATCTTATTTTTTCTCGATATAGCCGAGAGAGACAAGAGTCTCGGCGCACAGGACAGCTCCGCCTGCAGCGCCCCTCAGGGTATTGTGGGCCATGCCGATGAACTTCCAGTCATAGAGGGTATCCTCTCTCAGACGTCCGATGGACACGCCCATGCCATGCTCATAGTCGACATCGAGCGTGATCTGCGGGCGGTTGTCATCCTCGCAGTACTGGATGAACTGCTTCGGAGCGGACGGAAGGTTGTGCGCCTGCGGATAACCGGAGAAGTGGACAAGCTTATCGATCAGCTCTTCTTTGGAAGGTTTCTTTCTCAGTTTCAGGAAGACTGCAGCGGTATGTCCGTTCAGCACCGGAATACGGACGCACTGGCAGGTGATGACTGGCTCTTTTGCCGGAACGATCATACCGTTCTCCAGATGGCCGAGGATACGGAGCGGCTCTTTCTCACTCTTCTCTTCCTCGCCGCCGATGTAGGGGATGACGTTGCCGACCATCTCCGGCCAGTCCCTGAAGGTCTTGCCTGCGCCCGAGATTGCCTGGTATGTGGTAACGACAGCCTCATACGGCTCATATTCTTTCCATGCAGCCAGTGCCGGAGCATAAGCCTGGATGGAGCAGTTCGGCTTTACGGCGATGAAGCCGCGGGTCGTGCCGAGTCTCTTCTTCTGATAAGGAATCACGTCAAAGTGCTCAAGATTGATCTCCGGAACGACCATCGGTACATCCGGCGTCCAGCGGTGGGCGCTGTTGTTGGAGACGACCGGAGTTTCGGTCTTCGCATAGTCTTCCTCGATCCTGCGGATCTCATCCTTGGTCATGTTGACAGCGGAAAATACCATGTCGACCCGGGATGCGACTTTCTCAACATCCGCTACGTTGAGAAGGACCATCTTCTTCACACATTCAGGCATGGCGGTATCCATCTTCCATCTTCCGCCGACAGCTTCCTCGTACGTCTTTCCGGCACTTCTGGCGGAAGCCGCAAGGACAGCGATCTCAAAATACGGATGGTCCGCCAGCAAGGTGATGAATCTCTGACCGACCATACCAGTTGCACCAAGAATACCGACTCTGAGTTTTTCCATAATCATATGCTCCTCTAACATCTACTGCGGGTTTTGTGTCTGACTCTAAACCGAAATATTTCCTCTGTCAAGCCAAATACCTTAAAAAGATAACTTCAGGTTACCGTCATATCGCCGAACTTTCCATGCAAATGTTCCGTCCCTCCGGCTTTATCCGGCGCCGGAAAGGCCCCGGAACTTCATGCTCATCCTTCCAGGTACTGTCTGCAGGAAGCGATCTCTGCCTCCATCGCCTGATGGGACGGAGCTCCGGTGGTAAGACGCTTCTCCACGCAGGTCTTCATGCTGATCGCCTCATAGATGTCTTCCCCGAATCTGTCCGAGAAGGAATGAAATTCGTCCAAAGTGAGGTCATCGAGGGCTGCTCCCCGGTCGATGCAGTAAAGGACCATGCGGCCGATGATCCCATGCGCGTCCCGGAAAGGCACTCCTTTGGTGACAAGGTAGTCAGCCGCATCCGTTGCATTCGTGAAACCGTGCTTTGCAGAATCTTCCATGACTTCCGGCCGGAACTTCATCGTCCGGATCATATCCGTGAACAGAGGAAGTTCGATCTTCAGGGTATCGATGGCATCAAATGTCATCTCCTTGTCTTCCTGCATATCCTTGTCGTATGCGAGCGGGATGCCCTTCATGGTCGTGAGAATCGAAGCCAGTGCGCCGTAGACTCTCCCGGTCTTGCCTCTGACAAGCTCCGCGATGTCCGGATTCTTCTTCTGCGGCATGATCGAAGAACCCGTGGAGTAGGCATCATCCAGTTCGACAAAGCGGTATTCATTTGAATTCCAGAGGATGATCTCCTCCGAGAACCTGGACAGGTGCATCTGGCAGATGCAGAGTGCATCCAGAAATTCGATCAGATAGTCGCGGTCGGAGACGCCGTCCATGGAATTGCGGCAGGGGCCGTCAAAGCCGAGCTCGCGGGCGGTGAAGTCCCGGTCGAGCGGATAGGTGGTCCCGGCCAGCGCTCCGGAGCCGAGCGGGCAGAGATCCATGCGTTCTTTGATATCGAAAAAGCGCTCGCGGTCACGGCGGAACATCTCAAAATAGGCTCCCATATGATGGGCCAGGGTGACCGGCTGGGCTTTCTGAAGGTGGGTAAAGCCAGGCATGAAGGTGTCGATATGCTTCTCCATGATGGCCAGAAGCTCTGAGAGAAGTGTTTTCAGAAGCTCCCGGATCTCATCGATCTCATCGCGGATGTACATCTTCATGTCGAGGGCGACCTGGTCATTCCTGGAACGGCCGGTGTGAAGCTTCTTGCCGGCATCCCCGATCCGGTCGATGAGGTTTGCTTCCACGAAGCTGTGGATGTCCTCATACTGACTGGAAAACGCAAGTTTTCCGGACTCGATGTCTTCAAGGATCCCGGAAAGTCCGTCAACGATCGCCTTCATCTCCTGATCGGAAATGATTCCCTGCTTACCCAGCATGGCTGCGTGTACCATGCTGCCGCGGATGTCCTGGCGGTAAAGCCTTCTGTCATATGGAAGGGAATCGTTGAATTTCTTTACAAGATCATCGGTCTGTTTCGTGAATCTTCCGCCCCAAAGCTGTGCCATAGCTCCTCCTGTCCTTCCGGTTGAAACCTTATGCCTGTTAACTGATTTTTAGTATTGTAAGCCACAGACTGTCTGTTTGCCAGTGAAACCTGTCCCGGTCCTTGTAGTTGGCAGATCAGTTCTGAGGGAGCTGCTTCTCTTTCTCCCGCTTCTCCCGCTCCCTCTCTGCCTTTGAATAGGCGCATCCGCAGTAGTCCTGACGGTACAGGCCGTGATCTTTGGAGAGCTGGATGCTGCGGAGATAGCCATTTTTCTTCTTGAAATCGGAAGGGAGGTGCCTGACACCGTACTTCTTTTCGAGCTGTTCCCCGATCTCGTTGATCTTCTCCGCATTCTTGAGCGGGCTGATGGAGAGGGTCGTCGTGAAGTAGTCATAGCCGCCCTTTGCCGCCAGCTTTGCAGCTTCCTCCATGCGGAGCCGGTAGCAGACAAAACAACGCTCTCCGCCTTCCGGGATATGCTCCAGTCCTCTCACTGCATTGTTGAAGACGGACGGGTCATACCACCCGGGCAGAAAATCGATCGGGTACTTCGGTCTCATCTCCGAGATCAGCCTCATCAGCTCGTCCTGACGGTACCGGTACTCGGACATGGGCTCTATGTTCGGATTGTAGAAGAAATCCGTGATCCGGAAGTAGTCGCTCAGGTATTCGAGAACGTAACTGGAGCAGGGTGCGCAGCAGCTGTGAAGAAAGAGTCTCGGAGGCTTCCTCCCGGCTTTGTTGTCCTCATCGATATGCAGAAGGAGCCTGTCCAGTTTCTTCTGATAGTTGATCTTGTTCATGATCAGTTCTTTCCGGTGTGGCCGAATCCGCCCTCACCTCTGACGGTCTCATCAAGCTCGTCTTTTTCCACAAACTCAGGCGCAAGGTAAGGAAGGACCACAAGCTGGGCAATCCGTTCCCCCTGCGTGATGACGCGTTCTTTATCAGAGTCATTGTAGAGGGCTACTTTTACCTCTCCTCGATAGTCGCTGTCGATGACGCCGACACAGTTGGCAGGACGGAGTCCTTCCTTCGCCGCGAGGCCTGACCTGGCAAATATTCCCCCGAAACAGCCTTCGGGGATTGCCATGGCAAGACCGGTCCCGATCAGCTTTGTCTCCCCTGCCGCGAGTTTTACGCTCTCTTCTTCCATGCAGGCATAGAGGTCGGCACCGGCTGCAGACAGGCTGCCGCGCTGCGGGATCCTTGCCTGTTCTCTTATTTTTTTGATCTCTACTTTCATATCCTATTCTCTTTCTTTACGCGGACAGTCTCTTCTCAAACTCTCCGAACACTTCCGTCCTTGGGTTGCTGAATATAAATGCCGCCGGATCCACTGCCTCAGCTTCTTTCTCGAGCAGCCCCAGCTCGTACTCGGACAGCACCGCGACCACGACCTTGCAGGGTTTTTGTGACCAGGCGCCGGTTCCATCCACGACAGTTGCACCCCGGTCCAGCTCGCTGTTGATGAAGCGGATAAATTCCTTGTAGTGTTCCGATATGATATTGACCGTGACCAGATTGTTCTGCATGTGGAAGCGGTCGATCATGATAGACGAAAATGTTTCAGCCACCAGACTGTACACCGCGATCTGTACGGAAAAGCGCAGGCCTGCGAATACATAGATACAGGCATTGACGAACAGGTTGACTCTTCCGACCGACAGCTTCCGGAACTTTTCCGTCAGCATCATGCCCAGCAGGTCTGTCCCTCCGGACGAACCGAACCCGCGGAAAGTAATGGCAGTTCCGATTCCCTCCAGGGTGCCTCCGACCACGGCCATGGCGAAAGCGTTATTCAGCATCATGTGTTCCTGCACCGGAATGACACTCATGTAAAATGTCTCTGCCAGCACGATCATGAATGTGAAGGAGATAGCCTTCTTCCCAAGCACTTTCAGCCCGAACAGAAACAGCGGGACATCGAGGCAGAAGTATACGGCAGCCTGCAGGTTGAAATCCACATGCACGATCCTGGAAATGGCCCCTGCCAGAAGCTGGGAGATCCCGACGAATCCGCTGGCGTAAAGGTGAGTCGGGACAATAAATGTGTTGAAAGCTGCACAGTATAGGAAGGACCCGATCAGGCAGAGCATCAGGTTTTTAAGTGTCAGATGTTTCATATTATATACTCACTTTTTCTGTATTCCAGACCACGGAAACATTCCGGCTGCATTCCTCTGATCCTGCGGGTCTGCGGCTGCAAGCGAAAATTTTACGGCCCGCCTGCTATCCTACCGCAGACAGACCGGAAGGTCAACTTAAAGGACCGGAAGTACCTGGCACCGGAAGCTTGGCACCGGAAGCTTGGCACCGGAAGCTGGCACCGGAAGCTGGCACCGGAAGTACCTGGCACCGGAAGCTGGCGCCTATGATCTACGACTCCGAGGAGCTCCGCAGGATGCTCTGTACTCCTGTAAATGCGATTCCGCTCACTCTTTCGGATAGCTGGTCGAGAGTGCACGGGACTTTGCCTTTGAGCCAGTCGCGGTAGGCTGCCGCTGCCCCGCCGACGAAGAAGCGGACCTGGATCCTCAGGTCGGCCATGGGCAGCTTCGAATGTCTTGCGTAGATCTCCGTGAGCACGTCGACTGCCGTATCCTGGGCCGTGTCCCAGAAGAAATCCAGGTCCGGACTTATGGCAACCATTTTCAGAAACGAAAGATTCTCGGAGACCAGAGAGATTGCCTCTTTCGCGAAGATCTCTTTATCGAACTTGAGCGTGAAGAAGCTCCTCATGGTCAGCCGCTTCAGGATCTCCCTGGTCTTTGCCTCGGTCCACTCGCGGATGACGTCCTGTACCGAATCATAATGAAGATAGAAGGTCTTGCGGTCGATGTCCGCCTCCCGCGTGATCTCCGCCACCGTGATCCGCTCTGTTTTCTTCTGTTCCAGAAGCCGGAAGTAGGCATCCTGGATCGCTTTCTTTGTCTTGCGGACACGCCTGTCCATGATTGCCGCCATAGCTGTCCTTTCTCTGATCTGCCAATGCCCGGCTTACCGGTACCTGGCACGAATGAATAAACCCCACTTTTCAGATATGTGTGGAATATCCCCACAGATCCGGGATTCTGGTTATTGAACTGATCTCCACACCAGGCAATAATACCACATGTGAGGATAAATTCCACTTTTGGGAGGTAGTTTTTATGTCACAGATTCCACAGGCGCTGGCAGTCCTGCTGGCGGCGCTTCCATTTCTTACAGCACTGATTCTGATGATGTGTTTCAATTTTTCTTCCGGCAAGGCCCTGGTCATCTCCTATGTCATGGCGGCGGTCTTCGCGCTCTTGATATGGAAGATGAAGCCTGGCACGGTCCTCGCCTCGACCGCTTACGGCGGGCTCAAGGCTTTTGACCTGCTCTTGATTATCGGAGGCGCGATCCTGCTTCTGAACACACTGCGGACGACCGGTACCATGAGAACGATCGCCGGTGTTTTCAATAAGGTAACGCCTGATCCGAGGATCCAGGCCATCATCATCGGGTATCTTTTCGGAGGCTTCATCGAAGGTGCAGCCGGATACGGCACTCCCGCGGCGATCGCCGCTCCGCTCCTGGTCGGACTGGGCTTCCCGCCCGCTCTCGCCTGCTCCGTGGCGCTGATCTCGAACAGCATGCCGGTGCCATTTGCCGCAGCCGGGACTCCGATGAACTCCAATATGGTCAATCTTTCGTCTCAGGTTGCGTCAAGCGGCCAGACGCTTGATTCCTATACCAGAGCCGTGACGGCGAAGACGGTCGCCTATCTGGGAATCGCCGGCATCGCGGTCCCGGTCATGGTCGCCGCCGTCGTCGTGATCTTCGGTTCCAAAAAGAGAAGAATGAAGTCCTTCCTTGAAGTCCTGCCTTTCGCCGTCTTTGCCGGACTTCTCTTCATCGTCCCCTACATGCTGCTCGGAACGTTCCTCGGACCGGAGTTCACCTCCATTGCCTCTGCAGCCTTCTCGATGCTCGTCGCAGCGGTCGCAGCCCGCAAAAAGTTCCTGACCCCAAAGGTGATCTGGAATTTTGACGCAAATGGACCTGCCGCTGCCGGTACCACTTCTCCGGAAAGAACCACCGCTGCAGATTCCCTCCGTTCGCACAGACGCCTCACCTACGGGATGGCTTTCCGAGCATGGCTTCCATATATGATCATCGGCCTGGTACTTCTTATGACAAGGATTCCATTCTTCGGACTTCGTCAGATCCTTTCGTCGATCTCTGTATCGATCAATCATATCGGAGGAGAGGAAAACCTGAACTACAGCTTTGCCCCGCTCTACAATCCGGGTATCATTCCGTTCTTTGTGACCGCAGTCGGTACCATGATCGTCTGCAGGTCCCGCCTTACCGCTTCTGATGTAAAAGGCGTCTTCGAAAAGACCGGAAAACAGCTCCTGAAGATCGCGGTCCCGCTCGTCTGCGGCATGGCTATGGTCCAGATCATGACCGGGTCCGCCGAGAACGCTTCCGGACTTGCCGGCATGCTGACCCTGATCTCTGTCACCCTGGTCGGGATCTTCGGATCCGCATTCCCGGTCCTTTCCCCGGTCCTGGGGGTTTTCGGAGCCTTTGTCTCCGGTTCCTGCACCGTATCCGGAATCCTCTTCGGACCTCTGCAGTTTGAGACCGCTCTCTCACTGGGACTTTCCACCGCCTCCATCATGGGGCTTCAGATGGCAGGAGGCGCGATCGGCAACATGATCTGCATCCACAACGTCGTGGCCGTCTCCTCGACCGCCGGCATCACCGGCAAGGAGGGTTCGATCATCCGCATGAACATTCTTCCATGCGCCATCTACACATCGCTCACCCTTCTCGTGTACGCAGTGATTCACTGAGCCCGCGTTTCTTTAGTCTTTAGTCAATTCACACATATTTTTTCACATCTGACACCCGGTTTGGTTGAAATTGCCCCGAGGTATGATATACTTTACTTGTATGACCGTCAGTGAAAAAATACACGCTGTGCGGTTTTTTGCTTACACCAGAAGTTCCGGAAAAGGTGCAGGCAGGAAAGTATATCAAAAAGGAGGCATTGCATATGTCCACTCCCCACAATAGTGCCAATCCGGGCGATATTGCCGAGTCCATCCTTCTTCCGGGCGATCCGCTGAGAGCAAAGTTCATCGCGGAGAATTTCCTGCAGGACCCGGTCCGGTTCAATTCCGTCCGCAATATTCTGGGCTACACCGGCACCTTCGACGGAAAGAAAGTCTCGGTCATGGCAACCGGTATGGGAATCCCGTCGATCGGGATCTATACCTACGAACTGATCCATTTCTATGGTGTCAGGAACCTGATCCGTATCGGATCCTGCGGCGCCATGCAGCCGGACCTGAAGCTTGGCGACATCGTCATGGCAGAAGGCGCCTGCACGGATTCCAACTACGGCGCACACTTCCGTCTTCCGACCCAGTTCTGCGCGGTCGCTTCTTTCCCGCTTCTGAGAAGGGCTGTCGAAGTCGCGGATGAGGAAAAGGTCCGCTATCAGGTCGGCCTGGTCAACTCCACCGACGTCTTCTACCGCGACAACGATCCGTGGAAAAAGATGGCTGATATGGGAGTCCTTGCTTCCGAGATGGAAAGCTATGCGCTCTACTGCAATGCAGCCGAGGGACATGCGCGTGCACTTGCGATGTTCACCGTCTCCGATTCTCTGGTCACGGGCGAGTCGATGTCTGCAGAAGACCGACAGACAAGCTTCCGGGACATGATGAAGGTCGCGCTCAGGACCGCGGTTTCCGTCTGATCGCCCGGTCCCGGAGATGTTCCTTGCGTTGCCGTATTACCCCGCGATAAACATTTTCCGGAACCTGAATCGTATGCAATATGCGCATGATGCGCATCTTACATAGTAAGCAGTAATTCACTGCAAACTTTCAATTTTCCTTAATAATAAAGGAGGAGAAACTATGAAAAAGTTACAGGCTCTGACCGCCCTTGTACTGGGCGGCGCTATGGTACTCTCCACTGCAGCGTTTGCAGGCGAGACCGAGGCTGCTGCTGAGGGAGCAGCTTCCGCTGACTTCACCGGATCCGGAAAAGTTGCCTATGTCTGCACCGGACTTGGCGATATGTCCTTCAACGATTCAGGTGAGGAAGGAATGGATGTCCTTCGTGCAGCCGGCTACGATGTCAACACCATCGAGACCGGTGAGGACGCTTCCACCTACGATCAGCTGATCCAGAACGCTCTGGAAGATGGATGCGATTACATGGTCGTATCTTCCACCTATCAGGACAACGTCGAGGCGATTGCTGACCAGTATCCGGACACCAAGTTCATCCTGTTCGATATCAACTCCGATGCAGAGGTTGCTTCCGACAACATGCTCTACATCTACTTCAAGCAGAACGAGTCTTCTTACCTCGGCGGCATCGTTGCTGCAGGACTTTCCCAGTCCGGAGCAATCGGAGCGGTCGGCGGTGTCGAGAACCCGGTCATCAAGGACTTCATCACCGGCTATATCGATGGCGCTCAGTCCTACAACCCGGACATCAAGGTTTCCACCGCATGGGTCGGCGACTGGTCCAACTCCGCTAAGATGAAGGAACTCTGCGAGACTCAGAACTCCGCAAAGATGGTTGATGTCTTTTTCCCGATCGCAGGCGGCGCAGGAACCGGTGCTTTCGAGGCAGCAAATGAAGTCGGCGACATCTGGACTCTTGGAGTTGACTCCGATCAGTACAAGGCATTCGAGAAGGATAACCCGGATTACGCAAAGGTCATCGCTACTTCCGTAACCAAGGAAGTCGGAACCATGCTTGTAAACGTCTTCAAGGACATCGACAATGCTGCATGGGGCCAGAACGTAGCCATGGGCGTCAAGGAAGGCGCTGTCGGAGTAGCTGATAACGACTACTACGAAGAGGTTGTTCCGCAGGAAGTCAGAGACGCAGTCGCCAAGGCAGCGGAAGGAATTACAGACGGCTCCATCACTCCGAAGTCCTACTTCGATTTCGCATCTGACGACGAGTATCAGGATCTGATCGCTTCCGTTAACCCATAACATTCTCTGCACTTTATCGCAGTCCTCTCCTCCTGTTTCGGAATAAGAGCTCTGCGAATTGCAGGTGATGCTGGTGCCTCCGGTGGAGACCGTTTGCGAGCCCCCGTACTTAGCGAAGTAGAGCTGCAAGCGAACACTGAGCTTAGTACCGCTAAAGCGGGCAACGAGCGGAAGCGAGTCGACACGGAGGCACAGCATCACCGGAATTCATTTGAAAAGGGCGGGAGAAATCCCGCCCCTTTCCGTATAAGAACACATAGGAAAAGGGAGACTCGTATGGAAACTCATAAAGAAGCCCTTAAGATGGAAAATATCACGAAGATCTATCCCAATGGCTTCGTGGCAAATAAGGGAATCACCTTCTCTGTCGCGGAAGGCGAAATCCATGCGCTTGTCGGTGAGAACGGTGCCGGCAAGACGACCCTCATGAAGGTTCTGTTCGGTATGGAACAGCCTCAGGAGGGCGCGATCTATGTCGGAGGACAGCAGGTTAAGATCACCTCTCCTCTCGACGCGATCGCAAAAGGAGTCGGCATGGTGCATCAGCACTTCATGCTTGTTCCTTCCATGACCGTCGCTCAGAACGTTCTGCTTGGAATCGAGCCGAAAAAGCACGGTCTCGTTGACAATGCAGCCTGCATTAAAAAGACCCAGGAGCTCTCCGACAAGTATCAGTTCGGACTCGATGCCACCGCTGCGGTCGCCGACCTCTCGGTCGGCCTGATGCAGAAGGTCGAGATTCTGAAGGCACTTGCCAAAGGCGCCAAAGTCCTCATTCTCGATGAACCGACCGCAGTCCTGACTCCCCAGGAGACGAGAGAGCTGTTCGAGCAGCTGAAACTCCTGAAGAAGAACGGACACTCGATCATATTCATTTCCCATAAACTGGAAGAAGTCATGGAGCTCTGTGACAACGTCACGATCCTCCGCCATGGCTACTGCAACGGCTCCTACCCCATCTCCGATCTGAATGAGGCAAAGCTTTCCCGCCTGATGGTCGGCCGTGATGTCGTCCTGAAGATCGAGAAGCCGGATCCGAAGCCCGGAAAAGCGATCCTGGAGGTCAAAAGCCTGGAGAAGCTTTCCGATACCGGTAAGGTCGTGCTCGACCATGTCTCCTTCACGATCCGTGAGGGCGAGGTGCTTGGCATAGCCGGTGTCGAGGGCAACGGACAGAGCTTCCTCTCCGACTGCATCAGCGGTATGCAGAAGTATGATGGCGGCGATATCCTTCTGAATGGGAAAAGCATTAAGGGCAGAAAGATTGCCGATATCCGCCAGAGCGGCATGTCCAACATTCCGGAAGACCGTATGACAGTCGGCTGCGTTCCGTCCATGTCCATCCTGGACAACATCATGGCTGACCGGTTCGAGCGCAGGGAAAACATGAACGGAATCTTCATGGACAAACAGAAGGCGCTGAAGATCACCGATGACCTGATCAAGGAATTCGAGATTTCCTGCGACGACCGCTCGGAAGCGATCCGCCTTCTTTCCGGCGGCAATATCCAGAAGGTTGTTGTTGCAAGAGAGTTCACATCCGGCGCGAATTTCGTACTTGCCAACCAGCCGACCCGAGGTGTCGATGTCGGTACCGCGGAGATGATCCGTAAGTATCTGGTCCGCCAGGTCCGTGAGCAGAATATCGCTTCTCTCCTGATCTCCGCCGACCTGAACGAGGTACTCGAAGTCAGCGACCGACTCCTTGTCATGAGACAGGGCAGGATCGTCGCAGCATTTCCGAAGGCTAACATGGTTTCGGAGGATGAGCTTGGCGAATATATGCTCGGAATCAAGACCATGACTCCGGAAGAAATGGAGGGTCTGCTGTGAATAAGACGAAGAGAATTGAGAATACATTCGACATCGTCAGGATCCTGATCGCGATCGCAGTCGCCTACCTCATCGCGCTGATCATTCTGGCTCTGATCTCTGACGATCCGCTGAACGTCATCGGCCTCTTTATCGGCGGCCCGTTCAGCTCCAAAAAGCACATCGGCGACATCTTCACCCGTATGATCCCGTTGATCTTCACGGGTGTCTGCATGTGCTTCGTCTACGCAATCAACAAGTTCAACCTTGCCGGTGAAGGCGCCGTCAACCTTGGCGGATGCCTGGCAGCATGCGTTGCCATCGCCCTCAAGGAGACTGGCGTTCCCGGCTGGATCTGCATCATCCTCTGCATCGCTGTGGGTGCGCTCGCAGGCATGCTCGCAAATGCAATTCCGGCCGTTGCGGACCAGGCTTTCCATGCCGATGTCTGCGTTATTTCCCTGATGCTGAACTACATTCTTCTTTACTTCACGACTTTCATCCTGAAGAATGTCATCAAGGACCAGGGTGCAGCGGTCACTGCTTCCTACAAGCTCGGCAATAAAGTCAAGCTCCCGAAGCTGATCCCGGGTACGACGATCCATATCGGGCTGATCATAGCGATCGCCTGTGTCATTTTCGTAGCAATTCTGTTCTACAAGATGCCGTTCGGTTACAAGATGCGCGCAGTCGGCATCAACCCGACGTTCGCGAAGTACATCGGAATTCCGGTTACCTCCACCATCATCCTGGCGCAGGTCATCGGCGGCGCATTCGCAGGAATGGGCGGTGCGGTCCAGATCCTCGGGATGTTCCCTCGTTATAAATGGGAATCGCTTACGAACTATGGTTTCGATGGTCTGATGATTGCGGTACTTGCCCGCAAGAATCCGATCCTGGTTCCGGTCTCCGCTTTCCTGATTGCTTATATCAGAAATGGCGCGGACCTGGTTGCTACCAAGACGCAGATTCCGCCGGAATTTGTCTCGATCATCCAGGGTATCATCATCGTCCTTGTAGCTGCTGAGATGTTCCTGTCCGGCTGGAAGAAGAAACTTATCTTCAATGCGGCCAGGAAGGATCTGAAAGAAAAGGAGGCGAAAGCATGAGCTTAATGAGAATCGGAGCCTTTTTGTTCTCCACGCTGCGACTTTCCACTCCTCTGATCTTTGCGGCTCTTTCCGCTGCGATCTGCGAGAAGGCAGGCCTGTTCAACATGGCTGCTGAATCGATGATGCTGTGGGGAGCCCTGATCGGTGTTATGGTCAACGGCTGGACCGGCTCTGTCTGGGTCGGCTTTCTGGGTGCGTGTGCAGCCGGTGTCATCGTTGGCCTTCTGATCGCTCTGGCTACGGTCAAGGGCAAGGCGGACCTGATGCTGGCGCAGATTGCCATCAACCTGGCGTCTACCGGCGGTACGATCTTCATGCTGTACGTTGTGACCGGCGATAAGTCCACTTCTGCTATGACCATTCAGTCCGGAACTCTTCCGAAGATCATGGTCCCGTTCAAGAAGGTTCCGATCATCGGACCGATGCTGAATAAGCAGAATATCCTGACTTATGGTGCGATCCTGGCTGCCATCATCCTGATGATCTTCATCAAAAGGTCCCGGACCGGTGTCCATATCCGTGCGGTCGGCGAGAACCCGAACGCAGCTGAGTCCGTCGGAATTTCCGTCTCGAAGACTTACTTTCTGACCTGGGCGATCTCCGGACTTCTTGGCGGCATCGGCGGAGCCTTCATGTCGATGGCTTATACCTCAGCCTTCACCAAGAACATGGTTGCAGGCCGTGGCTACATTGGTCTCTGCGCATCCTCCATGGTCGCCGGCAATCCGATTGGCGCGATGCTCTGCGCGATCGTCTTCGGTGTCGCAGACGCGGTTGCAAACCAGCTGCAGCTGACGAATGCTCCGGTCGACCTGGTCATGATGATTCCGTATGTCGTCACGATCGTCGTCCTGATCATCATCTCCATCATCAAGATGAGTGCCCACGCAAGAAAGATCAAGTCAAAGGCACAGGAAGCGTAAGGATTTGCTGCTGTAGATTGATTATCTGGAGCTATTAAGCTAGTTAAGAAGGCGTTTGAGCGATCGCTCAGACGCCTTCTTCTTGCCTTTATTATTTCCTCCCGCGGCAGTATGTTAGGCCATTACAACCAAGCTACTTCGCGACTTGCGTTCGCTCGTCTCCCACCCACGGCAGTATGTTAGGCCATTACAACCAAGCTTCTTCGCGACTTGCGTTCGCTCGTGATTCATTCGTTAGACCATCACAACCGGCCCATATAGCGACTTGCGTTCGCTCGTCTCCCACCCGCGGCAGTATGTTAGGCCATTACAACTAAGCTTCTTCGCGACTTGCGTTCGCTTGTGATTCACGCGTTAGACCATCACAACCGGCCAATATCCCGACTTGCGTTCGCTCGTCTCCCGCCCGCGGCAATATGTTAGGCGATTACAACCTAGCTACTTCGCGACTTGCGTTCGCTTGTCTCCCACCCGCGGCAGTATGTCAGGCCATTACAACT
>Ga0326514_10000514_pt1 | contig 26240 bp, 42 predicted proteins | sample 3_2548_0518_D_FD_203653 | JGI IMG/M metagenome (GOLD analysis project Ga0326514, IMG submission 203653) | Bovine rumen microbial communities from UC Davis, California, United States - 3_2548_0518 | ecosystem: Host-associated > Mammals > Digestive system > Stomach > Rumen | place: USA... | reverse complement strand
TGATGGAGAACAAGGATTTACTGATATTATTTTAGAAGATTATATTTGAAAAGGCTATTGATGAAATTGTTGATAATTATAACAGAAAAACAAAACAGTCCATATAATTGTCAAAGGAATTAATAATATTAATATTTATTGTAAAAATAATGGTTTAAAAAAAACTAAATAATATTTATGAAAAAAAGGAGTTGAATTAAATGGGATATCTTAAAGAGCAGGAGGCTGATGATAAAAGAAAAAGTCAAATGAGTGAAAATCAATATAGATGTACAACTTGTGGACATACAATATATATTTTTCCAGGCAAGGAGAAAGGCTTTTGTGATTTTTGCAAAAGATATATTTTTAGAAATGAAAAATATAATATAAAACATTTAACTGTAATAGAACATTTAAAAAGAAGATATGAACATTGTAAAAGAAAGAATAAAAAATTAGGAGATTAATTATGAAATATAAAATAAAAAATAAAAAGAACAACACATATTACAAATCAACGCCATTTAAAGGGCAATTTCACTGGAAATTTGATGAGGCACATATTTTTGAAAATAAATGGATGGCTAATAGAAAGTTACGAGAGATAGCAAATATTAAGAAATTAACTAATGATGATTTAGTTATTGAGAGGGTGAAATAAATGAAAAAAATTAAAGTTGAATTATTTAACGATCATTTTCAAAATTATAAAGTATATGGTATTCCTAAGGCTCAATTAGTAATAGCAGATATACCTTATAATTTAGGAAATAATGCTTATGCAAGTAATCCTCAATGGTATGTTGATGGAGATAATAAAAATGGCGAAAGTGAGTTTGCTGGTAAATCATTTTTTGATACGGATAATGATTTTAGAATAGCAGAATTTATGCATTTTTGTAACCACATGTTGATTAAAGAACCAAAGGAAAAAGGAAAAGCACCTGCGATGATAGTATTCTGTGCCTTTGAACAAATGCAGATGGTTATCGAATATGGAAAAAAATATGGATTCAATCATGCTTATCCATTAGTATTTATTAAAAACTATTCATCACAAGTTCTAAAGGCTAATATGAAAATTGTAGGAGCAACAGAGTATGCAGTTGTACTATATCGCGACAAGTTACCTAAATTTAATAATAACCACAAAATGATATTTAACTGGTTTGAATGGAAAAGGGATAATTCTAAGATATATCCTAAAATACATCCAACACAAAAGCCTATATCAGTTTTAAAAAGATTAATAGAGATATTTACTGATGAGGGTGATGTGGTAATAGACCCAGTCGCAGGAAGTTGCTCTACATTAAGAGCATGTGCAGAATTAAATAGGTCATGTTATGGTTTTGAAATTAAAAAGGATTTTTGTAATAAAGCAAAAGAATTGATGCTTTCCAATATTCAAGTACAACAAAATATATTTGATTTAGAAAGTGAAGTAAATTAATTATGAATTTAAGAACAGAAGGAGGACATTTTTGGATAACATTTGAAAATGGGTATACATTGAGTGCATTTAATGGTTATGGCAGTTATACAGAAAATCATTATGCAATTGATAAATGGAAGAAAATATTTATGAGCGATAAACCTAATCCATACGAAAATTATTGGGAAAGTAAATTAGTAGAAATAGCAATATTAAATAAAAATGGAGATTTAATAACACAAGATATTATTGAAAGCGATGATAGTGTGAAAACGGTTGATATAAATGAATTAATAGAAATAATAAATAAAGTAAATAATTTAAAGTAGGTAAATTAATTATGAATAAAATATATACAATAATATGGTTTATAGCATTCTTTATTATAGCAATGTTTATAAATATGTGCATAATTTTAAGACAATATGAAAAATGCAAAAAAATAAATTTTAACAGTAATAGTTGTGAAAGGTATAGGGATTTTTAATGCTAAAGATAAAAGATAATGTAGATTTAAAAGAATTAGAAAAATATGGATTTAAATATAAAGGTGATTTTCCTGATGGTTGGGCTATGGTTAAAATATATAAACCTTATAAATATTATCAAGAAGATATTTATGTATGGAATGATAGAACAATACAAGTAAATGCTATTGATATATTAGATACATTATATGACTTAATAAAAGCAGATTTGGTGGTGAAAGTTGATGATTGAACAACCATTTGAAAACTGGCTACCAATACCAGAATATGAAGATTTATATGAAATAGATACTTATGGAAATATAAGGTCATTTGATAAAAAAGTTAAAAACAATAATAGCTATAGAATTATAAAAGGTAAAATATTAAAACCTAAACCAGATAATAAAGGTTATTATAAAATTGGTTTGACTAAAGATAAGAAACAAAAATTTTATTTTATACATAGATTAGTAGCATTAACTTATTTACCAAATCCAAACAATTATAAGATTATTAACCATAAAGACGGGAATCCTAAAAATAATTATGTAGAAAATCTTGAATGGTGTAATCAACAATATAATATACAACACGCATATAATACAGGATTAAAAATAGGTGTTAGTGCAGAGCATAAAGGAATATATAATCCTAATGTTAAATTAAATGAACAAGATGTTTTAAATATTATAAACGATAAGAAAAATGGAATATCAATAAAAGATAGTTATAGTAAGTATAAAAGTAAAATTACATTCAAAGGATTTGAAAATGTATGGTATGGTTATACTTGGAAAAATTTAGTAGAAAAGGTAAGTGATTAAATATGAAAGTTGGAGATTATATTAGAACTGATGAAGGTATAAGAAAAATAATTAGAGAATATGATATTTATTATGAATTGGATAGAAGTTTACATTATATGTATCCAGAAGGGCACGATTTAAATAAAGAAGATGTTGATGATATTGTTTTAAAATCAAGTCCAAATATAATAGATTTAATAGAAATAGGAGATTATGTTAATGGGTGCCCTGTTTTACATAAAGAAAATAATGAATTAGTATGTGGTTTATTATTAAAATACAAGGAAGAAAATATACAAAGTGTTGTTACAAAAGAACAATTTAGTTGTATGGAATATAAGATAGGTGATGAATAAATGAAAAAGATAGCAATCTTAGAAGCAGAGTTTGATACTGATATTATGATAACTGATGAAGATTTAAAAGAATTTTGGGATAATGATTGGCTAAAATTCATGAAAGATATGTATGAAAATGAAAGTATAGGATTGTTTGATGAAATTAAATTAGTTGGTATTAAGGAGGAATAAGTAAATATGAGTGAAGAAATAAAAGAAAAATTAGATTTATTTCCTAATAATATGAATGATATAGCAAAAGAAGCCTATTATCAATTGGAAAATTACATAACTAATTTACAACAAAAAGTTGAACAATTAGAAAAAGAAAATGAAAAACTGAAGCAAGAAAATAAACGAATATTTCAAAATGTAAACGATGATGAATTATTAATAAGTAATGCAATGAATTACGCAGAAGTACAGAGATTAAATAATATAATAAATGAATTAGAAAAATATATAAAAGAAAATTCAATTTATTATAATACAAGTGATGGTTGCCAATGGGTAGACCAATTTAAAGTTTTAGATAAACTAAAAGAATTAAAGGAGAGTAACAATGACAAGAAGTGATTTTGAAAATAAATATTTGAATAAACTTGTTGAAGTTGTTTTATTCGACAATGATACATTTAAAGGTTATTTATATTCAACTAATGATTATATGAAGACTACGAACAGATTAGATAAAAAAAATTATTATTTTATTGGCAATGATATTAGAGAAAATAATGTTAGATTTAGAAAATCGCATATAAAAAAAATAAGATTATTAAGTTGTGTAAACATAACTAAAACATTTAAATTAAAGGATGAAAAATAATGAAAATATAAGTATTGAAATTTTAATTAAATTATGGTATAATTAATTTGTAAGTGGGATACTACTTACAACCCCTTTTTATTCTTTTAAAAATTATGAGCAAGAATATAATTAGGCTTGTTCTTGCTCATGCTTTCAAGAGGCAAAATATGATTTTATTAAATATTGATAAAAATTGGACATATAAAGATTTTTCACTACACAAAAAGGCATTAAGGTGTCGCTATAAGCGTGCTTTAATGTCTTTTTCTTGTTATGAATTAAAAGAAAAAATAAAGTATATGCGTAATGTTAAAGATGTTATTTATTCGTTTAAATTTGCTGAATGGAAAAGAGATTTAATATGGGTGTATCTTAACAATTAGTATATTTGCTTATAATTCAAAATTATAGTATAATTTAATTATAAAGGAGGGATTAATATGAGAAGTTACAAATTAACTGGAAATGTAATTCAAAGTTTTAATGATAGTAAAGACAATATGAAAACTTATGAAGTTGGCGATGTATATACTGCAGACAGATTTAGATATGAAGAGTTACAAAGTAAAGGTTATGTTGAAGCAGGAAAAGAAGTTAAAGACTATTTTCAAGTAAAAAAAGATGATAGAAAAGATGAGGAAGAATAATGGAAATTGTAAAGATTAAAATTGATGATTTAAAGCCCTATGAAAAAAATGCAAAATTACACCCACAAGAACAAATTGAACAAATCAAAAAATCAATAGAACAATTTGGAATGAATGATCCTATTGGTATTTGGGGTAAGGAAAATATTATTATCGAGGGGCATGGAAGACTTGAGGCATTAAAGCAATTAGGATATAAAGAAGTTGAATGTATTAGGCTTGACCATTTAAGTGATGAAGAACGAAGAGCATATACATTAGCACATAACAAACTAACTATGAATAGTGGTTTTGATATAGATATTTTAAACGAGGAATTAGATAGTATACTAAATATAGATATGCAAGATTTTGGTTTTGAAAAAATTGATGATATAAATTTGGATGATTTTTTTGAAGATAAAGAAGAAGAAAAAAAAGAAGAAGAAAAAATTGAGATGATAAAATGCCCTTGTTGTGAGGAAATTTTTGAAATGAAAGATGAGTATAGACAGTGAAAATATTTTTGGCTGGAATTGCTTCATCTCAAAAAATAATATCAGAAGAGCAACCAAAATATATTCTTGAAAGTTTTTATTATCTAAAAGACTGGGAGATACCAATAATAAAAAAATGTGACTCATTTTTATTAGATAGTGGAGCCTTTACTTTTATGAATAATAAAAAAGATAAAAAAGAAATAAATTGGTATAATTACATAGATAAGTATGTTAATTTTATAAATAAGTATGATATTGAAAATTTTTTTGAACTTGATATTGATGTACTTGTAGGTTATGAAAAAGTAAAAGAATACACAAAATATATAGAAGAAAAAACAAATAAAAAATGTATTCCGGTCTGGCATAGACAAAGAGGACTTGAAGTCTGGAAAGAACTTACAAAAAATTATGATTATATAGCGTTAGGTGGATTTGCAATAAAAGAGATAAAAAAGAGTGAGTATAAATATATTCCAAAACTACTTGATATAGCAAGAAAGAATAATTGTAAAGTACACGGACTAGGTTTTACTTCAATGGACAACTTACAGAAATTAAAATTTTATTCTGTTGATAGTACAACTTGGTTAGCAGGCTCAAGGTTTGGTATTGTACATCAATTTAATGGTAAAAAGATAAAAAAATATCACTCAAAAGAAAAAAGAACTGTAAAAGATATTGATTTTCATAACTATAGACAGTGGTTAAAGTTTCAGAAGTATGCAGAAAATGGACTATAAAATATTTTTAGGAGGAAGAGATATATGTATTATGTAAGTAAAAGAATGGAAATAGCAGGAGCACATAATTTAAAATTAGATTATGAAAGTAAGTGTAAAAATTTACACGGACATAACTGGATTGTTATAGTTTATTGTAAAAGTGAGACACTGAATCAAAATGGTATGATAATTGATTTTAAACATATAAAAAATAAAATTAGTGATAAATTAGACCACCAATATTTGAATGATGTGGTAGATTTTAACCCTACTGCAGAAAATATGGCAAAATGGATATGTGATGAAATTGGAGATACTTGCTATAAAGTGTCGGTACAAGAAAGTGAAGGTAATATTGCTATATATGAAAGATAGTTTAGTTGTAAATGAAATATTTGGGAGTATTGATGGTGAAGGATTAAGAACTGGAGAACTTGCTACATTTATTAGATTAGCAGGCTGTAATTTAAGATGTAGATATTGTGATACGGAATATTCATTAAAAATATCAGACGGAAACGAAATGACAATTGATGAGATATTATCTAAAGTAAAAAAAATAGGTTATAAGAATATTACTTTAACTGGTGGTGAGCCATTAATACATAAAAATATAGAAAAATTAATAGATAATTTAATAGAAAACGGTTATAAAGTTAATATTGAGACAAATGGAGCAGTAGATATTGAAAAATATATATCTAAAAATCTTATTTTAACGGTTGATTTTAAGACAAAAAGCAGTGGAATGATAAAATATATGATTAAAAGAAATATCTCTTTATTACGAGCAAATGACGTGTTAAAAATAGTATGTAATAAAGAAGATTTTAATGATATAGAAGAATTGTTAAAGAATAATGATATAAAATCATATATATATTTAAGTCCTATATTTGGGGAAATTGAGCCAAGCGAATTAGTTAATTTTTTAAAAGAATTACATAAAAAGGGTATTAATACATCTAAAATAAGAGTACAGATACAATTACATAAAATAATTTGGAATCCAGAAGAAAGAGGAGTTTAATATGAATAAATTTGATGAAGAAAAATGTATTGAAGCAGTAAAATTATTGCTTGAATCTTTTGGTGAAGATGTTAATCGTGAAGGATTAAAAGAAACACCGAGACGAGTAATGGGATATTGGAAAGAATTACTTGAGGGTAATAATTATACCAATCAAGAGATAGCAGAAAAATATAACAAAATTTTTGAAGTTAGTAATGACTCGTTAGTAGTTAAAGAAGTAAAAAATGTATTTAGTCATTGTGAACATCATTTAGCATTAATGTATGATATAAATGTAATTGTTGCATATTTGCCTGTACAAGTTGAAAATGGCAAATATAAAGTAATTGGATTAAGCAAAATTCCGAGAATAGTTGATTTATGTTGTAAAAGACTTCAACTACAAGAAAAATTAGCAGGAGATATTGCTGAATGTATATCAATAGCAACTGGTAGTAGAGATGTATATGTAAACATTGTTGCAAATCATGCTTGTGTATCAGCAAGAGGTGCTAAATCAGATGGACTTACAGATGTTACTTTCTTAACTGGAGATTTTAAGACAAACATTGCTTTAAGAGATGAAGTTGAGAGGAAAAGCAGAAATTCATATAAATAAAAAAGGAGGTGTTATATGTTAAAAGGACATACACCTGCAAAAGATAAGATTAACAAAGATGAATTTGAAAAGTTATGTAATTTATGGTGTACTTTAACAGAAATTGCAGAATTTTTTAATGTTAGTGAAGACACTCTTGAATCATGGTGCAAAGATGTATATAATGAAACATTTTCGGACGTTTACAAAAAGAAATGCAGCAAAGGGAAAATTGCACTACGAAGATGGCAAATGAAGAGTGCTGAAAAAGGTAATGTTACAATGCAAATTTGGTTAGGAAAACAACATCTTGGGCAAAAAGAAAAATTGCCTGATATTGGAGATAGTAATACAATTAATGCTCAAATATTAAATATTGCTACATTATTAAATAACCCTCAAGCAGTAAGAACAGAGGAAAATATTGATGAATAATTATGCTCCGTTTGATGAACATTCCACTGAATACATTAAAAGAGCACAAGAATGTTGGTTGAATATTGCTGAAGGTGGTAAACGTGGTGGCAAGAATGTTATTAATTCACTTGCATTTTGTATAGCGATTGAAACACATAAGAATAAACTTCATTTAGTTGCTGGAAGTTCGATAGCAAATGCAAAATTAAATGTTATTGATTGTGATGGATATGGAATAATGAATTATTTTTATGGTAGATGTCACGAAGGCAAATATAAGAATAAAGAGTGTTTATATGTTAATACTTTAAATGGCGAACGAGTTATTTTATTTGCTGGTGGAGCAAAGTCGAATGATTATATAAGTATTAAAGGTAATACTTACGGGATGGCTTATATAACAGAGGCGAACGAATGTCATCCAACATTTTTAAATGAAGTAATGGATAGAACTTTATCGAGTGAAAATCGTAAAATATTTCACGACCTTAACCCGAAGCCACCATCTCATTGGTATTATACTGATTTTTTAAGTTTCCACGAAGAGCAATCATCAAAAATTAAAAATTATGGATATAATTATGGGCATTTTAATATATTTAATAATTTATCAATAAGTAATGAAAAACTAAAAAAGGTATTGTCAACATATAATAAAAATAGTATTTGGTATAAACGAGATATTTTAGGAATGAGAATTGCAAGTGCTGGAATACTGTTTGGTGAAATTGCAAACAATAAAGCAAGGTATATGGAAGATGTTGCTCGTAGTGGATTTATAACAACAGGAGTTGACTTTGGTAAAAATGGCTCGGCTCATGCATTTTGCAGTCAAAGAATATCAAGGACTTTTGATTATGTTGATGTTTTACGAAGTGATGAAGTTGATTGCACTGAAAATGGAATTAGTGTAGGTGATACACTTGGTGTTGGTGAAATTTTAGCAAGGCTTGAAAAAGGTTTTATTGAACATATTAAATATGTTTTGAAAAAATGGGGTAGTATTGAAGGTGTTTTTTGCGATAATGCAGAGCCTGAACTTATAGAATTTTTAAGGAAGGCACTTATAAGGAATGGGCTATCAATTCCAATTTATGGAAGCATTAAGATAGAAATACCAAGCAGAATACATTTAAGTGGTATTTTATTTATGCAAGACAGAATAAAATTTGTTAAGAATGAAACAGAAGAAATTGTCAAGGCATTTCAAGAAGCAACACAAGATGAAGAGGCTGATGACGACAGATGGCTAGACGATGGTACTTCTGACATTGATATTTTAGATGCATACCATTATGGGGTTGAAAGATGGTACAAGCAACTATTAAGAATTGGAGGTTAGTGTATGGATATAGCATTAAAATATTTGGAAGAAATAGGTTATAGCAACATTAGTACAAGTTATTATGATGTTATTGAACAATGGATTAATATTTGGAAAGGAAATGCAAAGTGGCTTAAAGTTAAGGAGACAGATGGGAATGATTATCCTATGTATTCGCTTGGCATGGCAAAAAGGATTTGTGAAGATTTATCAAGCATCTTAACAAGTGAACCTTATGAAATTAAAGCAAGCAAAAATGATAATAAATTGCAAGAGCTTATTATTGAAACAAAATTATTTAAGAAACTTCCTAAAGCAATTGAAATTATGGGTTATACTGGAACTGTTGGAAGTTTAATTCATATTAAGAATGCTGAAGTTATTGGCGATGATGAAAATGCTTATTTGAAGAAAACAAATAAAACTAAAAGACAAATTATTAATTTAAAGGCAAATCAAATTATTCCATTAAGAATTGAAGATGGTGAGATAATTGATTGTGCGTTTGTTAGTGAACAGACAAGAATAATTGATAACGAACAAGTCAATATTGTTTATTTAGAAATACATATTTTAAATGATAAAGGCTATCAAGTTACAAACAAATATTTTAATAAACAAGATGGCAGTGAAATTATTTTTGAAGGTGTAAAAGAAACTTATAACACATTGTCGCAACAGCCATTATTTTCTATTGGTAAATTAGAAAAAGAAAATGTATATGATAATACAAATGGCTTAGGAATGGCTTTATTTGGTGATAGTATTGACCAATTGAAAATACTCGACTTAACATATAATAATTTTGGTATGGATTTTAAAATTGGGCAAAAAATATTAGTTATCAATAAAAAATTAACTCGTATTGTAAATGAAGAATATACAGATGAGAATGGTGAAGTTAAAACAAGACAAAGAGTTGTTTATCCTAGCGAAATTCAAAAACAATTATTTACCGAAATGGGTAATGGCATTATGGATAATGCAGAAGATAAGCCATATATTTATGAATATAATCCAGATTTAAGAGTTGGTGACAATAAAGATGGTATTCAATTTGCTCTTGACAATTTATCATTTAAAGCTGGTTATGGAACACATTATTATTCTTTCGAAAATGGGAATTTAACAACTGCTACAGAGGCTGTTTTATCAAGACAAGATTTTGTAAATAATGGAAACAAAAACAGAAACTCGATTGTTGAATATTTAATTAAATTATGCAAAGCGTTATTATTAACTGAAAAAATGCTTGGGGATGCTTCTATCGATGAAACACAAGATATTGATATTCCTGATGTTGATGGGTTTTTGGAAGATGAAGAAAGTACTCGTGAAAGATTAAAAGAAGATGTTGACAGTGGTTATATTTCAAAGAAAAGATATTTAATGAAAGTATATGGGATGACAGAAGAAGAAGCATTGAAAGAATTGCAAGAAATTGAAGATGAACAAAGTATTGGCGATATTCCAACAACTGATGAAGATGATACAGAATAGCACTTTTAAGGTGCTTTTTGTAAAGGAGGCAAAATGACAGACAAAAATATTTATGATAATAAAGTTTTAAATTTATATGAAGAATTAGAAACTGATTTGCTTGCTCTTATTATTACAAATTTGCAAAAATATGAGAACATCGAGAGTATGAGTAGGATTGAATTTAGAAGAGCAATTAAAAATGAAGGTAGAAAGATTTATAAAGAAGCATTAAAAGAAACAACAAAAATGAATACTAAAAGACGAAAGGCATTGAATAAATTATTTGAAGAAAATGTGATTGATGAAGTTGAAAGAAAATATGATGAATTTAATGTTGGAAGAAAGCAAAAAAAAATTATAAATAATAATATTAAATTAACAGATAATAATTTGAGAAAATTATCAAAAGAAATTTCATTCGATGTACAAGATAAAATGGTTAGTGCTATGGGCAATATGTATCGTAATGTTGTATTAGCAGATGAGGACTTTCAAGGCGCATTTAAAAGAGTTGCGAAAGAAATTACAGAGAGTGGCCTAACTTATACTGATAAGGCCGGAAGAAATAGAAGTATTGAGGCTACTGTTAGACAAGACTTATTATATAGAATTAATGAGACCAATCGTGAAATTTATAAAGATGTTGGCGAAAAGTTAGGATTAAATGGTGTGCAATTAAATATTACGCCTAATTGTCGTGATAGTCACCAGGTTATTAATGGGCAAGTATTTACAAATGAAGAATGGAAGAAATATGAATATTTAACACACGATTATAATTGTCAGCATATTGCAGAGCCAGTTGATATTGATATACAAGGCAATGTGTATACACAATCAGAAATAGATTTTGCAAACAATAGAACTGTAATGTATAACGGTGATGAAATATCATATTATGATGCTACACAGAAACAAAGAGCGTTGGAAAGAGCAATCAGAAATGCAAAGAAAAATCTTGTTGTTGCTCAAAAAACAAATATTAATGTTTCACAAGCAAAGAAAGTTTTAAATAATACATGGCAAAGAATGCGTGATTTTATAAATGAAACAGGTTTAATTAGAGACTATGACAGAGAATTTTATGCAGGTTATAATTGATTTTGACATTATATTAAAAATGTGCTATTATTAACTTGTAAAAATTCTATAATCAGACAAGAAAATGTCGTTAAAAAATCGTAGAGGAGGAATTGATGATGACTAGAGAATTTTTAGAAGAAAAAGGCATTACTGATAAAGAAGTAATAAATGCGATTTTGAATAAGTTTCACGAAGGTGTAAAAGATTATAAAGAGAAAGCCGAAAAGTATGATACTACAGAGGCTGAAAATAAAAACCTTAAAGAACAAATTATTGAACGTGATAAAGATTTGAAAGAACTTAAAAAAGTTGATATTAAGGAAATGCAGAACAAGATTGATGAGTTGGAGAATAAAAACAAAACAATGAAAGAGGAAAGTGACAAGCAACTACTTGATACAAAGAAAAATTTGTTGATTGAAAATTCATTAATTAGTTCAAAGGCTAAAAATTTGAAGGCTATCAAAGGTTTGCTTGATATGGATAAGATAACTGTTGAGAATGATAGCATTAAAGGTTTAGATGAACAAATAAATGCGTTAAAACAGAGTGATAGTTATTTATTTAATATTGAACAGCAGGCAAAAACTGTCGATTTAGGTGGAGATCATAAAGAGACAACAAAGAGTGAACCTACAACATTGTTAGGAGCACTTCATGAGAAATATGACAAATAAAAGGAGAGATGAAATATGATAACATTAGCAGAAGCTAAAGTTGGTATGGCTGATAAAGTTGACCAAAATGTAGTTGATACATTTAGACGTTCAAATTTATTGCTTGACAAATTACAATTTGATAATGCTATTTCACCTGGAACTGGTGGAAGTACATTAACTTATGGATACATCCAATTACAAACGCCATCTACAGCAAATGTAAGAACAATAAATAGTGAATATACTGCTGGAGAGGCAAAAAGAGTTGAAAAGACTTCAAAGGCTGTTATAATGGGTGGTAAATTTCAAATTGACCGTGTATTAATCGGAACAAGTGGTGCAGTTGATGAACTTGCATTCCAAGCAGAAGAAAAAATCAAAGCAACTTCAAATTATTTTAATAATTTAGTTATTAATGGTTCAAAGGCTTCAAGTGGTAGTGGAGTAATTAATACTTTCGATGGACTTGATAAATTATTAACTGGAACTCAAAATGAAATTACATCTCAAGTTGACATTTCTACATCTGCAAAAATGGATAGTGGATATAATGCTTTACTTGATGAAGTTGATGCATTCTTGAGTGTATTAGATGGTAAACCATCAATGCTTTTAATGAATGAAAAAATGTTAACTAAAATGAGAAGCGCAGCACGTAGAGCAGGTTACCATAAATCAGAAAGAGATGAATTTGGAAGAGTTGTTGAGTTCTACAATGATATTCCTATGTATGATATGGGTAAATATTATAATGGTAGTGCTACAGTTGATATTATACCTACTTCTACTCCAACAAGCGAAGCAGAAGGAAGTACAGATATTTATGCTGTAACAATTGGACGTGATGGATTCCATGGAATATCTCCAACTGGTTCAAAGGTAATTTCTACATATATGCCTGATTTAAATGCTCCAGGAGCAGTTAAAGATGGTGAAGTTGAACTTGTTGCTGGTGTTGTATTAAAGAACACTAACAAAGCAGGTGTATTAAGAGGAATTAAAATTTTACCAAAAACTGCATAGTAGGAGGTAATTATGAAATTTAAAAATTTAGATAATGGAAGTATTATTGAAGTTGATATTAATAATATTTCAAGAATTGAAAAATTGAAAGGATACCCTGACAAATTCGAAGTTATTGAAACTATTGAGGAAACTGTAAAAAGTGAAAATAACAAAAAACAAAAAAAGGGTAATAATTAAGGAGGAGAGGTTTAAATGATAAATTATGCCGATTTTGATTATTATAAGAATTATTATCAAGGGGCTTTATCGTTTGACCTCTTTAATTCTTATATACCAAAAGCAAGTCGAGAAATTGATAAAGTTATTAACAAAGAAATGCTTGAACAAAGTGATATAAATAATCAAGTTAAATTTGTTGCATGTCAGATGGTAGATTATTTACAACAAACTAAAACATCAGATAATGTAAGTACAATAATTATTGATGGTGTCCATAAAACTTTTAATCAGAAATCACGCATTGAAAAAGCACAAGAAAAAAATGATATCTTGAATGGTTTACCTCAGGAATTGATTAGGTGCTTATAATGAATGGAATATTAACTGAAATAACAATTTACCACAATAATAATGGTATTTGGAACAGGTATAATGTTAACAATGTTAGTTTTAGAAACACATCGATAAGAAATAGAAACACGCTAGGAATTTCAAATGTTGATAATGCATTAATTAGAATATTTGATATTGATAGATATAAACAAGATTATTTTATTAGCAAAGGCGATGTTATTGTTAAAGGTAGTGTCAATGATGAAATCACATCTGCACCATTGACAGAAATGCGAAAGAAATATGGTGAGGAAAATTGTTACCAAGTTGTTAGCATTGATGTATATGAATTTAAAGATGATAGTTTGAAAGAAATTAACCATGTGAAAATTGGAGCGAAATAATGGCTCTTCATAATGTTAAATTTAAAAATCAAAAAGTCGGTAATTTTATGTTAAATTATGATGAAGTATTTACGAAACATTTTAATGATAACTTAAATAAAACGCAATTATTTTTAGATAAAACTGTTGGAACAAATCTTGAATTATATGTATCAAAAAAGACTGGTGCTCAAGAAAAATCTATTGCGAACGCTGGTACTTATGGCAAGGGTTATGTTATGATTAATGTAAAATATGCAGAAGTACAGGCATACTCACATAGAATACATAAGAGAGTTGGTTTGAGAGGTACAAAACCGTTTGAGAGAATGGTAGCCGACAGAGGAGACAGAATTTTGCGAGAAACTACCGAATATTTTGGGAGGTTAAATGGATAATAAGATTAATGAATGGTTACAAACTTATGAACCAATTTATGATATTGCTATCATTGAAGAAATACATAATGAACGATTGACTGATAACACAAGAAATCTCGCACTACAAAGAACAGGGTTTGAAAATTTACCATTGAAATATATAACTGATACTGGCTGGTTTAGACAATACCAATATATGTTATTATTAAAGAGTGACAGTGAGATTGATGAACAAAGGTTAAATAATCTTGATTGGCTTGATGATTTTAGTGATTGGCTTGCTGAACAAAATAAAATTAAAAATTTTCCAATTTTAGATGATAATAAAATTGTTAAAAATGTGTCTTGTGCAAATGCACTTACTTATGAAGAGAATGAAGATGGGACAATAAGTGTATATTCACTACAAATTTATTTTGATATTAGAAAGGAATGATATTAATGCAAGATGTTATGACTTATGATGAGGCACACTACTTTGATATTGGAACTTCTCAAACTCCAAATGTAGTTCTTGGTGGTGTTATAACTCAAATGGATGAAAATTCAAATCCAACTGAAAGTGAAAAACAATATATTCATCAAAAAGCTAAAACAACAAAAGTTACTGGATTTAATGATGAATTTCCAATAACTTCTGATTTAGTAAAAGGTGATGAAGTTTCTGAATATTTCTATGGAATATTTAGAGATAGAAAGACTGGTGCTGAAGCACAAGTAATTCATTATATAGTTGAATTATGGAACCCAACTGAAACAGCAAATACTTATAAAGCAAGAAAACAAGTTCAAACTGTTTCAATCAGTGGAAAAGTTGCAAATCCAGGTGAAGAAATTACATTTAATGGTACATTGAAAGGTGTTGGCGATTTTGTTGATGGAACATTCAATACTAGCACCAAAGCCTTTACTGCAACAGTTTAATTAAATAATAGAGAGGTAATTTGATGAGAGGATTAACTTATAAAGAAACAGATAATAATATAGAATTAATGATTTTTGGATTAAAATTTAAAATTAATGAAAAAGAAACTGAAAAAATAATGAGTAAAAAACAAGAAGAAATTGAAAAAGAAGCAGAGGAAAATGAAAACTATATTGTTGAGTTAATTGATAAAATATTAGGTGATGGTTCTGCTGATAAAATTAATGAACAAAGAAGCAAAGATGGATATGAACCAATGAATATAAAGGTACAAATGCAAGTATTTAGTTTTATATGCGAGGAATATGCTAGAATAATATTAAATCCAGTTAACAGAACAACAAATAGAATAAATGGTTACAAGAACAATAGAAATAGATATAATAAATTTAATAATAAATATAGGAGATAAAATTATATGATGAGAGGAATGTATTACAAATTACCTCAAAGTGTTTATTTAAAAAACAAAAAATATTATATAAATACGGACTATCGTATATTTATTGAATTTGAAGAGAGAATGCAGGACGAGGGAACAAATAAAGTGATAGTTGAAACTTTACAATCCTTTTATCCTGCTTTTTTTGAAATTCAAGACAAAGAAACAATGCTTGAGGCAGTTGATAAATTTTTATGGTTTTATCAATGCGGTAAGAGTGAAAATGAATTAAGCCAAAAAAAAGGTAATAAGAAAAATATAAGAGCATTTTCATATAAGTATGATGATTTATATGTTTGGGGAGAATTTAAGAGAAATTTTAATGTTGATTTGACAAAAGATCATATTCATTGGTGGAAATTCAAATCAATGTGGTTAACACTACCTCACGACTGTGAATTTAATAAAATAAAAGGTTATCGTACTTACACAGGTAATGATAAAGACATTTTGGAACTAAAAGAATATTATAAATTGCCTTTAACAGGTGTTGAACTTGCTGATAAAATTAGACGTGATAAAATATACGAAGCTTTAAAATAAGAAAGAGGTGATTTTATGGCTGTTGCTGGAACTTTAACATACAACACAAAAATAGATACAAGTGGTTTTAACAAAGGTGTAAATGATATTGAGCGAAAAACACAAAGTGGTGGTGCATCAGTTAAAAATATTATTGCTGGTTTAGGTATTACAAAATTAATATCTACTGCCTTTGCAACTATCAATGAAAATTTAGACGGTGCAATTAAAAGACTTGATACAATGAACAACTTTCCTAAAGTTATGAGCAATTTAGGAATTGGAGCAAAAGAAAGTCAAAGAGCTATTGATAAGTTGGCAGAGGGATTAAAAGGAATACCAACTGCATTAGATGATGGTGCATTAGCAGTTCAAAGGTTTACATCTAAAAATGGTGATGTTGAAAAGAGTGTAGATTTATTCTTGGCAGTTAATGATGCTATTTTAGCTGGTGGAGCAAATACTCAAATTCAATCAAGTGCACTAGAACAATTATCACAGGCGTATGCTAAAGGTAAAATGGATATGATGGAGTGGAGAACAATCCAAATGGCAATGCCTGCACAATTAAAACAAATTGCAACTGCAATGGGTTTAACTGTTGATGAACTTGGCGAAATGATGAGACAGGGAGATAATACCCAAGAAACAATGGATAAGTTTATCGACACAATTATGGAAATGGATACGAAAGGTGTTGCTGGTTTTAAGTCTTTAAAGGAACAAGCACGAAATGCAACAGGTGGTATTCAAACATCAATAACTAATATGAAAACTGCTATTACTCGTGGTATTGCAACAATGATTAGCGAATTTGACAAAGTTTTGAAGAAAAAAGGTTTTGGTGGGATAAGTGATATAATTACAGAAATTGGGAAGAAATTAGAAAATTTATTCAAAGAATTTAGTAATTTTTTACCAAAAATTGTTGATATAATTATGACTGTGTTTGATATTTTAGATAAGTTGAAACCTGTGATTATTGCTGTTGTTACTGCTTTCATATCATACAAGACTGCTGTTGCTGTTGCTAGTACTGCAATGGAAATATTTAATGCTGTTATGAATGCAAATCCTATAATGCTTGTAATTACTGCATTGTCTGCTTTAATAGGACTATTTATTACATTGGCAAATGAAACAGATAACACAGATAAAGAATTAAAAGAGATGCAGGAAGAAATGGAAGCATATAGCAAATCTATGGAAGATATTGCAGACCGTAGAGAAAAGTTCCTATCAAAAGGAATGGCTGAAATTGAACATTATGATGATTTATATCATGAGTTACAGTTGATTGTTGATGAAAATGGAAAAATTAAAGAGGGTTATGAAGATAGAGCACAATTTATTGTAAATCAATTATCACAGGCATTAGGTATTGAGATTGAAATTGTAGATGGGCAAATTCAAAAATATGGCGAATTAAAAGAAAGTATTGAAGAAGTTATACAAAAAAAGAAAGATCAATTATTGTTAGAGGCTCATGAGGAAGAATACAAAAAAGCTCTTGAAGAGAAAACAAAAAGAGAAGAAGAATATGGTAAGGCTGTTCAAAAAAATAAAACTGCTTTAGAAGAATACAATAAGCAATTAGAATTTATTGCAGAACAATATGGTATTACAACTGAAGAAGCACAAAAAATGATGGTTGGTATTCATGATGGTACGATAGATTTAACATCATTAACAGTCGAGCAAAAAGACCAGTTAACAAATTTATATAATGGTTGGTATGAATATGCAACACAATTAGATGATACATTAGGAACTTTGGAAAAAGAGGGTAAGTTATTTAGACAAAATCAAGAAATAATTTACAATTATGATACTGCACTTGAAGCACTTGAAACTGGAAATCGTGAAACATTTGAAAATATTTATAAAGATACTATTAAATTTACAGGGAAAACTGTTGAAGATAACAGAAAAACTTATGAGGAGTCAATTGAAAATAATCAAAAATATTTAGATGATCTGATGGCAAATCAAGATAAATATAGTGCTGATTTTATTAAGAGTGAACAAGATAGAATTGAAAAGGTGAACCAAAAAAACCAAGAAAATTATGAAAAGGCTAATCGTGATTTAGATAATCAAAATCAAGTACAATTGAATAAGACTATTGATGGGCTTAATAATCAATTGCAAGCAATTGACGGCAAGAAATATGAATTTATGGATGCTGGAAATGGTAATGTACAACTCTATATTGATGGTATTGCACAAGGACAACCAGTTGCAAATCAAACTGCTCAAAATTTAGTTATGGGTATTGTTGGACAATTGAATAGTGGAAAGGCTGATGCTCAAACTGCTGGTGAAAATCTTGTAAATGGTGTCAATGCAGGTATTAATAGCAAACGAGGAGCAGCATTTGGAACAATAACAAGTCTTGCAAGTGATATGTTATCAAGATTTAGAACTGCACTTGGTGAACATTCGCCATCAAAAGAAACCAAGAAATATGGAGAATGGTTGCTTGAAGGCTTTGATATTGGTTTTAAAAATGAAGAAGATGATGTTTTAAAGAATGTTGGACAATTTGGTGATGATGTTCTTGATAAAATGAAAAATGCAGTTAATATTCAAACTGGCAAAATGGCATTTAGTGGAACATCTGGTACTGTTAATCAAATAATGACTGCCACTGGAACAACAACTGTTGTAAACGAAAATAAATTATTGCTTGATGGCGATGTTGTTTATGAAAACCAAAAGAAAGTTACTGCTCGAAAAAATTTACAAACTCAATTTGGAGGTGCTTATAATGTATCTAATTAAGAAAGGTAATTTTGAATTTAATAAAATTCTAGAAAGTGGATATACAATCAAAGAAGGTAAGAATGAGATAAATGTTATACAATTTGCAAATGGTAGAAGAAAAAAAATTTTAACAAACTATGAAGATTGTATTATTTATATTGAACTTGGAGGATTAGACAATACTGATTTAACAAATTATTTATCAAATTTAGTTGATGGCACTTATGAATATTATAGTTTTAATGATAGCCAATATAAGACTGCAAATTTTATTGTTTCAAAGCCTGAATTGACTGTCAATAGGGCATTAAATATTAACAATTATGAAATTGATGATTTTACTGTGACATTAGAAAAGAGCAGTGATGTAGTATGATAGCAGTTAGCCAGACAGTAAAGAATGACTGCAATAGTGATTCACTAACATATAGAGAATTTATAACCATTGATAATCAGACAATAGATATTAAAGGTAAATTATCAGCAACTGCATTTAATAATAAAAATTTTATTGGTACATTTAATTTAAAATCTTTATCATTCGAAACTGAAAATAGTATTGATTTTAAAAATAAAGAGTTTGAATATTATAAGCAAGTTAATAATGAAGCATTTAAAATTGGTACATTTATAACAACTGAAGTTGATGATAGCGATACAAATGAAACTGTTAGGGTTGTTGCAATGGATTATGGTTTGAAATTTGCAACCCCTTATCAGACTTCACTTGATTATGATAGTGGCGAAATTACTATGCAAGATGTACTCGATGAGATATTGCAAAATGTTAGCATAGAATTATCAAGTAAGAGTAGTGAACTTGTTAATGGTGACTTTATAGTAGATAGTAATCAATTTGTTAATAATGAAGTTTATGGTGATGTAATAAGTGCTATTGCTAGTATAAATGGGATGCTTGCAATTATTGATAGCGATGATAAATTAAAAATATTTACTTATGAAGAAACAAACGAGGTAATTGAAGACTATACTGAACTTGAAGATAAAAGAGACACACATCCAATAACAATAGTACAACTTGGCATGAGTCAAGTTCAAGGTGTAGAGGTACAGGCACGTTGGGAAGATGGAATTGTGCAATATGGCGAACATTATCTAATTATTAATGATAATCCATTCGCATATACTATGGCAAAAAGGCAAGAACTTGTTAATAATATATTGGATCAAGTTAAAGGAATTGGTTATAGTTCGTTTATAAGTGAATTTGCATTTAAGCCTTATTTACAACGTGGTGATAAAATAAAATTTAGAAATAAAGCAGGGCAATTAGTTGATAGTATTGTTTTGAAAATTGATACAGATTATGAGGAAATTATATTGAGTGCTCCTAGTATTGCTGATTCAACTGTCGATTATACAGTAAATGATATTGAAAATCAGGTAAGAAGGGCGGAGGTAATTGCTAATCAAGCGAATGGTGAAGTGTCAATTTTAACAAGTCAAGTTAATAATTTAGGACAAACTGTTGATAGTAATTATCAGCAATTAAATGAGAACTTTAACAATTATTATACAATTACACAAGCAAATAATTTAATTGCAAATGCTCAAAGTGGAATTACCAACACTTTTAGCGAGGCTGGTGGTAATAATATATTTAGAAACACAGGGCTTTGGTTTGAAGATAAAAATGGCTACGAATTTTGGAATGGAAATGCTGAACGAATTTCAAATGATAATGCTGTAAATAATAATGCAATTTTATTAAAAGATGGAACATTTTCACAGGAACAAGATGTACCAAACGGAGCATATTCTATAAGTTTTTATTATCAAAAATTAAATGAATTTGCAGATGTTAAAGTTAAAATAAATGATATTGAGTATGATTTAGACAGTATGAGCGTTAATCTATTTTATACTGGCAAGAAAAATCTACAAACTAATGAATATATAACACAACCTTTGGATGTATCGGCAAAAAAAATTAAAATAGAATTTGAAACTGATATTGATGACTCTTGCATTATATATGATTTAATGTGTAATAAAGGAAATGTTAAATTAGCATATTCACAAAATTATAATGAGACAACGACTGATACTGTTAATATTTCTAAAGGTATTACAATAACTTCGACAAATATGGAAACAATTTTTAAGGCTAATGCAAATGGAATAAAAATTACAACTTTAAATGATTATACAGTTGCTTATTTTACTGACAAGGGTTTAAGCACTAAAGAGTTAATAGTTGAAGATGAAGCTCAAATTTGTAATGTACTTATAAAAGATGTAAGTGGGCAAACATGGTTTACTAGAATTTAGGAGGTTGATATATGGCAAGTTTTGAAGGAAGTATAGGAATACCTAATGGTGGATTTAATTTAAAGGTTGAATATTCAATAACACAATCGATTGATGGAAATTATAGTGATGTTTCAGCTACAGGTTATGTAAAAAGAAATAAATCATCATATCATCCATATAATTCACAATCATCATCAAATTTAACAATAGATGGTTCGAGTGCTGGGTACAATGGTGCATATAATTTAGGAAGTGATGGTTATAAGGCAATAATAAGTCATTCAAAAAGAATATATCATAATGTTGATGGTACAAAATCAATTAATATATCATTTAGTTTTGATGGATTATTAAGTAATTGGTATCCTAAAGGAAATATCAGTCAAACAATTACATTACCTACTATTCCAAGATATGCAAATATTACATCATTTAGTGTGTCACAAAGGGATGAGACAAGTGTCCAATTTAACTGGAGTGCAGACGCTGTGTGCGACTGGGCTTGGTATTCTACAAATGGAGGTGCTAGTTGGAATAATCTTGATATTAGCAATGTAATTACTGGTTTAAGTGCTGGTACTTCATATAATTTTAAATTAAGAGTTAGAAGAACTGATAGTCAATTAACAAGTGATAGTGGAATATACACGCAATCGACTTATAGTTATCCATATGTTGTCTCATCAAACGATTTTATAATTGGAAATAATATAAATATTAATTTATATAATCCATTAAATAGGCAAATTGAAATATATTTCTTAGGAAATGATAATAGCACAATATGTACTGCTACAAGAAATATAAATGGTACTACTTCTATTGCAAGTACAGTACAAGAAATAGATAGTCAATATGCTAGTATTCCAAACAGCAATGTTGGTAATTATAAAGTAAGACTTGTTGTTAGTTCTTTAAGCAGAGACACAACTGTAAATGGTGCTGAATATCGTACAAATACTGATAATTGCAAACCTACTTTTAGTGATTTTACTTTTGAAGATGTTAATGCAACTACTCTTGCATTAACAGGAAATAATCAAAATATTATTAATAGATATTCAAATGTTAAGGCTATAATTACAGCTTTAAATAAGGCTACTGCGCAAAAATATGCAACTATGAGTAAATATAGTTTTGTATGTGGAAACTCACAAACTAATATTAATTATAGTAGTAGTGAAACTGTTGAGGGCACAATAAATGGTGTAAAAAGTGGCGTATTTAATGTGTATGCAATAGACAGCAGAACAAATTCGACTGTTGTCACTAAAATAGCAAATGAAGTTATTGAATATAATGATTTAATAAAAAATAGTATAAATGTATCAAGACAAAATGGTGTATCAGAAACTACTAGTTTGTCAATTTATGGGAAAATTGACCTTGTTGACTTTGGACAAGTTGTAAATTCAATTCAAAGTGCAAAATATAGATATAAGGCAACTGATAGTCAGACTTGGTCAAACTACACTAATATAACATTGACAGTTGATAGTAATGGTAATTATTCATTTAATGGCAATATACAAGGTGACACAAACACAGGATTTGATATTGGCAATTCATATAATATTGAGGTAGTTGTTAGTGATGAATTATCAAGTGTAATATTTACAGCAAATTTAAATTCTGGTGTACCTAACATTGCACTTCACAAAAATGGTGTTGGTATTATGGGTAAATATGATGTCAGTGTTGGTGGCTTATTTCAAATTGAAGGAAAAGATATTTTTAAATTTTCATCAAGTGAATTCTTTACAGGTTATAAGTGGATTGATGGGAAACCAATTTATAGAAAGGTATTTACTGGAAATATCACAGATACAACAAATGAGTGGGTAAATTTACAAAAATGCAATTTAAATAATGTAGATAATATTATAAATTTATCTGGAACAATAAAAAATACAAGTAGTGATAGAAGAGTTCTTTCAACAGATGCTTATGAAAGTACATCATATCATTGCACATTTTCATATTTAGGGCAAACTGATTATTTGCAATGTTTTGTTAATGGGTGGACTTATACTACTTTTGGTTTTAAATATATTGTAATAATTGAATATACCAAAACAACAGATTAAAAGAGGTGGTTTAAATGAATGAAATAAAATTAAAAGTAAATTTTGGAAAAAGAACATGTGTTAAATCAGGTATAAGTTTAACAACAGGGGATTATAATTCTACAAAAATTATCTTTGAATTTGCTACGACAAGTTATATAATAAATCTTGAAATGGTTTGAACAGTTACAAATTGGCAAAATGTTTCAAGAAACTATACAAAGTTTATTTAAAATAAATTTACACAATTTAAGTTCTTCATCGATAAATGGATTGTCATTCTCATATATTGCAATTGGAAAATGGAAATAAGTTAAAGACATAAATAAATGTCTTTTTTATTTTTTTTAAAAAAATTGTAAAAAATACAAAAAAAATATTTACATTATATTAAAATTATAGTATAATTGTATTAAATTAAAGGAGGAATACAAATGAGAGAAATATTTAAAAGAGAATTGGAACAAAGAGAAAGCAAGGAGATGATGGAAATAATACATAAGAGTTGTATTAACACTAGAAATAGAAAAAGAAAAGAAGAAAAAACGAAAAAAATATTAAATAAAGTTGCAATATTATTGATTATTATATTTATTGAAGGAATAATTTTATTATTAAATAATAATAGAAAAGAAGCAATGAATAATTGTATGAAAAATCATTCAAAAAATTATTGTGAAAGAATAACAGGATAACAAGTTATTTTTTTAAATTTTGCAATTTTTAATTAATATGTTATAATCAATTTAGGGAGGGGGTTACAATGATTGATAAAAATATATTATTAATTGGTGACACAATAGGATTATTTTTACAACCATTATATTTTGCTTTATTTTTAATATTTACAAAAAGCATTAAAAAAAGACGAATATTATTTATGTTATCAATGATTATTGAACATTTTATATTAAGGTATTGTATACAGATAAAATTTAGTATAAATTTTGAATTAACTTATACAATATTAACATATATTTTATTGAAATTAATTTATAAAGATAAAGCGAGAATAACTGATATAATAACATTTATTATTTCTATTTTATTATTAGGAATAGTGAGTGTATTAACAGTATTGATATTTAAGATTAGCATAGTTAGTATTTTAATATCAAATATTGGAATAATCATCTTGACTTACTTAATACGACACAAATTAACTAAAATAGATGAATTTTATAATAAATTTTGGAATAGACATGAAAATAATAAAATGTTAAAAAGTGTGACAATTAGAGGAATTAGTAGTATACTTACAATAATTACATTTATTTTAATTCATATATGGTTAATTTATGGAATTTATATGATAAGGAGGTAGAGATTATGTTCAACACTTGGTGGGGACTATGTGATACTGACGAAGGAGAATAGTCTATGAAAAAGAATAAACTCAAGAAAATATTATTTGACAAACCTGACAATATTATAATTATGATTGCCAATGTTGTTATTAATATTTCTTGGGTTTTTCTTTTAGGATTATTGATAGACAAATCAATTAAAAATACAATATTAATTATAATTACATGGTCAATATCTTTATTAATGGGGAAGGCTAAACATTATAGTTCACCTTTAAAGTGTTTCTTAATGCAATTGTTTTTTTTTAGCACAATATTTTTATCATTATATATAAACATTTATGTTGCTATTATTTTCACAATATATACAAAATTTTTATTAAGTGGCAATGCTGATATAGATGATAAAGAACCAGAAATTGAAGAAAATTCAAGTTTTAAAGATTTGACTTTATGGAAACCAAAAAATGAGGAAAGTGTACATCAGCCTTTAATTGATTATTTAAAATATAATGCTATTACTGATGATTATTTAAAGGCGGAAAAAATTCTTAAATCGAAAGTAGATGCTAAAACATTTTTAATTTATAAGAGAAGATTTATTGATGGATATAGTTATGAACAAATATGTGATGAATTTGATATAACTAATCCAAGAGTAAAAGAATGTTTAGATAAATGCTATTATTATTTAATTGGTAGATTAAATATTTGATATAGTCGTACTGACTATATTTTTTTATTTGGTTTAAAATGTAAATCAAGGAGGAAATAATACTTAATGAATTGTTTAAAACACAATTTGTAAAATTAAGACTATTTTCTCCTTTTTTTAGGAGATGAAAAAAATGTATAACAATTCTTATGCAAATATATATAATCCGCAAATGAGTATTGATAGAATTAATGCTCAGATGGCAGAACTTGAACAAATGAAACAAAGGTTACAACAACCTGTACAACAGCCAACACCTACCAATTTGACACAAAATTTTCAATTAGCACCAACAAGTCGTGATGTTATTAGATATGCAAACTCTATGGATGATGTTCAAAAGGAAATGATTGTTGGTGAAACGCCTTTTTTTAGCAAAGATATGAGTATTGTTTGGGTGAAGAATATAAATAATGAAATTAAAACTTATGAATTAACTGAAATTATTTCAAAAGATGAAAAAGATATACAAATTGAGATGTTAAAAGAAAGAATTAATCGGCTTGAAAATGAAAGGAATAATGTAAATGAATGGAATAATGAATATGATGATAAACCAGTTAAAGATGAAAAATCCTCAAGCGTTTCAACAGTTCGAGGAGCTAAAAAGAAGTAATAATAATCCTCAAGAATTTTTGAATAAATTGATGGGTAATTATACTCCTGAACAAAGACAA